>Ga0247780_1000050_pt1 | contig 105103 bp, 133 predicted proteins | sample UWRJL079202R5_FD_179927 | JGI IMG/M metagenome (GOLD analysis project Ga0247780, IMG submission 179927) | Plant litter microbial communities from Arlington Agricultural Research Station in Wisconsin, United States - UWRJ-L079-202R-5 | ecosystem: Environmental > Terrestrial > Plant litter >...
TGAAAACATATCATATCACGTGATTTGGGGCCCGAGTAGGGGCCCGAGCAGAAGGGTCCGAGCAGACCCACTTTTGATAATGAACCGACCAGTCCTAGGTCGAATTGAATTTCCTTATCAGTTTTGACTGAATTTCCCATACTAATTTTTTTTTTGGACCACCCTTACAACAAATTGTCCTCCGGACAGGATTAGGGAGTAGGAGACTTAGTAATAGGCTGGTTGCAACTCCACTCTTATAACAGTGTAATCCCACTTTTATATGTTAGGGAAATAGTTATAAAGGGCCTTAGGCCTATAATGCTGGTTAAGAGTGTAGTTGTTATACATATAATTGATCCACAGTATGTTTCTGTAACTGGGGTAGTTAATATTAGCTGCAGGTGCCGCGGTTATTAAGTACGGAACAGGTAAAGTAATACCTTATTTTTTTTCTTCTTCTATTTGCCTCCACGTACGCTGCTTTTCCCAAACTTCTTCTTAAAACTTAGGTAATAATAAACCAGCTTATTTTTTTATAAAGTGGCCTTTTTTAATAAGTCGGTATTCGAGTTAATTAGTAAAGTAAACTTTATTGTGGAGTTATAACTTAATTTCTACCACTTTATCCTTAGACGTTACAGTAAGGCCTTTAACTTACAAGTCTTTTATTTCGTTTACTAACTTTTAATATTTCTCCTTCAGTTTTTAAACCCTTTATTAATATACTTATTTTATACCTTCTTAGGAGACCCTTAAGGTACCAGTTTAAGGCATATTAACTTTAATGTAAGGCAGTTATCTAAGCTGTCCTTCTTTTAAGAAGGTAAGGGTATTAATCCACTTAACGTGCTTAAAGTATTTAAGAGTTTTAAAAGGTACAGTTAAAAAGAACTTCCGTTTTTCTAACTTAACTCTTTCAGCTTACTCTTTTTTACCTTCTAATACCTGCTTTATTACCTATATGGCTTAAAGAGTTAATTCTTCAACTCCTTTTATTATCTTAGTAAGGTTTAAGTTAGGGTCTTTCCTAAACTTCCTTAATTCCTAGGCTTATAAGGTAAGGTTTTTAAGTCCTGTAACGGCTAACTGGAACATTTCTTCTTAGAGTTAGTCTTTTATAACCTATATTTCCAGTAGTCCTAAGTTTCCACCTTAAAGTCGGTCTTCTGTAACCTGCACTTCTGTAGCTAACTCTTCTAAGATACCTTTAAGGACTAGGTATATTATATCTTAAGGTCCTTCTTCTTCCTTTTTTTTATCTCCTAAGTTACACTCGTTTATTTAAGTATAGTCCTCTTTATTACTTACTATTTAGACGTAAATATCCCTTAAGTTAAACTTAATATATTTTCCTCTTTCCAGAATAGGTTTTTAACTGACTTACTTTAGTAATAGGTACTGCTGTGTTATATATCCCTTTTTATTGTAATTAAAGTACTGGACTTGTAATAGGTCCCTTAGCTGTTTTTACTGCTGTTATTGTTAGGGTTTATCACAGTTAGGTCGATTCTAACAGTTTATTATACCGATATTTATTAGCTTAAGGTAATGGCCTGTTATGGTTAACTAATTCCCCTTCTTAAGTTTACTTAGCTAGTAGGGAGTTTATTCCTTTTAGAAGTTCTTCTGATAATAATAATTATAATACTGGTTATTAACCTTAATAACTATCTTAATTAGCTCTTAAAGGCGATCTGGTCGATCCTTTTAATAGAGGTCTCCAGTAATATACTCTTTCAGGCCGCTTTAAAACAGCATTACTAAAGCTTCTTAACTAAGTTTAGTTTTTACTACTTTTAGCTTAAAGCACATAGAGAACTTAAAGACTAAAGACGTTTACCTTAAGGCTATAAGGCGTTACTTAGCCCGCCTTAAGGCGTCCAGTTCTTTAAACTCAGTTTAGAGTTAGTTAATAAAAACGTTAAAGTTATTAAAAAGGGCCTAAATCTTAAAGGCCTCTTTACACGCTCTGTTTACAAAGAGGTTATTAATTGTTTTTACGTGAGGTTTATATTAGTAAGTAGTTACTCTGTCCAGTAGGGCTCTGGCGAACTTAACTTTTCCTTCTTCTTTAAAGAATTACTCGTCGTAATAGGTAATATAGCTTTAAAGCTGGGCTATTTAAAACTTTAATTACATAGAATCTCCTTTAAAGCGTAATAGTAGGGGAAGTTTTACCTATTTCTTCTGTAAACCCTTAAAGTTATTATTCTTTAACTTAATAGCGTTAAGTTACGTTTAGAGCTTCTTAATAAGACTGATATAGCTTTTAATGTCTTTAGGGAAGGTTTCGTTAAGTTCCTTAACTAGTCCCTACTAGTTAAGGTTTAAATCTTCAAAGCGTGCGGCTAACTCATTAATAGTAGAAAGCTAAGGTTAAACTTACGCCTCTTTAATCTCCTTACCTTTTCTAAAAGTTAACATATTAATGGGAAATAAGTGATATTTAGGAATTTAATAAATAACGTTCAGAACTAACACGTTAATATCGTATTATAACCTACACCTAACACAGGCTTTAAAAAGACTAGTACAGGTTAAGACAAAACGTATAGTAGGACGTTAATAGGTAAGGGGCGTTTTAAAGACAGCTTATTAAGTTAACACTCTTAGACAGGGGTTTAATGTTATTATAGGTCGCTATTACTATAATGTATAAAGGTAAGTCTGAATAGTAAGATATAAATGAACAATTAAATATTAGCATAAGGAATTAAAGTCCCTTACAGTAGTTATAAGTATAATTATAACTATCTATACTAACTAACTAGGAGGTATTTTATACCTTACTTATAGTGTCGTAAGTGCTCGTTATGCGAGCACTTTACATTACGCAAGCGTTCTGCTTATAAGGTTTCTCCTGCTTACGATGTAAGCACTTAGCATGCTGTAAGCAGCACCTCATTGGTCGTAGGGGCTTCGGGTCTTTACACCCCTGGCCCAGTGCGCCCGGACGGTGTGCACCGTCCCCCGCACTGTTCCTTACGCGGGGGATTCGTCGGGCCGCCCCGGCCCAAGTGACGGCCTGCAGGGTCGTTACACTTGCATCTCGTGTTTAATATAATGTAAAAGCGGTAACTGCTTAAGTTTAATACGCTATACCTACTTACCTATATACACTTGTTACTAACTATAATAGTAGGACAGTTACAGTTTATAAATAGTAAAAGCACTTTTAAATTTGACCTTAACTTTATTAATGCTTTTTAACCTTTTTAAACATATATTTTATAATCCTGCTTAACCCCGACGATAAGTAGTTACAAAGGTAAATAACCCTTTAGGGATATTTAGCGTTTAACGATTTTATAAGCGTGATAAATAGTAGTAATAATATTACTTTATTTTCACTATAGCTAACACTATCCTCATTTAGGGTAGAGATAGAAATCAAAGCCTGTACTATAAAGGAAGAGCAGCCCCAGAGTATTGCCAGGGTGGTGTAGCCTACGGTCGACGCGGTGGGGTCTATATACGTGCTCTTGCGTCGACAGCAAGAAGAGGAACCTCGTCAAAATTTCCATAGCCGCGCAGCTTGTTTCGGCTGGCTTCCTTCTCGGTCTGATGATTATCGAGCAAGCTAAGCCAGATTAGAACTCGATATAGCTGTAAGCTGGATACCTGTATATATTGTACCTGCTAATTAGATGGGTTAGCTAGCTTGAATCTATTTATTAAATTCGTATCTTCTCTGCCACCTGCGTGCCAGGCAGTTTCCCAGTGTCGATATCATCTTTGTGCCTGGTGTAATCAATAATGTCCAGCGTTATCTCGGCTGGTGGCGAGATGCACAATCCATGATTCCAGGCCTTCGCATTGCTGGCGGTTCCGAGACATGGGTGATCTGTAGGATCTTCCGCAAGTTTAGTAATCCCCTTTCTCGCCCGCCTCGGATTCCACTGCACGCCACTTGGACATGAGCTTCAACGTCAACTTCCACCCAAAGAGCCCCAGTACCATCACTACGATCGTCACCACCGCATATAACCAAAGCCAAGAGGATGCTATCGTCTCCGGAGACTGGCGAGGGAACTGCCAGAAGGCCGAACCAAAGAATGTCTAGAATTGTTGCGTCCGTCAGGATACTACTACCTACGCAAATCGGATATTCATAATGTCGGGCTCAACGACTTACAGCTGTGAACGTTGCGGGGAGGAACACAAATGTCATCAGGGTGACAGCCCTCATATCTTGACTGTCTTGCTGGGTGAACTTAGCAATCACTCTACTTCTGTGCGCCTCCTCGACGGCTAGCGACGAAAGTTTGAGGTTGAGCTTGTTATCTTGACGCGCCAGATGAGCGATGCGTGTATTGATCTCGCTATTACGCATCGCGATGAGGTTGTATATCTGGACTTGTAAGCAACTTTGCTGTCCTCGATGGTGAAAACCCTCGGGGCTGGCTTACTGTTTGTATTTGCGCTTGCACCGCTTCCTTGTTGTAGTTGTTTTGCTGGGCTGAAGATAATAAGGAATTCCGTGCAAAGTTAATTCTCTCTTCAATGTTCTTCAAATCAATTATATGGTCGCCTTTGGAAATATTGGCCGGATCCTTCCAACGAAGTTTCAAAACGAACTCGCAGATTCGCAGCTGGGATTTGAGGAAAGACGTAACACCAGCAGCGGATCCTAGTAGTCCAGTCAGTTGCTTCATGTTCTCACTTAGACTGTCGACGGTCTCATCGCCTGGCATGTCCAACGAGTGGGATGCCAGGTAGTGGTCACTACCAATGGCTCGCTGGATGTCGTTAAGGTCATTGTCGTGGCGTCTGTGCCAGTGCCTGATGGTAATGGATGCCAGGTCTACCAGGATTACTGGCAACAAGGCGGGGCATCCAATAAACCTGGAGTATTTCTGGAGTCGTCCAACGACCTTCTCTCGCTCATCTTCAGTTAGGCCGATGCACACCACGTTTGTTGTCCCCGTATCTCGATTTGTGACAATGGCCATGCTGCAGCTCCAGGGCCAGTGGGCCTCAGTTCTGATTAGGATACCTATCCCTCGAGGTTAGTGACGTCCCGAAAGAGCAAGACAGTAAAAGGATACGGATCTTGGAGACCAACCTTCCTCATCCATGCGCTTAGAGGCATCACTGCAAGGGGTGAACGATACCGCGCTGGCAAGTTCTTGCACGTACGCAAGAAGGAACGCATCTGAAATCCCCCAGAATTGCCTCAGAGCGGATTGTGTCTTGGCTGATATTGGCACCGCCAAGCGATAGGGCCGCTGAAGAAAACTGCGTGATTATTGCCTTAGTTTTAATAGGTAGTACTTCGGCCGTCCATGTCACAGTTAAGACATACAGTACTCGCAGCCGGAAGTTTGGGTCAGGCTCCTCTCTCCTTCCTCCCTTGCTAAGCAATTCTGCCGCCTCTTTTTCTTCCCTTTGCATCCACAGTTCGATTTGACGCTCTGGAATGCTGCTGACTGAGACGTGTGGAACTTTGAGACCCTGGAATGGTGGGGATAAGTCAATTAGTAGGGACTCCACGTTTTAACCAAGGCGCTATTCACCAGAAGCCACTCAGCCGTAAGAAGGTGGTGACCAGTCTGATTCACTTCACGGCCATCCTCCTCGCTCATTACCTCCCTCAGTGCTTCACTCCACAGGTCATCCATATTGGGATTCTGACAGACATGAAGATAGAGGATGACTTGATCGAGACGTGTGTCAAAAGTGGCAGTTTGGGTAAACATAGGAAGGAAGGCATTCTTGATCTCAAAACATAGGATTGACACCATATATCAGAGGTTATGCAACTTGTCGGTGGTGTACCCATGGGCGAATCATGGAAGGTGCGGCTGAAAGAATCAGACCACTATCCATGCATGATGTGTGGTGATGCATACATACGCACTAAACTTTTTCGGGTTGAGGTGCAAGCCTGACATGATTGTGAGAGCCAGCAAGGGCGTGTTTAAGGAAACCAAGACATCAAGCTGATGATGCCCCGCTTTGACAGCCCATGTTTCTACTTTGAAGTGGTAGCTATTGCGGATGACCGATGCCAAACTGTGTACCTCCTCCCGAACGCCGAGATCATCTTCCTCCCAGTGTACCCGGGCCAGTAAGGCAGCGACTCGGTGGCAGGGGATATCTCGAGTCGACCACTTCGCGCGATAAGCATCGCTGAGCGTCTCGACGAACGTTTTCAGGACCGGAAATTGATGTTCGGTTCTGTCAAGCTTGAGACACTCTTCGCATAGCCTGGTAAAGCCTTGCGGTGCTTGATTGCCGGGAGCGGGATCGGTGGTCTTCGACCGCATCGGAGCTGAGTTGGAGGGAAGCGGGCGGTTCGGGCTGATCGGTTCCTTTGCGCTCAACGGAGAGGAAATCAGAAAGTCGATGCAGGGATGGGTGCGACGGTGTGCGCTTCGGACGACATTTTGCAGAATTGGACGACTCTGCCTGGCCAATCCGGATAACAGCATTATATCAGGGCGGGGTTCGTGCCCGGCAGAGAACTTATGCAATGAGCGAAAGGCAACAGCCTGGGGCGTCCAATGGCAGTTGCATTCCCCGACGAGCCTTCCAATGCCGCAACAACCCGACAATTGTACTACCTCAGGCAGGAAAAGCTCGACGAACAGCCTCTCGGTCACTAAAAATTGCAGTGATTGATCAAAAAAAACCAGACCCAAGCTAAAGCGCCTATTGGCAGATGTTTTTACTGAAACAGCAAATCCACTAGCAGATCTTAAAACGCTTCTAAAGATCCGTCAATATCTAAACTTCCTTCTATTCTGTTTACAACTGTCATTGATCAACGAGCAGAACACTAGGCACAGCGTATTCGAATGTCATTCAGTGTGCTTAGGTTTGCTTCAAGTCGGCTTCGACCCGTCCACGGGCATCGTGACAGCCCCACTGACATGGGTTTGATCCCCAGCAACACAAGCTCACTCATTGCACCCTCGAACCCTTTTCTAATATATAGAGGAAAGTCAACCATTTTTCTAAACCCACTTACCTACGGATCCGTACCTACTTAAACAACTTAAAACCCACCTAAACTCTCTACATTCAAAGCCTTGCATCCAGAGAGTTGGAGGTTCGAAGTGAATGAGTATACTTACCGTTCAGGGGTTAAACCGAGATCCTGCAAGCGAATTAGAGTGGTGGGACTAAATCAATGCCAAGAGGAGGACAGATTGAAGCTGGACAGACAGGGAGACGATGAATAGGAAGAGACTGAATATAGATCCGGTGGCGTGTTCCGGGGTATTCGACCTCCCGATATTGCCTCGCTGGGCGGTGGTCCTTGTCAGAGTAAAAATCAATGGACTAGGCTCAGCATCCTCATCGTCCAGTCACGCAAGGTAATAACTTCAGCTTTGCACTTCTTGGGGCAGTGTTGCATCGACGAGAGTAAAACCCTCGTCGTCAAAGGCCGAAAATATTATTATATCGCTTGCCTTACGTAAGACTTACCTTGCGCGAATGAGATGAGGCCGGTTGGCCATGGGAAGGCCATTCTTGCGCGCCTTGCGGGCCACTTCGTAAAACGACGCGGGCCTGCCTCGCCTGTTCCAAAGCGTCAAGCCAGGTTTGAACCACATCCAGAACAGACTTGGTTGACAGAGAAAATAAGTGCAAAAGCCACCTGGTATTTTCTTTCATCACCTTTCCTCCCCTCGCTTTTTGCAATCCTAAGCGGTAGAATTCGATCCGTTCTCGAAAATTCTAGGGCAAGGGGGCCGCATCCTTCCATCCTCACCAGCGAAGGGCCAGCAGACCTCCCACCCTTCAAACGCTCGTGCAAGCTCCGCCGAAAAATTCCAACTTCGTTCCTGGCCAGCAGCGGTCGAGCGGTTTTTTGTTTCGAGCGAGCTTGGACCTCCAGTTAACGTGCTAGCTCTCCTAATTTCCTTTGCGATCATACGTCAAAAACGCGCCACGACGGGCGACTGCATAGCGGCCGAAGCCAACGCATCTAGCGCCATGGCTCCCGGTGCCACAGAGAAGAACCTGTCGGATATGGCTTTTAACACTGCAAAGTGTGCGGAGTCAGGCGGGCTCAGCTTCGAGAAAGCGCAAGCGCAGCTTACCAACAAGGGCATGCTCAAGCTTTCTCCTGTGCCCAGTCGTTTGTGCTAAAGGATCATCCGATTTTTCCGGGTTGACAACGAGCGCGGTGCTGCCGAAGCTTTTTCAAGAGCTGGACGACAGCCTAGCTAACAAGACAGGCGGACTCCATGACATGGTCGACATGGTTGACCTGGAGCTCCTGCGACAGCACTGAGCGTATCCTCTCCGCGAATGGCGTCCTGAAGGTGCTGCTTGGCGCAGTGGTTAGACGTCTCGATCGTCGACGCATTAGCGGCGAGTCATCAAGAGCGATTCGCGGCAGATTTCTTGCGCCATAATAAAGATAGACCTTCTATCATTTTGACTTTAGGTAATACATCCGCGTGGAAGTAGTCGTCATCGACGTCTTCACCTCTAACACCTCGGTCGAAGTAGCCGAATCGCGCTTAATCGGTGTCGTGTTGGCATCCAAGCCATCGACATCGACCCCTACACCGGCGAGGAATCGTACCGTTCCATGGGTGTCGCCCAACAGAGTCGACATGTGGACCGAGCCAAGATCCTCATTGACCTCGCCTTTCACATCGCCACGCAGGACATCTCCGAAGTGAACCATCAAGACAGCACCTCGATGAACGCCATTGCTATCGTGGCTCTCGTCTTTCTCCCTAGGACACTTTTCCGCGTATGTTCTCCCCGTCCCTAGCCGCTATTCTTCCCGCGTTGACCAATCCACAAGCCATCTTCAGTACAGTCTTTTTCAATATCTCATTCAACGATAATAGCGCCGATGTTCTTCAATATTCACCCCGTATTCGGATCTTCTTTGCCATCACCGTCTCCCTTACGATCGCAGTCGTTGCATCATGTGGATCTAGAAGCACCACACAGTGACAAGACGGCTGTCGGCTAGAAAACCGGGAGCGGCTTCAGGAGGCGGTCCAAGGACGGCCCAGGGATGTGACACAATTGGCTATCAAGTAGCAAAAACCCACTTTGAGCTCGGTCCATTGGACTAACGATGCATATCTCAGCTTGCGAAAGATCTCGGCATATCAATATGTGGTAGACTTCATGACTCCAAAGTTCTCGATGCCAAAGTTGGCATAGAACAAACAGCCAGTTGACGACTTGAATTGAAGTCCTCCAAACCGGAAACAGAGCACTGACATCCCATGCCGCCACTTGCCACTGGAATATCCCTCTCCTGCGATATCCCTCAGCTGCTGCACTATTGACGCGTTAGCCTCCCATCCCTCAAGCGACTGGCCCTCCCACGTGGTAGAACATACGCAGCAATACGTGCTCGCCGGCATGCACCCGATTCCCGGAATCGGGCAGTAGCAGAAGCCTCCGGAGGGGCAGTTGACGGCGATATTGCCACAATTCTGCTGCTGGCTGGCGGGGACAAGATAGCAGTGGCCCGGTTGCCCGTTGCTCGGGACTGTGTTTTCGGGAGGGCCAGCTTGCGTGAAAGATCGGCACTTCCCCTGCCATTGCGCCGCGGCGGAGGATGCTCCCATAAGGAAGAGAAGATTGCCGAGACGCATTTTCAGGAATGGAATGGTGTGTATGCAAGAGACAAATGTGTTTAGGTATTGCGGTGGGTTGACTCGCCACATGAATTGGTCAAGGGAGAGGGTTCATATATGCTTTTCTCGCCTTTGACTCGGGCCTAGATTCTATACCATAAAGAAGCATTCCTACGCAGCGGGATGCTTGATTCCTTCCCGTAGTTGTGCCACTGCGGTAACGAATGGCGCCGGGATTTTTACTATCATAAGAGTCCGAGGATCTTTGCGTGTAGGATTCGTGCAGGTGGTGCCTGGTAGCGAGCTCCAAAGGAATCAAGTATGCATTGGAGGATCCCACAGCAAGGAGGGATGGGATGAGGGGGAATGCTCGAGCGTCCTGGACTTGGCGCTATTGGCCAGCAGATGCCATGTCGCTTTGTCACGATGCAAAAGTTTTCTGGGAAACACGACCACATTGGATAACCACAGCCCGCAGAGCGGGGAAATTAAAAATGGAGGTGGATTTGCGAGGGCCGGGGTACGGGTCCTACTCGTTCGGTTCAGTTCTCTCCATCTACAGAACCGCCATGCGTCAAGGCCGCGCTGCCGGCCTCAAGCCTTGGCACACTCGATCAAGACGGCATCTGTCGCTTGATTGCGATAGACTTGCAGGATCCTCAAACCTGCCCGGCCTGTAATGTCGGTGAAACCGTCAAGTGTTCTCTCCTTGCCCCCAATAACAAGCATCGCAATATCTGTCGCTGCCGCAAAGGCCGAGGGCGGGTTGGGCAGGACCTGCTCCACGATCAACAACTTGCTGTCTGTTGCCATGGCGTCTGAAATTCGCTGCAACATGACAACACATTCCTCGTCTCCGTAGTCGTGAAGGCAACGGCGGATATAGTAGGCGAGAGCGCCCTTGACGGGCTGTTCAGCGTGGAAGTCCATGCCGACAAATCGAACATCGGCCATCTCGAGATCCGAGTCGGCCGAGGACTTGGCCCCTTCCACAACGTGGGGCAAGTCCTCCACCACGCAGCGATGGGCTGGCAGCCCCGGTGTGGCTTGCAAAATGGCCCTGACCGCCTGGCCCTTCCCACCTCCCACATCGACCAAGACGGCCCGGTCATTGTCTTTCGATGCGGCAAGCGCCCAGCTGAAATCATACGAACCAAGGCTGGGGAATATCTGCTCCATGGCCGCCATAGCTAGCATCATGTTGCGTAGGCGGTCGGGATGATCGCTGAGGATGTCCCAGACGGATCGGCCAAGCTGGCCGAAGGCAAAGGCAGAGACGGTGTCAAGACGCCCCGTGGGCTCCTTGAGTCCGAACTGGTCAAAATAGGCCGGCATGGCGCACAACGCGGGCAAGCTCTCGTCGAAAAACATCTGCGTCATCGCGCTGATGGGGTTATCGGTGGTGTAGACTTGGGAGCGGGGAGTATGGGCGACATGGTCGGCAGCGGGCTGGCGGAGGAACTTGGATGCAACGAGCGGTCCGGCGAAGCGCGCTGATTTTAGGGAGAATTAGATTCCCATCCATAGCAAGACGACTGAGGGTTTAGGATAATCGAAATGGAGGGAGGTAGGAACCGACCAATGAGTGCGACATCCGCTCCTACTTTTCCTGCGAGATCCTCATACGAGATTCTGGCATCGGCACCGAGGGGAATGTTCTGGAAGACCTTCCATCTGACGAATAGCCTGATAGCGACAAACTGGGTGAGGAGAGGAATCCAGTCGAGAACATCGTCCGAGGCCGCCTTGATGAGGTCGACCGCGTCCTTCACAGCGCCGATGACTTTCAGCCTCTCGGGGGTGTTTGACTCCAACGAGAGCGATCCTTCTCGGATGCCTGTCGCGGTATCGGATAACAGCGATGCAAGACTTTGCAGCTTGTCTGCAACGTCTCGGTTCTGGGTCGGCGGTTCGATGTTGGCCGACATGATTCAAGTTTAGGAAGGCTTGAGAAGACAAGAGGTGGGGAATAAGGTATCGAAAGCGAAGAATCGTGCTGGAGAATATTGTGGAAACGATAGTGTTTAGCTTAGAGCGCGCGTGGAAGAGATTTGGAGCCACCAGCGAAGGAGTCTTCAAATATATACATGTACGTGTGTAGCTGCGGTCATAAGAATGGTGCGGCGTACCAACATTTCGGAGTCGGCCTCGGATCTCGGGGAATTCTACGGCCTCGGCGATAACAGGCGAAACCTCCCGGTGGCGTAGCACTCGAGGGCTCTGCACCACACACCCGGCGAGCGGCTCGGAGTTGTCGGACTGTGCGGGATATCCGCTATTAAAGTCCGGCGTCTGAGCGGTTACAACCAGCGGCGTTAGGGCATGTTCGGCAGCCCAGATTGTGGGCCCAGATGGCTTCCAGACCATTTGAACTGGGTGGCGTTCGGTAAACTTCCAGATGACCGTGGCAGTGTTATTAGTTGTGTTGTTGGTGGGGCTGTCTTTGAGGCTATCGCCAACCCTTGTGAAGGTTCGAAATAATAGAGAGTTTGCAACAAGGGTGGTTCTCAAAGGCCATCCGAAGTGGTGCTAAAGGGTAATTTGAATGAAGAAGACGGCCTTCTGGGCCCTGGTTGCTTGGTTATAGACCAACACCTGCGGCCGGCTTAGTGATACGCTCTGGGTTGCAATCTGGAAGATGCCAACCCGAACGCTTTTCCAGATTCTAACCCAGAACGCCCGGTGGAACCCGTCTCGCCCAGCCAGATTTAGTGGTCAGGGTGGGTCAACCTGGGATCCGTAAATCCGGCAATCTGGAAGTCGATCTGGGCCCCAAATCTGGGCTGACGAACGTGGCCTTAGGAGGCCCGCAAGACTCGTCAGTAGTATGGAAGACGGCATCGGGAACAGCCTAGAAGATGATATGGCGAAGAGTTGCCATGGAAGATAAGTTGAAATGCCACGACAGCTTTGCGGAAAATGATACGCCGTCTGTGCTCTCGATTTGGCCCAACGAGTTGGGATGCAGAGTCTATAAAATTCTGGTCACCCGAGCAGCCGTGGCATGACTTTGGAGTGGTCGGCACACTTATCCGAAGGTTCTCTGTTGTTTGAATGTTGCGACCCTTGGGCAGATAAAGGTAATAACCGATGTTACCATGATTAGCGACCACTTGAATGTTTCCACTGTTCAGGAATACTAGGAGGATATTATTTCTGTAGATTATTTAATTCGACATGACGCGGCCGTAATAATAGGTAACAGCAGTAAACATCAGAGGTGGCACAAATCCGAGTTCTCACCGTTCAGCCGGCGCGAAAAAATCCAGTGCACCTTCCTCGAGGTTTCCCTTGACGACGAAGCCGACACAGAACAAGGACATGCCAGAAAGGCTTGGGATGTTTTGGGGGGTGGGGTGGTGGGGAGCTTTGTCGTCATGAAATTCTTTTGCAATTCCTGGCAGGCTTTGCCCCGACCTAAAGATGACAGAAATGCCCCAGGCTTGTGAACATCGTTTTGGATATTTCACATCAGGGGCGATTTTTATATTGGTAGAGAAGAAAGCTGTTTTCTTGACGTTAAAGCAGCTTCGGTCGGATAAATACCGTCAGCGGTTTCCGAAAGACATATTCTTAGGCCTCCAGCCCCCACAGTTCAGCAGAAGTCGAGCAAAACTGGCTCCAATGTATATAATATACTAGTATGTCATATACCATCCTAGTTTCCGTACTAGAATACCGCGTACTGTCCTACGGATTAGACTAGGATGTTATTTACTATCCCACATCGAAGATATTGTCAGAAACACTGCACACTGGAATTCTTAGAATAAAGGGGGTTGCAACTGTTTGATTGAATTGCTTGTTGTGGTTCTGGCCTTCGGCCAGAACCCCTTTCTTTTATAGACCTATTTGCAGGACTCAACCTTCGTCACTCCAGTGGCTCAGGCTTACTGGCGTTCAGGCAGTACCAGGCAGCCGTCAGAGCTGAATTCAGGAATTCAGGGACCCCTGAATTCTGACAGATATCCTCCTTAAGGCCTCTGCTATGGACATTAGCACATAGTAACCTAATCTAACAACCCATCCAAGAAATCCTAGAATACAGTGGCCAGACGCCACCGCCAGGATCGTCATCAGTCCCTGGTACGATCGAACGGAGCTCCAGGGCATCATCGACTTGGCCATACAGCATCATCGATTTGGCCACACAGCATCATTGACTTGGCGCCTCGGCATCATGGAATTAATGCATCAATCTGGAACCCAGGGCTCACAAAGCTATAAGATAGACACAGCCTGGATCGATCGGAAGGAGAGATCAGGCTTCAATGCAACTGTACACACACAGCTACTATTCTGTATTCTGTTGTTCAGTAACCCCTTGCCAAACCACAGCGCCCTCGACCTTACATCTAAGCATAGCGCATGCAAGAAATTATACGTACTTGACATTATAGCCGTTTGATATCTGCATGGTATGGATGGACAGCGATAGCGTCAGCTTTAGCAATTCCAGCGCCACCTGCTGGACACTTGGGAGGGCGATGAGATCACGTTATAAGACTGGCAGACCATCGCCGAATTCGAGGACCTTCAGACCAGGCTCGCGTCTCAGGCTTGGCATACATCGCGGAGTCTCCAATCAGCTCGTTGTAAACCACCCTAGACTAAAGCCCCTCGCCATCAATAGCATCCACGCCCTCGCACACAACCCTCGCGACCGCGGCATCTACCGCCTCCTCGACACCCAGCAGATCCACCTACGAATTCTTCACCCCCTCGCTAGCCAGCAACAAGTCCGCCACCCGCGCGATGCTCTCCCGGCTAACCTTCCCAGAAGCGGTCTTGGTCTTCCCCAGCTCCACCTTGCCAGAGGATAATTTGTCCGTCAGCATCCCAGGATGGAGTTCAATGCCGACAAACCCTGGGCTACGCTCCTTAGACACCCTGTACAGTACCTCGTCGGCCTCCACCTTGGCCTTGTAGTAATGCGGCAGGACATTGGCGTTGAGATATTCAGCGCCCGCCCTCTCCTCGTCAGACCATGAGCTGAGCTTGCTGCGGCGTGACGCGAGGCATGAGACGAGAAGGAAGCGCGTCACGGAGGACGTGGCGGCCGCTGCGTGGATGAAGTGGATCGCCGCGTCGCGGTCAATGGCGTAGGTCTAGGGTCCGTCAATTAGATGAGACAGTCACTGGGGAGGTTAAGGGCTGAACATACCCGCTCTAGACCGCCTCTACCAGCCGCTCCTATGGTTGGTTGGTTGGGTGTGACTAAGCTACGCGACCATCGTCTCCAAGGAGGGGGACGGCATACCGGCGTTCAAGATGTAGTCGGGTTTGACTTCATCGATGACGGCCTTGGCATGCGACTCGCTCTTGACATCTTTGATGCTGTGGACTAGGACGTCCGGATTGCCCTTTTTGCTGCCCAGGTCTTTCTCCCCGAGCTGCTTTACAGCGGGCACCTGCGCAGAGTCCCGGATAATGCTGGTGACGGCCCAGGAGCGCTGGAGCAGGAGGGGCGTCAGATATTGAGCCACCTTGCCGTGGCCGCCGAGGAAGAGGACGTGGTGCGAAGCGGAAGCTATGCGATGTTTGAGAGATATTGTCGGTTGGTTTGGTGAAGGGATGAAGATGAGATGTCGTCTCGGGTTTGACTTGGAGTAAGATAATATCATGTAGAGATGTGGGGCTGCTCTGACAGCGTCCCAGATTGTTGCTCTCTTCTTCCAAGTTTGGTTGTTTCGATGACGACACAACTCTTTCCGGTACAGCCCATCGTTCTGTTCATCAAGGGTGGAGAAATCGGGTTGAAAGCGAGGCTCGGTATTAGGACACCAGCATCTGGATTCGGAAATATCATCGCAAATTGATCAAGCCCTCAACAATATCTGCGGAGGAATGTCACACTAACTCCGCATCCTATCACTGGCCAACATCGTCCCGACCCTCCGAACCCGACGACCCGCGCGCGTCCAACCCCCTTGAATCTCTGAAACGAGCAGGGCGTGATTGTTTCAAAGCGCGACAGCACATATAATTTGCTCTCATCATTGATCACCTCCTCTGATGAACCTCTCGATGGTATCATCTACAAGTTGGCGCATCTCCTTGTCATGGACTACGCCCAGAGGTGAGGGTGGATATGATGGTTGTCCGTGCCCATGAGACTCAAGATCGGTAGCTTCGAGCCATGGCTGGTAAAGCGTCTTTGCGTAAAACATAACTGAGCTCTTGATGGAATCTCGTTCTGGGTGAATCCAGCCGACAACTCTTTTTTTTTCGCAGCTTTAAGTTAGAGATGAAAATCTTCTGAGGGATAACACTGGCAGATAGATCATCACACTTACCTAATTGCCGAATCGAGGCCAACAAGGGCGGCAGCGTCGGCGCGCGATAGTTTCGCGAGCCAGTCGCCGTCTCGGCTCGTGAGCGAGAGCGCAAAGCACCAGTAGCACGAGTCGGCCCGATCGCGCAGCAGGGCGAGCCGGATGGTGCGCTCGTATGTATGCCCGCCGACCGACACGGACATACCACAAAGCGTAGCGGTATTATTGTGATAGTACGCCTTGACCTTCCCTGACTCTGGCTGGTCCGTGAAGAACGGGACGGGGTAAGGATAGTTCACAAAACGAACCTTGTCGACGAAGCAGCAGTCATCGAGGTTCGCCCGCCACAGGATTGGTGGCCCCTGTAGGAGCTCCGGCAGGTAATCGGACGAGAATGATAGCCGGGCCTGCTGCCAGCGGGCGGCACCCTCAGGTACTAATGTTGGCGGAGACGGGCAGCACAGGACGTCCAGTGAGTAGCGATGAGCACGGGGGGGCGACATGAGCGGTAGCGGCAGCTTCGTAGACGTGGCGCCCTGACCGCACGTCATGCCCTTATGCCCATTCCAGCTCGGAAGGATTTCCGAGTCCTCGACGCTGACATGCACACCACCTCTTTTAGCAGTAGTAGGTGCCGCTGCGAGATGCATGTTGCTATTGGGCACCTGCTGCCGCAAGGCCTGGTGTGATGAGACCAGGACTCGGCGTAGCGCCCGCCGCCACCAGGTGCTAGAGCTGCCCTTGCTAGTTATACATTCTCCCTGTTGCTGGACTTTTGCGTCGTCATGCTGCCGGCAGGCCGAGCACGAGGACTTGGGAGACTGTTGCAGCGTTCCAGTGTCGTCGCCTGACCCCGAATTGGGCATGTAGGGAGGAGGAGGACGTGTATCGTCAACCTTGTCTTCCAGCAGCCAGCCCATTTTCTTGTCCGGCATGTTGGATGAATAGAGGTGGGTGGGTGTGTGTATGTGTGTGTGAGAGAGAGAGGGCATAATAGGTAGATTTTCCAGGAATGGACGGCGACAACGATAAATAGGTATTTACTCCGCCCTTATCGGCATCAATGTCGCTGACAACATTTGATGGGTAGCGGACTGAACTTTAATTTCTAGCATTACGGCCGCAAGCTTTACCAATCTAGCATCCTCACCCGTAGGCATTCTTGTTCAATTGCGTGTAGCTCTAGCTGCCGTGATTTGAGTTTGGGCGGCGAGGCCTAGATTTATACCGCCTACCTTGTAGGGAAGCATCTTACAGAAACCCTATCGTGGAAATACAGGTGTGGTGCAAACAGGCATTTCCCAAAGAAAAGAAATAAGACCCACTTCACGAACTATACCCCTTCCCAACAAACGTACTTCCCCTGCAGGAACTTTTTTCGCAAAGCTTGCGAGACGGCCCAGAGTCTCTCAATATTGCCATCACCATGAAACCCCGTTCGAAGCCTCCGCAACTCGCAACCTCTTCCGCATGCAGACAAATTCCGTGACGCTCTCCGCCATGAGCTCCCAACCTTCAGCAAACAGCGCCATCGTACTTCGGCCCGCCCGCGCCAACTTGAAGGCAAGACATGAGACAACTCGGAAATTCTTTGTCCAGTTGCGCCGGGATGTCCTCAACTATTACAAAGGCGACTCGGCTGTCGACGAGAGCCTCCAGTCCGGCCATGTTTGGTGCCACATTTCCGGCTGTTACCGCTTGGCTAACTCAGTCAAAGCAGCACGTATTGTCCCATTTTTCGTCGACATGAATCTAACTCGCAACACTTTTCTCAGAAGCCAAGGCGAGTCGGAAGACGGGTCGCAGGCAAGCAACACACTCCTGCTAACGGGCCTGATCAAGAAATGGTTTAATAGCTACCATCTCGCTATTGTCCCTATCGATGCCAAGGAAACTCCCACCAAGCGCTGGCGGACAGATGTCATTTCGACTGAGGGCGCCGATGCCGGATGCTACGACGACGATGGCCGGACTTTGCAGGACCTTGACGGGAAAGAGCTCACGTTCCTAAACGAGAAGCGCCCGGATCCGCGGTTTCTATACCTCCGCTTCATCGTGGCCCTGTTCGAGATCAGGAGTCTTGGACGGCCAGGATGGCAATTCGTCTGGGGGCGATATTCCAAGGAGCGCCCGTTTCCGACGCCGAGTCCCGAGATGCGTAACAGCATGCGCTGCGCATTGAACGACCATCTTGGGCCTGACGATACGTGTGCTATGGAGGCTTGGATGGGCGATACATTCACGGCTGCGCCGTACTGGCTGCGATCTTGAACGGCGCGGAGTTGGCGGAGGGCGTCAGATGATTCCATGAAGCTGATGAGAGCGGTGTTCTTGAGAGGGGGGTGGTGAGAAACGTCATGGCGTTTGAGGACAAAGTGCTGACAGCCATGTGGATATCACGGATCGAGGCGGCGGTCGACTCTCCGAGCTGCCACGCTAGCCGGCTTCTTCGGCAACGCTTCGAACTCTGATGTCAATAATACCGGCTTGGAATTGCGCCTTGATTGCTGCCCTCCTCTTCCTTTTCCATCTCAGCTTCAGACTCACTCGTTCCACACCAGGGCCCTTCTCCACACGCGCCTGCGGCCATGCCATTCCCCGTCTACAACAAACCCTCCGACTGGGATGAGTGGAGCAAATGGTATGCCTTGCAAGCAATCCGGGCGAAGGTGTGGGAATACATCGATCCCACCACCACAAACACGTGGCCGTCGCCTCCGAGCCGCCCTCCAAGCCGGCCTGTGGATATCGGCGATGACGGTCCGAGATATCCATCCCAGCCGCTAAACCTTGATGAGGAGAGTCAACAGCTCCTTCAAGATCGCTGTGAAACCCTCCAAAAGATCCGGCACCTGATGCAGCAGAATTTCACCAAGAGTGTCTCATCCGAAGTCTACAAGCAGTCCAAACTCACCTCAGCCCTGGATCTTCGGCTGCAGTTCATGGCCGTCCACAGGCATGCGAACTGGCCGCTCCTGAGGTTGGGATTTAACCGAATCTGCCGCATCCATCTCTCAACACTCGCCGGACGGGACACCAATACGGCGATCACCCAGTGGGTCGACAAATGGGAGACATCCATGGACAAGATGGCTCATTGGGGCCAGAGATACTTCGACGAATCCATCCATGACGATTTAGACTGGTACAACAGCCTGCTCACGACGGCTCTCAAGAACCCACTCCTCAGATCCTGGGCGTCGGTCAAGTACCAGACTTTCAACGACGTGGTGATAGGCAACAAGACGATCCGCCACTCCGATATCGCTGAGGAGATGCGGAAGGCCGCTCAGACCGTTGAGTCCGCCATGAGCAAACCTCAGAAGAGGGAGGCCCAGGATGAGGAGGCTCCGAGTCCTGCGAAGAGGCAAAGGACCGACAGCGGCGGCAAAGACATTTATCTCCGTGGTGAAGTTGTCGCTTATATGCATCCCGACGGAGACAGCGTCAAACACATCCCTTCAATCCATGGCCCTATCTGCGCTGGATGGCACCCCACCGAAGACAGCGGCAAACACGATCCTCTGGTCCGCGCTCCTGTCACTTCTTCCCAGTCCAAGGAAGCTCGGCAGTGTTAGTGAGTCGGACTGGCTGTCTCTCACTCATTTGTCGGAAGCATCCTCACGGCCTAGAAGATTGTTTACACCAGGTCCCCTTTTCTTTTGTATCTCCAACCGACACATAGCACTCATTTGTCGGAAGCATCTCACGGCCTGGAAGATTGTATACACCAGATAACCATTTTGTATTTCGCACACGGATTGACATCCTTATGATTCAATCATTTAGAAAAGTAGTTTTAGAGCCACCTTGCAATAATAATACCACCTCCTAGTACACTTAAACTTCCACCGGCACCCACCTACATATAGCACATCAACATCCTTCATCAAGGTCCATAAATTCAAGACATCCTCTCGGCAGTCCATCTGCTGTTCTTGTCACCGTCTTACTATTTTTCCTGACGTCGTGAGCAGAATCTTCACAAACTTCCCATCTCCCACCCCCATTGTCGCGAACGACATGATCACCCGAAGCAGACTGGCAAAATATGCCTGCACTGCCGTCCCCTCCAGATGTTCAAGGCCGTCCAGGATAACAAAGAATGGGACGCGAATCAACGCCGAAAGACTCGTTAGCAGCTCCACCGCAACTCCCCAGTTGGAAAGAATATCATTCCCTTGCAGAAATTTCGTGAACGTGTCAGGTCCGATGTTACGCTCCGTCTCGAACTCGACCGGCAAGAGATCTACCATGTGCCGGATGATCGAACAGACCAGATCCAGCAGGCAGCGCTTCTCTCTGTCGGGTCTGCTACTGGCGCGGTACTCGGACGCCCAGGGGCAGAAGAAAACGACGACGGGGAAGTCGAGGTTGAGGCACATCTCTGCAGCCCGCGCGGCGATGGTGGTGAGGGTGTTGGGGTACTCGTCCACGTACTCGGCGTTGATCCAGAGAACTTTGGAGCGGGGTTTGGCAAGCCAGTGTAGCAGTGTCTCTTGGTTGCGCTCGTCCGTCTTGGGGGGGTTGGACAGGGCTAGGGAGGCGATGAGGGAGTGGACATCGCGCTGGACATCCTTCTGGCGGAGTTTGAGAAGCTCCAGGGCAAAAAGACCACCAAAGAAGCTGAGAGACACGAGCGCGGCGTAGCGACGTTTGAGAACCTGTGGATGCTGTTCCGGCCGGGGGACAAGGTCTTTGTCAAGGAGTTTGAGCCGAATCAAATGTGGTCTGCGGTGCTTGTTGACATCAGCGGCGGCGCCGTGGAGGGGTCCGACAAGAAGTACAGCGTCTCGGTGTGGAACGTCAAGAACTTTGGGATTCGGTTCTCCCGGGAGCGGTATACCTATTACATCGCACCGTTTGAGGGAGAGAGGGATATTATGTCTTTGCAGTTGTATCCGCAACAGTATCACCAAGACACCGAGGAAGAGCTCGCCAAGCACGAGGGCAGAACGCTGATGCGGCAGATGGAGGTATGGGGAGAAAAGTACTGGGAATTGAGGACCCCGACGCTGCAGGAGTTCACTGGAAAGTGCCTGTTTCCACCGACACTCCCAAAGGTAAGCACTCACATGCGCCTAGGTTGCCAGCTATTTGCTAGATGCCGAAGCTAACAGAATCTGCCCCCAGATCGAAGGCCGAGTCATGGTCGACTTCCAAGCCTACCGCTCCATCCCCCCCGCACTGGGCATGCGTCTCTGGCAGCCAAATCCATATCGTGTCTTCCGCTCACGCAGGCCCAGGGAAATCCCCAGCGACTCCTCCGACTCCGATTCGGATGTCGACCTGCCCATCCGACGGAAGCGGCAGCCACAGGGCGGAAGCCTCATCGCACGGCGTCAGAGAAACCGGGAGGGCATGATCAACCGTGGCTGCGAATGCGATAGTTGCATCAAACTCGACCCCGAGAACAAAAAGACGACCTTCCGGCACTACGACGATGTCGACCCAAAGGGCAAACCCCCAGGAGATACACAGCACTTCTTTTCACTGTGTGATAGAAGCGTCTACGCTTTTGCGTTGAAGGAGAGGTCGTTTGGTAAGTCTTTATGTTCTGCAGACACCTGACTTGTGTGTATATAGGACATAGGCGGCAGGACTAACACGGTGCTTCTCCCAGTTGTCATTGATATTGACGGTCTCAGGGACCCCAAGTTCGATAGGGATTTGTTCGACTATCTCGTGCTTCCCGAGGAGATTAAGAGGACGCTGAAGACCCTGGCGCGGAGTAACGGCTTCAAAGCCAATAACTCCCGTGGCAAATCCTTCACCGCTGACTTTATCAGCGGCAAGGGCGAGGGGCAAGTGTTCCTTCTCCACGGGAAGCCAGGGGTTGGTAAGACGTGTGCAGCAGGTATGTGTGCTAGCTCGAAACTTGGCCATTGGCCGGCCAGTCGTGTTCAAGTTGCTGATTTCGTGCGTTCAGAATGCATCGCCGAGTACGCGCAACGCCCCCTGCTGTCAGTAACAAGTGGCGATTTGGGAACGACAGCCGAGGAGTTTGACATGCATCTGTCCATGTTCTTCAGACTCGGAGAATCTTGGGGCGCGATCGTCCTCATTGACGAAGCCGATATCTATTTTGAGGAGAGGAATAAAAACGAGCTCGAACGGAATGGGTTGGTGTCGGGTAAATTCATCCTTCCAGGAGTAGCGTTAAAGCTGAGACCTAGCAACACTCTAACGCCAGCTGAAAACAGTGCTGTTGCGAGCCCTCGAATACTATCGCGGGATTTTGTTTCTCACCACGAACCGTGTTGGGGTCATTGACGAAGCATTCCTGTCGAGGATTCACGTAACATTTGGGTTTCCCGATCTCACTGACATGGATCGCGAGAAGATATGGCTCAACAACTTCGAGCGCTTGGAGCGCACCACGAATATCGGAATCTCACACACCGCGAGAGCCTATATCCAATCGTCAGAGGTGGTGGATCTGAAGTGGAATGGTCGCCATATTCGAAACGGTAAGTCAAGCTATAAATACTGGATTAAATGGGCTGTTCCTGACCGTAATGACTTCACAGCGTTCCAAACCGCGGTTACGTTAGCTGAAGCCGATAGCATCGCGTCAGGGGATCCGCCAAAGATCTCCCAAGAGCATCTCGGAAGCGTCGTACGACTTTCAACGGCCTTCAAGACTTATATGTGCAATGTCCATATGGGGCAATCGAATGAGCAGCTTGCAACCAGAAAGGGCATCAGGGCAGATGTGCAGAAGGAACCTGCAGACTGCGCAAAGTTGGTTGGTTGCTGACAGAACCTTATACCAGGGGCTTGAAACTTTGCTCTAGGGGAATCCTCGGCATATGGCTGCGCTCATTACCATGTGGCTTTGCGGCTTTTGTATCTTTTTCTCAAATTTCTGTATTCCTTTTCGCACCGCCTTCGATATCCTACGGTACACACGTGCATTAGTTTCTACAGTTGGATTTGGATAGGTCAGATACCCACAACCCGGAAATAATTAACCCGCTTCCCGAGAATATTACGCTCTCGACCTCAGGTAGTAAATTACCACCATAATTGCCCACCACATCAGCAGCTTGTCAGGTATCAACCGAGCCGCCAAGCAATCAGCCTAAGCCCGACCGAACCATGGGTGCAACAGACCGCACATTGCAACCAATCTCCGGTCACATTGAACAGCATTGGGTTTTCAGCTCCGGGGCGGGGACCAGCCAGTTATATTAGCACTTTACAGACCGTATGTTGGGGAGACCAGCCTCGCCACCCCCTTTATTTCCTTAGCTGGGTGGGCTGAGCATGTAAACGCGTGATTGGCGAGCTTGGGCGGGATAATTTCAGCACCAAAGACTCGACGTGTTGTTCTGTGAGGTTTCGGGCGATGCGACCCTCCACGGGCTAAGGTACTAGGTATATCACCACGCCGACAGTTATATAACAACTAACAAACCGTTGTTCTTGGCGGTTATTTTCTTCCCGGGAGTCATTTTCTCGACCGCCAGTCCTTTTTCACGCACGTACCTAGGCACATCCTATACCGCGCACATCATGAAGCTCTCAACCCTCACCCTCATCTCCACCTTGGCGTGCGCTAACGCTGCGTCATACCCCATCTCAGGCGACGACGTCAACTGCCGCTCCGGCCCAGGCACCAGCTACAGCGTCGTTAAGTCGTACGACAAAGGCCACAAGGTAACCCTGTCGTGCCAGACCGAGGGTACAAACATCAACGGCAACAAGATCTGGGACAAGACCTCGGATGGGTGCTATGTGTCCGACTACTACGTCAAGACCGGCGTGGATGGCTACGTCGTGAGCAAATGCAGCTCTGGGGGAAGTGGTAGTAAGAGCTGTAGCGCCCCGAGGTCGAACCAGGACACGGTCGATCTGATTGCCGAGTTTGAGGGTTTCCGCGCGAGTGTTTGTGAGTCTGCGTACCCGACGGGGTCAATCGTGACAGTAGGTAGAAAGGGGATGCTGACTGGGTATGTTAGACACCGATCCAACTGGTAATCCTACCGTCGGCTACGGCCACCTCTGCCAGAAATCCAAATGCTCTGAAATCAAGTACGACATCCCGCTGTCCAAAGCGGACGGCAAGAAGCTGCTCGCCGACGACATGCGCAAGTTCGAGAAGTGCATCACCGAGATGATCACGGGCGCTACGCTCAGCCTGAATCAGTACGGCGCGCTGGTCAGCTGGTCCTTCAACATGGGCTGCGGTGCCGCCAAGTCGTCGACGCTCGTCAAGCGCCTGAACAAGGGCGAGAATGTCAACACTGTGTTGGCCGACGAGCTGCCCGAGTGGGTGCATGGAGGGGGGGAGGTCCTTCCGGGTCTGGTGCGGAGGCGAAAGGCAGAGATTGCGTTGGCCAAGAAGTCGGGTAGTAAGCAAGCGTTGCCGTGTGCCTGAAGATGAGGCCTCTGTGACGGAGAAAGCTTGCGAGGCAGACAAGCAGTTATTCTATCATAAAAGCCGTTGCTTTATAACCATCAACGAATCAGCCACCTGGGACAAGCTGTTGTAAGCATGTGCGCCCAAATCCTCCACTACCAACACTTGCTCCACAAGCTTCTGTATGGCAACCAGATCCGCGCGGTTGGCCCTGTTAGCTTCCCGCAATTTCTCGTTCTCCGCTTCCGTTTGCTCTATCTGCTTCAGAAGCCGCTCGTGACTTCGCTGCGACTGTCCTGGCAGAACTTGTTGTCCGACCTTTGGTGTACGAATTGTACAGTTAGTCCCCTGAGGCGCCGATTCTTGCTCATTTCGTGGTGCCAATGACGGAGCCATCATATCTATGGAAAGACCCGCAGTTGACATTGATAGGTTTGATTGGGACCCCAACTGAGAGGAATACGATGAGAAGATGGACGGCGCCCGTAGAGTGGCCACAGGTTCGGATAAGTCAGACTGAGATGCTTCGTAAACTGGGACAGTAAAGCTTTCCGGTGGTATTAGCGGATCATCGAGCGGCATGTTGAAAGCTGGCTCGACTGGCGAGGCGAAATTGAGACTGCTGGTGCAAATTGGATTTACCCTGTGAGATCGAGTTCCTACGTCAGCGATCCATCTTGCAGTTACGGGGCTCAGAAGCATATCGGACTCACGTGTTCTGTCCGTTTGGAACATTCACGCCCCATGACGCCATCTGCATGGAGCGAAGCACATTGCTGGGGATCGCCAAAGCAGGCACCATCAATAATGGGCTCGGACTGGTCCCATGATCCGCGTAATCTGGTGCATGTCAGATTCCAATTACCAGTAGCGAGGTCTCAAATGACGAGACCGCGGACGGGGTGAAAGATTGGCTTACATGGTGAGTACCATATCTTGAGCATGGAGTCGTCCATTTGCCCAACATCTGGAATCAGAATTCGGAATATCGTCCACCAAGCGTTTTCTTCGGAAATCTTTCCAAAATAGAACTCCTCGACTTGATGCTCGAGAGACAAATCCATGAACAGCCCGTCTATTGACACATCCCTCGGTTTGCAATTGGATTGCGTGTAGTGACTCTTAGCCTTGGCTCGTGTATCGCATGATATCCAGCAGCGGGGGCATCGGTAGGAGGCCATGTGTTTTCGAGCCAAGTGTTGTCTGCCCGGGCGGTTAGAACAGCGAAAGCAGATTCAGGCTGGGGATCACCGCTTACTTTAGACACAAGATGCCGTCACATCCGCCGAAAGGATTCCGAGACGCTTCTCGCTTTAAGCATTTCCCCTGTGGCGCAAACACTTCATATGGGCAGGCAAGCCTCTTCTTTGGCAGCAACAAGTTTGAGTTACTTGTGCCGCTAGAAAGCCTCCTCTTTTTACGCCTGCCACCATCGTCGTCCTCCTTTTCTCTATTATGTGCCAGGGGAAACGGTCCAGAAGTCGATGAGGATTCTGAGGTGGAACTTTGTGTTTCTGGCTGGGATGGTCTCCCATCACTTCCAGCACTTCCACTCCCAGCATGGGTTGTATCCTGGGCCGCGCCGGTTTCTACGGGAGCTGCTGACGCGATAGCAGCCCGATGGCTCTCTCCGGTTGTGTTCCCCTGAACATAATCCTCGTGAGCCGAGTTCGATGTGGTGTCCGAATAGTCGTCGCTGCATTCGTCATCGAATTGGTGGTGAAGCGAGAGACGCTCGATCCGTATTCTAGCATACCCGATTTCTTTGGGTATTTGGAGTGGCTTCCCAGGGTGCGCCACAATGCTAGTTTGGTTTGCTGCCGTCTCCGCGACGTCTGACGTCGAAAAAGTGGCTGGGTCAACCGTTGCAGCCACCGAAGGCGCTGTGCTACCCCCCCGCTCGCCCGCCTTCTTCCTCTTTCGCATCCTCGGCATGTTGAATATCAGATTCCGACGGCAGCGGAGGGCGGCCTGGGAGGAAATTCAGAGCCGCAACGGGAGACCTTCAACGTGATTACTGGCACCAGTTGCCGCGTTGCAAATCCCCAAACCGGGTGAGCTCTCCGCTCCTCCTACTCCGTCTTCGTCCTCGGCGATGTGGTATTTGTTGTCCCGGGATAAGCTCAAGCTGGGCAGGGCGGTCAATGGCTGATGAAACGAAGTCATCGCCTCCGCAATGCCCAGACTGTCAATGGCATGCTTGCTGAGCACTGTGACTGGGTCGGGAGGGCTCGAGCCATAGCAGCTTGCGGCATCTTGGTAGGAAGGCGGGGAACTCTGGGACCCTGGATTCCACTCCTCTGGAAGCTGGCACGGTCCAAAGATTGGCCAGATACCAGACAGCGTCTCAAGCTCCTCGTTCTCGGTCGAGTCGGCCAGATCACCTGCGCGGTATGCGACATCACTGTCGAGCCGGAAGAGGGGCTCCCGAGAGATCTCGCCCAGGCGTGTGTCTGGCGCGCAAGCGGAGCGCCGGCTCGGATCCGCTCTAGGGTGGGTTGGATGGTGAAGATTGGTCTTGAGCCTGTGGAAGTAGGTGCGTAGGCTGGAAGATTTGGAGGTGACATCCCGGACGGCCGACGGTCGACGGTCGAAGCAGCTAACACAAAATTGTTGGCGAGCAGCCTAGACTCCGGGGGTAGGCTAGGTGAGGAAGGAACGAAAAGTCCTCGAGGTTCTGTCCCATCAGGCTCTCAGCCTCAAGCATCGGATGTGATGTTGCTGCCTCAGGCCGAAAACTGCATGATACTAGCAGCTACGCCACCCTCATGTGTCGTCCAACACAACGCTAGTCCCGAATCGGGCGGACAACACAGGAGATGTGCCCGCGAGGTGGCAGGGATGCGCCGCTGAGGGCTCGAGGCTCGGCGCAGTGTCGGGTGTCGGAGAAGAATTTTCGGTGTGTTAGGCGATGCCACCAAAACAGAGCCCGGGGGCTAACACATGAGTGCAGGGCATGCCATTGGTGTGTTCAGCTCGATTTAATAAGTGTGTGACTGAACACCATCCTAGCAAATGTGTAAATCGACACAATGGCCAAACATATTATCTCTAGAGCTCTTCGTCTACCCAGAACCATAAGAAGATCATCATTTCCACCTTTGTAAATGGAAACACACAACACGCCATTCCTCAAAATTCACAACGACCCCCAGCCAACCTTCACACCCTTACAATAAAATGCCTTCTTCAAACCCCGTCAAGTCGAGTCGAAAGAATCCCTTGCAATCCAAGAGGTGAGTATTAGGTTCCCAACGTCCCATCCATACTATTTCTAATAGCACTGTGCCCCTTTCAGTAATGGTCACCATCAGACAAATGCATCTCAGTCAAGTCTGATATGTGAGATGGATTGCCACTCGACAGCCAAGGAAATCGCTGGGCTGCTCGCCGACGACCTAGATTTTCTGCATACATCCGATCATGAACCAAGGCAGACCCAGAGCCGAGATGCGGAGTTGTTTGGTATTGGGGGCCAGTTCGATGCCTGCATGTGATGTTGACCGTCATATTGTCAAGGAAGGAACAAAGCCTTGATAGCACAAGTATACAGTACCTATTTCACTAGCAGATGAAGACCCAAGTCCATCGCCACTGTTCTAAGAAGTCCTCTCATTTAAGCTCTCCGCCAATTGCAGGTGTAGGTTAGGTACCTAGGTATGGTTGTTCAAACGTGTGACACTTTGCAAAAGGGCTCTGCATAAGGCAGCATGCTTGGCGGCACTAATGCACCTTCATGCAGGCCTGATCATCACTGCAATTTTAGCCCTCAAAGAGGAAGCTTTGCAGGTCAGACTCGGCACTCCAAAGTCGGGATCACAACATTTGGGGCAGCACTGCAATTTTAGCCCCGGAGGAAGCGATCCTTCAGCCCGACCAGTACCTATCACAGATTCCTGAAATCAATGTCGTGACATCCTCACTAGCTCGGCAACTAACCCCGAGTGTGAGAGTGATTGTTTTCCAATGGCCATAGACGGCATACCCTAGTCCCTGCTGTCTCGTCTTCTCGACCTCACGAATCGATCTCCCCGACATCCTCCCACGGTTCCTAATCCTCGTGCCGGGGGCCTTGACAAAGCCTTAAGACACGCCAAGATAACAGACAACACCACAAATCCGTACGCCGTCATAATTATAGAGCAGACCAGGGGATAAACCCTCAACTACCCCTCAAACGATATACACCGGCAATCGACTTCCCAGCAACGCACTCTTCGTATCAGAAATCTGAACGTCCCTCCTATCAAAGTCGTGCAGCATGAGCCAACAGAGCATGCGAAACACCAAAAGGTACCAAATTCTCTCGCACTCCTCTGCCAGTAATGGGAAGGACTTGATCACTTCTGCCAATACCTTGGGCCGAACAGATTGAAAGTAGACGTCCATCCATATCTTGTACTTCTCGTCTGGTGACGAGGATTTGTAAATGTCTTCAAATCGAGGTTCTGCAGTCATGGTGCGCTGGTTGACATCGTCGGTTGGCTTCTCGTTCATTCCACGGAGGACTTCTTGGATGTGAGCGCGCACAATTGTCTGTACCAGGATGTGGCGTTCCTGGCTCGTATTTTGGTCATCTGAGACTAGAAGGTCTGCGTCGACATCCTCGAGGGCTTTATGGAGGAGATGTAGAAGGATGAAGCCTTCGTTCCAGTTGATACTTGCCATGGCTCCGAGCTCGTGGCCCTTCGTGATGAACTTCACCTCGGCTATCAGGTCGGGGAGACCTTGATAAATACTATCCTCCGTGGAGCTCAGGCTGGTAAATTTCCCCTGTGATCTTGCATTTGTGAGCGATGTTTCGTATGACGACAGCAAGGACCAAAAGGGAATCGAGTCGCCTTCCCATACGTAATTGGTCGGGTTGGGCAGGCGTCGAAATGCTGTCCCCTCAATATGCAGTATTGGACACAGCATACCGATCAGTTCGAAGACAACTGTTACGAGGATTCAGTTATGTCCCCAGACAGAAGTAGAATCAAAACACATACCTGGGAAAATGTGGGAGTCCCTCTGACCGCCGTTGAGCATGTAGTCAATAGTTGAGGCGTTGCAGCCCACTTTGACCAACGTTCTGGCAATGTCCTTGCGGCTGGAGACGTCAAGGTACTCCAACCTGCCTGGCTGGTCCTCGGGAAGTCTTAGTTCATCAAATTCGTGGCGGAAGATTGTTGGAACCCTTCCGAAGCACAAGAATTTGACGTCCTCGGTGGGTATAAGACGATTCACTGGTTGCAGTCCGACCCCGCTCAGTTGAAATTCAAACGTGATCCCCAAGCCTGGAACGGGTGTGCCCTTCAGCACGAAGCCGCCACCCTCTGCAAAGTATCGGTCGTTGATGCGGTCGAATTGAAGCCAGTAAATTCCCAAGAGGGCCGAAATCTCCACCAGATGCGTCATGGCCGTTACTGCGTATGGCTTTCGCACGCCAGGCGGCACAGCGTCCCAACTTCTCGTCTTGGATTGTATAGCAACTGTTATGCCATACTGGATCCTTACTATGGACGCATTGTGCCCCGAATCCAAGCGGCGGCGTTCGTCATTCCACTCGCGGGAGCGGCGCTCCATATCTTGGACGGCTGAGAGAAGAGCGACCCAGGATGCACGCTCGTTATCGCTCCCCAGGGCGACAGGGCGGTCCATTCGATGCTGTAGCACAGCTGGCTGACTCCTTGAAGCGCGAATGCTTTGTAAACTTCCGTCGAGGTACACAATCGGCGCCCCTCGCACCGGGCCCCTCGTGTTCGTAGGCGGCGCAACAAAAAAGACAGGAACTTCGAACAACACCTCAAAACGAAACTGTCTTGCCCGCCAAGTACGCCGCACCGTCACGTGCCACTCGCCCATGACATTGGGGCCGAGATTGGGGGGTTCCTGACTTTTGAAACCTGGTATGGACAGCCGTGACGAAACGCTGTTCGATTCTGACGAGCTCCGGTTACGGGCGGCCCCTATTCCAAGAAACCGTCTCCGTGGGTCACTCTCGACACTACTAGATACATAAAACTCGGGATGTCGAAGCTCTGTCCGGTCCAGGATCGGAAAGGACGTCAGGATTGACGCGTTTTCGGCGAGACTGTAGGTCGTCATGACGGTGCGGGCAATCGAGCGGCCCTCCCCTGACATTATCGAGAAGGTGTCAAAGGGACGATGGACACGGCGGTAGACGCCGCTCTCCTCAAGAGCCTCTTCAAACTCTAGTCGAAAAGGCAGCAGGCCACTTGCCCCTTCAACTTCTTCCTCGGTTTCCAGCAGGGGAGGAGCCGAGCCGGTGGCCGGGGAACTGTCGGGTTTCGGCAAAGGCTGGCTGGCCTGTACAGTCGCAGCCCCTGCTGATTGGATGGAATGGTTATCGAAGATGTCGCCAAACTGGGAAATCCACCTGCGCTCCATCCGCTCCAGCCGCTTTTGGATGGCGGTGTCTCCTTCGATGAGGGTGTTGATGCCGTTCTGCAGCGCTGCTCTCGACTCAACAGCCACGACATCAGACTCGCTGCAAGTCGCAGATCAGCTAAGGTACATCCAGCAAGACAAACACCCGCACTCACCATTGCAGAATATTCAACATCAACGTCAGCGATCCCTTGCGCGTCTGGATTCTCATAACCGCCCTAGCAATGTCATCCTGCTTGAGAATCCACTTCATCTTATCCCAAGCCTTCAGCAGCGCCAGATTCAGCATGCCAAACGGCTTCAGCAGCTCCACCAGCTGGTCGAACGAGTTGACCAGCTCCGCGACCGCCACCGCGGCATCCTGAATCGCAATCAGCGCCCGCGCCGCATTCGGGACGGACTCGATGTGCTCGAAAAGGGAATGAAGCCGTGCGACGGCCGAGTGCACATCGTTGATCTCAGCGAGGGTCCAGGCAATGTTCCTGGGGACGTCCTGGACGGTCGATTTGACTGTGTCGAGGAACTTGACGACGGTCGCGGCCGTGCCGACAAGCCCGAGGACGCCCGTGGCGATGCTGAACGGGTCTGCCATCACGCGCCGAGGAAGAGGCGCCTACTGGGGATCGATGTTGGCCATTGGGGGAAGTGGTTGTTTTGTGGATTGCGAACAGTGGGAAGCGGGAGGGGAAGCGGAGCAATGCCGGTCGCGGTTGCGGCCGGATCGGCAGTGGGATTCAGGCCGACCTGCATGAGCCTCCGGTCACAAACTACCGCTGCATTACAAACGAGCGGGATTCTCAAGACACACCACCCAGTTTATTTTGCTCATGAATAGAAAGGGGTAGATGGAACACCAAAGGAGGGCCCATATGGAGATGAGCAGCAATCAGACCAGCACTGATAAAAAGGCAGCAACACTATGACAGCGGTTGCTGTCGCTTGAACAGGCGGAAACAACACAGCAAAATAAGATATCACAGTCACAATGAGCAGAAAAGACAAATTGTTCTCGACAACGAATGTCTATTGCTATGTACCTATCTACAGCCTCGACTGCCATCAAAAATGACAATGTCAAACCAAAAATATGTCCTCCAGGCTCGGAGAGCAGTGGTGTGATAGGATCACCACTGCCAATACCTTGCCCGGAGTTTTGATCTTGAAGCCTGAAAGCAACAGTGCCCGCTGGAGAAAACATGTACCACAAGACTAGGGATATCGCTGGAGAAGAACAAAGGGAAAAAAGGAACGAGCCAAAATAAAAATCTATCGCTGGAGAAAAGACAAAGGGAAAGAAGGAATGAATCGAAATGCAAGTCGCTGGGGGAGGACCACGAGGGAACCTCAAAGGAGTGAATTCATCACACCGTTCCGCTCGGCACGGCGGAGACGGTCTTCGAGCGAGGCGTCCTCGGCTCGGGACTGGTCAGTGGAAGGATCCAGACTGTCCTCCACGACGGTTTCAAGCTCGACTTTGAGCGGCGGAGATTGCTTCTAACGAGGGACGATGTGGATCTCCGCGGCGTCATCGCCGGCAAACCGGACTGACTTGGCGGAGCGGGAGCGGAGCGGACGGGGGGGGACGGGAGGAGTAGCCAGGGGACGGCTGGCAAGGGGGCGGTCGGAAGGGACACCGGTGGTGAGGGGACCGGTGGGAACGGGGCGCGAGCCAGGGAGCGAGTGTGATGCCGGAGCAGCTGTGACCTTGCCAGTGTCGTCAAACACCAGCGCGGTCGTTCGCCACGGGGCCGGGAGGGAGTGAGCCATGTCTACTTGAAAAACGATCGGAAGTTCTGGGGAAAACGGAAGTACAATGAGTAGACTTGGAAGAGCGTGCGTCAAAAGAAAGTATGCGCCTGGTCGAAAGAAGAAGAAGAAGAAATGGATGAGAAGAAAGAAAGAAAGAAGAATGGAAGATGGAAAATGGACGAGTGCGAGAGCACAGTCGGTGAGTTAATCGGAGCGATTGGATGGGACAGAGCTGGAGCTGGAGCTGTGGGATATTCACGCAGTGATTGGAAGTGATCAGTGGAGCGAATGGTTCACGGTTCACAATGTACAACGATTGGATGTCTGGATCAACGATTGGGTTTGAAAATTGCCACTTGAGTGAATGCTGTGCTGTGCCTGGGGGAAAACGAGGATTCGCGCGGGTGGGTGGGGGTAGCTCAGTATTTATACCCGTAGAAGAAAGTTCGCATAGCGGCGAATTCGCAGGTATAAGCCACGGCCGTTCCCACGGAAACGTCATGGTGACGTAATCCGACCTTGATGTTGTCTCTCGAGCTGAAGAGAAAGACGGCTCCTTAGCCATGGACGGCTCTTAATTGACCCAGATGTAAGTGAGCCAGTCTAGTGAAAATAATGCTGCAGGAGCGGACAACATTCTCAAAGTTGAAGAACTGCTTTGAGACATTGGAAGCGCTGACCATCACCCGGTTGGGCCAAGGGGCTTCGCCTGGATCCGTCTCCGGTGGGACCACACTGTCGTAATACTGCCGAAAGGCCTACATTTTCTTTGCGAGCTAGAGGCTGACGTCGTATGTAGGTAGTGGGCTCGCCAAGACGAATCAGTACTTGGGAGGCTCGGCCGTCTCGGTTTCGTGTCATCATAACGTGTTGATACATATAGCATCGACCCAGATTAGTATCTCTCTACCTCATGTGTATGTATGAGAGAGCTTTGAGAAGGTTGTCGTCCGCAAGGCATCGCTGGCCGTCAACGGCGAGGTGCAAAGTTTGGTCTGCAATAAACTCCATGGCCAGTAACGGACAGTAAAAAAGATGAAGAAAGGACGGAAGTCTGATCCAACAGTACCTCTGGTAAACAGGCGGCCTGCATGAAACGTGGTGAGTGGTGGTTGAAGGCGACCAGACGCATCTCACGCCACCAAAGCCTCCACAGACCTTCAACATCACTGATACCGCTACCGCTACTCAAATATAGCGCCCCAGGACCGTATATTCCGGTGTTTGTCAAACGCAACTCCTCATCCCCGTCCTCGCCTTGGTTGCCACAGGGTCGTTCATATATCTTCGCCGGCTCATCATGATGCCGTCCTCTCAGCTTCCTCGGCCCACATACTGTGGCGCTCCGGTAGTGCTTCGGGTCAAGACTGCATCAAAAACCGCACGAGATCGGAGGATCTGGCGAATACCGACTTGCACAGCGCAGGTAACATGATTGATGGGGAAACAAGGTCCTGGCAGCGCGTGAACCGGGTGTCGTGGCTAGGCTCGATGGAGAGGCCCTCTAGGTGGCTCCTTGTCACTCAGCAGCCGTAATCAGCAACGACCATGCTAGCGTTATGGAGCTGTTCCACGGTGACCTTGGTTGGATCGAGCTTGCGGGGAATTCGACGAATGCGGTTGCTGACAACATGGCGAGACGCTCCGGGCGTGGGAAGAGGGCAAGAGAATGACCACAATTCCAAACTGGGCGAGTTTCTCAAAGCTTGCACACAGGACTCGGCTCTTCTTGTCGACCACGATGAAAATCTCCTCATCGAACAACTTCCAGACATGCATCGCAGCCTCCTAGTATTGAAGATGCTGTCTGAAGTGGCCAGTATCTTACACACCATTTTCCCATCCTGGTTGCCAGGTCGCCCAAACGAGGTCGATATATATCCCGGAGAAGGGGTTCTCAGCTTGCAGAGCATTTCTCTTCACCTCTCTATCCTCTTCGGTCATAATAAGCCAGTATCTCTCCTGGGCCAAGTCGCCAGAGCGGTAAAGAACCCCCGCTCGGTTTCCCCGTGGCGATAATCACGCGTTCGTTCTGTTGTCAACAGGTTGACCATCATGTACTGCTGCAACCCGACCACCATCGGCTCGTCTTCCGCGATCTTCCGCTCTTCCTCCAAATCAGATAGCGTCCTAGTGGTTTTGTCATAGCCTCCAGGGTTGTTTTTGTCTAGATCCCTTGCCTGCATAAGCCAAATCAAGTGCCCCTCGAGACTGAATGAGAGGACAAGCCTTCGATGTCTGCGACTTCACGTGCAAGCTCGACTAGGTCGTCGGTCTCCGGAATTCTAGTACATTCTTCGAGCCTACTTATACACACCGAGCCCCAAGAACACGTCCAGCCAACAAACAGGCCCAGTTAACTGCTCTGACGGCTAAGGTAACCAATAACAGCCAGTGCGGCCATATGTCAGTTCTTTCTCTGCTCTATCGACGAAATGCCCCTCTGGATACCCTGATGGGATGCAGCGAGCCCCATGCAGCCCTAACAATGCCTTGAGAGCTCCGACAGGCCGCCGCGGCTTGGACAATCCAAGATTCCAGCCATGTTCGCAGTGTGGCGTGAGTGGAGATGACCATAATTGCCGTTTTCAGCCTCATTTGACCATCCTCCAGAGTCCAAGCCAGGCAAGGCCGAGAGAGATGCCAGTGATACCGAGGCGTCTGCTTCGCATGCCGAACATAGACTTGCTGGCGAGGATTTTCGCTTTCTGCTTCTCGAGCTGGGACTGCCCTGAGAAGTAGCTATATGCAGCCAGTCCCAAGAAGGCTCCTCCTCCTACAAGTTTATGTTCAGCAATAGTTCTACATCCGTGAATAGCTTCAGAAGCACTCACCCACGACTTTGCACGAAAGGCAGTCGTCCCCACGGTCTTCCTTGAGGAGGAGCTTGAGATCCTCTGGTTTGTCCAGAGACTGGATTGAGGGTATTTTGTCCCCGCCCATGGTGGCGTTTGCGGTTTGAGGTCGGAATGGGAACGTTTTCTTGGTGTTCTGAAGCTGCCAGCCGAGACGCGTTGAGTGCAGGGATTGGCGCGTCGTCCCGCAGCAACTGAAATCTGCCGCTCCCCACCGCCCAGGCTTGGCGGCCCGACAAGCTGGAGAGCTGTGTTGGACGGGGCGGATTGCGTCAGTGCTTCTGTGGGCGGAGCTTCAACAACCCCCCAATTCACGGCGCGGCCACCACCAAAACAACAATGAACGGCGTCGTCGAGGCGCTGCACATCTACGACGAGCACAAGTAGGCGCTTGATTCACCCTAGAACGAGACAAAAGCTAACCGGCCCCTCGCAGGAGTCTAGTCCTCTCGCACACGTACACATCGCGGCCCCTGTCGGCAACGCACCTGCTGCCCCTCTATCTCGAGCACCCGGAGCCCCGCCCCAACTTGATCTACCTGTCCAACACCAACCCGCCGACGCTCGTCTTCAGCCTGACCCATGCGAACCTCCTCTTCCTCCTGACGGCCTCGACCGAGATCGAGCCGCTGCTCGTGCTCGAGTTCCTCCACCGCATTGTCGACTCGTTCGAGGAGTTTCTCGGTGCGCCGCTGCTGGCCCACAAGATCGAGAGCAACTACGATGTCGCCGCCCAGCTGTTGACCGAGATGTGCGATGCCGGCACCATCAACACAACCGAACCGAACGCATTGCGCGACCTGGTCGAGGTAGAAGGCTTCATGGAGAAGCTGCTTGGGAACTTCAGTCTGCCGAACCTGCCCACGTAAGCGCAAAGGCGAGACTTATACCGGAGGGACAACTAGGTGCTGATATGTGCGCAGAAAATCAGGGTTTGGTGCGAACAATCCGTCCAGCTCACCGTCCCTCCTCGCCCAGACTACGCCAGCACTGCCATGGCGGCGTGCCAACGTGAGGCACACGTCCAACGAGCTCTACGCAGATGTGGTCGAGACGCTCTCGGTAACGATGGCACCGTCCGGCAGGCCCCTCGCAGCCTTCGCGAATGGTACCATCGCCTTTACCTCAAAGGTTTCAGGGGTCCCAGATATCGCCGTCACGCTGACCGGGCCATCGGGCAAGCACAACCTCAACAGCCTTATCGAGCTGCCGGTCTTCCATCCTTGCGTCCGCCTCGCACGATGGAGGGAACAGCCCGGGCTTTTGAGTTTCATACCGCCGGACGGGCGATTCATCCTCGCCGGGTACGAAGTCGACCTGCTGCCGTTCACCGACGCCAAGATCAGCAAGACGAATCCCAACCTCAAACTCCCTGTCAACCTCGAGATCAAGACAGGGTTGGGTTCATCTGGGTCTGACTTTGAAGTACGTCTCCACATAAACCCCGTCTTCGGGGCAGTTGCCAGCTCTTTTGGCGGGCGAGGCGGCGGTGGTAGCGGACGAGGCTTCGCCGCACAGAACACAGGGACGCCCGCATCACCGGCCTTGCAGGACTTGACGGTGACGGTGCCGCTCCCCGCAGATGTGCGCAACCTCTCAGAGATCCGGCCCAGCAAGGGCGACGCAAACTACAACTCGGGAGACCGGGCGTTGGAGTGGATTATCCCGAACAAGGAGCTCGCCTCAGGCGCATCGTACTTTGGCCTCCGCTGCACCGTGGTCGGCCAGCTGGCCGAAGAGGATGTGGAGTCAGACCCAACGGGCTTTGGGTTCAACACCCTCGGGAAGGACTACTATGATGAGCCGTACCAGAGCGCTTCCGCTTCCCCTGAGAAGGCGGTGAAGTCGGCTGAGGCCACAGCGGACGAAAAGGATGCGCGTAGGGTAGCGCAGAACAAGACGCTGATGCCCAGCTCGGCGGCGGTGAGCTTTACGGTCAAGGGGTGGCTCGCGAGCGGCATCAAGGTAGAGAGTATTGTCATTGATACGAGGAAAAGTCGCGGGCTGGGCGAGAACGTCAAGCCGTATAAGGGGGTGAAGTATCTTACTATTAGTAAGGGAGGGGTCGAAATTAGATGTTGAAGCAGTAGGCACGACAAAATAATAAAATGTCTAGTTTATTCGCGTTGTGCTTGGGGTTCAGTTGGGGATAGGTACCCTTCGTCCCTGACCTCCTTTGTTCTTGCGGTGGGCCGTATTGCAAACTGACAGCGAGCTAAATGCCGATGATTGCTCTGTATAACTACTCCTTTAAACAGCATGTTGCTGTGTCTCAAAGGCTGGGGCAACTCCAATGACAACGGGACATCGACGAGGAGGGTGGTCGGGACAGTGTGAAGGACCTACATAAGTTGCAACCAACCACTCACTCGCTCTTGATACATGCAGCCCTTGCAACGCCCTCTTGTTTCTTCGTATCTAGAAACGCATATCCTGAACTGGCGAGTCCTGAGGGTCGGAGCCACCTTGAGCATACGTTGCAGGGTATACTAGACTCGCTTCAGGGTACTCTGGGAACGCCGCCGATACCATAACATCTGCAACAACACCCCGAGCTAGCTGTCTTGAGACTTCTTCATGTATGGGATACATAGAGATAATATTGCTCCCAGGAGACCTCCCGGGACTCAATCGCTGTTGATACGAGGTCATCGTCGCCGATTCACTTCGCAAGGACAGTTACTCAATCCACTGCTGATGACAGGGCAAAGGTCAGTTTACCTGAACATCATAGCCACGGCTGGGTATATGTCGAGCCAATTCCTGATTATGACTCCCTTGTTTAAGGAAAGGAGACTACTGTTCACCTCCCAGCTCTGCTTTCTCCTCTTCTTATGTACACGACATAAAGCAAAAGAAACTTGAATCCGCTCTCGAACAACACACCAATGAGCCCACAAGTGCGTCGTCAGCTATGATGCACGTATCATCTAGCAGTTACAGTGTTTTTGGACAGTGAGAGGGCGGGCGCCGTTTGGATATCGCGCGTCACGTCTGTTGTGGAAAAAGGCGCAAGCGTGTGCCGGAATCCAGATTTCAACCTTGTAACGGGATACAAGTTTGAAAGTCCCCAGGGCAGGTTCTGTCTAACTACTTACTCATCATGCAGTCACAGTTACGGTAACCCCTGAATAACAACCTAACAACAATGGGAGTCTCTCACCAACCCCATAGGTTTGGATTACCTAGGCATAGAAACCTACCTACGTTATTTGATGGTATTGAAGTCCACTCCACTTTAATCCCCTACCCAGCAACACTTGTGACGCTGCGGTGGGCACCTCCTGTACTCACTCACTCACCTTTTAACCCAGAGGCCCGAGGCCACCCACAATACGAACACAGTACCATAACGGCCTGCGACCTCTCCGCAGGCCTCTTCAAGCCCTGGAGAGAAAACTCCACGCGCAGATAGGTACCTACCTAACCCAGGCACGCACTCCCCAACATAGAGGCAACCCAGAGGCAACCCAGAGGCTACTTGGGGACAGCCCAGAAGCATCCCAGAGCAGCCAAAATCGGAGGCCAGAAGCAGCCCAGAAGCAACCCGAGGCCAGGCCAGGCCGCCCGCGAGGACAGTTCTATTTTCCTACGAACCTGGCCCGAGGTGCTTGGCCCACCCGATCTGCCTAGCGCACTGCTTTGTTTACCTCTCTACTTTCCTACCCAGCAGCCTTGCCTTACCCCCATCTAGGCCTATTCAGTCCCACCCTTCGCCGACAATGACCGCCCAGCCGCTCGCCAAGTTCACAACTTGCCACCTCGTCAACTCATCAACCCACCAGCTAGACCCGGACACCATCACCCTACCCCCACGACTCACAAGCAGCAGCAGAACCAACCGCCCCCTCTCCCGCGCGGGCTCTATAGCATACATACCTACATACCTCCCCGAGCACGATCCCTTCCTAGCGGGAAAGCCCTCTTTCTAATTGGTCAACAGCTCATCCCTTCCACAACGAAGCAATGGAATTTCAAGACGAAGCGATCGAACAACCGACAACAACCGCCAAGGCAAACCAAGCAGTGTGATGAGATTTTAACTTTCACGCCCTCTTTCGGCCGCAGCCAGGTAAATTGCAGGGTGTAGTGTGGCGTGGGTCACCAGCGGCTGGCCCAGTCTTCGCACTCGGAAGGAATCACAAGGGATGGATGGTGGGTCATGGGCGCCGGCACACAAAACCGTTGACTTCCCGGCGTTGCCGACGCGGCCATCCCGCGGGGATAGGCTCTGTGCCACGGATGTTAGGTCATCTCCGACATATCCCATCGACAAGGAGCGGTAACATATATTCGACAAGGGTTAGCATCACGATCATGCGACCCCCGTACGGACGACCAATGCTAACCTCCCGCCCATATCGAAGAGCGTCACCGCTGCCGCTAGAAAGCCGTTTGATAGGGAGTCGGAAAGACCAGGCTAAGAGTTGGTGTTTAAGCAAGATGAAGAAATGCAGGTAGCCGCCGCTTGCTACCTTCCAGCATGTGCTTGTTATGCCGCTACACTATAGCCGCTTGACTACCCCCGCGCGGTGGCGTGGCCAAGCCAACCGATCGACAGCAAGGAGTGTGTAGGTATAGATGGGGTGAGGGCTAACATGCAAGGTCCGAGCATGCTTGGTTGGAAGGTCGGGAGATCGGACTCGGCTCGCAAGACAGCTGACATCTGTCAACTGCCCACCACATGCCGACACTGGCGCTGAGATAAGCTTTCTGGCGAACAGGAAGGACGATCATGCTGATACGGACAGATGTGGGATGCTTCAGAAGTCAATAGCGCTACTAGGAGGGGGTGGGTGGCGGCAGTCGACTAACAAGCCACGTCGTTGAGAGTGGATCCGATCGAATGCAGGTACCATCTCTCGATCTGCTGCCAGCGAGATGATGTATCGGTACCTGTGCCCGGTACCTCACGCCCTGCGGCAAGGTAAACAGCCCCAGCGAGCCACGAGCCAGGGAGTGCAGCTGTGGGGGATGTTGGATCTCGGGCCTCAGATCTGATAGGGGTATCTGGCGCAGACGCCCATCGTAGACGCAAGGGGCGGCAGCGGCGAGACTGCGCGGGTGCCGGGCCCAACGGAGTGGCAGCCAGATCCCCCATCGCCTGCAGCATCCCAAGGTTGAGGACCGAGCATAGGCTCGTCCGTCGGCAGAGGTTGCCGCAGCCGCCCACGGCTCTCGCCGCAAGCGCCCACCAGAACCCGCGTCTATGACGCTGTTGATGAGCAAGGAGGCGCTGGAAGGAGACGGGGCGAGCAGCCGAGCAACCCTAGGTAATTGCCAAGCCCTGCGAACCTAGGCGTTCGATCTCTGAGAGGGCACGATATCACCGATGTTCTCGATGGCATGCTTGGGCGTGCAGCGGTTCGAAACGTTATTTCGTCCAGCCCTTGGGGTTCCGGGGAATTTTGCCCAATACGGGGGCAGCACTCACTGCAACCAGGGCAGAGGTTGGCCAATGATGGGGCGGCGGGAGGATCAAAGTCCAGTCCCAGGGGAGAGGTAAGCGCCACTCGGCGTCTGGCAATGCAGAGCCTCGCTCGCCCTGCATCGACTCGGCGCCAAAGGCAGGCCCACGATCGCCTATCTTCCGCCGGCGACCAGATGGGTGAGCCGGCCAGCCAGCCAGCCAGAAAGCCAGCCGAGCAGGCCAATAGGTCGGGCCGCCTCCACCAGGCCGCGGGGAAGAGGCCGCCTCCAGCCATCCGACGGCGTTTCGCCGACGCGACACGTCCAGTCATTGACCGAGTTGGCCAATTCGTGCGGCCCGGCCATGCCGTCAGATGGTTGCTTGTGCGGCTGCCACCAGATGTTTTTGCGCAACGACACGGACAGCTCATTCTGTGGTGTAGGCTGAAAGCAGCCGTTCGCGAGATCGGTGGGCTACCTAGTAGGGGCCGAGCAGGGAGGTTGGACGATGGCCTTCGAAAGGTAGTTCGAGCCGACAGGGCAGAAGGTCTCGACTAGCTGGCCAGATCCTGGCATCTGATCTTTCTAGAAGGCGGTTTTCGTGCAAGTCCTAGAAGCAAATAGCGCTTAGTGCCGGAATCACGTACATGACCGGCGGCTACGGGCCAAGCATTCGCAATCCCCTCCCCTGATTTGTCAGAGCCTCTCTTGTCATCCCGGACTGGCAGTTGGACTACAGCATGCCTTTCTGGAAGCTGCTTATGTCCTGCATGGCAAACTTTGTCATGTTGCCGTTGGGCAACACAACGCAGGCAGTCAGCCGGTGCACGGGGCGGGGCGGACTCGGTTTGGGAGCTGATCTCGAAGCCGAGGCGATGGCAGCGGCGGCAAGTTACTTGTAGGCAGCGGAGACGGAAGCGCGCGCGGTGGGAAGCGCCTAAAACGCCCCAGGGCCTAGGCTCGGTGAAGGCCGTCTCACCTTGGTGAGGCCGACCCGGTAAAGAGGGCCAAGATTGGGGCAAACCCCAAATCTGTTTTTGGCAGTCAACCGTCCCAGGTACACCAGCTGCGGTCCAAAAAAGAAACATCTGTTTTTAGACCTGCATTCTCCTCCGTACGCTCCAACACGTCGCGGGAGACGAGCACTGTGCCTCCTTCACGCCCTATTTGAGGGCTCGTCTCCCATCCACTTGGAACCCAATCCAATCTGTCGGGTCAGACGGACATCGCGCCCCCTCGCTGAGGCTTATGACGACACCAACAACACAAGCTCTTCTGGGGTCCTGGGCACGGGAAGATGAAGATGACCTCCGCGCATCGGGCAATTTTTGGCACTCGGAGGGGTCTGTCTGCTTGGTCCGCCCCGATGCTACCGCTCGCCGAGCAGACGAGCGGGTACCTGCCTCCGACCCCGCCAGCATCGGTGAGGCGAGCGAGTCGTCCACACCGCCGAGGCCTCACATACCTACTTCTCACGTCGACGCTATCGGGTCTGGAGAGGGTTGCGACGCAGCGGAGCGACTGGGCCCGTCGAGCTGCATCTGTCCACAGCAGCATTGGCGTCATCCGGAGCGGTCAGAATAAATGCACTTGACAGGTCACGTTTCTGACCAACCTCGGTCTTGACCCGCCGCATGCCAGCCAGTGCTGGGCCATTGTCGCCAGACTGTCGCCGCCGCCAGCGCAGCCGGCAATCGCCCCAACCGTAACCCGCGGGCCGTGTTCTAGGTTCCGTCGCGGGATGCCACACGCCGCGCCCAGTGAATGCCATGCTGCACCTCATCTTGTTCTAAGAATGGATCATAGTTCTCCTGACCTTAGCTCTGCGTCCGGCTTCCTCTTTTCGATATTGTCTTGATTTTCTCGTGATCTCTGCCTCCTATAGGCCGGCGTAGAGTGATTTTCACCCAATGAGGTGGCGAAGCCCGCTTAAACTCGCTCGTCACCAACAGCCATGCAAAGGCGGGTAACCAACTCACTTGGGGCGGGGATCCTGTGCGCTAGCTTGTCCTGTTGCACCCCTTCAGCTTGGACCGCCAGCGAGAAATTGTGGCTCCAGCAAGCGCTCCGCCGCTCCGAACAGCACCAGCAGGATCGAGGCCGAAATGCGCCAGCTGGCTCGTCTGCTGTTGGTGAGGCAAGGCAGCGAGATGCCAGATATTAAATCTCAAGCATAAAGATTGCGACCAGATTGCGGGTATTTGTTGCTAAAATTATCCCCTCTCCGGGCTGATCCTTGCCCCCGCCTGGGCGTCATTTCTGCGAGGGGCTAGCCATTACCTGTGGTTTCATCCTCAATGTCGCTGCCGTAGAGAAGCCCTGGTCCCCAGGCCGCGAACCCTAGCGGGATGGTGGCATCGCAGCCACACGGGCGGGCTCTTTGGCCCCCATTTGGACGCACTCCGCAATGGATGGGACTTGTGAGCCCAGCTTCAGCCGAGCTGTGTCCAACGTTAAAACTCGACGTTGACAGTCCCGCTCTCCACTCTCGATCGGAGGGACTGTGTCGTTGCGCTGGTGCAGCCGCGCTATCTCGGACACCGCCGCGGGCAGCGAAAGTTAATGACAGCTTGATGGGATCGCCACGGCGAGCCCCCTTGAATCCTATCACTTGGTTACGAGCCACCTGTGACTCGGATGGTGGGATGAAAGCCGTGCCGGATTCAATACTTCCATGCGCTTGCTGCCGCGCCCACACCTTTTTGATAGACGCGGATGTTCCGAGTAGAGGAAGAAGGGGTCGAGAAAAATCACACGCCGCGCCAAATTGCATGACATGTTCCCCCCTTGTCACGGCCCGATCATTGGCCCTCCTTCTGTGAGACTTTGACTTGCTTCACACTCATCACCTCACCAGCCGGCAATGCTCTCCTGCCTGATTCTCCTGGTTGGCCACCAGGGGGCGGGGTCAACATGGACGACGAACACTTAGAAGCGCAAGTGTCTGTTCCGAGGCCAGCTAGGCCACCTAGGCCTACCAGGCCACTCGTAGGCTACGCAAGCCCGAGATCGGGACCGGGCAAGTGAGGCGACCACCACATGGCCGCGGCAGCCAGGTCTCTCTGTTGTGAGGGGTGCGTGGGGCTATTCGCATGGAGAGGCGACAGCGGGTGCCATCCTTTCTTTTTGGGCAATGTCATTCTTCTTCCCTGCAGGGGTGTTCCGCCCATCCCCCATGCATGCCATCGCGAAGTGAACCGAAGTTTGGTACGCATGCGCACAAACGGGCATTCTGCGACAGTAGTCAACGCTAGTCATTATCGATACTTGTCAACTAACAAATCACGACAAGCGGGGCGGCACACTCTTGATGGGGGCCAAAGTGGCTCGCAGGCCCTTTTAAGATGCCCAGACAGCCGAGGTCCCCAGCTCGGGTGATTTCGACGCCGAATTGATTGAGTACTGCCGTGGCGCCTCCATATCTTTCGTTGCATGAGCGAGGCGTACGGAAGGGGAGACGCGGTTTGACAAGACGCAGAATCTTGCGCGGGGACGCAGGCGGTCACGAAGTGGCCGGACACATGGGCGTCGAGCGCTGACGGTCCGATGCCCGCGGGGCAGGTACTGACCACGGATTACTGCGTAGCGTAAAGAGGCGCACTGGCTGGACCAGACCGTTGTGACTTGTGACACGGGCGGAGGAAACAGACGATAGATAGCCGCTGCTGCGCATGTCATCAACGACAACTGGGCGATTTGTGCGCGTGCTCCATGGCGGAACCAGTCGTCCAGCGGCGCCGGCGCCTCGCCACGAATCCTGTCGAGAGCTGCCAGAAGTCCGTGAGTGGATTGGCGATTTGCTGTGGCAGTGTGCGACCCCCTCCGCTGGAGAACGGATGCCTCGCGGCTCCCGATCGCTTGTCCGTCCAACAGTCGTGGACGGATCGCTAACGCATCAGCGAAAGCAGGAGAAGGGGGGTCTAGCTGTGCCGTTGATCCACCTCGACTCCCCGCTGTTGACGTTGGTGGTTGGGAGATGCTTTTGGAGGTGAGCAGCCAACAGCGGATGGAGATGCCAGGTCGGCAGGGCCGCCGACCATCCGACCATGTCGGGCCCCGCAGGCTGCCACTTGAATTGCAGTGTCGCCGGTCGTTTAGCTGCTGCGTTGACCTTTGCAGCATGATGGATCCAGGGCTCCCCGGAGATGGGCGCGCAGCAGAGTGACGATGGGCAGCGCCCCTGTGCGGGCGCGCGACGCTGCGCTGCGCGATGTTCATCCCGTCACTCTCCCCCAGCTCTCTTGGCTTGCCAGGGAGGTGTGAGGTGTGAGGCGTGGCCGGCAGCGGGTGCCAGAAGCTTGCGGAGCAGCACCCCTGTCAATGGTGGTTGCTTCAATGCCCACAGCTCTGCAAGTGCCTGGCCCGGCCGCGCTCCCACGGGAGGGAAAGACCTCCGCGTTTGTTCACGGGCAGCTTCCCCAAAGGTGGCTTGCGGACCCCTGCGCCAACGCAGCTTCCTGAGCGACAGAGGTACTGGTACAAGCTCAAGCCAAGCGGTCATGCTCGGCCAGGCGCCGTGCCGGCCAATCACAGGCGGTTCCCAGGTCCCTTCCGGGCTTAGCGACCAGAGCATGCCGGCAGCACGTTCGTGTCCAGTGGGGTACTGTGATACCGCATGCACGGTATATTGTACAAGACTCGACAAGACTCGTCCGCGCATGTCGATGGCTCCTTCGCCTTCGCAGGAAGGAGCAGGAAGAAAGCACGTCGCTTCCAGGTGCGCTCTCTCCCTCTGCCCGCCGCCCATCGCATTGCACGTCAACCTGAGGCCGCTCGCTCCTTTTGAGCACACCAGCCTCGAGTGCAGCCGGCGGGCTCCATCACAGACATCCACTCTCCCGTCACGGCGCCTTGCGTTGCTTGCCTGCTGGCCTTGCTACCCGCGACCCGCGACGTCTGTGTGACCTGGTATCCGTACCTCGCTTTTTCCATCCACACCCCCCGTCGCCCCGGCGGACGGCCTTGACGCTTGCCCGCTGCGGTCACCTTTCTGCAGCCGCTCAGGTACTTGACGAGGACAGCGCCGACCTTTGTGACTTTGTCATCCCTTTCCCTCATCCATCTCCACTAGATCTCGTGTCGTCGTCGTCGCCGTCATCGTCTGTCAAGCGTGCACCAGTGCAGCGAGCGGCCGAGACGTCTGTCTCCCTTTGAACCCGTGCACCAGGTCTTCGGCACGCGCGAGTGGGATTCACGGGGCCCGCCAGAGCTTTTTTTCGCAGCTGCCCATCCGACAGGCGCAGCATAATCGCGCGTTAAAAATCAGCCAAGCGCCGCCACAAGCAGCAGCACCAGCTTCCGCTCTCTTTCACGCGCATCGAGCTTGGATTACGAGGTTTCTGGACGGCCAGCAGCGCATCCAGACAGAGGGTACCGGCGGAGTTCAAGAAGGCGGTATTCCCCTGTGGTACTCGACAGATTCTGCCGGGGGGCAGATCCAAAAACGACGGACCCGGCATTTGTGTCCCGCAGCTGCGCAAATCAGAGATCCTCACGCGGCGACGATTCATGTGTCTCTGACGTGTCCGACGGTGCAGGACTCCAGGCCAGAGCAACGAAAAGCCACCATCGTCTTTCATCTTTTGTCGTTCGACCAAACCAGCCACCGCCCGCAACTGGAAGCTTCAGGACGGTCAGCACGAACCTAACTTTGGCCCAGCAGCCACCGATCGGCACCAGCGCCTTTACCCGCGCCGGCCAGCTTCCGACAGCCAACCCGCGGCAGCGCAGCAGCGCATTTTGAAGGAGGCCAAAGTCTGTGGTGGAATCTGCGTTCCGGGCTGCCGACCGGCTTCAGGTCTCGACAGCTCCCGTGGGGCTGCGCCCGACTGCACGCGTCTCGAGGCGGGACGTTCGTTCCAGGGCACGAGCACAGGGCACCACCACCACGGCGCTGCAGCGCAACGCAAGCCGACCAAGCCAAGCCCGCGCGCGGCTTTGGAGACTTTTTGGGACACGCGAAGAAGACCCATCCCCGCCTTTCACATTGACGCATCGTATCCGAGAAAAGCTGCCGGGTGATCACACATTTTTTTCAACGCTGATTCATCAGGCCTTTTCCTCGCAACAGCAGCGACGCCAGCCCGCCAGCCCACCAACCCACCCGAAAGCTTGGTGAGGGGCGCTGTTTGCCGCGCCATATCAATTCAGCACAACCCAGCCCCAACACCCGCCCCGGGTCCAGCGCCGGGCCGTCGCATATCGCCGGGTCATCAACGTGCCCAGGTTATTCGAGTCGTCGAGCTGAATTTGGCCGCGTCTTACCTCTTTCAGGCATCTCGCTCATTCATCTGCCGCACCGCAGCTGAGGCTCCGCTTCCAGATAAGTCGCGAACGAGCGAGCGAGCGAGCCGCTTCCCGCCTCGCTCTCTCTCTCATCCGCCCAGCACTCTCTTTGCGCCAGGCCTGCCGAGCAAGAGCAGGTGTTTCAGGCTCCCGACTTTTGCGGGGGATCCGCATCCGCATTCGCCATTTTCCTCGGTCCCGATCAACTGACCTGTGTCGCAATCCGCGCTCTCTTTTTTTTCTTGCTCCTCGCTCCCTGTGTATTGCGCCGCGCATCCGCACGGCGCTGCGCGAGAGCGGAGATCAGATCGAAAGAGATCGCGGCCTAGCACTTGTGTCGCCCGGATCCGAGATCCACTCGCCAGCATTTATTTCGGGCATCGTCTGAAGCCAGAGGTCGCGAATGAAGATGGCTACGTTTACCGCCCTTAACGGGGGCTCACCAAAGGCTACTGAGGGAATCAACGGCACAACCGATTTTGAAAGGCCCAACGGGCAGCCCACAAACGGCGACCCCAGATCCGCCGGCGAGGCACCAACAAGCCAGGACCGGGAGGGCTGGGGCGCCGGCGCAAACCACGACAGATTACCGTTTCCTTCGGCTAGCTACCCAGATGGAGAGCCAACGCACAAGCGCAAACGGGCACAGTCCGATTCTCCAAGGAGAGAGCAGCAGCAATCGCCTCCCCCAAGGTCGGAACAGCCAGGGCTACATCGGCCTCAGTCAGAATCACGTGATCGTGATCGCTACGATACGCCGCAGAAGGACACCTACCGAGGCAGCTATGGCGACGATGGTCGTGAGGGAAGCGAGCACTGGCAGCAGCAGCAAGCTCGGGACGAGCGGAATTCCAGCTACGAAGGTCCGTACTCGGCCGGGCCGGTGTCGGCCCAGTCTGATGAGCACATGGGAAATCATCTGCGGAGAGCGACCAGCCAGGGGGACAGTGCCGATTATGGAGGCCAGAACTCTGATGGCGAGGGTGACATGTACTCCGGCCAGTACACACCAGAGCAGCGGCGAGACGGTCTCATCCAATCAGATCCCAAGAAACGGAAGCGCAACTTCAGCAACAGGACCAAGACTGGTTGCTTGACTTGCAGAAAGCGCAAGAAGAAGTGCGACGAGACAAAGCCTGAATGTGAGTTTAACACGTGGACCCCTGGGCGGATGGCGGATGCGCGGGGGTGCCAAGAGGTGCATTGCTGACAGTCATCTCAGGTAGCAACTGTATCCGCGGAGGATTCGTCTGTGCTGGTTACCCGCCGCAACGAGGAACGTGGCCAAAGCCCGAGAGCAAACCAGCTCAGGTAAATATCGAGTCCAAGGATCCGAATTACGTCCCGCCTGGCGCCTATGGCATGCCCCAGCAGCCGCAGCCGCCGCCTTATGGCAGTCAACCCCTGTTAGGCCACACATCTAAGCGGGATCCTATTGCATATAACCGTTCCCAGCCCTCATTACGCATCACCCCCCCACAAGGTCGCCCTCTACAGAGTGACGATGATAGGCCAACGGCCTCAACCCTCATGAGTGCCTCAGTAGGCACGCCGGATCATAAGCTGTCTGCTCTCTCATACGCAACATCGGCCACCGCCAACGTCTTCCCAACGCCGGTCAGCGCCGCCCCAACCACTGCCTTCTCTGACCGGACCCCCAAGGACTACCAACGCGTGCCACCTCTACACGACCTCACCAGGACTGAACCGGACCACCAGCAACCCTCCCATCCTCCCCCTTCTCAGAGTACCACGCTGCCCCAACCCCCATTCAACCTCCACGGCGGCAGTAGGACGAACACACCTCCCAGTGCCGCGCCACCTATGACACCCATGACTTCCCAGCCTCCATCCAGTGGCGTGCAGGCAACAGCCCAGCTGGCCCTGTCGCACACGTTCCCCACCGACCGGCCACGCCGCGAGAAGGAGGAGATGCTGAATGGCCGACCTTTCTATTCTTTCGACAAGGAGCTTGTCTTGGAGCGGGAGAGATGCAACGCAGCATGTTGGAGGTTCAACAACTCCACCAACCCCAACCTCGGCGTATCCCCAGCAGAGCGGGCAAGGCTATTCCGGGACATTCTCCACCCACGGGAGGGTGTCCACATCACGCCCACAGTCATGTCTCCGGTGACAAAGAGTGGCCACGTCGGTGAGCATGCCGCAGTGGAAGCACCCTTCAACTGCGACTATGGCTACAATATTTACATTGGAAACAACGTATCGATCGGACGGAACTGCCTGATCAACGATGTCTGCGAAGTACGGGTCGGGAACAACGTGATTATCAGCCCCAACGTGTGCATCTACACTGGCACATGTAGCACGGATCCCAGACGCCGGGCCGGGAACAACGGTACTCAGTATGGCAAGCCAGTCATAATCGAGGACGACGTGTGGATCGCTGCGAATGTTGTCATTCTCCCCGGAGTGAGGATCGGCAGGGGATCGACTGTCGGAGCCGGCTCCGTCATCACAAGGGTATGTATTTCTTGCTCTGGCAATTGCAAGAGATGGCTGCTAACCGATACCAGGACGTTGCGACGTACAGCATCTACATGGGCTCAAAAGCAGGCCATAAAAGAGGCATTGCATATGTCTGAGTTCGCACATGGGCGGTTTCTCCGCTGCTCTTCCTGTCTCGGTACTCAACTTTTTAAGATACCCCGTCTACTTTGTACCAAGACTTTTTCCTGCGAGCGCTTTCTTATTTATGTTGGTGAGGTTTATCTATCGTATCTAGCGTTCTCCTCATATCCATTCCCCTTTGCTGTATCACAACCGCAACATGCTTGTTGTTACTGTCTTTATTTTGTTTCATGACGGCCAACATGAAACAGTCGCGGGGCGAGGGAGGCAAGATCTGTCTGTGGTGCGAAAACAAAAGCCGGCACCACGTCTGGAAAGCTCTGGTAGCTTAGGTGTGGTGAACGAAGCAATCGACTTAATTCGTTGTGTTCAATTTCTACCCGGGTGGAAAAGAAAGTGGCTTTTTGTTTCCGTCTTATATTTGCACGATGATACAGAGGATAGGAGGCGATGTGTGTTTTTCCCATTTAGCGCTGGTGTATATACAGACGCGCATCATCGCGACGGTTGGGGCAACATGGTCTTATGGAATGCGGCGCTGATGGCTATTTGATGTACCCTACATTAGATTAATGGGCGGTCGAATGCGATGCCTTTGTTTTGTTTGTTTTATTGTTTTGCTGTTTTTGGTTTGTTGATTGATGCTTGATGATTTGTTGATTTGTTAACGATTAGTTGACGCCGGATGGATGCTGGATGCTGAATGATGGATGATGGGTGCTTGCCAGGTGCCTCTGCCAGGCCTTTCTACAGTGAGTCACTGTGATGTGTTTCATCTCGAAAATACGTTCACATAAGATAGGTATATGTTTATTAGTCTGAGTTATCTTAGTCAAATAAATGGGGTTTATTTAACAGATACGGCGCACACTCTTGCTCCCTGTTAGTATCATGGCCATTCTCTTCTGCTGGTTAAACAACCCTAAGAAAACAACCAAGCACCTAAGGTGAGATATCATCACCGACCTGATTCTAGGAACACACATGTCGAAGGTACCTAGTTACTCAATCTCTCACATCCCGCCATCGAAGCCGAGGTCGAACATCTGGTCTTTCACCGCATTTCGCCGCATCGTCGTCATCAGCCTAGCCTCCGCCAAGCCAGATACGCGGTCTATAACCTTACGACTCTGCAACTCCGCAATTACGTAGGTGTAATAGGGACAGGGATGACAATGATATGCCGAGCCGAGACGGGCGGAGACGGGGCCGGGGGCGTGCGTAGGGCTATGACTTGATGGCCGGACGCACGCCACACCGTCTTGCCTTACCTGCCCTGCCCTGTATTGGGCAGGAGGTACGCAGAACAGGTAGATCGGAATTCGAGCCGTGTGGTTGGCCGCAAGTGCGGCTCGTTGGTTGGTTTCTAGGGGTTGTTGGTTGTGTGTTGGTTGTCGGTAGGTACCTGAGTGCTGTTGGTCGTACGGCCCAGCCGGCCGGTCGGAAGGTCGGGCCCGTGGTTGGTTGGGTTGGTCGGGACCTCTGGACCTCTTGGCCTTGTGGCCGAGGCCGGCCGGGTGGTGTCGTGGCGTGTCTTATCGTATCATGCCGTGGCGGGTTGCTGTACGTATGTACGTACGTATACGAAAGCTACCGTGAACATACGCGTCCGGGGTTTCTGGCTTGGAGGTTGAGATTGAGGCGGTCAGTCGTTTGGTGGGCCGGGCGGGCCGGCAAATCCCGGCCTACATTTCGTACTTGGGAGGAGGGACCCATGGAGCTTGAAGGGGGGAGCGTGGCGAGAAGGAAGGCTGGGAGGGGGGAGGTATCGATGCATGTGTGTGCCTCGGGTGCTGACTGACTGGCTGACTGCGGTGTTAGTGATGGGCTACCTTGTAGGAACACAAGTAGTAGCTGAGGGATCGTGATGGAGTAAAGACGGGGAGTGTGCCTAGTCATGTTGATCCTCGTTCATATGAATAGCAAAGCTCTGTGTTGATGGGGTACTCGTAGGACATGTGGTGAAATGACAGTTCTGCCTCGCCGGGTTCATATTGGCCCCTTGGTGGAATACGACGACAACGACAAAGCCCAAGAAGCAAAGACTCGGTTGGGCGGTTCCTTGAACCTCGTATTGTCATTTGAGACTGCATGGCTTCCGTCAACAACATTGGACGGCCCTTCCCTTTCTTGTATGTTTGTCTCCGAGACCAAAGAACACAAACACCAGACACAAAACAGACATTAGGATCATTCTTGCTTCAAACATCGCGGCCTCGCAAGGCCAATTACATAACGTCATACGTTAGCGCAAGGCCTTAAGCCAGGCGGGTACCTAAACATGCTGCTGATAATGCTCAGCGCCACCCTACTTCTTCTGTCTTTTTGTGCTCTTTGTACTCTTATCACTTGTTGTGCTCAGAACACTGGCACTGCGCTTATGAGCACCGCTACTACCCGGCCTCCCAGTCACCCCCAGCCTCTCCCTATCCTGCCCCGAAACCCCATCCGGCGGATCCCCACCGCCAGCTCGTGTACTTGGCCTGGAGCTCGGCCTAGAACTAGGGCGAGACACGGCTGGCGAGGGGGCAGTATCGTTCTGCGGCTCTTGCTTGATAATGCTCTCCCCCTTGTTGTCGGTATCCTCGCCGGGTTGTGAAGCTGATGGTTTGCCTGCTGATGCGTCCCCACCAGATGTCCCATTCGGACCGCTTTTATCGTCGGCAGCAGACTTCTGCCCGCCGTCGCCGCCTTTGGTGCCCCTGACCTTGGCAATCTCTACCTTCTTAGCTTCCTCGATCTTGATATCAGCATCCATCCTATCGCTGGTTTTTCGAAGGTCGACAAGCTTGATGACGGCGCCCCAGAGATTCTCAAACGCCGCAGACACCCCGGCAGTAGGCATCGCCAAGCGAGCGGGAATGTCCAGTTCAGCAAGGACATTGGTAATACGCGCTTGCTGCTGGCCCGACTTGTGGCTGAATAGCTTGTTAATCTTTTCGTAGCGGAAAGTCGGACCGCTGCCGAGGCGGTCGTGATACGTCACGCCATATGTTTGCTCTTCTAATGCGGTGAGCTTGCGCCGCTCGGGCTGCGGCGCCCCCTTCTTCTTGCTGGCAGTATTGGTTGGCTCCACCGGTGTGGCGGGCGTCCCGCCGATCGATTCGCGATGGCCAGGCACGGAGGCCGCGATACTTTCGCGGCGGTTGGGCGCTGACTCTGATGCGGCGCTCCCCGGTACCGCAGTGGCAGGGCTGACGCCATCGCCCGGTCCTATCGGCTTCCTCTTCTTCGACTTGTCCACGTTCATGAGGTTCTGCAGTAATAACTGTAGCCCTGAAGAACTCTTGAACGAGTTGATGTCCGAATCTGTTGACGGGTAGTCCAGCCGGTTGTAGAGTTCACGACGTTCCTCATTGAAGCGCTCGGTACGCGCCAGGATCCGCTTGATCTCTAGAAGCAATGCCTCCTCTTCGCGTGCTTCATCCTTGCTGCGCGACATGGTGTTCAGGGCAAACTCCTTCCGCGCCCTCTCTTGTGCTGGGTCGAAATTCTGCATGACCTCATACAGCTCAAACTCCGGACGCGTCATGTATTGCGCCGGCTTCTGAACTGCCATCATCTTCGCCGCCACCTCATAGTACCGCGCCTTGAGGTCCTCGAGAGTCCGGGACTGAGAGGCAGGAACCACCGCCTTACTGGCGTCTTCCACTGTCTCTCCGGGGTGCGGTTCCGGGGTGAACTCATACCGGTCCCAGATGATTGGCCATCGAAGGTCGAATTGCCTCGCGAGGTCCAAAAGATAATCTGTCTCCTCCTTTGTCCAGCTGTCGGTCTCCAGGTTGGACGAGTACTGATCTTCGCTGTACTGCGGCACCGCCACGCGCACGTTGTACTTTGCGAAGGCCGAGTCCTCCATCTGCTCTGCCTTCTTCTCTGCATCCGGCGCATCCGGAGCATCCTCCGACGGGCGCGCCTCATCCCCGTCCTGCGCTGTCTCCGGCGCTGCTACATCCTCCTTCCGTCTCCAGTGCCGCAAAAGGAGAGCGCCATCGTCGCCCCGACCGGAGTTGAAGAACGTCCTATGTTCCCAGCGTGCGGCAGGCTTGCGACTGGCATAGCGGCGCTTCTTGAATACCGAGACCTCGGGGACGATGGCGATGGGGTTGTCGCCGCCGAGGTTCTGCACCTCGCGCGCTAGGCCTTTGAGGTTTGGACGTGGGGCGCTGGTCTTTTGTTTTTTGCTCGGCCGGGGCCCCGCGGCCTGGTCGGAGGGGAGGTTGAGCACATCTCGCAGGTCGTGGGAGGCCATCGTGGGCAAGCGGGGTGTTTGGATCGACCGAGTCGAGTCGTCGGCTCCCACCAGCTGGTGGACCCGCTTCGAGCTGCAAACTGGACGGCGCCGTACCGAGGAACAAACAGAGCAAAACTAAATGCACATTAAAAGTAGGCAGGTAGACCGACGGGCAATAATGGGCGGCCACGCTGATGAGATAAAATGAGCGACGTCGGCGGGTTCGGCGATGGATTTTGTCTGATTGAATGCTTGGAGATTGTTCCCAAGACGCGATTTTCTGGCCGCGAACACCGCCTGCCAGAAGGGACACTGACGCCAATCATCAATCGCCCCTGTTGAAATTTTTGGGGAGCCAAGGCCGCACGTGACACAGCTCCAGACCCCTGACCTAGATTTCCTTGAACGTGGCAGCTTCGAAAGCTTGGCCCAGCCGATGCGCTTGTAGCACCCAGCGGAACGGTGAACGGTGTCGAAGTTCGCGCTCATCCCAACGACGAAGAAACCGACGACCCCAAAAAGAGTTTAATCAATCCGAAACCGGCCGCTCGCAATTGGGTTTGTTTGGTCGCCGTTATATCCCTCCGTCAAGATGAGGGGCCTTCTCCCGCTGCTCTCGCTGAGCGCCGTCGCCCAGGCACTTTACTTCTACGTCGAGGGCAACACGCCCAAGTGCTTCTTCGAGGAGCTACCCAACGACACGCTTGTTACGGGCCACTATACCGCTGAGGAGTATGACGAGCAGAGGCAAGGGTGGTACACCCACGAAGGGCTGAGCGTTTACATCTCGGTCGACGTACGTCTCTCGCCCCCTTTTTCCTCCTTGCCCTTCGCCACGACCAGGAACAGCACTGACACACCCCTAGGAAGTCTTTGACAATGACCACCGCGTCGTCTCGCAACGGGGCAGCCATACTGGCAAGTTCACATTTACCGCGGCTGAGCACGGCGACCACCAGATCTGCTTCACGCCGAGCTCCAACAGCGGCAAGTCCAGCTGGCTGACCACGGCGCTACCCAACGGCGGCATCCGCCTCACGCTGGACATGGCGATCGGCGAGACGAGCGCGATCGAAAGCTCCGACAAGAACAAGCTCGAGGACCTTGCTTCGCGCGTCAAGGACCTAAACGCCCGCCTCAACGACATCCGAAGGGAACAGGTCTTCCAAAGAGTACGCCCGATCCCTCCCCCTTCTCCCCCTTCCCATACACCCCCTCACACCCTCAAACCAAACCAAAACTAACCCCTCCGCCCTCTAGGAACGCGAAGCCGAATTCCGCGACCAGTCCGAGACCACCAACGCGCGCGTGGTACGATGGATCCTCCTCCAGTTGGTCGTCCTCGGCGTGACCTGCGCATGGCAGCTCTCGCATCTGCGCTCCTTCTTCATCAAGCAGAAGCTCACATAGGAAAATTTTACCGCTACCCCCCCCTACAAACTCTCTGAGTGTACGCGCGCGTGTGTGTCTTTGCTTTTTGCTTCGGGTTTTCATCCCGCACCGGCGCCACCCAAAGAAGGCGCAGTAGAGCTCTCCTCGATAGAATGACATGCAGGCAGGCAGACATGTCCACTATCAAGAGCAAGAGAAACAAAGGGGAAGCAGCAGAAAGGTATAGATGTACGTTGGTTGGTAGCGGTCGGTCGGCGGTCATTTCCTAGCCCTCCCTCCCGGGAGGACTATCATATCTCACGAAGGAAAAGGACTTAGGGTGGACGGAAAGAGAGGAAAGGGAGCATGGCATGCTTTGCTTATTGCTGTTGTCTTGTGATCATGGAATCTTTTGGAACTGGAGTTTTTTATTTACATGCTGTGATACAAAACAACATAGGGCTGTGTCTCTACTGTAATGACATGAGTATATTCACTACACCTGGTTGGTAGTGGTGGACATGCTACCTACTGGAAAATATACAAGCGGGTCTCCAGTTTGGCGTATAATGGCGTTGTTTCGTGGACGTGGTGGCTCAGATTATGTGAACATTGGCGGCAATACCTCACCATATGTCTACGCCGGTTTCTTCTCCGGCATATCACAGTATTCTAGATGCACATTTTGTGCGAGGTATACTTGGGCCTTGCTCCCTGATCAGGCTACGTAGTCTTGCATTTCTGAAGTTTGCTTGGTGCGAAGACTCCGTTGGGTGACAACCTCGTCGCACGGCAGATCCCGAGCCTTTCACAACTTTCCGCAACACAACACGTGGGTTCTGCATGGATGCGTACTGGCCGCTCGGATTTGGAGGTCAATTCGCATTCTCTGATCTTGATCTACCTATCTGCCGACATCCGATGGGCGGAGGCACTTGAAGCAACTTCCATAACCAACCGCCCAGCCGTTTCGTACCAACACCTAGACTTCCACGACAGCCGCCCTCTCTATCACCTCGACTCGGCCCTCTTCTGTCTCTTGGCCCGACACTGTCTTCACCTCCGCTATAAACACCCTGACAAAAGAGAGAAGCAGAGAAAAAAGACCACCATGACCAACAATGCTATGCCGTGCTGACGCTGACAGCATGCCCGAATTACAGCCTTAGAAACGGCCATTCGTGCTGTCAAGTTCTGATGTTGCCTTGAGATCCTTTCATTATTCCGCGGTCACAAAGAAACAAGATGATACGTCAGGTCCCTCCGTCCAGCCAGCCAGCCAGTCAGGGTAGCCCACGGAAGCCCATGCCTATTGCGATGCCGTTCATTTGATGTGCTGAAGGGGATGCTGATTATTAAGAGAGGTATGCGGAGTGACAATGTTCGACGGAATTTTCCCTTCCTGGCCAGCCCTAGATTAAAAAACGCCTTCCCTGGCCAACCGGAACGATAAGACCCAAGGTCGTAGAAAAAAGACGAACACAACCGGAATGGATAACCATGGTCGCGATGATACCCCCAAAGGCTCCATTCGTAACGAAAACCGCTTGGGAAAAGAAGGTATCCTCTATGTCTCATGCAAAAGTATGAAAGGATCTTGGCAAATCATGCAAGCCGCCTTGTTCGTAGAGGTCTGTCTCTAGATGGAATCGCTGGTTGTGTCTGTTTCATTACTATCCATTGAGAGTCAACAAGAGGCACTTCTGGCTTGTAGACTAAAAAAAGCTGGTCTCACTCACTCAGATACACGCCTGATTGAACCAAGAATCGGTCCCCCGCCATTAACCGCAGCAAAGAGTCTTCATGAACTTCTGGAAGCCAGTCGGTTGAGGTTGGGCACTAGCCTGTTGGGGGATCTGGTTGTTTGGGGTCGCCGCGTGGTTGGTCGGCTGTCGTTGAGGCAAGGTCTGAGAGGAGTGTTGGAATTGCGCCTGAGTAGAGCCCGTTGGCGTCGGCGCTGCTGCCATGTAACCCCCGGGCCTCGGAGCCCCCAATGCGGGGACGTTTGGCCGACCTTGCTTCGACTGCCTGTTCGGTGGCGTCGGGGGTTGCGCGGCGTTTAAACGAGCCATCGTGAGTTGCTGTGCCCGAGCATCGCTCTGGTGGTGGGCCGTGGCGCCCCGAGAGGTCCCGTGGATCTCCATGGCCGAGGCGCCCGGTCGGACGTTTGGGTTGTGCAATGCTCCTGGTCTATCCCAATCACCTTTCTTCTCGGGCTTGCCGACCTTCATCCAGTCGTACTCGCCATCCTCCACACCACCGGCATCCTTGAGCGCCTGTGTGAAGAGCTCCCGCAGATAGTCGTAATCGGGCGTGTCCTCGAAGCCGAGGTTGCGAACATACGTGAGATACTGGACAAACTGGTCGGGAAAACCCTCGCACAGCTCCTTGATCTGGGTGGTCTGCTTTTTTTCTCCGATCTTCTCGTACTTCTGCTTGTTAGTAGCAGCCTTGAGACCTTGCCAGGGCAAACCACCGCGCAGAAAGTACATGAATACGTGGCCGAGAGCCTCGAGATCGTCTCGCCTAGACTGTTCTCTGCCAAGATGGGTATTGATACTCATGTAGCGGGCAGTTCCCGAGAGGGACTTTCGCTCCCGATACGGAATGTGCTGCTTGGTTTTCGGGTCGCGATACTGTTTTGCCATACCGAAGTCGACGACGTGAATAACGTTCGCGGTTTTCGTGCCGGGGCGGCCAATCAAGAAGTTGTCCGGCTTGATATCGCGGTAGATGAGGTTCTTCTCGTGGATAGTTTGCACTCGCGAGAGCTGAACAGTTTTGTTAGTCGAGGCCAGGGAACCAGTAAACCAAAGCATCACGCACCATTTGCTTCGCAACCATAACCACAGTCTTCAGTGTGAACCTTCTGTTGCAGTGGTCGAAGAGATCTTCCAAGGACGGCCCAAGGAGGTCGATGACCAATATGTTATGCAGACCTTCCTGGCCGAAGTAGTAGACGTTGGGAATGCCGGCTATTCGCGATGTTAGCGGCTATGCAGTTACAAAGGCTTGCTGAATTGACTCACGGCACCCAACCAGAATCTTGTACGTTCGGTACTCATCACGAAGTTGAGGGGCATCGCTCTTCCTTGGTTCCTGCGATGGTGTCAGTTCTACTCGGGGTGGTTCGCGGCTAGGGACAGAGGAAGGCGGCAACGTACAAACTTGATAGCAACTTGCTGGTTGTTGAGAAGATTTGTGCCTTCGAAAATGACGCCGAAGGAACCCTCTCCAATCTTTTTCCCAACCCTGTAGTGCACACCCACCACGTTCGACGACGAAGAGGCCATTTTGAGCGAGCAGGGTGCTGCTTAACGATGGAGAATCTAGTATCGCTCAAAGGTGTCGGAAAGGCTGTCTAGGACAGACAGCTACGTCGGCGCGATCGACCGTCTACCGATATCTGCGACTGGACCATTCAGCGGTAAGCGGATGTTTAAAAACAATGGTACCATAGGCTGCAGCCGAAGCAGAATAGTAACGATTACGGATATTGGTTTGGAGCGAGGGCCAGTTATCGCATACTGAATTGACACCGAGGTGGAGTGGGGAAAACAATCCAAGGCAGCCAGGATCGCGGGAAGGCGAAGCGTAGGCAACCTGGGAAGGCTTGGTAGGAGGACTGCGGCAAAACACAATGCCAATTGTGGCGGGTAGATCAGCCAACTCACCCAAGCTCTGGTCCAAAACGTCCTGGACCCTTTTTTGCACACAACTGAAGCTGCGTTCAAAGCCGGCAGTATTCGCCGTCTTTGAGGAAACAAATGTCGTCGGATTCGCTGCAAAAACAATCTGGGCTGAAAGAGCAGAGAACAATCACCGACCCGTTCGGCGTCTCTTTTGAGGGCGGGTCACTTGGTGCGCAGCCTCGGCGTGTCTCTTTATTCAGGAGACAAGCAGGTCGAGCCCGGGGCTGAGGGCGGCGACGGGAGGGTTGCGCGACCGCGGTCAATCGCCTCCAAGAAGATTGTCGTCTGTGTGCCCTTTCAGAGGCACACAGATCTTGATGGGATGGCGATAGTCGTCTGTGGGTGCGGAGTGCAAGAAGGAGAAGGAGGAAATCCAAGAGCGGCGAGATGGAAGGGAGGCCGACGGTCAAGACGCAGACAGAATGGGGAAGGCAGACAGACGGCTGGCGAGCAGAAGGCAGGGAGGATCAGGTGCACGGCCAATCCAGCAGGGGCTGGGGACCGGGCTGCGGGAGGCTACAGGCGCAGGGCAAGTGGCAAGCAATTGTGTGCCGGCTGGCGAAGCTCGGGTCGCCCACAGGGGCCGGGCCAACTGGGCAACTGGCAACCGGGCGAACCCAGCCGCTACCAATTCAGGGCATTTCGACAAGTCACAAATGCTCAAGCACAAGCACGTCGCGATGATGGACAGCGAGTAAACAACCGGGGGTGTGATTTGCGGCCTGGAAAATCAGCAGGCTCGGCACCGAGTCACTCGCACGACTTGCCGTCTGTCTCCATGTCTGCATTGCGCGTGTCTCTGTCGGGATGATTTCGAGCAGCTGGTAAATGCCATGCCGCCCGGTCTCCCTCTGTCGAGTGTTATGCTGTGGCCTCATCTTCTTCCCCGCCGCGGCCCTCGGCCATGCAACCGTGCAATCTCGTGATTGGGTGTCACGACAAGCAAGTAGCTCGCCGTTTTGGGACCTGGGAAGGGAGGCGGTCAAGCTTCCTGCAGCAGTTCCTGGCCGGCCCCATCGCCTGCAGATTGTGAATCTGAGGCGATGGAGCACTCAGCGGGGGCCGCTGCGAGTGGCATGCGTCCCCGAAATAACCAAATCCACTTACCTAATTGCTTTGTTTTCTTTACACACTGCGTGCAACAGACAAAAGACAGAAAGCCGGCGGGTTCGCCGCTCGACACCTTCCAGATGCTTTTCGATAGTTTTTTTTTCCCCTCTTGTCTCAAAAGGGGGGTTGGGTGGGCGAGACTGCCAGAGAGGGTGGCGACCGATTTCGGTGCCTCGATACGGAAGGTCAACGGCATTGACCGACGCCCTTTCGATCGCCACTCGGCACGGGCTGAAAAATCCGGGCCTTGCCAGGCACGACCAAAGTCACGGGGAATTTCAGCATTGGACCTCTCTTGGCGCCTCTTCGACTCGCTCGCTTCCAGGGAAAAACCACAGAAAACACCATATCCGCGACGTTCAATCCACAGGACCTGAGGTAAGAGGGTCTCATCTCCCTTCGTCAATCTGCTGTGCAATCGGGTCGCCTCACGGCAGATGCAACGCAGCAGAAGAGAAGAAGCAAAAAAAGTCTCGATCTCCAACCAGACACGCGACATCGTTGATTTCACACGCATGAGCCAAGAACCAACAGACAGCTCCAGCTTCCCAAAACAGGATGACCCCCGTGGTCTAGCTCTCTCCCCTTTCACTTCAAATCAGCCTCCTCCGCAAATAAGCTGGCCATCCTCAATGCACCTTTGAGCTGGCAGGCGGCACGACCAATGGAGCCCTAGCAATGGGCCTGCACAGCGATGCAGGAGGAGGGCGGCTAAAACACCCGCACTCTCCGCTCCCGTTTTCTGTTGCTTGACTGCATCGGGGGAGTTCGTTGGATCTCGTGGATCTCCGCCCCAGCAATGGTAGGCAAACGCAAACTGGATGACAGCCGCTACCGCGCCGGAGAGAATAATAAAAACACATTCCCTTCACGCGCGTCAGCGACTGCGGGGACTACTGCGTACATGCTAAGCGGCGAGCTAGCGGCCAGTGGACAAATGCAGGCTATGTATAGACCTGCCGCACCACGTACGCAGAGTACGAGGACGACATGATAGACGCGCACGCCGCCGCACACCTTGAACACCGAAGACCACCCAGCCCCGATGGGAGATCTCGGAGCCAGTCCAGCGCAGTCTGGAGCACCGAGCACCGATGGGCGGCATTTCCCGTCGTTGGCCTGTTTCAAGTTTCGCATGGCCACCACCACTGCCTTCAATCTCGCTGAGCCCCGCATCTGCCCCGTATCGAAACAAAGAACCTCCCTGCGTACCCTCAGGCGATGGGCTCCAAACTGAACCTCAAGGGGAGCACCTGGAAAGGGCGGTGCTCCAGTCTCAACACCATCTCATGGACCCTACCTACTCAGCTCCCTTCCCCAGCCAATCTCTGCTCTTGACACGTCCGATGCCGCGCTGCACCCCCTCCGCCATGGCCGTAGTCCCCCCGAGAAGAAGGAACGCAGTGCGACACACCCCGGGAGAAGAGACGGGCAATCCAATCCATCCCAGAGATTTAGCTACTACTTCGGGATTCGGATGACTCGTTGGAGGAGCCCAGAACAGTCATACAACCATTGGCCAACGGGACGACAAGCCCACAGAGATACACATGCTCACCTGCCGGGCTGACGTTCATGCATGGGGCGTCCCGTATCAAATCGGAATTGTGCCACCGAGTTTGCTGACTGACTGAAGACTGAGTGAGTGTCGAGCTCAGCCTCACCAAACCTCTCGTGATATCACAGGCCGAACACCAGATGGAATCACTAAAAGCAGAGGAGCTGAATGCGCCACCACACCAAACTGTGTACAATTTTTCGTCAAGTCTCGTGAGCCTTCCCAAGAAAAAGCTATGTCACATATTACTTGTACATGCAAACCAGCCAGCGCAAGGAGGAACCATGCCTCGATTTGGCCCGCAGGCTCTCGAATCCAACAACAGCAATGACAAAAGAAATAACAAGGCACGATGTGTCTCAGTGCGTCCGCCAGCCAATGCCCAGAAGAGAGATGAGGCTCTAAACCCCGTTTTGCGCGTTTTCGTATCCTCCGGTGGATCGATGTAAACAAGCCAAACCAAACCGCACGAAATCCCCAGCTCATATGGCTGAGCCATTCATCCCACCAAACGACACCTAAACTCCGAACAGACTGGTGCGACTCCCGTCGTCCCTCCGCGTGAACAGCAGCTTCGCGCTGCCATTCCCATTTGTCGCGGTCTCTACCGTCTCGCTCGCCTTCGTGATCTGATTATATGCATTGGCGACCGTGCTCTCGGCACAATCCCGCGTAGTCCGATACCACGCCTCAAGCTGGGCCTTGTCAATAAAGGTCTTGAGCTTGCTGTCTTCAGCCTTCATTACATCAAGCAATTTGTGGCGGAAGCTCTCGTCCATGTCGTCAAAGCGGCTATCCAGCGACTCGGTGAAGACTCCATGAATATCGGAGGGCTTCACATATGGACGGAAAGTCTTGTCAGATTGTTCTGCTTCACAGTTAGCGGAGCTCGTCCAAGTGGTGATTCTATAGAAACTTACGCTCATCTACAATCGCAAACATGGTGCGATACGCCGCAGTCTCGCCGATGATGGCAAGCTGGTCCATATCATTCTTGTTGTTTGTCTCATTCACCTGCTTCCAGTCATCCCGTAGGAGGCATCGGCGCCAGATGAGCCGATTCGCGTTCGCCCGGTCCTCACTCTTAAGGCCGAACTTGGCCACCTTTAGAGCCAGGTAGAACTGGTCACCCATGGCATCGAAGTGCTTTGGTGGCAGATATACCAGCGTTAGAAGATCGATCAACGTGAAAGGTCGAAGCGCCTCGTGCTTAAGAAGGCGCAGCAGAGCGTCCTCGAGGATCTGAGTAAGGGCCTTATGCTTCTTAGGTATCAAGACTCCATGCTCCTTAAGCGCGAGTTCCAACTCAGCTGACTCGTCGACTGCCTCTTGAATGGTCGGCAAGATCTGGTTGTAAAGGTCGTCCTGAATCTTGATCAAGGCGAGCTCCTTATCAATCTTCTCGAGGTTGGCACCGTTCCTTGTCTCGCTCTCGGGGTAGCCATTAACTACACTGTCGCCGTGCACGGACGGTTCAGCTTCCTCGGCGAGCAGGGCCAACTTGCCAAGGCTCAACGAGATCTTCTTGTTCCAAACCTGCTGCTCGCGGTTCAGCCCAAGGCTGAGGAGGGTCTCGGCGGCATGGTCGATGTCTTTCTCCCTTTCCACATCGTTGATCCAGGAGATCTTGGCAAGTTCGGGCTTCGTCCGAAGAAAGCTGGTCGCGAAGCTGTTCTTGTCGTATGGGAACTCCAACACCGCCTGTACGCCGCTGTGCTTGAGAAGAACGTCGTAGGCATGAAACGCAAAGTCAGATTCGTATTGGTCAAAAAAGCGACCCATTTGCCTCTTCTTCGCGTCGACTAGGGCGCGTGTCTCTATCGTTGGGCCAGTCGCCGCGGCTTCAGCATCCTGCTCCAGCGAAAGAATCTGCTGTACCACAACCTCGGCGAGAGATTCAAAAGCAGAGTGCTCCTTGGCAAGCTGGATAGCTTCATCCCAAAGCCCATAGTCCTTAAGCCTAAGGATCTTGTCGTGTCTATCCGTCTCGTAGAGCTGCCGGTATGTTCTGCCGAGTTCCTGGACCTGATTGTCGTCGGTTTGAGCAGCCCACTCACTATACTCCTTGAGTGCCGAGAAGTACCGGTTGGTCAAAGATGGCAGCGCGTTGCGGACGGCTTCCACCAATTTGAGATCGACTGGGGAATTCTCCTGGCGAACGTAGTACAAGTCAAGCCATTGATAGCAGAACTCGACAAGGCGCTTGATGTTGTTGGTAATAAAGTGGCTCGACGTCCAAGGTTCGGAGGCGGCGTTGGAGCCTCCGATTTTGCTGGGGTCGACACCATACAGCTGCGCGTTTTTGTTGCGATACTGATAGGCCTCACTCAGAGCCCCATTATTTATTGTCACGGCCTCCCAGAGCAGCCTGTTAATGCCCTCCTCGTCCGTCTGACGTTCCTTCCATGCGTACTTGATGATTTGGTAAGCCCACGCGACGAAGATATTTAGTCTCCATACATCGTTGAGAAACCAATGCCGCACTGGATCCACTTCGCCAATGGCCGGGTTGGGTTCTGTTTTTTGTTGCTCATTGATATACACGGCCGTCTCCGAGACAATGGTGTTCTTGTCATCATCTGTCCTCTCCGAAAGAAACTGCTCATGTTGCTGCCAGATCCATGTAGCAACGGCCATCTTCTCTGCGTTGAAGAGCAATATCCAGCGGGTGCGCATGTCGAGCTCAGCGCCGGTGGCGTTGAGATATGCGATCAGCCGATCCAGATACTCTCCCCGGGTCCGCATGTTGTTCTCGAGCGAGGCCGGAAGGTTGACGATAAATGGTGATTTCGAGCTTACTATCTCGTGGCTCAGCTCAATCGCAGCGTTCCCGATCTCATTTGTCGTGAAGGGCAGACTCCTCCTGCCTTGGAAGACCAGAGGGTTGTCGTTTTTGGTTCCGAAAAATACAGCTTGTTCTAGCTTGCTCTTCGCAGTTACTGCCGGTGGTCTTTCGCTGCCGAATCGGTCGACATCTGTGACTGCAACTCGGATAGTACCAATCCCTTGCAGAAGAAGGACCGCGGTAGGGTTTTTCGTGCGATGCCGTTGGCCACGCAAGTCGTCCTGCCCGTTGTTGACTGGTTCCTCTATTCCCGATCCAACAACCTGCACGGTACCCTCATCCTGGAAATCGATCACGTCCTCAAAGGTGGCGGGTATGATACGGCTATCTTCCTGTAGCTGGGAATCCGGTGAGTCTGGGGGCGAAGCCATCGACGCAATAACCACAGCCCGGTCGAAGACGACGTATGCGACTAGTCCGGGCCGAGGAAGATAGATCCGCGGCTTTGCTGCAGCCGTCAGCCTGACGGGGGTTGCGTAGGAGGTCAGAGGCCTGATCATTCCCACGTCCACGTCTTTGGCGGAGATGACGACCTCGACGAGCACATATCGGGAATGGCGTCTACCTGTAAAAGAAACGAGAAGAAGAAGATGCTGCAATTCGTCTTGCTCGTGCGACAGGGCTTGACTGAGTCGGCTCATGTCCACGTACTTTTTCTCGAGCCCCCGGGGAACGAAAGTGAAATCGATCACCTCGAAAGAATCCTGGGATGACCCTTCGGAATCGGTGGACGTTTGCTGTATTGCACCGACGACTTTTTCCCTAACATCATCGTCTGCGAGGAGCTCGTGGCGTCCTCCTCTGTGCACCTTCCAGCAGCTTAACCGACCTTTCGATGTCGCCGCGACCACCACCCGTTCTCCCATTTTCGTGTTCTGGCTTGCGCGGGCAGCGGCAATATCGCCCCTAACAGCAGACGAGCTCAATGCATGGCGAAGGCTGCCAAAAAAGCCACTCGAGTTATTGCTCAGCCCATTTCGAAGAAACTGCACTGAGATCCCAGGGCGCCCGTGAATGTCCCTTACGTTCATATACGCAAGTCTCCCACTGGTAAAAGCGAGAACAAATCCCACTGAGTCGGCATTAACGATCTGCACAACGTGTTCTCCAGAGAACATTCCAGACACCGCGTCCTCGACTCCACCCCGCTGTTGACGGATGAAGTCCAGAGTAGCCGCGCTAGAAATAGACTCCCAGTATACGATCTTGCCACTTAGAGGCATCACGACGACGAGACCCGGTTCTTCTGTGGAGGACGTTGGTGTAACGAGAGACCCGAGTGGGAGGGGGTCCGAGGCGTGTTTCGACGGGTAGGGGAGCGTGAAGGCGAAGGTCTCAGGTGACGCTGACGTTGAAGTGTATGGCCAGACGTAGGCGTGGGTATGTGTGACGGTTAGGGCATATCCGCTCGACGAGTAAACAGCACCGTGCTGTCGATCTTTGGAGGTATTTAGCAATCTTGGTCCTAAATTGAAGCCGCCAGCGAGGTTCGCATTGGATTGTCCCTTACTCTGGGGGTCTGCACGAAGCCTATCGGGTAGTGCTGGTAGCTTGCTCACCGTGTACGCATTGTTCTGCGTCTGGAGGCGGTGATGGTTAGCAAGAGCCGCGTCGATAAAAAGAAGGTGACGACAAACCAAAATGATGCTCCCATCTCCCTTGCTGGCTCTCTCGCCCGGCTTTGGCTTCTTGGAGCGGACGCTCAGCTCCTTGCGCGGCGCGCTGACTGCCTCGATGCCGTCGCGCTTGATAGTGAGGACGTCGATCTTGTCGGACTTGACCTCAAACATCTCAGGCGGCGCATCTGGGTTGACAAAGGTTGTCTCGGCCAGGGGCACGCGCTGGCGCTTCGCCTTTGGTTGCTGAACTGAAGCATCGGAGCTCAGAGGGCGCTGTCGCCGCCGGCTGCTCCGTGTTCCCTTCGCCGGGCCCTCGTGGAGCGCGGGCGAAAACATTTTTGGGGGCCAATGTCGAAGTTCGCAGTCGGTCGGGGGTTTGGCGCGGCGATGATGGGCGAGATGACGGAGCGGCGGCTAGATCATCGCACAGGCGCCTCGTGCGATGCAAGTGATGGAAAACCTTCGATCGTGGATTGCGAAGGCGGAGATTCAGATTGAGGATGAAAAGGTGGATGGGGGACGGCTCGGACGGCCGCAAGGTGAGGTGTGCAGGAAGCCCAGTGACGAAGCATTCATCGATTGGATCTTGTTGACTTGGGCAAAAAATCCTGAGCGTGCTACTGGCCAGTGTTCGAAGGCTAAGGTACCTGCTGGAGCCCCAGCTTGCCAGCGATTTTCCGGCTAGCACCCGATTGAGTACCTGGGCCGCCCCACTCAGCAGCCACGAGGAGGAAGGCGCAAAACACTCGCAGCACAAACGACAGCTGGGGCAACAAGACGCTTTGCGGCAGTCCAATCAGCGCCCACCAAGTTTCAACGGAACAATGCAAGCCATTTGGACTTGACAAGCCCAACGACGCTCTGTGCTTTTGTTGTATTTTTAATCCCTCGCATTGGGCATGGCTACTGTGCAGTCTTACGGGCGCGTTTCCTGCGTTTTTAGATGAATTTCCCTAGGTCTAACTGCCCTGCCCGAACTCCCTTGCCTGAACTCGCGAAGCTGTGTTTAGGGGTTCTGTTGGTGACATCATTCCTCTGGTGTTGCTCCGGCGGCGACTCACGTCTGTGCGCCCCACCTAATATTTGGAGTTTAAGCCGCCGAACCGTCGACTTGCAGCCATGCCTTCGATTCCAACCTCTCCTCTATTTCGTCGCCGCTCCGTGTTATTGATGTGCTCTAGTCCTATTTCCTTGGAGAAATCTCTGTCAATACCTTATTTATGCGTTTATCATGGGTCGAGTCGCGACTTCGGTGACGATAACCGATCCCTTAGTCAAATACAACTCACTCATCGCAACAGGTGTTTGTGTTCCTAATACCTCGCAATACCGCCTTGCACACCATTTGCAAAAGCTATATGTGAGACTCAAAGACTACTCGCCGTCGGAAGAGTACCGGAATAGGCTTAATCAGATCAGCCGAGCTGTTGCGAAATCAAGGGACAATGACGAAGACCACACACTAGCTTCCGCCAGACATCCAATCCGACGTAACCCCCTGTTTGCCCGATTCTTCCAGAAATCTGAGAGCAGAGAGAGCATGGAGTTGGTGAGGGTGTTGACGAGCCACCATGCTGCCCTGCATGTCGACTCTCCCAAGGGGCTGTTTCTGTCAGGCGAGGTGGGGACCGGGAAGTCCATGCTTCTCGACCTCCTAGCGGAAGGGCTCCCTACGCAGCGGAAGAAGCGATGGCACTTCAATACGTTCATGCTATACGCATTGTCCCGGTTGGAGCAGTTTCGGAAGTCTCAACCCCAGGCATCCGGGGACAGTGAAGAATACTCACTGTTGTGGCTGGCAAAGGAGCTGGTTGAGAAGTCTCCCATCCTTTTCCTGGACGAGTTCCAACTCCCCGACCGAGCTGCAAGCAAGATTATGAATAATCTTTTTATTGCCTTTTTCCAGCTCGGAGGGGTTCTTGTCGCCTCTTCAAACAGAATGCCCGAGGAGCTTGAGAAAGCGACTGGCGGCTCTTACTCCCCGCCGCCCACCGGTGGGTTGATGGAACAAGTACTAAGGCTTGGAAACCACCGGCCAGATGGTGATTTATTTGGTCCGACAAGTGATTTCTCCGCTTTCTTGGATGTCCTCAAGGCCCGGTGCGACTTCTGGCATATGGAAGGCGCTCGAGATTGGAGAAGGAGGGAGAACTACGTCTCGCAATCGGATTCACAGCTTATAACGCCTAGAACAAAACTCTCTCTGTGTGGTTCTGGAGAGAGTCTAACACATACCGGAGTCACCGAGTCCAGCGGCAAACTAGACCCCATACCGTCCAAAAGGGACGTCGAACGACCCACAATGTATCTGCTCCCCTCCGACAGCGAGGATACATGGGCAAAAATGGCATTCCAAGAGAATTCGACTGGTGCCAGTACAAGTGTCTGGCAACCATCAGCCCTGGTAGTTTACGGTAGGAAGGTCATCGTGCCGCGCCAACGCGAGGGTGTCGCGTGCTGGGAGTTTTCAGAGCTCGTGGAATCTCTCGGCCCGGCCGACTACATCACCTTGGCATCTTCTTATCATACTTTTATCATCGACAAGGTTCCCATCTTATCCATGGCCATGAAAAATGAGGCTCGCCGTTTTATAACCCTACTGGATGCTCTCTACGAGGCACGATGCAAATTGGTGATCCGGGCTGAGGTTGGCCCTGACGACCTGTTTTTCCCCGAGACGAGGAGGCCGGCAATTCCAGCAGACCCAAAGAGTACAACCTCACAGGACGAGGGTGGCGATGCGACGTATTCGGAGACCATTGCGGAGGTGTTCCAAGACCAGGTCTCTCCTTTCCGCCCCAATGTTTCCACTTATTCAGAGTCGCGCAATGCGAAATATGACCCAGACCAAGACTCGGACTTCAAACTCGAGCCAGAGAGAAGAGTGGATTTTCGAAAGACAGGTGCGTTCACTGGCGAGGACGAGCGCTTTGCGTACAAGAGAGCTACGAGCCGGTTGTGGGAATTATGTAGTGCCCAATGGCACTCCCGAACTGGAGACTGGTGGTCGCCTCTGCCTTCGGACGCAAGACACTGGGAGGGCGCCAAAGCAACCGAGCCCGTCCGTCCGGGTACTGGAAGTGCTTCAGGCAGCGAAATAACATTGGGCCCCTCGGTGGAAATCGAGGAACCGGTCGGCTTGGAGAGGTTCAGAATTGCGGCTCTGAAAACAAAAGGTCAATAACCGTTTTGGTCTTTAAGGTTGAGAATGTCTATTTGCACTGTACCCCTAATGTCACAACACATCCCTCCCGATGGAAGGCCTTTTGTAATGTAAGTAAGGCCTTGCTGTTTTAGTTCAAGGTATTCAAGCATTTCTCTAACGCATTTTCGCATAAACACTCCGTAGTATTACGGGACAAGGACTGAGTTTACGGTGCAAAGAGACATTCTCTAATAGTATTGTCTTTGAGTTTACGGCATCCCGGCTCTTCTATCGGTGCACCTACTTGTATGCCGTCACCATTGAAGAGCACGGGCGCAAACATCGTCGTCCTCGCTACCGACACCAGGCTTTTGGTGTTTGGCAAACCTGGGAAACAAATCACGGCTGGATATGCCTGCCTCAGAAATGCGCCTGGTACTCGTAGCCGGCTTGGGTCGCATGCAGCGAATTGGATGTGCTCATCTGCGTAGGAGCCAGATTGGTGGACGGAATTGTGGGGAAGCATTGCATTGACGTCGGCTCGCTCCCGACGCCTTCGGCACGCACGCGCTAGAAGCTTGGGGATGGAAGAGTGTCCGGAACATGTGCCGAAACGGTTCGAGAAAGGATGGTCGAATCAGACGAAAAAGCGGGTTTCATCAGCGGCATCGAGTGGTTCAAAGTTGGACACTGCAAAATGCTGGGAATTACAGATTTTGCCGAGCTCGGTGTGCTTTCCCATGGGCGATGTCATTGGATTACGGCCCCGCTCGTGTCCTCGACGACCGGCTGCGACTCCTGGGCAGAACACAGCCGGAGGAAGCACCGCCGGGATTGTTGGTCTTGGATCCTTGTCCAGAGTACATCGGCGTGACCCTCCCCACTGCGCCGTCTCGCTTGTCGATCACTGTTACTGTTGCCCTCAGAAGGTACCCAGGACCTGTACTAAGTTCGATGCTCCTCGACGTAGCATGGCGCGGTTACGTTCCCCAGTCCTGGCCCCCCGCAGCACCAGAAAACATGGTGTCTCTACCTCTTCCCAGCTGTCGGCTGCATCTGCTTGTGGTGGAACGTATCTTAGATCCCCGAACACGGGGTGGTTGACAACGCTATGGGCGACTCCAAGCTCAAGCCTCGACCGCGTCGCTGCTTTAGGCAGCTGACGGAGGTTGTAGGCGTCTGTCTGGCGGTTTACTGCCTTTTGTTTCTCTATAATACGCCACATACCGTCGACAACAGTGCAACGCCACCGACTAGTTTAGGGTCGACGTCGAAGAAGCTCACCCCCAAGCTACTCGACAACCTTTCCCTTGGCGAAGACGAGTGCAAGGCTGCCTTCCCAGGGCTGACAAAGGAGATCGACGATACCGTTGCCAAAGGCCCCTTTACAGTGAAGCGGATAGGCCAGCTGGGGCCCCTCCAGGGCAGGATCAAAGATGGCCAAGTGTGTTGTACCCAAAGCGAGCATACCGCAAGTGGCGGCAGTTGACACCCTCGCACAGCTATATATCCTCCACGCCAAACGCAGGGCAGATCTCTCGCAAGATATGCTCAACGTAAGCACTATATCCAACTACCTCTCCAACCTCCCCATCTAACACCAACCACACAAGGCACGCACAGCAGCCGTCCACCAGCTCTACCGCGCCGTCCTCACCTCTCCAACCCCCCTCCCCGACACCATCTTCACCCTCAACACCGAGGACCAACCCTTCGGCACCGCCTGGCAATACAGCCGCTCCTCGGACCCATCCGTCCAGCCCAAAGACCCCAACTCCCGCACCTTCCTAATCCCCCACTTCTCCTTCTGGTCATGGCCCCTCCCCTTCATCGGCTCCATGTCCCGCGCCGCCGCCGCCATCGCCTCCCTCGAGCAAACCTACGCTCCCCCCGGCCACTGGCACAAAAAGATCGCCAAGGCCGTCTGGCGCGGTACCGGCTGGTACAATAGCGCGCACTCCCCGCGGCTCAGACAAAACCTCCTCGCTGCCACCCGCGCCCAGCCCTGGGCGGACGTCGAGACCCTGAACTGGACCTCTCGAGCCGACGGCGCCAGCAGTAAGGGCGCCACGAACGCCTTAATGACTGAGGAGTTCTGTCGGTACAAATACGTCGTACACACCGAGGGGGTGGCCTACAGCGGACGGTTCCAGTTCCACCAGATGTGCAAGAGCGTGGTGCTCTCGCCGCCAATCCTGTGGATGCAGCATACAACGCATCTGGTCAAGCCGTTGTTCTCATGGGGGCTGGACTTGGAGCGGACGAAGGCGTGGAAGGAGAAGAAGCAGAGGGGGGAGGTGAAGGATGGTGTTGCGGGGAAGAAATACACGCCTACGGAGCGGGTGCGGAGGGCATGGCCCGTGGGGTATCCCCCTGAGGAGGCGAATATTGTGTTTGTCAAGACGGACTGGTCGGATCTGGGCGATACGGTTGCCTGGTTGGAGGAACATCCGCAGGTTGCGGAGGGGATTGCGCGGAGGCAGAGGGAGTTGTTTGCCGATGGAGGGTATTATAGTCCTGCGGCTGAGACGTGCTACTGGCGGGCGTTGATAAGGGGGTGGGCGGAGGTGGTTAGGATGGAGGGAGAGGACTGGGAGGGAGTCGAGGGGGTGACATTTGAGGCGTTCAGTTTGAGTTTAGATATGGGGGTATGAAAGCGAATCGGAGAGAATGAATAGCAAGGAAATTGCTGACGCTGGTAGAACACATATGCTCTACAAAATGATCTGATGCCCCTTAAAACTAGAAGATAAGGCATAAAGAGAGAAGCTAACTCCAATACGTGATCTGATTATCCCTATCCTCACGAGAGGCAAGGTACTATATGTAGATGACCACGAGCTTCGATGATGCCAACCAAAACTCCAGTTCTGTATCCCGCAGAACAATGTCGCTTGCAAGCAGCTAGGCCAGAAACCACTCCCATCCTCCCAAAACGCCAGCTCCCAAAAGCAATCACCCCTAGGTAGCCATCATCTACAGCGTCGTCACCCCCGGCGTCCAGCTCTCCCCTATCCTCCGCATGTCCTCCGCAAACTTCTTACTCGTGATCTTCTTCCCCCCACTGCCCCCTGGCGGTGAGTGCTCGTCGGGATCGAAGAACGGATTCTGCAACAGCTTCACATACGCCGTCTGCATCGCCTTAAACACCTGCATATCGTCAGCACTTCCCATCCCTTCCAAAACCCCCCTCCCCGGGAACGAATGCAATATACTCACAGTCCTCATCTCCCCCTCCCTCAAGCCCCCCGCCCCCGCCGCAAGCGCCGCATTCCCCGTCCTCCCTCCCCCGCCCTGCACCAACCCCGCCGCAACCGCCTGATCGATCCTCCTCCCGCGCATATCCACCACCACCACAAACTTCACGCCCGTATTCGTCTCAAAGCCATAGCTCGCCAGCCGCTCGTCAATCGCATGCAGCAGGCCGTAGTCGCCGGTGAGTCCCACAGCATTCAGAGCGTTTTGGCGGGCGCGCAGCTCAAACACGTCGAGGGTGGAGGAGAGGAGGAGGGAGAACTGCAGGGGGGTTCGGAGGGGGTCGAGAGAATTGGATGCGGGATCGTAGGAGGGGAAGATGGAGATGTGGAGGGGGTTGTTCTGCGAGGAGAAAGGGGGAGGTTAGTTAGTGGTCTTGGTAGGTAGGGAGGGAAGAAGGGGAAGGGGGAGGGAGGTTACGTTTCGGCCGATTATGCCTAGGCAGGCTATTGAGGGGATTGCGATTGCCATCAATGGAGATGTGGCGGTGGTAATGGTCTGGCTTAGGAGGTAGAGGAGGTTTGGTTGGAGGTTGGTGGTTGGTGGTTGGTGGTTTGCGCCGTTGAAGGTGCCGTTGGAGGGCTTGAGCTGTCGTGCAACGACGGGCAAGCTAAAATGTGGGGGTGCTTGGGACCCCTGATCTGCACGGAGAGGGGCAGCTACGGAGCTCAGGGACATGCAGATAATTGAATGAAATGGTAGTTTTCAACAGTGAACCAGTTCATTGATCAGAGGTAGTCAGCACAGTCAGTGGATTAAGCATATACATAGAATACATAGTCTTGACACGCCGCTCGCTCGCGCTGCTACAGATGCCTCGCCCATAATTTCATCAACACCCCTGTCTGTCTCTGTAAGGATAGGTCTCCGGTAAGGATGCGTCTTGTCGCCCATAATATAAAATCACTGCTCTTCCCCCTCTCCGTCCTCTTCTATCAAAGACTCAGTTTCTTCTAAACCCCTCAGGACTTCCTCGATTTCACTTGGATCCGTGACCGCCCAAACTCCGCCGCCCTTGACGGTATCCTTGCCTCTCATCCCCACCTCCTTTCCGACCAAGTTGCGCCCAACCTTGCCAGGGCCGATGCCGACCCACCTCCTCACTTTCTCTTCTTGATCAAGATACTTTATACTATCCCACCATCGTACCGTCTCGAGACATCCTCTCGCGACGAGATCCTTCAAGTTCGCCTGGCTTTCAAATGGTCGCGCGCTGATATTGCTGATACACGGTATCGTGCCCGGGAACGTGACGATATCCTCGCTCTCGTGCCCTTTTACGCGGCTCTTGCCCGCAAGTATGTGTTGCATGACCGACACAGCCGGCTTCATGATGGGGCTGTGGAATGGGCTGTCGCTCTTCAGTCGCACCGCCCTAGGGTCATGGCCGAGAAACTGCCGGACGTGCTCGACGAGGGTTTTTATCCGCTCGATGTTGCCGCTTAGTACGATCTGGTTCTTGCTGTTGATATTGGCAATGAGTACCTGCTCGATTGGCGACCGATCCTCAGCGCTCTCTGATTTTGATCCTGCGCTGCTGTAGCCAACGAACTCGTGGATGGCTTCGATCAGCTGCTGAAGGTACTCGGGCTCCGTAACGATCGCCACCATCCCGTACTCGCCTCCATACTCCTCTTCAGCCCGCTTTGTAGCCGCAGCCATGGCCTCCGCACGCTTCTGCACCATGTGCAAGCTGTCCTCGAACGCAATGTACCCACCGGAAACTAAGGCTGCGAACTCCCCGAGCGAATGGCCCAGAGTGTAATCTATCCTCTCCGAGACCTTGAAGCCGAACTCCTTCTCGAGGATCCGCAAGATCAGGATCGATGTCGCCATAATGGCTGGTTGCGCATGCACCGTCAGGTTGAGAACTTTGTTGGGCCCCTCCTGGATGACATCCGAAAGCTTGTACCCCACAATGTCGTCAATCTCCTGGACGATGGCCGATGCCGTTGTCGGGAACGCCTCGAGCCATGGCGTTAGCATGCCGACCTTATGGACGCCTTGCCCTGTAACCCCAATGCGAACGTAAGTCACGCGCGTTCAATACGAGAGCAGCAGGAGAGCCACGGACCTGGGAAGAATATGGCCGTCCGCGGACGCGTAACTTGCCCCGTCGACACATTGCGGAGCTGTTCTGCAAACGGCCGTCGTGGTCTGAGTATCCTCCACCCGGGGCAGCGGGCGAGTGTTGTCGCGAGCTGCGCGCTGTTGCGGGATGCGCGCATCGAAGGCATATTCGGTTGTACAGATCTGTAGCTGTTTCTCTCTCCAGCGGCCAGCTACTGCGCAGCTGAGCCGGTCAGTGAGGCCCCTTCATGGGCTCTATTCGAGTGGTAGTTTTTGCTGGGAATACGCGGCTTGAGTGTCCGGCTGTTTGTACCCGAGGTGGAATTGAGCAATGGAGACAGTCAGTCGGACGGATTAAAGCGGGCGGGGTTTGGGGTCGACAGGGGTCGCGTTAGCACAGTGCAGCAGGGGCGGCGCACCCTGGAGAAGCGGCGTTTTTAGCGGAGGTGGGGCAGACCGCCGTCTCGGGAACGCAGCAGTAGCCACGAGCAAGCCCGACTCCGACTGCAAGCGCAAATCCCGAACCGGCATCAACCTCACCTAACCGGCAACCAAAGTCTTCACCCGCTCACAACAATCTCACAACCAACAAATCCCCTTCATATAACTTGAAAGGGAAACAACAAAACCCAGATACCCATACCCCACTCCAGAGAAAGACATTCTCACATCTCAAAAAGCGCCCCTCAAAATTTTCACAGCCCGCAATTTTCCTCATCCGAAATCTCATCCTCCACAACATACAACCCACACAAACAGCCACACCCATCCCCCCACCAAACCAAACCCCGGGATGCCCATCACCATCATAGCACCCAAAGCGGTGCGCGACCCAGGCCACCACGCCTTCGGCGCCTCCCGCTCAGCCGACGACTCCGACTCCGACTCCAGCGTCGACGGCGACGCCCCCAAAGTCGATAATGAAGGCGACTTCGACATGTTCACCTCGGCACCCGCCGCCACCAAGCCCTCCAAATACTCCATCGTCACGCCGGGCGAGGTAATTACCTCCGACCCGCAATGGATGCGCGGCCATGGCACGTACGTCTCCGCCGCGACCGCATCCATAACCTCCTCCGTGGCCGGCACCATCACGCGGACCAACAAACTCCTTTCCGTGCGCCCCCTTCGCGCGCGGTACACGCCCGAGGTCGGCGACCTCGTGGTCGGGCGCATCGTCGAGGTGCAAGCCAAGCGGTGGCGGGTGGATGTGGGCGCGACGCAGCTCGCGTCGCTGCCGCTGAGCGCGATCAACTTGCCTGGTGGGATCCTGCGGAAGCGGACGGAGACGGACGAGCTGCAGATCCGGTCGTTCTTTGCGGAGGGGGATCTGCTGATTGCGGAGGTGCAGCAGCTTTTCCAGGACGGCGGGGCGGTGCTGCACACGCGGTCGCTGAAGTATGGAAAGCTGAGGAATGGAGTCTTCGTGGCGGTCGCAGGTATGGGTGGTGGAGGTGGGGTGGTACGCAGCAGGAGGCAGGTGTGGACGCTTGAGGCGGCGAATAACGGCGGGCAGATTGATGTGGTGTTGGGGGTGAATGGGTATGTGTGGATCAGCAAGCATGTCGAGACGCCGGAGGGGGATAAGTCGACGACGGGGATCACAAACTTGGAGGAGAGTGTCAGTGCTACGATGTACTCTAGCCAGAACGACCGGATCGGCGTGGAGACAATGCGGGAGATCGCACGGCTGCGCGGTGTTGTCACGGCGCTGGTGGAGAATGGGCTACGGGTGGATGAGGATATAGTTATGAAGGGGTACCATGAGGCGGTGGAGATGGCCATGATGAGCGGCGAGGGCCAAGAGGATATCTACCTGGGAGGAGAGAGGGGCCAGCAGTTGGCGGCGGCACTCACAGCTGTTTAGCTTCGTGACAAAGATGAAAGTAAATTAAATGGATTACCACGCTTGTGGCTGTGTACTCGTGTCAAGAGCCATAACTGATCTAGGGTCATGTTGTGAGCTGTATGATAGTTCTTCCTCCGCCTGCAAGGTCTCAGGGCTGTATGATAGTTCTCCCTCCACACACGAGATCATGAGACCTCACTCTTCCTCACTCAATATTTTTGACACCAACTAGTCCAATCTAAATTTAGATAACCACCACGCTATCATCCCCGCTAGGGATAAGGTATATATATGAATAGGATATATCGTACAATCTCGCCCATGTAATAGTTACTCGTCATCTCCTATATGAATAACAACACCACAAGGCATCAGAGACTACGCGCGACAAAAGCAACAGGGAAGCAACAATCAAGATTGCTGCCTCTGCTGGTAGTAGTAGCTGCCCGCGAGCACGAGAAGCCACCTCACAAACGCACCTTTCGCACCCTTGGCGCCCAGCCCGAGGATAAAGCCCAACCAGTAGCCCAGACCCTTCACGACCTTGCCGTTGCGGTCAAAATTGGGCTTCGGAGCCAGAAACCTAATCATGCGCAGGTTTTTGAAGTCGTAGGGCATATAGCGCGCGCGGAGGACGGTATCAGCCCAGCTAGGTGTGTCGGCGATTGTGCGTGCGTGGCTGAAGGTATCGAAAGCGGCCTTACCGTGGGCAGAGCCCGTGCCACTGTCGCCGACGCCGCCGAAGGGGACGGCGTTGACGGAGCCGTGGAAGTAGGAGTCGTTGAGGGTGACGCCACCAGAGGTCATCTCGTTGACGACTATGGGGCGTTAGTATCAGCGCATCGAGCTATGGGGGTTGAAAGGGGACATACCTCTCTGGTTCTCCTTCTTGGAACCGAAGGAGTAAAGCGCGAGCGGCGTGCGGTGGACTGAGTTGGCGATGTTGAGCGCCTGGTCCAGCGAGTGGACGGGGTAGATGGCAAAGATGGGGCCGAAAGACTCCTCCACAATCATGGAATCGTCGGTCGAGTTGACCAGCACGGCGGTTGGCTCGATGTAGAGCTCCGACTCGTCCAGCGCACCACCCATGACGATCTTGCCCTTGGTCTCGTCGAGCATCTTCTTGAGGCGCTGGAAGTGCCGCTGGTTGACGATGCGGCCCAGATCCGGACTTGCCTTGGCGCCATTAGGGAATGACTCTTTGTACGCCTCCTTGAGAAACTCGATGAAGTTGGGAACCAAGTCCTTGTCGATAAGAACATAGTTCTGCGAGAGGCACACCTGGCCGGCGTTCAATGTCTTGCCCCAGAGAAGTCGCTTGGCGGCCACCTTGAGGTTGGCATTTTTGGTGATGAAGGCCGGGTTCCTGCCGCCGAGCTCGAGGCAGACGGGCGTGAGGGTCTCGGCGGCCTTCTTGGCGATAATGGTGCCTACCTGCGCGCTTCCGGTGAAGAAGATCTTGTCCCACTTCTCATTCAGAAGGGCGCCCGTTTCTGGGATCCCACCGTTGACGACGGCAAAGGCGTTGGGGTCGAGGCGCTTCTGGATCATCTCCTTCAAGACCATGGCGCAGTTGGGCGTCAGCTCCGAGGGCTTGATCACGGCGGTGCACCCGGCACCGATGGCACCGACCAGCGGGCTCAGGGTCAGTTGGATGGGGTAGTTGTAGGGGCCGATGATGAGGGCGGTGCCGAGCGGCTCCTTGCGGATGCGGAAGTTCATGAGCGAGAAGATGCCGGGCACGATAGGGGCCTTGAGCTTCTCATCCTTGGCGAAGGTCTCGAGATTCTGGATCATAAACATGCAGTCGGCCTTGACCCAGTCAACCTCGGTGAGGACGGCCTCGAAGTTGGACTTGTTCAGGTCCTTCTTCAGCGCGTCCATGAGCTGCGACCGGTAGTCCTCGACGGCCCAGTACAGCTTCCGGAGCTGCGTCAGACGCCAGTTGACACCCTTCGTCTTGTTGGTGCGGAAGGTGCCGCGCGCATTGCTGGCGATGGCGGGGATGATGTCCACCGCTGTGCTCTCGAACTCGGGGATTTTGAAGCTGGCTGCCGCCATCGTGACTGTTGTTTCCCTCACTTGCGCAACTGACGGTGGTCCAACGTAAATGCACGGAAGCTGTGAGACCGTGAGACAAGCAAGATGGCACGTCTACGTGAGACTGTGCAACAGGATTCGGGAATGTAGTGGGAATGTAGTAAGCAGAGCGAGGAGGACAGTATTACGGGAATGGAAGAGATGGATCGGTGAGATTAGGTGGACGATGTGCGGACCGACGGCTTGACTATGTCGCCGTGTGCTGGGTGGGATTTTGATACTTTTTGGGAACGAGCGACCTGCACGCTTCGATACCTACAACCCCTCGCGCTCAAGCAGAGCAGGACAAACACTCGAATGAACCGAGGCACGGCGCGCCAAGTGTCGCTTCTGGGCGATCATCGGTGAGGGGCCGGTGTTTTAGTGACCCCTGTCTCCGTCGACGAATGCCTTGCCTTTCCTGGCAACCCTTCGGGGGTGGCTTTTCACATGCAGCGGGCGCCGGGACCACTTCGGGATCTTACCCAGCACGCAAGCACCTCAACGATGGGAGGTTCAACTGCTGGGAAGTGCGGAAGTCTCGAATTGAATGATATCAGGAAAGACGTACCTAATCTTTCGTGATACCCAATTTTTACTTTGTTAATCGAAGCTCTTACCCAAGCTTGCTTTCCTCCCACCGCACATTCTCACAGCTGGGGAGCGCTGCCGAGGTCCCGTGGACAACGGCGAATGGTAGGTAGGTACCTCTTGCTAGCGAAACAGCGCAGCTGAGACTGGATATCAACATCCGGAAGCTCAGTCTTTCAGATATCACCATTGTTGAAGCAGGATAGCAGATCAACAATGTATACTGTGCCCGAGGCCACAGAAAAGTCTATACAAGATTGTGTACACTAGTTTATTACAACCATATGCCGCGACCCTCCTCGTCTGACCTCGAAGGGGGGCAGCATGGTAGACCTTCTGATGAAGGCCAGACAGAGTCGTTGCCAAGTCTGCGAGCTATGGTGCCTCGACATGCTCCTGTCCCATACCTTCTAAATCCTCGTCCGATTCGGCATTACCGTGCGTGCCTAGAAGTTACCTCGCCTGTCTATAAGGCGCTCCTCTTACTCCAACTGGCTCGGGGATCCTCATCTTGGGCGCAACCCGCCCCTTGATTGTCAGTAGGCCATCAATGATCCCTCCCTCCGTCTTCTTCTTCTGATCCAGGTGATAAGATCGTCTCCTCTCTTCCTCAATCTCCTTCTTCCGCTCTTCAGTCAAGAGCCACTCCTTCGGGAACTTATGCTTGACCTTGAACTTGTGGTGGCGAGTATCCAGGGGAATATCCTCAAACGTGTCGGTTGGGTCCTGGTCCAATTAGCATCGCGTCCCGTGCCAGAAAATCAGCCGCTTCTTACCTTTGCCATCGTAATCATGTTGTTGACGAGGTCTCCCAAATACCGCTTGTTCTGGGCCTGATGCTCAAACTGCTCGCAGCTCATCTTGATGATCTCCTTCTCCGGGTTATACCGCGAACCAGCGAGCTTCATGAGCTTCTGTTGTTGAATCTCTGTGAGATCCTTCAGATCCTTCGGAGAAAACTCCACGACGACCTTCTTAGCTGCAGGGTGAATTTCGCCCATGTAGGTGGTATATCGGAAACGTAGAACCTCGTCGCCCTTGGGTGGCTGGAATGGCCTCGCGAACTCTGGTCACGGGTCAGTTCGAGCTGCGATGACACATGGCGGCGCCAATGAGCTTACTGGCTAGCAATGGCATCTCCCACACGGCAATGCGAGCGTACTCGCGGTACTCTCGGTGCTCCTCGAGCTTGCCGTGCGCAAGGGACATGATATCATTCTCCTCCCAGTCATCCTCGCCGACCTCGTCTGTGATATTATCGGGGTCAGGCTCCTCTATATTCCAAAACGTTTGTCTCGCCTTTCGGATGGGCCTTCGGATCGCCGCCGTTTCTGAGATAACGTCTTTGGTGAGCTTGTCAAGCTTAGCCACTTCCTCCGCCGGCAACTTTTTCCAACTCTCCATCATGCGCGCAGTGGCTCGACGTTGGTTTGCGCTGACCGATGACATGTCCTTCAAGACATCGCCGACGGTATCGTAGTATTTGCGGGTCGCTGCCTCGCCGGAGGCTTCCTCATCGTCCCGTCGCGTGGGCGTCGTCGACAATGCTCGACGGAGCAGAAGAGCCTGTCGAGGGGCCGCCTTGAGACCAGATATTTGGCCGCTGGTCCGGGCACACAGCCGGAGCGAATTGGCTGTGGTGGCCATCCCGAATGCTGTGTTTTGGGTGCTGTCGTCGCTTCAACTGCGAGCTGTCCGGCCAAAAAATTTGGCGTGGCTTGGGGCCGTCACGGTCCAAGGTCCATGAGCCACAACGACGTGCACCTCCACAGCTTCGTCAGCCCCAATGATCCACCTTTCTGCACCAACGCACGGACGAAGTCCTCACCACCGCGATTATCCGATGAACAGCCGGTACACCGCCTCGCTTATCGAAATAACGCTAACGTTATCGACATTCTGCCATGCGATAACCCCAACTTCCCCACCATGAGCTGTCATCGCCCTTTCCCAGCTTCGAACCAGGTCCTCGACGCTTCTGACCCCAGCGTTCACTTTCGACCATCACCACAAACCTCACTCAGCGGCGCCCTTCCTTTTCCCGACCGCCGAAAATGTCTGCCTCGGATACCAGCGCGCCGAGCGGCAGCGGCATCGCCGCGCCGCGATGCTTCGTGACGGTGGGCGCAACCGCGGGCTTCCGCCCGCTCCTCGAGGAAGTCGCCTCGCCGGCCTTCCTCAAAGCGCTGGCAGAGATGGGCTTCACCGCCCTGACAGTCCAGTGCGGCCCGGACCTGGCGTGGTTCGAGGCGAAGGTGGCCGGCCTCGGTCCCGGCGAACTCCACGGCATCGAGGTCGCCGCCTTCGACCTCACCAACAACATGCAGCAGTACATGGTTGCCTGCCGCAGCGAGCGTGGAGTCCGCCTGCCCGGCTGCATCATTTCGCATGCTGGTAGGCCGATCCCAGTTACACTTTGACAAAGTCTCCTTCTAATCCCATGTCACAGGGACCGGAACAGTCCTCGAGGCCATGCGCTACTCTGCGCCTCTGGTCGTTGTGCCGAACCCGGCACTCATGAACAATCACCAGGCCGAGTTGGCTGAGGAGTGCGAGACTCAGCGCTGGGCCATTTATGGAAAACTTGGGTGAGTGTTCTTCAGCCATGAGGCGAATCTATACGCGGGCTGCCATAGCTCCTGTTTGCGTGAGACGGCACTGACCTAGCTATTAGTCATATCGCCGAAGCTGTCAAACAAGTCCACGAACTCATCCGCCAAGGTCCGCTCACAAATCTCCCGCCGTATACGCCGCCGCCCTTCCCGGTATCCGAGTCGGAACGCGTCACGTTATTCGATTGGATGGTGCTAACATGCTACCCAGAGGAGATGAAGATTCAGCAGCGTAAAATAGAGCTTTACAAGCAAGAGAAGAACTATGAGTCCAGCGACTCATCCAATTCGCCGCTGAAGCGCGAGGAGACACAGCGCATGGACCTAGACTAGGAGTTCCAACTCCCTGAGGTTTTCCAAGACAGCGACGAAGATGCTGATGACGAGTTTTCGGACGACGACGACGATAAGATGGATTTCGTCATGGATCCATTTCAACGCTCAATCAGAAGGATGAAGGCTCAGATGGCCAGAAGATCCTGATTTCCCGGTCGCCCCATTACGACTTCTCGAAGGATCCTACACGGTTCTGCTTTCTAGGTCTCCAAGAAAGTGAAAGGATTGACATGATTGGAATGATTGGAATGATGGGCTGTTTTCTTTGGTTTGGGCAGGGTATCGCAAGGATGGTACTCAGCACGGTTTCGACTTCGCATTGGGATCAGAACTCGCCGAATTCCTCAACCGGATTTGTGGTTCATGGTGTCATCGGTTGGCATCGCTTCTCTGGGAGTTTGCAGACACGGTCGAGCGATTCTCTCTAATTTCTTCTCTTTCACACACGTTTTGGGACATGGATGGGCATATCGGGATCTCAACTTTGAGCATTCGCTGATTTCCTTCTTCCATGTATGGTTTGGGGCATGGATGGGCATATCGGGATCTCAATTTTAGGATTCGCGAATCCTGTTCACGCATGGTTTGGGGCACGGATGGCAGCATATCGGGATCTCAGTTTCGAGCATCCTCTAATTTCTTCTTTCACACACGGTCTGGAGCACGGATGGGCAGGCATATGGGAATCTCAGTTTTGAGCATAGGCGTTTGGGGCATTTCGGGTCTATGTTTGGGTGGTGGGCCATCTGGAACTTCGCATTTGGGTGTGTGGCACAAAAAACAGGACACTGGCCGGCTGGCAGGATGCCTCATTGCATTTGTTTACACAATAAGATACCCACTCCCCTGGACATTCACCAGGAAGGACGTAAAAGTTGTCTCATTTTGTTAGTTTCGTACCGCCGTCCGTCTTCATACAAACACAGCTCAGCGGTCCCTATTTGGGGCGCTCATTGCAATCCCTTGACGGTCCAGACCTTGATCGCGGCATCGCCGCCAGTGCTCACTACCTTTTGACTGCCCTCAACCCACGCAACGCCGTACACACCGTCCTTGTGTGCATTGGCCGCCTTGACTCTGCTCCCGGGCTTAGCCAAACTCCAGATATGGACATTTGTGTCAAGCGCTCCACTCGCAGCATGAGTTCCAGCCGCATTCCACGCAATGCTCAGCACACGTGCGGTATGCGCCGACCATCGATCCGTGACCACCTCCCAGGAGCTGGTGTTGTACACCACGATTTTCCCAGAAGAGTTACCCGCCGCCAAGAGCTTACCGTCAGGTGAGAAAGAAAACGCGACGACTTTGGCCATGGAGTTCTTGAGTGTTGCCGTTGGCGAGGACGAGAGCTTCCCGCTGCTGTCGAGCTTGTAGACCCGTGCCGAGTTGTCATCGGGGCCTCCCACGACTACGGTGGATCCGTATGCAGCGACAGCGGCGGGTGTGAAGTCTGTGCTGAGCTCGCTGATGAGCTGGTCTTTGGAGTAGACTGCGATGCCGTTGTTGAGAGCGACGATGACACGACCGTCGGCAGCGGCAACGCCTTGAGGTTGAGCGGTGAGCTTGACGGAGGAGCCGGCGAAGGTGTTGGCTGACTCGTCTACGGTGCGCAGTGTGTCATCCCAGGCGACGCTGTATGTCCTGCCGGACGCAGGGGCAAACTGCTTGACCTGGTTGGAATGTGCTTGCCCATCGATAACGCTGCCGACTCCCGAGGAGATGTCCCAGCTGCAGACCCGGCCGTCAAAACTACCGGTAATAACGGTCTTTCCGTTGGCGTCTGATCCGGAGCCCAGCGCGGTGATGCTCTTGTTGTGCCCCTGGACGACCTTGACGGGTTGGGGGCTACCCTCTTTCAAGTAGTTGAGGTTGCCGTCGAGACTCAAGCTAATGAGCAGCCCATCGCTCCTACCGTGTGGCCAGACGACGCCGACTTGCTGGTCCGAGACACTAACAGCTCCCTCCTCGCCAACACGCCATGAGTACAGACACTTGTCTGCCTCGGTGTCCCAGACCCGAACTGTCTGATCTGCGCTGGCAGTAACAAGCCTCTTGGAGTCCTTCGCCCAGCTCACGGCGAAGATGCTTCCGGTGTGGACGCCATCACCAATTTGCTTCGTTGGCTCTCCGGTCTTGCCATCGTACAGCTGGATTCGGCGGTCCGCGCCCACTGTGACCAGCGTGTTGCCATCCGGGCTGAACGCCGCGCCCATGACGAACCCCTTGTGCAAGCCTGTCGCATTTCTAGCAAACTTAAACGGCGCACCGTGCAGGAAGCACATGGTGCTGTCGTCCGAAACGGTCGCAGCGCGCAGTGGCCGCTGTTGCCTGATAGCCACCGCATTGACGACCTTGCTGTGCCCGCTGACCTCGCCAACGCTGTTTCCACTGTCGGCAGTGATGCAGTGACCGTACCGATCCCGGCCGTCACCAACGGCAATAATGCGCTGGCTATCACCATCCCAGGCGATGTCATTGATGCGACCTGAGATGATCGAGTACTCGCCCTTGGTGTTGACACCCTCGACGGCATCCCACACGCGGACCTGGCCTGAGACATCACCGGACGCTACCCAGAAGCCCGAGGGCGAGAACCGGGCAACGGATGTGGTGGTGGTGTGGCCTGTGTACTGCTTGCACAGCGCTGGGTTGTCGATGTTGCGCAGGAAGATGGACTTGCCCGACTAGCTGCATGGTTAGAGGAGGGATATGGCTCGGCGGTCGTCGTCGTCATGCGCTTACTGCGTAGGCTATCCGCTCCCCCTTTGCATCAACAGACAGCTGCGTGGGCTGCCCCCGCGTCGTGGCGGGGGAAGCAGCCAGGATCTTCTCAATCTCGATCGACATGATGGAGGTAAGTTCGCTGTTTTCTGAGCCGGCAAAGTTCAAATTTTCTGATAATAAACTTGAGAAAGAAAAGAGCGAGCTCGCCAGAATAGATAGGATCGTCTCAAACCGCGCTTTATGAAGGTGCACCTCTACGAGGAAGCCTGGCGCAGCTCATCCTTGGTCCAGGTTGGAGCTTTGGAGGGGTTGCGGGGCAGCAACGCACGCTGACGCCTAAATAGTGGCTGAAACAGCGTTCCCAAGTTTCAATTCACGCCAGAGTTCAAGTTTCACGTTCATTCGGGCATTTCCTCGACGGAAATTCGAAATTACAGCCTGCGACCCGCTGTTTCAGTGTTCGGCCCAAAAAGAATTCAAAATTCATTTGCGTCCAAAATTTGAAAAGAAGAAACGACACGAAATGTCACTTTCAACTTTTGGACGACATAAACCCCCGATGTGGGGTTCATGCCGCCCCAGAATCCGCAACCACCCCCCCACCCCTTTCGCCAGCCAATCCCCGCTTCCCCCTAACAGGCAAAACCTCCGCCATCCCATCTGTAGCGCAAATGCGCCGCGCTGTACAGATGCTGCTTGAGCAGCGCTTCTTCTCCGTCTGCGCGCCTCGCCACGCGTATCTCGTGGTTCGTGCCGAGATACTTTATGGCACCGCTGACCGGGCGGCCACCCCTGAAGACCAAATGGCCCGTTCCCTCCTCCACCCCCGCACTGGCGACAGGCCAAAACGAACACTTGAAGGGGGACACACCATCCCCAGGTGAGGACGGCGTGTCCCCCAGGCGCAGCACGCCCCTGAGGAGCTCGCCGTCCTCCTCCTCGCCCTCCTCCTCGCCCTCCTCGTCCTCCACGCCATAGTGGCCCTCCGCCAGCTCCAGGCCGCCCCAGACCACCGCCCCGTCGGGGACGATGGCCAGGGTGCCGGCCGCGAAGCCCCAGACGTCGATATTGTAAACGCCCGCGACGGGGCCCAGGTCGGAGGGGGCGGGTCCGCCGGGGGTCTCATCGGTGCCGGACTTTTCGTCGCGGCCAGGGGCCTTGTCGGTGCCGCTGGGGGTGTCCTTGGCGCCGGACTTGTCGTCGGTGCCGGGCGTGATGGTGGTGCCGGCAGGGGTCTGGTCGCTGCTGGGAACCTCGGGGATCGGCTCGGTCTGATGGGATGGAATTGTCAGTGAATTGCTTCTGTGAGTATACAATGGGCAAGTGAATGGTTTGGATGAGAGAGGGATGGATAACAGGTAAGCTCAGACATCGTTGTTGTCCACTTGGACAGTGTTCTGGGAAGGATAATGGGAATATCAGGTGTTGGTGAGCTTGAGAGAAATCCTGAGTGGCAAAATATTCTTGCGGATCGATATGTGGTTCGATATACCCGGCATGCCTAGGCTAGACTTGAGATCCTGTGAGGCTTGTCCCTCTCGGCATGATAGTCCACTTGCACTGTTCATACCGCATGTGTGACAAGGACCTGCAAGTTCAAGGGATAGGGTTCCCAGTCGGCCACGAATCCAGTTGAGACCTTCAGATTCAAAAGCGGAGTGAGATGATAACGGCAATGTGAGAGAGCTAATCTGACTGAAGGAACACAGGCGTTCTGAGGGCCGCGAGTACAGGAAATGAGAGTTGTGCCGAAATCAGGTCACAATTCCTTCACGAAGGCCAATAGTCTGTCAAAGGAGTGAATGAAGGAAGGTTTTGGCGAAGCAGCCGGTCTGGTTGAAAAAAGACACGATACTTGAAGAAAACTAGACATCTCATGGAACGCGAGTTCACTTGAATCCTGAAAAAGCCCCTCGCCAGAAAGAAAGAAGTGACACCTGCGAGTGGCCATGGTGGGCAGCAACCAACACCCAGCCTCCGGTAGACCTGGGATGATGAAGTCGGTTCAAGACGTCTCAACTCTGAGGGTGGTAAATTGGTGGGAGGCAGGATACAACGCAAAGATGATGTGGTGATGGCAGGAATGAGGAAGTATGACTGAAGAGATTCATAACCTACCAGCTTGGTTCTTTTGGCCTCGATGGCTACGGGGGAGGCTGGCTCGCCAGCCTCCGCCTTGCGCTTTGTGGCCGAAGCCAACGGGGACGAGGACGAGATGTTAGACATTTTGGTATCTGGCGGGGGGAGAATCAGTTAGCTGGACGGAATATGTGATGCTGGGAGGGATGTGTCTTACTGTCTGTTGACGAACGGCTGAAGCAAGAAGGAAGTTCGTGGAGGCTGGAGTTGAGAGGAAGAAATATTTATACTTGGAAATCCAGAGGAAGCACAGGGCGCGCGACCGGGCCCATCTCATCTATTCAGTCCTTCAAACACAATCACAAGGCGCACACGCGTGGGTCCCTCTACCCATTTCGGATTCGAAATGGTCACACGGCGTGCGGGTCCTGAGGAATTACGGGTCATATGGTGGTGATGGCGACCTAAAGCCGGTTAGATGGGTTGTGAGAAACAGCTGGGAGGTTTGGAGATGGCTTGAACGGCGAGAATCTTGATGGAACACTCGCAATTTGGGAATGAATGGGTTTAACATAGAGACGGAGGCGATTTTCCTGCCAGTTGTTTGATTTGTCATGACATTGAGATAAAAGAGTCAACGTTGTTTGCTTTCTCAAGGGCAGAGGCAATTTGATACATGTACTGTCATCTGCTATGCTGTGATATGTTGAAGTGAAATACATTTAGGTAATGGTGCGATCTCAGCAACTGCCATCTTGAAGCTTGTTGACAATGCCCCTTTTCATTCGGCGGGTTTTGGGTGGTAGATACACCCGATTTCCGCCACCCCCTTGTGGCAGTTTTCCACGTTCTGCGCCACCTCCTTTCGGCGCTTGAACAGATGCAACACGGCCTGAAATACCTGTGAGTTTTCCAGAGCGCCTTCCCAGCCTGGCACCTGTAGGATTTGTGTCTCATTTTCACCACAAACTTCACAACTGCGCGACTTCCAGTGAGATTGGCAAAACTGTAGGTAGTTTCCAACACTACTTTCCTGAGATCGAAGAAATTTGTCTATTTATGATGGGCTTAGAACTGTGGCGGTGAATCATCTCGGGCAATGCAAGTCCGTACTCGACGGAGTTCTCTTGCTTGACAGAGCGATCTCTCACGTCACTCGTTGTGTTTGTGAACAGCCATGTTGTCCACCAAAGATGCCCATCACTTGGAGCCAGTACGCTGTAGGTTGCCACACGGTCCAAAAGTGGGTTGTATTTGGTGAACTGGCTCCTTTGAAGATAATCATACCAACACAGCTCCTTCCAGTAGCTACCAGATGCTTCAAATTGCTAAAGGCAGGCAATCAGGTGTGTCCATGAATGCAACACCCGATGAGTCCAGGTTGACAGTAACTAGAATCGCTAACTAGGAAGCAAAGGGAGTTTCCGTCAAAGGAGCGTCAGTTCATTCTGCCAACTTGGTCAATGCTGGGGTCCTCGAAGCGTCACCAATGCATCTCCCTCGACTTGCAAAACAGAGCTCCTTTGTGCCAGTCGAACATCACGGTATCATGTAATATTGAAAGCATCGGGGCCCGAGAAAGTTGAGAAAACGCTCAGAGACAATAATATCATCAGAAATCATCCGTCCGGTGGCACCAAGCACTTTTCGTCTGATACCTCAATCACGTCTTGGTGTTTTCATTCAAGACTTCAGGAAGGCCCCTGAGTCTTGGCTTGAAATATTCCCAAGAGCCGAAGTTTTGCCGGATTATGTCACCCCCATCACCCAAGTTGTTACACGCACGCCCTACGTAATCTATCGGCGGGACCGATAACTTTGTTCGCGTCCTCGGCCTCGTCCATTCACGCAACAAGAGTTACAGTTCTTAGCTTGACCAGGACGTTCCTTGCGCCCCAACCTCATTATTCATTAAAGTAAGTCTGCGGTCATCTCCACCTGAAGTGTCCCCAGCTTCCCAGCTTCTGCTCCCCTTTCAAGCTCCGACGCGACTATCCGCTGCACCTGTTGCGCGCCGTCCTGCGGTCGCTCTTGTCGGGCCCTAACAATAGCTAACCAGACTGTCCTAGTCGCTTTTGGCAGACGTTGCAGAATCCGATTATGTCTTCGCCAAAGGAGGAGGAGAAAGCGCACGAGGAGCTGCGCGAGCAGCAACCCGAGGGCGACGATGGCAATGATGAGGTGGGCAACAGCACTCAGGCAATCTGCAAAACGTCCCCGTCAAGCGGTCGCTGATTGTGGTAATAGGAGGAAATCTCAGCCATGAAGCGGCGCGTCGCCGAAATGGAAGAGGAGGCTGCGAAACTCCGGGAGATGCAGGCGTCCTTGGACCAGGCGCATCACGAACTCAGCGACAACAAAGAGGACGTTGACAGCCGGAGCATCTTCGTCGGGAACGTGGACTACTCGGCATCGCCCGAGGAGATCCAGGCCCATTTCCAGAGTTGCGGGTCGATCAACCGGGTCACAATTCTCCTGGATAAGTTCACAGGACAACCAAAGGGGTAAGGCGACGCTAGGCCCCCTGACAGCGATGTGAGGACGGGGAACGCTGACCATGACTTTTTCTACAGATACGCATACGTCGAGTTCACAGAGCCCAGCCTTGTCGCACAGGCCCTGGTTCTCAACGAGAGCGTGTTCAAAGGGCGCAACATCAAAGTGACGCCAAAGCGAACGAACATTCCGGGCATGTCGCGCGGCGGCCGTGGTGGCCGTGGCAGTTTCCGCGGTGGAGGCCGGGGTGGCTTTGGAAGGGGCGGCTTCCCCCCCAGGGGAGGCTATCGCGGGGGCTACCGTGGCCGGGGCCGGGGATTCTCGCCATATTGAGAAGCTGGAGGCGCAAGTATACAGTCGAGCGTTGATTTTCTGGGGGCTCGTCAACTCCTTCAACGGTGTAAGATACCGAGCTACGGAGGTGGTTCACATGGATATCGTCTTTTTGTTTGCACGGCGTCCGGGGAACGGGTAAAAGAATGGATGGATGAGACTGGGCGCGCCTCTATCTGATGCTGCCGGTCTGGACACTTGGTGCAGATCCTTGCATGCTGATATGAACCCGACAAAGCATATTTGTTTGTCATGATACTCCGTGTCCCTGAATAATTTGCCCGTGATTCGCTCTCATCAAGTGTGCCGAATAAGCAACAGCATTTAAACATGCATCACGGCACCCCTGTGGCTAGAGAAATCTCAATTTCGGCCAAAGGCGACGCACTCAATGAGAAGTGCACTGACATCCAGAAGGGGAACATAAACCGACCAGAAGCATTAATGGGATGTGACGGCGGAGGATACTGAAATAGCATGACTAGACGAAAATAGACGACAGAACTTATCCTGCCATTGGCAACACAGACTGATCCCCCTCTCTGCAGATCCATACGTCTGCATTCCGCATCTCAATCGGCCTTGCGCGCTTACAGCCCGTCTGAATATCGACACAACTGACCAGAGTTACAACAGCGGCATTGATTTGCCGAAATGTCCCATCATCTTGCCCTGGAAGCTCCAACAAGCCGCGTTGGACGGGAGCTCAGGAAGATCTGAGAGCCGGAACGACTACTCCTGCTTTGCGCCTGCCTTACCGAGCTTTGCCGCCTAGCACTGGGACACAAAGTATTGGATCAGCATTGGAAATGCAAAGTAAATGGCGGATATATGGCAGCGGAAAGGCGTAGCACAGAAACGACCAGAGCGCCACGGCCTGGTATCGTTGCGGCCGATAGTTATTCGCTGAGGCAACTCTCTTGAAGGTTTGTCATCTGCGCAACAGAGAAACAACCGGAGGCAGCCGAACCTGGACCTGTCAACGTTCCCCAGCACCGTACGAGTACCGAGAAATACATACTGTGACAACCATAGCCCCTCCTTGCACTGCTGACCTCTGGAACGACGCCACTGATGTATACGGGTCGCGACGGCGGGGTCATCAAGGCACAAAATGTGTTCTTTGCTTCGCAACGGCCCTGCAGCATAGATATTGGACGGATTCCTGCATCTCACGGGGCGAATGGGCCATGCCAGTAATAAGGGGCAGCTCGCTGTTCAATAAGTGTCACCCGGACCAGCCGCAGCTGCCCACTAGGTTCCTGCCCCTCGCTGCCGGCCTTTCCCGCTTAAGGTGGGGGGCGTGTGGGCTTACCCAGAAGAGCCAGCTGAAGCTTGGGGTGGGGCCAACTGGCTCCCTCCGACGGTGAAGGTTTCCCAAGCACCTTCCCATCCTGGCACCTGGGCAGCGTTGCAGGTACACCGTGCGCGGAACGAACCTGGAAGGGCGCCAGGGATCCTGGGAAGCCTGGAGTCCCAAACCCGCTCAGACGATACCAGTGACCACAGTGTCTGCCTCAGTTGGCCGAACCCGTGGAATGCCTCCCTGACACCACAACTTTGCGTTTTTTTCTGTTTTTCCACTCCCGACCCTTACGGCGGGCACCTCGAATCGGCGTGCTTCAGACAGGGGCATTGCATCTTTGTCTGTTCCATTTCGCTGCATCCACCCATCGTCGCTGTCAACTCGGGATAGCCGCCGTCATCGCTTTCTGGGTTTGGCCCGCCCAACCCTGACGAAACTCCAAAGCGGGGGGTCCAGCAGCACAGCCCCAGCCATTACTTCGCCTTCGACTGGACGGCCCGGCCACCTTCGTCTGATCGATCGCGCATCGCGCCTTTTGCCGACGTCGACGTTGATTTCATCTCTTCCGCCTTCCCTGCCCACGCGTTTTCCTTCTGCGCGTATTATCGTTCCATCGCCGTTCCGACCGCTCATCCCCTGGGCCAACTACATCCCCACCAACCTCCCACCGTTGCGGTGGGAAGACGACGCACCGCGAGGTCCTACCCTCGACGCCTGCGACCATGAGTGGCTCCCGGAACGAATCTGGGCTACCAGCGTGAGTATCCATCCAGGCAATCCGCCCGCTTCCCGATGGTTATCCCATCCGGTGCAGCAACTGACATTGTCCAGCAGCCAGCCGAATCTCCGCGTGACAAGTAGACAGGCCCTGCGTTCCGAGCGATCGAAATGAGCCGAGACTAACGTGCGCTCCTAGTTATCGCGGCCGATGGACTTGCCAAACGGGATGTCTTTCGTATGCTAGCACCCCTCTTCCGCCCCGTGTTTGTACGATCTAACCGCCTCGTAGAAAAGCCCGACCCTTTCGCGGTAGCCACCGTCAGTGGCGAGCAGACGAGGACGACACAGGTTTCCAAGAAGAATCTCAACCCATATTGGAATGAGAGCTTCGACTTGTACGCTATACCCTTTTTCTTGCCGGTGGGGCTCGTGGCTGATAATTACCAGCAAGGTGAACGAGGACAGCATCCTGGCTATCCAGGTATTCGACCAGAAGAAATTCAAGAAGAAGGACCAGGGCTTCCTCGGGGTCATCAATATTCGTATTGGTGATGTTATCGAGCTCGCCCCTGATGCCGACGGTAGGTACTCGCCGCGGCAATATTCTTGCATCTGCTGACTCAAGACAGACCAGATGCTCACGCGGGACCTGAAGAAGTCTACGGATAACCTTCAAGTGCATGGAAAGCTCATCCTTAGCCTCTCAACTAACCTCACGACGCCCATCCGTGCCGCACCGCAATCGCCGCAGCAGGTCGGCCCATCGTCGAGTCGGCCTTCTCTCCTCACCCCCCAGGGTTCGACTGTTTCGAATGGCGACCGCCCAGCTGACAGACCGTCGTCGGCGATGTCGGCACAGCCTAACGGTACACTCGGCGTAGGGGGGCAATTGACGATTCCTCACCGCCCGGCGAGCATGGTGACGGCCCCAGCCGGTGGCCCGGCTCCCCCGGCGGGCTTGAATGGGGCTGCCAATCGGCAAAGCGGTAGCACTCTCAGTCCTTTTGAGGACTCGCAGGGCCGATTGCCCGCTGGTTGGGAACGCCGGGAGGACAATCTGGGCAGAACCTATTATGTCGACCACAATACTCGGACAACAAGCTGGAATCGGCCAACCGGTCCGTCTGGGGCTGCTGAAACCCGTATTGCGGAGGCGGCCACGCAGGTCGAGCGCCAGAGACATCAGAACCGAACGTTGCCCGAGGACCGCACCGGTGCGAACTCGCCGACGCTGTCGACCCAGCAGGCATCCACCCCACCTCCCGCCGCAGCAGCAGCAGGAGGCGCGGTGATGCATAATACGGGGGCTACCAGCCCGGGGACAGGAGAGCTTCCGCCAGGATGGGAGCAGCGATGGACGCCCGAGGGCAGACCTTATTTCGTCGACCACAACACCCGGACGACTACATGGGTCGACCCGCGGCGCCAGCAATACATTAGGATGTACGGAGGGCAGGGCAACCCCAACGGCAGTATCCAGCAACAGCCCGTCTCACAACTCGGACCTTTGCCGAGCGGTTGGGAGATGCGGCTCACTAACACTGCCCGTGTTTACTTTGTGGACCACAACACAAAGACAACGACTTGGGACGACCCGAGGCTGCCGTCTTCGCTCGACCAGAACGTTCCGCAGTACAAGCGGGACTTCAGGAGGAAGCTCATCTACTTCCGTTCGCAGCCGGCGATGCGCATTCTCTCCGGGCAGTGCCACATCAAGGTCAGGAGATCACACATCTTCGAGGATTCGTTTGCCGAGATTTCCCGGCAGTCTGCTACTGATCTGAAGAAACGTCTCATGATTAAGTTTGACGGTGAAGATGGTCTCGATTATGGTGGTCTTTCGCGTGAATTCTTCTTCCTCCTCTCCCACGAGATGTTCAACCCCTTCTACTGCTTGTTCGAGTACTCGGCGCACGACAACTATACCCTCCAGATAAACCCTCACTCGGGGATCAACCCTGAGCATCTTAATTACTTCAAGTTTATTGGACGCGTGGTGGGTCTCGCTATCTTCCACCGACGGTTCTTGGATGCGTTCTTCATCGGAGCCCTCTACAAGATGGTGCTCGGCAAGTCGGTGCAGCTGGCCGACATGGAGGGTGTGGATGCCGATTTTCACCGCTCGCTGCAGTGGATGTTGGACAACGATATTTCAGGCGGTATCCTGGAGCAGACGTTCTCTACTGAAGACGAGCGGTTCGGGGTTATCACGGTGGAGGATTTGATCCCGAACGGCCGCAACATCGACGTGACGAACGACAACAAGAAAGAGTATGTGGATTTGATGGTGAAATGGAGGATCGAGAAGCGTATCGCGGAACAGTTCCAGGCGTTCAAGGAGGGTTTCCATGAGCTCATCCCGCACGATCTGATCAACGTTTTCGACGAGCGCGAGTTGGAGTTGCTGATTGGTGGTATCGCCGAAATCGATGTGGACGACTGGAAGAAGCACACAGACTACCGCGGTTACACGGAGTCGGACGAGGTGATTCAGTTCTTCTGGCAGACGATCCGGTCTTGGGACGGCGAGCAAAAGTCACGTCTCCTGCAGTTCGCTACGGGGACATCGCGTATCCCGGTCAACGGCTTCAAGGACTTGCAGGGAAGCGATGGACCCCGTCGCTTTACGATTGAGAAGGCTGGGGAGATCAACAACCTGCCAAAGGCTCACACTTGGTAAGTTCTGAGATGTCTTGGTGATGGTGACCATTTGCTGACTTGCCCTAGTTTCAACCGCTTGGACCTCCCTCCGTATAAGACACTGGAGATGCTGCAAGGGAAGCTGACGATTGCAGTGGAGGAGACCATGGGCTTCGGGCAGGAGTAAGGGGTATGCATGCACAGCTTTTTTATTTCCAGCGGCAATGTGTACATAGATACGGGCGGGTTTCACAGAGGGGTAGCATGGCAGAGCATTGTATTCCTCTTCAGTGTGCTCGGTAGGCGCCAGTTTGTTTGGTGGGTGTTGTCCGGGAACACAGCGCGGTGACGGTGGGAGACTGGCTCAAGCTCCTCGGCTCTTTGGTATTGGGTGGTTGAGGGAGTAGTTATAGTGGTGAATTGGTCGCCACGGGCCCAGACTAGAGGTCGAGCTTCAAGAATGAGGGCAGACGAGATCTATTTCAACCTTGTGAGGTATAGCTAGGCAGCGATTTGTAAATGGTTAAGCAGCGACAGTTCGGGCCGCGTAACGGAAACCAGTCCATAGAAGTTTGTTGACGGATGTCATGTTTCTCAGAATACGCTGCAGTTTGATGTTGCGAGGTGAGTGTCAGTGACGTTGGGTCTTGCGGCTAGTCCCATAGTCCTGTAGTAGGATCCCGCCTTTCTTGGTCGAAGATCAGATAAGATATGGCTGCAGATGGGTGGACCAAGCGATGTCGCTGCAGCCGGATCCCATGCACAACTCCTCACTGTTCGGCAGGTCCATATCATCAATGCCGACCGAGGTGAGTATTTATTGCTGCGTTGTCTGATGATTCGGAACTAATTCTTCAGCGCTTTAGGGTACGCGGGTTCTCAGCTGTCTTCGCCTTGCGCTGCGCAACCTCCGTTTGTTGAGGTCACTTATTGAAGAGACTCTCACCGTTCACCACTATGACCCGCAATTAGACCTGGCGACTGGACATCTAAACGGAGCAATCAACTACAAACAACTACGTACCGGGAAACGTATATGCCTATCACAATCCTGAAGGACAACCACTCACCGCGGCAATGCCCTCCTCTATGGCGACTCTCCTCTGGTGGGGAGTCCGTCTGTCCCTTCTCGCGGGGTGTATTGCGCTTGTTATCCGCCTGCAGCAGCATCCAATTCTGGATTCTTTCACTCCCGACGACTCTCATACCGATGCCTCTGAGCAGACATACTGCTACGACGGGGTATTCACCAACACCTCCCCCTCCCCCTCCGATCCTAGCGCAAAATGCTTCACCATCACCTCCTCCCCCAGCGGCGGGCGCTTCTCCGCCATCCATTCCCACTCTCCCCCTTCCACCTCCCATACAATCCAAACCCGAAAAGGCTACGCCCTCCCCGGCCTCTGGGACGGCCACGGCCACCTCCTCCAATACGGCGAATTCCTCCACTCAGCAGACCTCTTCGGCTGCCCCTCGCGGGAATGTATTCTCGACCGACTGGCCTCCTACCTTTCTCTCAACCCCGCCGCAGGCACAGCGAACAACTGGCTGCGCGGCATAGGCTGGGACCAGATGCTCATGGGGGAGATGCCCACGGCGGCGATATTGGAATCTGATCCGCGGCTGGCGGGGCGGTATATCATGCTTGATCGGGTAGATGTGCATTGCACGTGGGTATCGCAGGGGGTGTTAGACTTAGTGATGCCTGGCGGGGGGGAGGTGGAGGATGTTCCGGGGGGAGAGATCGTCAGGGAGCCAGGGATGGGTGTGTTTTGTGATAATGCGATGGATTTAGTGACGCGGGTGTGGGTGAAGCCGGACGCGGAGAGGAAGAAGGGGTTTGTGAGATCGGCGATGAGGGAGCTAAATAAAGTCGGGGTGGTAGGGATGCATGATGCGGGTGTGGTGCCGGGGGATTTGGGAGTGTTTGAGGAGATGCTGGGGGAGGAGGGGTGGACAGTCAGGGTATATGCGATGGTGGAGTGCGCGGAGAGGAATACGTTCTGTCCCAGGGAGGCGCCTTGGGTGGAGAGGGAGGATGGGATGTTGACGGTGAGGAGCGTGAAGTTGTTTGCTGGTATTTACTCCCCTATCCCCTTTTTTTCGTGTTTTCTTTTTTAACCCAGATGAACTAACATCCGGGGTACAGACGGTGCCCTCGGCAGCTGGGGCAGCGCCCTCATCACTCCTTACACCGACCGCCCCACAACCTCCGGCTCCCTCCTCATCAACGCCTCGAAGCTCACCTCCCTCACGACAGCCTGGTCCCAGGCCGGCTACCAAGTAAACATCCACGCCATCGGTGACCTAGCTAACCGACACGCCATCACCGCGATCTCCACCGCTCTCGCGGCCCTTTGTCCCTCCTCTTCTACCACCACCCCCGCCGACGCCGACCTCCGCGCCTGCCAGGCAACGCACCGCTTCCGCATCGAACACGCCCAAATCATCCACCCCACCGATCAAGTCCGTCTTCACGCCCTCGGCGTCCTGCCCTCCATCCAGCCCACCCACGCAACATCCGACATGGCCTACGCAGAAACCCGCCTGGGCCCTGAGCGTATCGCAACCTCTGCCTACAGGATGCGCTCCTTGCTGGATCTGAATCCCGTTCTGGGGAGTGATTTTCCCGTTGAGCCGCCGAATCCCTTTGAAGGGATATACGCCGCTGTGGCACGGAGGAATCCCCATACTGGGAAGGGACCGGAAGGGGCAGAGGGTGGGTGGCATTTGGAAGAAGCGCTGAGCGTGCAGGAGGCACTGAGTGGGTTTACGCTTGGTCCAGCGGGGGGAGCGTTTATGGAGGGCAAGGCAGGGGTGATCAAGGAAGGGGCGTTTGCGGACTGGATTGTGCTGGACAAGCCGTTGGGGGAGTATAGTGTTGAAGAGTTGAGGGGGATCAAGGTGAGGGAGACGTGGGTTGGCGGGAAATTGGTGTATGAGAGAGAGGATGTTGACGCGCCTAAGGATTTGTGACGGAGTTTCGAGGTTCATATATATGCATAGCTTGGGTGTTTGATGGGCAACATTCCTGTTGTCATGAAATATGGGCGAGTTAGACCGTACCAGAGGACAGGTCTAAGACGAAAACACTGATATTCTGCTCGGGCATGATATGTATGTGTTAGCAGTTTAAGCGTCAAAGCTCTGAGGGTCTTGGAGGTATGAGCTATATGACGGCATCATTCCTAGTATTAAAGGTCGGCATGAATGCGAGAAATACGGTCTCTGGCCTGCAATTGAGCATCAATGATGATGTCGCCCGCTGACCATCCCTTCGTGACCAAGCCGACGCCAGTTCCTCTTGGTAGTGTTAGTTGCCATGTAGCACGAGAAAAGAGAGATATGTACGTACGCCCAGACCACCTGCCGGTTCCCCCTTCTCATTATCTCGTCAACAGTCTTCCCCGCAAGATGCTCGCGGTAAGATTCATTAACGAGGGCTCTGCCATCATAGATATCTGGCCAAAAAGGGTTAAGTTGGAATTCGTCGTGAACTGTTGACCTGTTGAGAGCAAAATGTCAGCCTGTTCGTGACTTGTACTGATGTCAGGTTGCTGTTGTCGAGGCTTTACCGACTTCGCCGTGGAAAGCCCACCATCTTCCGACTTAAGGATAAGTTTCTTGTGGCCCTTGGTAATAGGGGGCTCATCGACGACTAGGAACTGTTTACACGTCAGCTTATACGAATTTCCTCAGGGGAATGGGGAACTGGCCCTGGTCCCCATAACCACAGCCTCAGCCCCTGAAATAAACAAACGTCAGCATCTCTCACAACAACACCAGCCCTTCCGATACAGGCACTCGCCCAAAGCCATGCAAGCAACAACACCCCTCCCATCTGCGATCCCCCCCGCAGAAACAACAACCACCCCCTTCTCCGGGAACTCCCGTTCAACCATATCCACCACTTCAGGATCAAGACTAATCACCCCACAACCATTCACAAACTGATGCCCCCCCGCATCAATCCCCTGCGCAACAATGACGTCTGCCCCATCTTTCACGGCCTGCCTCGCCGCGGAAACATTCCCAACCTGGAAGAACACGACGAAATCATTTGCACGTAGCACCGCAATGATACTCGCGACAACACCCTCGGGGAAGTTGGCGTCGGGGTACTTCCCGGGTCGCCTTCCGCGGGGGGGGGGGGAGGAACAGCCAGACAGCTCTGGGCCGGTGTCTCCGTAGGAAGGGGATGGCATTCTTCACGAATTGACTGACGGATGGGTGGAATAGGATGAAGCCTACGCCCAGAGGGAGAGGTTTCTTGCGGTCTGCTTTCCACGTGAGGCCGAGTGCTGTCCGGGCGATGCGCAGTTCCCTGCTGAGGCAATGTAGTGGCGAGTTTTCGTTGGGGCCGTGGAAGTCTTTGCCGCCGGAGATCATGCCTGGGATTGGTTAGGATGTGTTGCTGAGGGGAGGGGTTACCGATGCCGCCGTGCCTGGAGACTGCTGCGGCGAAGGTGTGGTTTGAATGGCCGAGCATGGGGGCCTAGATGATGATGGGGGTTCTGACCGTTGGGAACCAGGTCAGCAGTTTGTTAGGCGGCATTTTGTGTGTTGGTGATATCAAATTGGCCTGAAATATAGCTCGCCGTTGTATCGTTTGTCATGTCTGCCGATGTTCCGAGATAGAGCTGGGATGTGTTCAAGTTCCACAAATGGAAGACGGAATATCGCTAATGGTGTTCGGTGTTATAGCTAAAAGGGGTGAGTTTGCCTGATTCTTTGAGAACCTGGAACACTAGAGAGCGGCCTCGTCTCGGCCTCCTCGGTTACATGTTGAGTTCAGAGGTTCCCACGGCAAACCCCCATGTAAGGTCACGGTTACCGGGCTAGGCCGCGGAGAAAGAGGGTATCGTGCTTGCCGCAGTATGATAGGCCACAGTGTTGCGACAAGAGCAATTGTGGGGAGAAGGCGCGATCCTGCGTACCTTATGCGTACGCCCACCTAGTCGCAGCATGCAATCGCGTGGCGTTCACGTCAAGTATCCTTGCCTTGAATATGTCTCTTATTTGGGTATCTCTCATCACCATTATCGGGCAATCTACCAAAGTATACATCTAACCTGACACGTGTATATGCTCCATATTCTCCTTCCCAATGCAACAATGGATGATCTGCAGCAAAGCTCGGGTCCGCCGCCTGTGCTGACTCCAGGATACGGAAACCTGGCGAGCACCGTCGCTTGTATCCAATCTCTCCTCAAAGCGGCGCATTGCCCACCACCAGTACCAGCAGGATGCCGTTCAGTATGCACGCCGCCATGAATGCCACCCACACCGACAACACGCTCACCAACCCAAGCCGATCCCGCCGTGAGAATGTCATACCGAGCCCAGCGCACGCCGCGCCTAGCGACGCCATGATTCCCAAGGTCACACCGGCATCTACTTCCAATCGCAACTTGTGCCGCCCGGTCTTGACAAGGAGCGCCGCAATACCCATGAGGGTGAACGAGGATGCGAAGCATGCCCACGTACCCCATAAGAGCACTCGCTCTCTGTACCGTGCTAGGTGCTGCTCCTGTATGCTTGGTAGTGCGGCGTAATATGTCTTGTACCCCACAGGGAACTCCTCCGACGAGGCATACCCATACGAGACCCTTCTGCCAGACATGATCGGCTGTGTGTCCTCCTCTGCCTCAGTGTCACTCGAGCTCACGCCAGGTTGATTTGTGAAGTAGCTCGAGTTCACAGAGCCATACCCGGTTGCGTTTGCCTCCAGCAGCGGGCCATGTTCCTGATCCCCATCCCCGCGCCGACCGTTCATCATCCACCTATTCATCTTATCTATTGGTGTCCTGAACAAGGCGGTGAGGGTGGCAATCCCCGGGAAGCTTGTGTTCTCGTCTGGGTTGACGTAGATAGCGTATGCCGAGTCGCGGTTGCAGTCTGCATCGCCTGCCTCACTCCCGTTGTCGTACTCGTTCCAGTAGCCTTGCTGCGGTTCGGGAACGGCTATTGTCTCACTCGGCGACACAACTTGGCTCGCGCGGATCGAGGGGGCCGTCGAGATCGAGCCGGGGGAGTCAGACCCGCCAGATTGAGCGGGTAGCGCGGCCCGCAGCGTTGCTAGTAAATTGTCGTGCTCCGACTGGAGTTGTGAAAAGTCTCGCCGGGTGAAACTTTTGGGATGGGACAGCACCGACTCCCTGAAGCGAGACCCGAGCGTCGAGGACCCAGTCCACTTCCTGTACTTTTTGAGGATCTTGCGGAACGCGACCACTTGTGCGCCCACGAAGCGTTGAAGAAATTGGATGTCGTCGCCGCACTGCAGCAACTCATTTTCGTGCTTGGCAAATCGCCGTTGCCTTTTCATTGACATGCGCTCGCGCCTTGATGCCGCGCAGCGAATGAGCATGCGGTGTATCTGGTTTGACAAGTGATCTGTGGTACGAGATTAGCTCTGACAATTGACAAGACGGTGTCTCTCGCGGATCAACATACGCAACCGACGGGCGATCTCGTCTGTTTTGCTCGAGACGAAGAGATCGACCCGATCATGCTGGCGGCAGAGTTCCTCGTAGAGTTCATCCTCGAAGAGGCGGAGAGCAACATCTTGATGGCCGGGGATGGCAATGGCTGTCGCCTGGTCTTTGGTTGTATGCACCTTGATGTGGTGTTTCAACGAGTTGTAGTCGATGTTATCTACGGGTGGATCGCCGACGATCAGCGTGGGGTCGAAACAAGAGCGGCAGGCGCCGGCAGCATCGCCAAAACACGCACGGCGCCATGGTATGACTTACGGAGGCTCCATTGTGGTGCGGACTCTCTCTCAAACACTTCTCCGTATTTCATTACTCTCCCAAGACCAATTGGTTCTGCTGGTTGCCTCTTATCGCGGTCGAGAGAGCGTGGTGGGGATCCTATGGGCGATGACGAAATCGAACGGCTGGCGCGGAACCTGGAAGTCTGGATCCGGTTCCCGTTGTGGGCGGCAGAGGGGAGCAAAGACCAATGGCAAGGCTGTCGATTGAGATACACCTGATTTCTGTTCGCAAGAGTCAAAACCTAGAGGCCGGACGCTAGAATGACCGATTCAGAGTTTCGCTTTTGGATGGCGAGAAATCAAGGAACAAAGACGGAACTGGGCGGTTGGTGCCATGGGAATTATAGAGCCGAGCATGTGGCGGCCATGGAAGTCCCTGGCGCGCTGTGGGGCGTTTGGCGGCCCTGACTGCGCCTTTCAATCCCGCTGCACTTGCAGCACTGTCTGCGTCTCCCCTTGCGCTGGCTCAAGCGAGCACTCAAAACGACGCATGTGGAACCGGGAGGCCTACGGGTGACGAGGGTGGAGGGGCGGGGAGGTTGGCCATCCCGGTCGTCGATACAGATCCGGCCGACCAGGTTCTAGGCCTTTTCCGGCTCTACGTACCACCCCCCACTCCCGAAGCTTATCAGCAAGTGCGTCGCACTCGGCTTCCAGGTTGTAACCGCTCCCCTAGCACATGGGGCTGGCCGAGCCTCGAGAGTGGCTCACTGTACTCACGTTGCTACTTTGTTTCTGTCGCAGTGCGTTGGCATTACCAAAATGTCGATATATCAGGCGAATGTCACGAAATGGCTGTCTTGGAGTCTTCGGCAGAGCGCCCGGTCGAGCCGCAATATCCTCCCGTCCATCACACCACCAACCGTCGGCAAGATTTTACAGACGAGCTGCAGGCTGACTGAGTGATTGCAAAAATGCGCTACTCGCCACCAGGCTCGGCCCTGTGGCTCTGTAGGATCGCCATTGTGGACATCGGCGCAAACCTGCGTCCTCTTCCCTAGCATTACAACCGTCCTGTTCGCCTGCCCGAAGAAAAAAGCTTTGTTCATATACCTAACCAGACTCGATCAATAGACACCTTAGGCGCCGCTCTAGGCTGGCGAGCGATGCTACCTCTGAGCTGTTGTCTTTAGCGGTCTGAGCGAGCTTCTGTTATCTATGAAGACGTTGGGGTCCAACCAGTGTCTCACATCCGGATTGACTGAGACCAATCACGGTACAATTGCCGCCATCCACAGTTCCTGGGTGCAGCGACGGCGAATAGGCGAGACCGGTGCTGCTTGGTTGAGCGAATTTAGAGGGTGAATGATATGAAAAGCGGCGAGGAGAGGCATGCGAAAAGTGGCGGTATCGGTGATGTTGAAGCACTGAATAAATTTTAAGGTCATGAACCTGGACCCTTCCAATCATATCAATTATCACCTGGTCTGGAACCTTCGGCGACTTCGGGGGGAGGTACCTGTGGTACCCCAAAATGGTGATGTTGCCTCGTTGCGTGCGATCAATCCGGGGGTGCTTGGCGCGGCCTCGTTGCATGCACGACACACTTTGACCTGCCTAGCAACGGGCTGCAGAGAGCGAATCTTGGGTGTTCTCTCGCAGGAGAGACAGACACCGGCTCCGGTGCCGCTTCGGTGCCCGAGTGGCCTGATAATTCGCACCAGGGAGCTGTAATGTGGCGGGGGAGCAGGTGTGTACAGTATATCCGACACCGCGCTCTGATGCCGGGTCGACTATAAACCACACGTCACAGGGGTCCCTTTCGAAGACAGGCCCGCTGGCGCCACAAGCGCTTGATTCTTGTCTCCGCACAGGAACTATTCTCTGTTAGTAGAGGGTAGAGGGGATACCTAGGTCTCATTGCATGTTTGAGGGGTAGACATGGGTTGGATGGACAGTAGTTCTTTCACACTTCGGATAGCGAGCCTCATCAGTACTGTTGCTCCACAGCATCGTGTATCCGACCCGTCAAGTTCCGGGCAGAATTTCCAGAGCTCCGAGGTTGAAGATAGGGGGATAACGGCGCCGGTCTGACTCTTCGTTAGCCCGCCGGACTATCCTTCAGATTCAGGGAGATCTCCCCGACATATTCAGCATTTCGAACATGAAAATGAAGGAGTGAATATTCGAGCTAGTTTACACCTCCTGGTTTGGGCTGTGGAGCCGGCCTTGCGTTCGGGAGCGAACACCGTGTTCCCCGCGGGGCCCTTGAGAACTCTTGGATAGCGGATGTATTGTCGCTGGCGGATGAAGCTTCTTTGAACCCGGCAAAGGTATCATTACATGGTTGCGTCCGTGCCGTCCTTAGAGGCGGCTAACGCCCCGGAAAAACGGCAGTGTCGCGTGCGTTGTGAGGTCTCGGACCCCTCGGACCCCCACCTAAGAGAACGTTTGGACGGCGAGGAGCTTGCGTGGGGTGCGGGGATGCATTTGGGGGTAAATAGTTTACGTACTGCATTGCCGGTCTTGCAGGTTGGGGGGGCCTTGGCCGTTGGGGTTGGAATTGCCGCGGCGTTTCCGGCGTGTTGAAGACGAGGAGACTTGGAAATGCATGTCTCGAAATTCTGTTGGTGTTGGTGTTGATGAACCAAGCTTCTTGGATGGCGCCAAAGTTCGAGGGCCAAGGAGACAAGCATGCTTGCGTGACTCCGCTAAGGTGCCCCGCTAAACGATGGCCCATCTCGTAAACTCTGTGTGATTGGTCGATTGAGCTCAGTGCTTGGCGGTCTCCAACGTCCGAATTTTTATTTTTCGTGCAAGCATTGGCAGAAAGATTTGCGTCGCTTGGGTGTAACTGGGACCATTACGACCAGAATACCAACCTTGGGTAGTGCAGCTGTGTCGACAAATCGATAGGCCGCCAAGCATGGAAGGGACCGGCAGCACAACATCTTCCCTCACATCGACATCCCACACGCTCACGCACGCTCCCAGCATGTCGCAGGCAACGGCTGGTGCGGGGGCGCAAGACGGCTCTGCCGTCGCCGTCTTCCTCGACTCGACTTACCCTTCAAACCGCCATGTCTTCATCCGACCGCCACCCCTCCTCTCAGCCGGCTCGCTCCAGCTCGCCAAGGACACACTTGATGGCTTGGCCGGCCAGGTCGTTGACCAGCAGCAGGCTCGGCTACGGGAGGCTGGCAAGAAGCGAAAGCGAGAGGCGCACGACAGGAATGCTGTGCTGAAGTTGAGGAAACTCCATATCGACGGCTTTGAGACGGGCCAGGTATGGCAACAAGCCAAGAAAATAATCACTAGCACACTCGAGGAGTCCATCCAGCTGCTAGAGGAGCTCCAGGCCGACAACAAGGTTGAACAAGACGATGGGCCGGATGGCGGAGATGCCAAGGTTGTCGAATTTGGCGAGGACGGTTTTGAAGTTGATTCTAAAGAGGAGGATGCTAGTGCGTCCTCGCAATCTGGAAGTGACGCAGACAGCGAAGAGCTTGACGAGGGCTCGGATGGCTCAGATGTCAGCGAGGACGAGGAGTTGGAAGGTTTGAACGAGGAGGAGTCCGAGCTGGAGGTGGACGGTGAAGAGGGAGAAGACGTTGAAGGGAGCGAAGAAGAGGAAGAAGAAGAGTCCGCAGCGGAGCTTGAAGAAGATCCCACCGGTCTGAACGACGGTTTCTTTTCCCTGAAACAATTCAACAAGCAGACTCAGTTGTTCGAGGCACAAGACGCCCGGGCAGACCCCAACACAGATAATCACAGCGATGACGACTCGGTAGACTGGCATGGAGATCCTTTCTCTGCGTCAGGGAAGGGAGCTTCACATGGGATAGCCGACGATGACGACGAAGATGTGGAATCTGACGTTGAAATGCAAGAGGATAAGCTAGCTGGGTCGCTCCCCGAGAAGAACTTTCTCGAACCTGAGGGTGACGACGACGACGGCGGACTTGAGGACGATCTGGGAGATTTGGGAGAGATGGACCTCACAGCAAATGACGTCTACTACAAGGATTTCTTCGCCCCGCCCGCGACAAAGAAGAAGAAGAACGACTACTTTCCCAAAAAGCGTCTGACCGAGAGGCCCCCACAGCCGGATGCCGCTGATCTCGAGAGAGCTGAGAACGATGTTCGCCGTGATCTCTTCGAGGATGAATCTGATCGGTCTGACGACGAAGACGCTCTCTCTGACGCTTCGGCTGGCAACCCCAAGTCCCGTCGTTCGGCGCATGAACGACGGGACTTGG
>Ga0247780_1000051_pt1 | contig 104861 bp, 36 predicted proteins | sample UWRJL079202R5_FD_179927 | JGI IMG/M metagenome (GOLD analysis project Ga0247780, IMG submission 179927) | Plant litter microbial communities from Arlington Agricultural Research Station in Wisconsin, United States - UWRJ-L079-202R-5 | ecosystem: Environmental > Terrestrial > Plant litter >...
TCTCGATATATACGGAGGTCGCCGCTTCCGTCCACGATCACCTCCCTGGAGACGGAGTTCCATCCGAGAGAATCTCCCGGTGTTTGTTTGATCGATGGCAGAGAATCTCCCACTTGTCCTACACAACTGTCACGGAGGAGGTAGTGAGCCGGGGGAACGGCGGGCTTGACACGACCATGAAGATCTTTTGGAGCGAGTACGCACCTTCCCGCTCTGGATGGCAGGTTGATGAGCTGCCTAGAGGACATGTCCTGGTCTCCAACACCGACACGCCGGATGGTCCAATGACAGTCTCATTTAACCTGCTCAAAGGGCTCGTGCTGGTGAACGGCCACCCCCTTGCTCGGCTCCCAGAGTCCTACCAGACTCATCCGACGTTTATTCAACTCTTCGGCAGACAGATTCTGGACGTCATGCCCTCTGCCATTCCCGAGATGCAGTTCTCAGCACGCCGGGATCAGATGGGATGGGGTGTTCATTTCGCCATGACCGACGCAAAGCTGGTCATACGAGCCATCTCGAGGGACATCTCACCCCTTGGCAACGCATCGCCGACGATGTGGGAGTACATACCCCGCGAATATCTGAACGAAGACCTACCGGCTACATTCGTGAAGCGATATTCGCATTGGATGAATCTGTCCAACCAGATTATTCAGTTCCGCCCCGTGCAGCAACCATGGATGTCCGTGCCTGACAGTTGGGCCTTGTCTTCAGGAATTCTGAGCAAAGGGGTATGTCGTGTGATTGATCCATACAGCAACACTGCGGAACAGATCGTGAAGATCATGGAGCCTTTGGAATCCAAATACAACATCAACTGCATCTTCAACTCACATGTTGACTCTCTGGAAGTGGAGCTTCCGAGGTTCTCGCTCTCTTTCAACCTGGCTAGAGAAGACTCAGTCCTCAGCTCCAAGAACTATCCGGGCATGTGCGTCAACAGGTCGCAGGGCATTGGGGCCTTGATCGGTCTCAAAAGCAAATTGGTTCTCGGGCCGGCGGAACCTTCCTCGACGCGGCCAAAGGCTGTGCTGATTCCCCAGGGCGAGTTCTCCCCAAGAATCGCTGGTAACCACGTGGAGGTTTTGGCGCACCCGAGTTCAAGGAATCGTATTCGCCATCACATCTTCGAGGCAAACACAACCATCGGTCTCCTTTCAGACAGTGGTGCGCTTTCAAGCAAGCTCCTGATCTGTTATCTGCATGCCTTGACATCGCATTGTCTCCCCGATCCCTTGACCCGCAGGACCGGCACAGAGGAGGCCTTTAGACTCTTGGGCTCCGCAGCGCTGCGTTCATTTCAGCATCTGGACGCAAATTCCGCCGACTATCTTCAAGCCATAGCGGATCTCTCGCCACAAAGAGCCTACTACCCGGACCACCTGCAAGTCATGGAAACCGTGGAGTGGAACAGCAACCTCCTGTCACTATCTCAACATGATGCGTTCTGGCAGATGGCTCAAGCGATCTACGAGCACTTCAAATCCTTTTGCGAAATCTTCCCTGACGTTAACAAGGAAACTGTTGCTCCAAAACTTCGGGGTGAGTCGTCTAGGCTGCTTGTGGAGCGGGCTAGACTCCGAAACGCAGCCTTTCGCGTATCTGAGTTCGGGGCAGAAGTCGGCCGTGGGAGCTGCAACGATAACCAGCAAAATCGCTCTGAGTACGACCATTGGTATCACAGCAAAGATGGGCGACACCTGGGACCCTCAAAAGAATGCAATCGCGCTAGCCTTGTCGCGCGATGCCTTGACGCTGGGGTCCAGCGCTCCTTGTTTCGTCCGCAGGGCTCGATACAAGATATCATCCGCCAGGTGACAGGCGAGAGTTTCAGCGGAACGACAAAGGCCAGCCTACAAGTCAATCTAGAGAATCTCCGGCCACCGTTGGAGTCCATTGGGGAATTTTGGTGCAACCTGCACACCTCTCTTGCCGCGGAGAAGAACAAGTACCGAATCATGTTCTTTTTGGCCTTTCTGCTATATGCGACAGGCGCAAAGTGGGAGATCGTTCAGGTGCTGATGGTTTTGAGCATGCCAGAGCCTAGTACCTCCATCTGCCCACCAGCAGAGCCATCCTTCAACCTCGCCATCACCCGAGCGACATTCAAGGGCGATGCGACCGAAGTTGCAAGTCGGCTGGTGCACGGGAGGGAAGAGTGTCCAGAATGGCGGCGGCCCCGGAATCACGGGGAAACGAATCGGGAATACATCACACGTCGTCACAATCTGTGGTGCTCCGAGTCAGAGAGATTGAAGTCGCGATTTGTCGACGACTTGAATACCCAGCTGAATGGCGCATGGATTCTCCGAACCCCGACTGGCGAGCCTTATGGATCCTATATGGACGTCGCCAGCATCATGCAGTCCGTTCAAGATCTTGCGAGAACAGCTAAGCGGTCCCACGACTTTTTCGGCTATCTTGACGATGTGGCGGCCATCTTGCGACAAACCGATCTGATGCCAGCACAAGACCGAACAAAGATATCAGAGACACGGCCTCTTCCTACCGACAAGCTTCCGGATTTGAGCAAGCGCTTCATCAGTGCGAACTCCTTGTTTTCGTGTCCAGCACCCAGCTTCGACCGTCCCAAGCTGGCGCACTGTGTAGCTCAGCATTCCGCAGAGTCTCCGGGGAAGGCGATGCAGGAGCAAGCGAGACCCGTATCTTCCCTCCTCGAGCGCCTGTGGAAAAAAGCTTCACAAGACCATCAGAGAGCCTACATACAGGAGCTGCGAGGTAGCGCTGAAAGCATAGGCGTCTCTTCCGCCGTGTCGGCAGGAACGGTATCACTAGTTGATCCCAGTCCCACTGCTCAAACACCAAAGGAGCCTGCAAACAAGATCGCAGCCGCCATCAACAAGGCGTTGACGGGTGGTTCCGTGGCACGAGACATCTGTCTCGCTGCGGGGATGTATCCTCGTCTTTCGCCTGTGTTCGCTCTCGGGCGGCTGGCGAGGGCGCACTGGGGCAGCCTTTCGAGGGAATGGCAACGTTGCTTGGTTAACTACGCCCTCAGCTTGGTTTACCTCCAGCGTGCTGAGCGCCTTGCGAGTTTTATTGGTAACCCTAATCGCAAGCGTGAGCTTCAGCGCGAGCTGGCGAATTTGGGAAGCCACGATGAGTTCGACCCACTCAACCATCCGGAGGGCCTTCTCCTAGAGCTTGAGCAGGGCATCCTTATCCGCCAGGTTCAGCAAAAGATTGCAGCAACCATGACGGCGCCCCCTGGCGGCAAAGGTGCGGTCATGCAGCTGAACATGGGCGAAGGTAAGTCCTCAGTCATCGTGCCTTTAGTCGCCTCAGCACTGGCAGACGGTAGTCGTGTCGTTCGGGTCGTGGTGGCCAAACCGCAATCCAAACAGATGATGCACGCCTTGATCACTAAACTGGGCGGCCTTATCAACCGACGGGTCCTCTACCTTCCGTTCTCGAGATCTATCCGACTGTCTCCCGATCAAGTAGGGAGTGTCCGAGCCATGATCCAGGCCTGCCAACAAGAAGGAGGCGTGTTGCTTGTGCAGCCTGAACACCTGCTGTCATTCAAGCTGATGGGCATTGAGAAGATTTGGCATGAGGCGCAGCAAAATCCGACCATGGGCGACGACATCCTCCAGCTCTACCAAGAATTCGAGGCAGTGTCAAGAGACATTGTCGACGAGAGTGACGAGAACTTTAGCGTGAAGTTTGAACTTATTTACACCATGGGATCGCAGCAACCCGTCGAAATGAGCCCGGAACGATGGATCTTGATTGAAGCAGTGATGGAGCTTTTACGTGACGTAGTGAAGCGCTTGGCTCGGTCGGAATCAGGAGGCGGTGATCTCGAAGGACTTTTGTTCGAAGAACGGCAGGACAAATCGGGAGGCTTTCCTACAATCCGGGTCCTGGAGGATGCCGCGGGACAGCGTCTCGTTGAGACCCTCGCCCACCAAATTTGTGCGCTTGGACTACCGGGTTTCCCGGTCCACAACGTTACCGCTAGCATGCGACGAGCAATCTTGGCCTACATGTTGAAGGAAAATCTTTCCTAAGACGAGATTTCGAGCGTCGAAAAGGCAGATAACGGCTTCTTTGGAGACAGCAAGACCAAGCAGGGGCTTCTTCTTTTGCGGGGCCTTCTCGCAAAGGGCATCCTCTTGTTTGCCTTGGGACAGAAGCGGTACCGCGTCAACTATGGACTTGCTCCTGATCGATGTCCACCTACGATGCTCGCCGTCCCATTCCGAGCAAAGGACATGCCGTCCCCACGTTCCGAGTTCAGCCATCCAGATGTCGTTATCGTCTTGACTTGCCTCAGCTACTACTATCGCGGCTTTGCCGACGACGAGCTCTTCACCAGTCTAGAGCTTCTGAGTAAATCTGATCTCGCAGACCAAGAGTACGGGATCTGGACCTCCGCCGCTCCGGCCCTTTCTCCTACGCTCCGCCATTTCTCTGGAGTCAATCTCAAGGACCAAGCTCGGTGCAGGCAGTCTTTGTTTCCTGCCTTACGATATGTGAAGCCGGCAGTCGACTTTTACCTGTCCAACGTTGTCTTTGCCAAAGAGATGAAAGAGTTCCCCTCAAAGCTATCGGCCTCGGGCTGGGATCTCGCAAAGCCAAAAGCCCATCCCTTGACCGGCTTCAGTGGCACTATCGACTCGAAGCGGGTGCTCCCTCTTGCCGTCGAAGCTCTTGACCTGCCGGATCAAAGATACACCAATGCGACTGTCCTGGATTGCCTTCTAGGGAACGAGAACGAGGTGCTAGAGTTGGGTGAGGGGCCGTCCCAACTATCCGTCCTTGACACACTTCTTGATGCCGTGACCAAAAACGGGATGAGGGTCATCCTGGACGTTGGTGCTCAGATCATCGAGTGCAGCAACGCCCAGCTGGCCAAGCACTGGCTCGAGAGCGCCCCTGCCAGCAAAACAGATGCCGTCATTTACTTTGAAGACAACGACGAGCTGTCCGTTGTCGCTCGCGACGGCACCGTTGATGCCTTTCTGACGTCCCCTTTTACCTCCAACACAGAGCGCTGCCTGGTCTTCCTGGACCAAGCACACACACGAGGGACCGACCTCCGGCTCCCAGATCGGTATCGGGCCGCCGTCACTTTGGGGCCCGCCATCACCAAGGATACTCTTGTCCAAGGTATATTTTTCTTCCTGTCTCGTGAGAGCCCCGCAGCCTCGACTGACACCATGGCAACAGCATGCATGAGAATGAGAAAGCTTGGTCACGGTCAGTCGGTCACGTTTTGCGTCTCACAAGAGATGCAGAAGCGAATCCGCACCACCTGTGGCGTGGATCCTAGTCAGAGCATCGCCGTCGTCGACGTGCTCGAGTGGGCCATCTCGGAAACGTGGGAGGAAGAAGTTCGCAGTATCCCCCTCTGGGAAAATCAAGGCATCCGACATCTGTACCAAGAAACAATTTGGGATCGCGTGGCCAGGAAGAAAAATTTCTCGCAAAGAGATGCGCAAGACTACACCGAGCCAGAAGCCCGGACACTAGAACACCGATACCGACCCATTTCGGCCGCGATGCTGTCCCTGGGCCCCTTCACTCTCCTGGGAAAGCTCACGGCGGCCCTGTGTCCATCTGACATTGGCAAACAGCAACTCGGGTTTATTCAACAAAAAGCTGAAGCCTTCAAGCTGGCCTCGGCGGCCCAGTCTGCCAATTTTCAGGAGGAGCAAGAACGCGAGTTGGCTCCGGAGATTGAGCAGGAGCGACAAGTCGAGCGTCCGCCACAGGTGGCTCCGAAACCACACAGTTTGCACGATGACGTGATCCATTTTGCATGCACGGGGGAGCTGAGGCTGGCGAGCGCGGCATTCCTCTCTTCGTTCCAGGCCCTCGAGAAGAGCAGCGCTGTCCAATACTTCCCTCCCGGGGTATCCAACTTCCCCAGCGATCTGCTGATCACTGCCGACTACGCGCACACTGTCGACGAGCGGGGTCAAGGATTTTGCTCGGACATGTACCAGCGGCCTGTCCAGTGGGTCATCACTTCCAAGTTGCACATGGTGGTCATCAGCCAGTGGGAGGCCAACAAGCTCAAGCAGCTCGGGTCCTGCTCAAGCCATGCCATGCTCCGCGCTTACCTGCCCCGACCGAGCCTCACCTTCCGCACGCTCGAAGACCTTCAGATCTACACGGTCCCGGCGACGGCGAGCGACGAGGTCCGCCCCGAGCTGATCATGCAGCTCAACCTCTTTGCAGGACAACTCTATCTGCGGAGCTATCAGCACTACGTCGCGCTGTGCCGGTATTTGGGGCTTTCGTACATGGAGAACCGGGGTGACAAGGAGATTGCGGCAGATGGGTTCGTGAGAAGAAAGGAGGGGGAGTATGCGGGATGCAGGTTTGAGACGAGCCCGATCATGTTCTTGAACGTGCTGATTCAGAAGCTTCGGAGGGACTGCATGGGAATTGAGAAGACTCACATGGGAAAGATCTTGGCGGGCGAGATTCTAACGGAGAAGGATTTTCCTGAGGAGGAGGCTTGAGGGAGGACTGTAACCAGGGAACAAGAGGTTACCAGTTAAAAAATCAGCTACAGTTAACGGCGATCGAGTTGAGTGCAATCGTAAATGCTCTTGAGTGTAGACTACATGAATATATCAAAAGATATACAACAGAACAAAACTGAGCAAGGCAGAGTTCACTTGACAGGCAAGTGGCAATGTCACTCTTGGTAGATGGATGATGTTAGGATACCGTGCCGTGGATCTGAAGCCCATGACGTTGGAGATGTATCTTATGGTCTAGTGGCATGTAGCAAGCTCCGCACTTTATATTATCCCCCTCTCAGATGTTTTTCAGTTGCTTCCGTTAGAACTGCTTACTTACATCACCAGCACTGTAGAATTCGTATATAAGTTCTTTAATATAAGGGTTATCCAGTTCAATCAGGTGGCAACCCCGAGTTCGCACTGTCTTGCGTGTGCAAGCGACGAATGCGGATGAAAACGGCGAAATCTACTAGGCACCTTCCTCATCTTTGACGTCTTTCGGACCGCCAGGCCTGTCCGTGGAGATCTGTAAGACGCTACTTCGAGTAGTTCAACTGCTCTACTTGATGGGTATTCGAATGATAATCACTCGCAGTGTTTGTAGGCTGGGTGTTTGGGATGAGTGTCGACGTGGAGCAAACATCTTCTGGTTTCTCTTGAAAGGGGTGGTTGTGGGATTTCACATGGATTTCCGAAGAAGTGAGGTACCTAGGGAGAGCGAAACGGAACTCTGAGAAGACACATCCGGACGGAACCGGAGCCGAGTCACAGCGGCCCCCTCTGGCCAAACACAACATGATACTCCAGATAAGCCCTTATCCCCCCGCCCGTCAGTTCTAGGCGGACATTCTGCAGCATCGTCTTAACCTCGTCCTCGGCCCAGCCCAGCACATCACAATACAACCTCAGCGAAAACCCATCCAACCCCTCCAGCACCTGAGTCAAGTTCCAAAGGCCTACCGTCTTGAGGTGCTCATCCTTTGGCCACGGCCCAACCGGGAACTTGAATTTTTTATGCACCACATTGACGAATCCAGCGTCCTTGACCCACTCCTCCAATTTCGGCCCAGGCATCGGATCCCTTCCCAAGCCCTTGCTCGCCGTGATGAGGCCCTCAATCCAGCGACGGGCGCTGTGGTCCTCCCTCAGTGATCCATCGTCCGACATCCATTGCCCGTTATAGTCCTGAAACTCGGCCCATCCCCCAGGGGCAAGGTTGCTGTAAACTGTCTTGACGTACTTGGGCCAGTCCACAATACTCCCCGCCATATATCTGCTAAAGATAAAGCCGAACGGTTGGTCGTGCACCCATTGGCTTTCGACATCGTCAATCTCAAACTTGACGTTGGGCGGGACCCAGCGCGGCGTCACAGCAGATAAGTCGTTGCCGAGAATCTCGGCGTCGGGGAAGATGCTCGCCATCTCGACCGCCCAAAGCCCAGTTCCCGTCCCGACGTCGAGTATTCGCTTCGTGGTGTCGGGGATCGGAGCGAGGAAGAGCTTGCGTCCGGTGCCGAGGACGGCGAGGTGGTGTGTCATGTCAAGCCGTTCTTGTTCGGCCGCGTCGTTGGGCATGGGGTAGGCGCCGGCGCGGTAGGCGTGGTAGCGCCGCCCATGTTCGATGGGATAGTCTGTTGCGCTGGAGCCGAGGGAGGTGGAGAACGCGGACAGCTGGTCGTTGATGGGTGTTGCGAGCGCTGAGTCAACTTCGATATGCTCGACCTCGATATCGTCGGACTGGATAGGATCGGACATTGTTCCCTTGGTTGCCGCCGGAAAGATGAGAGGTGCAGCGAGGATGTTGTTTGTGGCGGTGATGCGGGGAAATTTCGAGTCGCCGCAAGTCGGGTGTTGAGGTGTGATGTGCTGATAGCTGCATGCTGTGGGCAAATCCCGCGAATAAGCGCTCACCCTCTTGATGCAGTACATCTGCTTGGCCTCTGGGTATCGTCCTCTCAAGTTCACGTGAGTGATCTCAAAGATGTTGTCTGGGAAAAGGTCGAGGCTAAGAAGCTCTTGTTATTTCGCCCTGATTTTAGTGAACTATCCCTGTCACTTCAAATTGTCTTCTTCACCCCATCTTGCAGTTTATGATGGCTCAACTATCCAAAGGATTTATTTCCATATTCAAGGCCTTGGACAGACCTGTCGCACATAAGTCTGGACGCGAAATACTCTCCACGAACGCACTGAGGACCACCGGAGTTGTTGTCTTCTCACCAGCTGATCCACCATCTCTCACTTCTGTTGGTGTCGGTATGTGAAGTATTATCCGCCCCTCGCCGTTGTCCTCTCCACATAATTGCTGCATGATTTCCTGAGCATTCATATCGCTCTCAAAAGCCAGACTGCCGAGGCGGCTCTCTAAAACGGCAATCCCAATAGGGCCGATAGATTCGTGAGAGACAATCCTGGTCTTTCACGCTCGGAATTCCAGAAAAAGCTTGCCACGAGGAAACATTTACTCCATCCTACTTTCTTTGCCGAGACGCGCATCGTAAAGGCACTCTAGCCTCCGCTCATAGTTTCAGTGCTAAAGAACACTCCGTCTTGGGTGTCCCAATGGCCAAATGGAAACGGTCCTTCTCCGCGCCCGTGCACGGTGGAAAAATCAAACTCGAAAGAATCAAGTCTCTTGCTTCCGAATATCGTTGGTAGGAGAGTTGCGTGACGATGGCCCAAAACCACGTTGTCTCGTTGAAACTGGTATTGGCCGGGGAGAAAGCTGGCCAGAATGACTGTGGCTTTGGGTAGAGCATCGCATTCATGGTGGATCTTCACCAGTGTAGCGGGGTTGAGTCTGGCAAAGGTATTGACGCCTACTTTTCGCAGGGCAACTCCCACTTGCACGCCGTCCACAGCCCCGCAGCCCTCCAAGAACAACTGTGTGGGTGCACCGGGTGTGTCATGCAGACCTATGATGGCCGCGACCTCAATCTCCCGGATAGTTGCTCTGAGAAACCGGTGGGCAGACAACCCCAAGCCGTTTCGCATAGAGGAGCAGCCTCGGAATTGGCCTGCAGACTCAGCAATCATGCCACAAATGTCTGGGCAGCTTTTTTCATGGTCGGTCCACGCAAAGATAGTTAAATCAGGCACGGACTGCACAATGATAGCGTGCTGCAAGCGTTGGAAGGCCTTCGTCCGCTCACCATATCTAGGCGACATATAAACGTCGAAAATTCCGACGAGACAGTACGCCGTGTCTTCGATGCGAGTAGTCTGGCGTTGCGAAGCCCACGACATTCTGCAGGCGACGGGGTAATCGCAAGGGGCCGTTCGATGGCGCAACAGATCCTTGGGGATGCCGGTAATGCGCTCGAGAAGACCGCTCAGATCTGTCTTAGTCCCTCTGTGCCCCCAGACACTGTCGTAGAAGATCACATCTCGCGGTGCAATAAGCTCCTGCAGTGTCCATCCACGGGTGAACCAGCGGCAACTTCCAAGCGCCGATGCAAGCTCAGCCCCGGGGTCCAGGTCAGACAAGTAGACGTAGCAGACCTCTGCTTGCTGGTACCAGTGGAACATGGAGTTGATGGCCTCGGAAAGCACGGCGCTGCTGGTCTTGTTGATGCAACATGTATCAACCCAAGCGAACTTGAAACCATGCTGGGTCGCGAGGGCGAGGGTCTGCTCGACTTTGCGATGTCCTTTCCTGAGCTTGACTGTGGGTCTCCGAGATGCTGGAAGGTCACTTCCTCGTCTTCCCATGCGTGGGAAAGAATTGCGTAGGGTGGCATTTGAGAGCCAATAAACTCCACGGTCGCTCCGGGGTCAGAAACATCGAGAAGCCTCATGATTGCGCCTTTGGAACCAAGGGAGCGTCAGTCGGGAGATAATGCGCCACATAAATGCCCATACATGGGAAAGTAATGAGTACTATCGTAGCTGAAAGTTGAATGGCGAATGATCGCGGTCGCAATCCACCTGGCTCTGGGGATGTCAGCGAAAGAGTCCGCACATCACAGCGGGGCCGGCACCCGCAAAGTCTCGATTGTGACCGTTACAAAATATATCCACGTAACATCGTAGGACATTGAGCGCACCTTGAATGCTTTCCACACCTGGAAACATGGTTGTGAGATTCTCCGCGGAAAATCCGTATTTATCAAGATCCCCCCCGTCAAGCATATTCTGGAGTCGGTGGAGGCTGAGGCCTACTCGGTCTCCGTCGCGTTTCCTGCGGTTTTATTCCACGCCTTCCCGGTATGGGCTGTGGAAAACGATGATGAGCGCCGAAGAGCAATACACCAATCTGTACGGCAAGCCGGTGGTTTTCCCGGGTCTCAGGAAAAGATAAATTGGCGGTGACTTTCTCCCGAAGAGGACAAATATTTCATCCATCGGTTCAAGAATCTTTTCGATTTCGTGATTCTGTGTAAAAATGTACATGGCAGGAACAGGACCGCTTGACAATCCACCAAATTCTAGTCGGTATGTCTTGATTGCCAAGTCCGCGGTATACTTTTCCTCGGGAACTTGGAAAGGTTGAAGTCTCGATGTGACTGTCACCAAATGCGTTAAGTTGATTGATAGCACCGATGCATGAGCGTCGACAGTGGCATTGCGGTGCCAAGGTATCGGGTCTTGGTTTGGGAGATTGCTCAGGTGATCGATAAAATAGAAGACTCTTCCGATCCCTACTTCTTCTCCCAGGCTCTCGGCAAACGAGCCCAAAAGATCAAAGAGACCATTACCCCACAACTTGCTGAGGTGCTCCCGCTGGTATTGACCCCAGTCGAGACGAATGCACTCTTCCATCCATTGGCAATTCTCTTTGATCTGGGTATCAAGAATACAACTTCCCAGCCACTGGGGCACCCAGGAAGGATAGTCCTCTTCGGCAGTCGCCGCAGCGGCCCAGTGAAGCACGTTGACAGATTTCTCGTTTAGGAGACAGTGGGCAGCGACCCCAATCATAACGTGAGAAGCTGACAACGAATAATCAGGTTTTAAGAACGAACTTTCGGAGATCAGACCCAGCAACGCGAAGACCCTGTCACGGCTATCGGATGCACCACACGCCGCCGTTTTCTCAACGAGATCTGTTAGATTGGCGTCAAGGATTCTGCCTTTTGAGATGTGTTGCATCCAAGGGGCGGGAGTTCCGTTCCACCACTGTTGTGCATCGAAACATGACGATGCTGCATCAATCTTGATCTCGATGTCTCAGACCTGAATCGCAACCTGAGGAGGCAGAAGAAGCTCCTGGACAACCCAGATACGGCTGAAGTAACGGCGCTGAAGTATTGGTGTCAAGTTGATTCTCGCAGGTCTTGACTCGGACTCATCCTCGGTGGTTGTTGAGTCAAAAGAGACAACATCTTCAATCCTACGCCGCACAGGGTATGCAGACGGAGTGTTTGTCACAATTTCGTCGCCCAGATACACAACTACACGCCGGCAGTTGCTGTATATGGACCCCATCTTTGCCACTTGGGTGCTCCTTTCCACGAGGCTCTTCTGGTTGATGCAGATGGAATCAACCCATACTCGCCGATGTCCTCTCTGCGGTCGCAGGAAAATCAACATATTCCAGCAGTTTTTAGTCTGCAGAAGAACGTCCCAATAGGGGCCGACGTAAGTTGGCCGAGACAGCGAGTCGTCGCCGTCTTCGCCACCCTAGGTATACGAGACGGTCTCATATTCTGGGTGGCAATCGTCAGGGTGTGTCTCCAATTCGAAATGCATAGGGGAGTCGTGTTCCTCCCTGGCGGTGAGGCAGAGGAGACGGAACTCGCTTGGTCCAAGTTCCCTCCTGTAGATAGGGGTCGATGTGTGTTCAAGTTGCGAGTCGGGGCTGCCATCCTGGACTGCCTCTTCAGCCTGATTGTCGGCATCGCCAGCTGACTCGGTTCGATCCCGCTGTATATTTGTGTAGGAAACAGATGAAGGCCATGAGAGATTGTATGCTCCAGGTGGCTCGTCCTTGGGAACGGATGGCAAGGTGCTTTGTTTTCTCCGCTTTGAGACCATCAGGGGGATATTTGGCGCTCTGTTGCAAGCTTTGCAGAAGACATCTTGTCCACGCACGGAAACATCCGGGATCTGGCATGTCTCCCGGTGTCATCGGCTGTTCCCGTGGAGCTCAATCTCGCGTTGCGGGCGACCTGAATCACTGGATTGCGCATTCCGATCCGCCTCGGAAAGAGATGTCTTGTCTGCGTCCATGCTGTGGCCTCAATGAAATTATCAGCCTCGCGGTGTGTGAATTATCTGCTCGATCTCTGGAATGGCTGCTTTGCGAGTTTAGAAGCATAAAGGTTACGTTGTGATGACCTGGATCGAGGGTGCGAGGTTGAAAGTGGCGGTTCAGATGGATGCCTAAGGTCCTCAGGAAACCCCTCACCACCCCGTGACCAATCGCAGCCTGCCTAGCTCTGCCATGCGGGCCTAGAAAGAGCAATGTGGGAAACTGCGGAACGCATCGTGAAGCCAATGAGAATGGTTGGAGAAACGAGCAAAGCGGTTCGGCCGTAGTGATGCGATCCAGAATGCCTTGTCGAAGAATCGGAAACTCACCGCTTGCAGTTGGATGCTAGGTGGCGTGCCGGGAAGCCTGAGGGAAGCTTCTGCACTTTTGCTGCTGTGGCTGATTGTGAGTGGCTGCTCAGCCTCTGCCAACTACAGTGACAAACGCTATCAAGCGGTAAGGAACCGATGTCGGCCAAAGTGTTTGGCATCGCCGCACAATCTCCAGATTTTATACTGTAAAAAGATATGAATATTGCTATGCCCGCTATCAATGCTACCCAAGTTACCATGCAAAATGAAGAAGAGAACTCGGATATAACCATCTCTGTCTATGGACAGAAGAAATATGACCAGCAGAAACTGAACACAATATGAAAGAAAAGCTAGCTGTATGATGCGGAAAACACGCAGTCAGCTCGAGGGCGAAGCGTTTGATAGGAACACGACGTTTACAGCAGCATATCTGTCAAATAATTCGGTCAGAAAGTTGTCCGCAGGGCAATATCCCGCAAGTTGAGAACTCATCGACTCACGCAGCAGTGGCAGCAAACACCTCAATACGTCGTCCAGACGTCATGAGTGTAAGCGAAAGGGCAAAGGTCGCGGTGAAGATGACCATGGCGCCCAGCCGTAGCGGGTTATTGGGAAGCAAATACAGTACGACCATTGATAGAAGCGGAAGCAATGATGCGACCACGGTGACAGTCATGTCCATCAATCGGATCAAGCGAGACTCGCGGTAGTTGTAAATGCCGTCGCCGAGTTCGGGCGACTCAGGGTCCTAGTATTGAGCATAGGATAAGAAGATTGAACGATTTCCCAGGAGATTGACTTGGGAATACCTGCCTTGAGCTTTTCTCCGATGTGGCGGTGATAGAGGGGGAACACAATGCGCATAAACCACCGCGACAGGGCGTCTGGCCCAACGCGTGGCTTGAGGGCGACGAGGTCGTCCTCGACATCGGTGTCCCATGCTTTGCGGTCGAGGCCCCTGATCGGGAACCAACCCATGCTTGGACGCTCGAACCAGCTCCGGAGAAAGGCGAGGTCCTGGCCATTGGGGCTTTCCAGCTTGCTGAGGTATGCCTGTTTATACAGGGCATCGTCTGAAACGACACAAGGAAGGTTAGATACGTGAGCCCATCCGCACTTCAGGGAGGGTTGCGGTCACTGTATTTCTCCAGCGTCCCCCTCAAGGCCTTCACCTTGTTCCACTGCTCCTTGCCGCCCTGGCCTTTGCCATGCGATAAAGCCCACCAGTCGCTGGCGTAGCGGCCTCGATCAGGATGGGCGGCGTCGCGGCTTACAAGCCGATCAATCTCCTCCTCCTGATAGATGATCTGCGCCTGCAGGTACAGCAGATTTTGACGGTTCAGACGTTTGAACCGACGGAAGATCGCAAATTCGTCATATTTTGCCATCAAATTTGCCGTCCGCGCATAGCCATCGTGCTCCTTGTCCGTGACATTGGTTTCCGCAGTGTATTGCTGCATAGCTGGAAGCGGCGTTGGGGCGCTTGTGTGGGCGAAGTCGAAACGGCTGGGTTGTTTTGTGGGCGGTAAGGGACCCAGCAGGGCAGAGCGGGGTGGCTGTAGGTGGGTTGTCTTCAAAGACACCTTCCGCACCCGAGCCACTCGGGTGCAATTCTCACAGTGCACAGTTTCGCCCAACAAGGCACCTTGCAGGTCGTTTTTTCCCCGTGTCTGGGCGAAATCGAACAATTCTATCGCTTTTCTCTCCCGAGCCTCGTCGGGTTTGATGTCAATAAATGGACGGGTTGGCACGTCTGCTTGGGTGGCGACAGTGCACTCGACTTTCAATTCCTGCCCAGTGCACTTCTTGATGCCCAAGACAACCCACGAAGACCGGATTGGCCTCTTCCCCGAGAATTGAGGCTCTGCGGCGGTCGCACCACCCACCCGCCACCCACCACCAAGAGCTCGCTGGCAATGGCCGCCAATCACAGGAAAGGTGCAGGTTCGGGCAACACCTGGGGACTCGACGGCGGAAAGTATGTAACCGGAACCTTCCACGCGCCCGAGACCATTGCCCTCCTCTAACCAGTCCTCCTTCTTTTCAGCCTGACCGGCCGGGAACTGGCTCCCTGGTACCCCCAGATTCGTGAAACATCTCAGGCTTATGCGTATCCTGTTGGGCGACCGCCAGATCGGTACGGATATATGTCGCCATTTGGCATGTCAGGGGACAGGCCCATGGACTCGTCGAGCCGGAGCGAGCCCTCCCAGGAGGACTGGGACCAATACGACAGTGACCAGATACGCAGAAATAATCTCAATGCGGCCGGCGCGTTATGGATAGGCGGCCCCGTCGACCTCAAGGAGAAGAAAATGTACGAGGCCGACAAGAGACGACGGGTAAGCTTGATCCTCTTGGAGGTAAACGGTGTCAAATCGCTTGACAGAGCTGATGAGTATGTACAGGAGAAAGCGGAACGGGAAAAAGAGGCTGCTGGTGTGACCAAGCTCAAGTGGATGTACATTTATAACCCAAAAACCGGCTACATGAAGGCCCACCAAATCCTGCTGGATAGCGGTGCGCGAGATGGTAACTTCGTGTCTCGACAATTCGTTGATGAATTTGGGCTCGAGCCAAAGCCGATCACACCGATTCCGTTTAGTCAGATGGCCGGTTCGTTCATCTGCACGGAAGAAGCCGAGGTCGTGTGGACGCCCAGCCCTCACAGCGGGATCCGCAGCGTGGTTCAATGCTTCGTGTTGCCCGCCAACTCAGAGATCGTAAACCCTCACTTTGGAGTGCGCTTCATGGAAAAGCACGGCCGCGAACTCTTGGACAACTTGGAACCACAGAACATGATCGCCTACGCAGCGCAAAAGCGATGCACGGTAACGAGCAATCCCAGCCGTGTGCGGGCGTGGTGTGCTGAAGATGTATCAGCTGACAAAGTCAATATAGGAACAGGAGATGCAGAAAATTGCGCCGATGCTCGCTCGTCTGGATGAGGAAAACAGAATCCAGGCGGCCGAGCGGGAGGCCAGCCAGAAGAAGAGCAGTGCGAAAAGCGCGAAGCGCGATAAGGGGGGCAGTGGCAGGAAGAAGGCCTCAGGCTCAAGGCAGGGTCGAGGTAGTTGATGGGAGTCAATAGAGCAGGTTTGGTGTTTTGTTTTTCGCGCGGTGTCAAAGCACGGTTCCCAATTGGAGACAGAGACAGAGCACAGCTGTGCCCATAAGTCTTTATTTGTGTGTTAGGAGGGTGCGAAAATGGGATCTCTGGGTCCTGAAATTTGGACCTCCTGACCAACGCCAAGACTGTGTTGGTGGCGCAGCCACGTGAATAAGTGGGGTGTTCCGAAAGCACATTAGCGCTCTCTTCGAAAATAACGGTGATAAAACGGTTAGCAGCGCAAACTTCACCAAACGTAAACGCCGTTTTAACACCGTTGATCTCTTGATTACCACCCCCCTGTGAATCTATTAGCCGCCAAGGAGGTCCCATTTCCTGTACATTCCCGGACTACACTGGCTGCCACGTCACCGAGATAATTAACAGGAACGAAGATTAATTACGTAATCTATTCGTCTTACAGGGTTAGGGTAAGATTTGTTTTTTTACCCCTGAATATCAGGTCCATCTACTAAATAACATAATAGATACGTTGAAAGTTTACCTATAGTCCCTCTAGCTAAACTATGTAGCATCCGTGTAGAAGAAAAGAAACGGAGTAATAATTTAAACTGGAACCCTTAAAAGGAGTAGTTATACCATAGGCGTAAACCGTTATACTAAGAAGGCAACCTGGAAGTCCTACAGAAATCAAGAAAGTCGTTATTAATAGGGCCACTTAACCCTGTTTCTGTAACCGTTACATTAGAAAGACTCTGTTACCTTAGGGGTCGCAGGGCGGGCACATAAGTGGCCATCCACCCATTACAGATACACCTCTTAAGCTGAATCTTAGGGGAGGCTACCTGGCGTTGCTTAACTGAGTAAGAGGCTGTGTTACAGCTACGTATGGTATAATGTGACTAGAACTATACAGAAAAGGGGGTAACGGCCTCTTAGGATTACTTAAAGTTAAGAGGGGGTTTATATTCTATACTAATATAAGATACCATTACTAATTAACCTCCCTGAACTGAAAAGGGGTCAGTTATACCCGGCTGTATAGGTTATAAGGAGATTACTAACCCTCCTATAGGCCTGAAAAAGCATTATATATATCACTAATATAAACATAATTAGCCTTGTTTAAGGTTGTGGCTGTAAATAAGTATATATAATTAAGGATATAACTATCAGTTAGCCGTTTATAACTCCTAGAATAATAACCAGCCCTATTTATAAGCGCCTAGGTTATTAGGAGTAAGCTGTGCCTATACGATTAAGTTACCAGCTGGCCTGTAACTTAACCCTAACGGGAAACGTGTTAGTATAAGAAACGGTAAAAATACTAATCAGTCTTATGTAAGTTATGTTAGGAGGTCACCGTCTATAATTTAGGAGTTAGTCACCAATAGCGTCGGCCTAATAGTGGCTAATATAAAGGGATTACGGGCTCTTTAAGCCCCTAAGACGTTATTTTACTGGTAAAGGGGAGTTTTAATTATACACTAACTACTAGCTATTACTAATGGGGCTAGTGTTTAAGGGTTACTAACCTTACATTACAGCTTTAAAGCTCTATTACTTATTAAAGAGGGGAGTTACATTTATACACTAACTGCTAGTTATCGCGAACAGGCCTGTCTATTAAGACAGGATAGGGAAGTTGCTGCATATAGTTATGTTAATAAGGCTATTACTAATCTTTTTATAATTCTTAAGTGTTAATATCTGTAAGTTAAGGTGGGACGAATATTAATTGGATAATATTAGGCTCTGGATAGGAGGTTGCTCTTTATAGGTTTGGTTGTGATATTACTAGTCGGATAGTGACTAAACTTAAGTAACAGAAAAGACACCTGTTAACGTGGTGTTTTACACAGTTAGAATATCAATTAGCCTTTATAAGCTAAATTATTAGGTTATCCTCTGGGGCTAAGAACCCAGTCACCGTTAATATTAGCTAGGTGGCTGGTATATCCGTATTAAATATCAGGTTTTAAGCAGTTGGCCTTACTAATGCCATATTAGTAGCCTAGAACCAGACCGTTTTTAAGACCTGTATTAGTGGAAAAGACTTAGAGTTTACCTCTTACCTTCCTTAGCGGATGCCGCTACTGATTACCTCCTTTATATAAGGGACCTAGGGTATTATGCCCTTTTATAATGGATTGTTTATTAAATGACCTAACCTTATATCGACTTGTCCATGTACCTCGGTTACCAGAGTGCTATGTTAACTATATCCCAGCCCCTTACTTAAGAATTTTCCCATGACATACTTATCTAACCTATCCACTTTTTAAAACCTTCCCGTAAGGAGGTGGCTATGTCTTAGCCCCTTACTTAAGAATTTTTCCATAATATATCCACCTAACCTATTCACCCTTTGGGTTCTCCCTGTGAGGAGGAGATAACCAGTGGTATTTTTAACCATTATACTTTTTAAGCAGACCCTAACTCTGTGGGGATAGATTTACCATTTAATCTTAGAGATAATTATCTTAGTACTGGAGCTCCTAATAAAGATATTACTGTTGCTGTAACTCCCACGGAACACCAAATGGACGTAGCACTTAATCTTTGCGGTTAGGGTATAGCAGCCGTTACGGAAATCCTAAGCTTGGCCATTTCTGAGGGTTTTCACAGCTTCACAATCCCCCTACCGCTTGATATTAGGGATTTCTTTAACTTTAATAGGCAGCTGGAGAGTGGTGTTATAAACACTTTAGCCCTGACCTTATTTAATAAGGATGCTGATCTTTTTAACGTCTTAGGGAGCTTTTACGCTTTAGTATTTACCTAGATTACCAGCGGCCATACACCTAATAATGCTAATATTAACTCTGTTGTTAACCCTTATTCCACTATGCCTATTAGATAAGAAGATGTGGTGGTTACTGTATTGGACGACTACAGTAATGATTCAGTTATATTTAGTAAAGAAATCACTAACTTAAAGCTGAAGCAGTGTGACGTTTCTAATAAGGTCACTTTTAACCATTTAGAAATACCTAGCGCATCTGGCGACCTTATTTCCCCTTTATATAAAATTAAACACCCTCTTACCGGCCGCTTAGAGTCTCGCTGTATAACCTCTCTTCCTAAGGATATAGCCACTAATTACCTACTGCCAGACCTTACGGCACAGAAGTCTAGAAGTGACATTTGCCCACAACTTACTAAACTTGCTTTAGCCGTAGGCCCTGCAGCTAACAAAATTTCGCCACCTTCTAAGCCGCCCATATAAGCAGAGAACAGAGATCCCATCTTAAGCGATAAAAAGTTAGTAAAACCATTATGGTTACTAAGACTCCTGTTTATTATTATACCAGTACAGAGTTACTAAGCGCTATCACCCAGATTCCGAGACAAGTTAATCTACCACTCCCCTATTAATAATACGGACGACTTATTGACATATATTACCTTAGACGATGGGTATAGTGATAAGTGGTTAGAGGAGACTAATAACGAGTGGCTGGAGGAAGTTAATAATAAGTGGCCAGAGGAGGCTAATAACCCGCTTAATCTCAATTATATTAATTCCAGTAACAACCCCTTAACTATATATACAGCTTAGTCGAAATCCGCGACTAATCAGAATCGGAACGAAGAAATCATCAACCTTACCAGCGACGATGTGCCTAGCAATAATGTGCCCAGTAATAATGTGCCTAGCGATGATGTGCCTGGTGACAATATGCCTGGTGACGATGTGCCTGGCGACAATGTGCCTGGCAACGATGTACCCGACTATACGGTCATTGACCTTACTAGCGATAATGTGCCTGGCGACGATATACCTAACCATACGGTCATTAACCTTACTAATGACGATATGCCTGGTAACGATATACCTGACTATACTAGCACTAACACTACCTCCGGTAATAACCCTCGTAATTTCCTAGACGATGATGATGTGTTTACCAGCCTATCTGAAAAAATAGTAGCTATTAACCTTTCAGAGCCGGAGAACGAAGCAATGGCGGCCCTTTAAATAAAACGAAAGGTAATAAACACAGATGTTAGGAGAACTATGCTGTAGTAGGTAATATTAAAGCGGCGACACGTTTAAAAGTAGATTAAGCAGTTAATGATAGGATCAAGCTAGGTATATAGCATAATCTAGAATAAATTAATCGATAACTTAAATTTCAGCTACGTAAATAAGCCAGGTTATACTACCAACAGGTTAAACAGACACTATCGCTATTAGTATTAACAGTAACTAACCTAGTAGCGTTACCCTTTCCTCTATAGTGGAGGCTATTTAACTAACACTCTCTTTATATATACACGGTCTGATATTAAAACAGTTATATAAATTTATAAGATGCTATAATAATATTTTAAAAGATACTTTTACTGTTTAGATAGTTCTTAAAGTAATACACTTATAAAAATTAATAAGCTACTAGGGTGTAGCTTCGCAAACTAATATTACAGCTTTAGCAAGGGTGGAATTACCGGTTCTCTTAAAACCAGATCTTTAACGAAGATTTATATTAATATGTAATTAAGTGGTATTATAGGATAAACTTAACTAACTTACATAACAGTCTTAGCCTTGTTAGAGTAAATCAGCGTAAAGAGGGGAAAAGGCCCTGTAAGCTAAACCTATCTTTTCCTAATACGCTTCCTTTCTCTAAGTATTTGCCGAACGTTAAGATTAAGAACTCCATCTTAAGCGTTTATATATATATTAATAGTAACTATTACGACTCGCTTTTAAAGTGCGTGGCGCTATAGATTATGACGTTCACTTCTAATGCATGCTTTTAAATCGTTAAATAACTGTATTAACTAGATATAAGCTAACCGCCTTAGCAGCTTTATTCCTACCTTACCAGTAATAATAAGATCTACGACCTTAAATGTAGTAGTGAGACAGCTGTCAGATGTAACATGATAGTTTATTACCATAATCTGCTAAAGAAGGAACGTCTAATTGATAATTGTTATATCGCAGTTCTAAGTGAATGTGTTAATTAAATACTCTTTAAGAAGCTAAGCCGTTATAACTGGTACTTTTAAAAGTCTATTATAGTTATATAAGTCTCTTATTATATTACCTTAACTTAGAATATAGTCTGGCTTTAGAGAGACGAAGTGTAAAGTGAAGTAAATACCAGAGTAGTAGGGTGTAGTTAATATTTTAGAAGGAGAAAGTGGAAAGAAAACTGGGAATTAGAAACTAGGAACTTAGGAACTGGAAACTAAGAACTGGAAACTAGGAACTTAGGAACTGGAAACTGGGAACTGGAAACCAGGAACTAGAAAGTGAAAACTGAAAAGTGAAAACTGAAAAGTGAAAAGTGAAAACTGAAAACTGAAACTGAAAACTGAAAACTGAAACTGAAAACTGAAAACTGGAAATTAGAAACTGGAAACTGTAACACAAATGTAAGCATCTAAGTTATATCTGACCGTTAAGAAACCTATTAAATGTGAAAAGAGAGAAGAGATTAATAAACTATATAGGTAATAACGGAACTAAAGCTGTAAGATTAAGCATCTTAAGAAGCATTTTAGCGTATTATAACCATCTTACCCCTTAGAATTATTATAAATGTTAAAAATTAATAAGTAAATGAAGATTAAGTGATAATAGACATAATAAAACTAACAGTATAAGCTTAAAATCCCTATATACATTCTGTTCCTTTATACCCCCTTATTCCTCTTCTTTAACATCCTTAACAGTAGCTTACATTAAGGATTAGCTTAAAGTAGCTGTTAGGCTTTATATCTGGGTCGGGCCGGATAAAACCGCTAGCTTTATAGTATCCTTTATAATACAGTCGTTAAAAAGTCCCTATATTTAACAAACTACCTTATCTTCCACGGGAGTAAGGCGACTGAAGCCTTTAAACTTTAAGGCAGCTGGCGTTATAGATGGAGAACCGAAGAGTGGTGGGGTTTGCTTTTTTGTAAGTTGAGTACTAAAGAGTAACGTGGTTACATTTAAAGCCAGAGAGCTAAAGCTAAAGAGTGACAAAGTTAGCTTTACGAAGCTTCCAACCCCTAGGGCAGCTAGCTTATCCTTTATAAATTGAGTACTAAAGCGTGACGTGGTTATATTTAGAGCTAGAGAACTAAAGTTAAAGAGCAATAAAGTTGGCTTTATAAAGCTTCTAACCCCTAGGGTAGCTGGCTTATCCTTTATAAGTCAAGTACTAAAGAGTGACGTAGTTACATTTAGAGCCGGAGAATTAAAGCTAAAGAGTGATAAAGTTAGCTTTACGAAGCTTCTAACTACTAAGGTAGCTAGCTTATCCTTATCCTTTATAGGTTGAGAACTAAAGGATTTAAAAGCTAAGGGACGCACCGGCTTATCTTCTGGATCAGGGTGACCAGATAGCCATTATGATAGAGCTGGCCTACTGTTTGTAACACGGCCGTCTGTAGTAGCGAGCTTAGCGGAGAATTAGTTAAGTATTTTAGTTATAATATAGAGTTTGAGAAGTAAAGTGCTTGGTTTTACCTCGCTAGTGAGATCGCCCTACTACTAAACATATCGCCATTTGTTCTTAATATACCTAAATGTGTTTTTAATACCTTAATGGTTTCACCAGACCACCTTTATAACCGTTTTGTCTTTAAGCATACCTAGTGACCACTCCTAAGTGCCATTTTTAGGAAAATAGTTAAAAGCAGTTTCCAGGAGGGCAGAAGTGGTAAGGTCCTTAGGTTCTATATTAACTGCTGTTTGAACTGAACGTTACAGTAAAGGTTATAATATTAAAAGAAGTTAAAATTTGATAATGTTAAAATACTAAATAAAATTAGTAATTAAAGGGATGGGATATACTGTTATTTAAGTGCCTATATTAGTATGCTAATGTTTTAACGCTAGCGTGGTTTATTACTGGAAATTAAAAGCAGTTTCCTGTTTCCTATTTCCCGTAATCCTTATACTGTCTTAACACCATTTATCCGCCCCCACCTATACCTTATACCACCTAGGTATTTAACAGCTCTTATAACCAGATAGAGCGCCCTCCTTACATTACCTTAGTTTCATAAAACATAAATAAGATTACATAAGAAATCCTTATACTAATCGCTTATAAATTACTAACTATTAATAATATTTAAAGATTTCATCTTATCTACTAAGCGCTTTCCTTTATAGGTTTTAACGTTCTTTTCCAGCAAGTCTCTATACTTAATACTGCTAAGAATGTAAAACATTTCCAGGAGGTAATACGTATTAAGGCACCTTATTAAATCCTCCTTAACACTTAACACCTAATAATCTATTATAAAACATAACCACTTATCAACTCTTATAAAGATTAGCTACAGCATTACCTAAGGCTTCATCAATTAAACTAACATACTCCAAATGCCACATTTAGTTATTATAAACGATTTATCTCCAGCTAAAAGAACGGTCTAGGCTGTAAAGCTAGAATTCTGACACTTTTCACTTCCCTTCCTAAGTTACAGAGTGTAAGCCTATCCCATATCAATACCTAAAGCTATATGCCATTTAATAATATCCATTTTAAAAAGCTGTTAAATCGCATCCTTATCTTACCGTTTTAAGGTAATTTTGTCACTTAACCTTTATTAGGTATTTTAACTTATTTAAATAAATTTCTAAACATTAAGCGGTTAAATATCTATAAAACCTTACTCCCAGAGTAAACTAAGGGTATATATAACGGAATCACACACCTTAAAGTTAAGTTAATAATCTAATAAAGCAAGAGTGTTACACGTAACTTCTTACTATCTTTCCCAAACCTTAGATCTCTGGAACTCTAGATAGATTTATGCTATACTATTAAGGAACACACTCTATCGTTATAACACCTTCACTAGCCTTAACTTTACATTTACATACTGGTGGATCTTTATATAATAAAGGATAAGCTTTTCACATTTATATAACAGTATAGAAAGCTCCACTTAATTCTTTTAAATTACGTTACGCTCACTTAAAGTAATTAGGGTTTACTGCTTACCCGTTTAAGGGTGATGGAGAAAGCACTGATGATTATTATAGATTTTATGTGAGAAATTAAAGTAAACTAGGGTTAGTTAATAAATTGTTTCGAATGCAGAGCGGAAATTAAAAACCATATATCCTAATAACGCTACAAACTAGTGAACAATTCCAGTGTAACTCTGATTTTCAGTAATGTAATATTAAAAGGTGTTAATATGTGAGAATAACCCGTAATTATAACTAGATTAACGTTCTCCTACTACTCCCACTAAGTGGCTTTAGTTCACTTAACCTTTTAAATAACTAAGTAGGTATATACCATTATTTAATAACCTAGACTTATCACGTAAATGTACGTTTAATAACCTTACTAATAGGTAGATATATAAGGAGGGAGGATATATAAATTATAACATATAGGGGAATGGTATATAAAGGGTAGTAACATATAAAGGATAACATATAAGTAAGGGGGGGGGGGTATACGGAGTATGGCGATATATAAAGGATGAAAAATATAGGGGTAGGGGTATTATAAAGGGAGCGTATATACAGGAAAGGTGTATAAAGGGTGGATATATAAAGGATGGCATATAGGGGGAGGGTATAGTGTATAAAGGGAGAATATATAAAGGGATAATTAAAGGGAAGATATAAAGTGTAACTTAAGAAAGACAGGTATAAAGGTAAATATATATACGTTTTATTTCCTAGATTTAACTATAAGGTATATACCCTTTATTATATATAGACCTTTTCCATTCCTACTACCAGACTATTATCAGCGTTATCACTATTAATATCCATTCTATCTATCACGATCTTTAATCCCGTATTTTTAAAAGTATATGCAGCCTACCAGCACATCTTAATATATAGGTTACGATTTAAAAACCAGTTTACCCTCTTTTTAATTACCCGTGTGTAAGGGTAAAGCTAATATATTAAGCTTTAAGGGTACGGGTATGGTATAAAAGGCCATACGTTCTTAATAGTAACTTTAAGCTTACGTTCATTTTTTAACAGGTTAAAGACAATACCCTAACGAGAGAGAATTAAAATGTGAAGACCTTAAAGCTAATTTATCTTATTTTATAATAGTAATTAAACCTTAAGCTAGAATTTGGCATAGAATAGTGGATAAAGTGGGTTTATATTTAGATATATGTAAATCCACAGCCTAGAAACAGGTGTCCTGTTTTCACGTTTCTAATATACACGCTGTGTCGTCTCACTTAATAAGTATGCAGTTAAAAGGCGGTTAAAACCCCAACTTAACTACAGGTACCTGTAATCTAAAATCTGGAAAATTTAAAATCTGGAATCTGGAATCTGGAATTTAGGATCTGGAATCTATAGCCTGAAAAGCCAGCAGCAGCCTAACAATAATACAGCTTCAAGTTAAGGCCAAGCTCAGCTATTCTACCTAAGGTGTCTATATCCCAGCTAACTTCCACCTTTAGTCACAACACAGTATCCCAGTCACCTATACATACTAAGCCCTCTTAATCTTACCTTTAATCCCAGTTTTAGAGATGCTGGTATTACAGACTTACTAGCGATAAAGTCATTCTAACGTATTATATAATGGATATACACCTAATAAGTAAGGGGATAGTAATAACATGCTTAACAACGCGACTAAGATCACACAAATTAGCTCTAAGGCTGGTAGTTAAGGTGTGGCGGGTTATAATCAGGTTATTAGGGAGCTAGGGAGTAACACTGTTATAAGCGGGTATATAATTAGTTAGTAGGTTTTTATAAAATAAGGTGTGTGGTGAAACTAACATCTGAAGAGTTAATTAAAAGTATCCTCCATCTCTTACCTATCCTCTAAACTTACCTAATTTAACTGTTTTACCCTGTTAATACCACTACTTAAAATTTAAAGGTAAATATTAAGGTGCTTTTATTATTAACTTCCATCTTAAACTATATATACTAATACCACTTATCACCACCGTCCCTAGTTTTATCTACTATAGGGATAAAGCGTATTAATAAGTCTGTTTATTAAGAGAGATTATTATCCTACCCCCTTTATCACTTATAATAACCGTAACTAAAGCCTGTGTTAGTTTTACAAAGCGGAAAGATACCCTAAAAATAGTACTGCCTATACCTGCGATGCTTTCTTAGGAATGGTGGGGTTCAGACTCGTACCTAAGCAGCTCCGTTCCGAAAGCTATTTCGCTAACATCTAGGTAGCAGATACTCTTTAATTAAGGTTAAGCCTTACTATTTCTCTTATATTATCAATCTCCTTAAAGTCTGCTATTAAGCCGCAGACGTTCTCATGTCTCTAAAGACCAGGTTCCCACTCCCAGAAGTTATTAATATTTAAAACCCAAAGTATTATTATAAATAATAATATCTGCCTTTAATGTGACACTCTGTAATCAGATCACTTCAGGCGCTATATAAACGCTAGTTCCCGTTTACGGCGCTTAACTGCAGCTGGTAGTGATATAAAGGCCGAAGTCCGCCAGCTGGAAGTGATATAAAACAGTCCAGGTTAGCAATCCTAGGTTAGAGAGGTCAAGGTGGTCTTAACTAACAGGACTCTTACCCAGGCTAACAGGAGGCAGGTGCTCACTGCCTAATTCATATACAACACTTCTATCCTATCGTTAGCAAGGGATTCTGCCTAAAGATAAGGTCACTTATTACAAATATGGCCTCTATTATAATAGCCAGCAGTGCTAAGGCAGAGAGGTAGGGACTTGACTGGCGGGACCTTTTTTTAAGCCTGTAACATTCCACTACACAAAGGATGATCATACGGTCATGCGGTCCCCTTCCTAGCTGGCGACGCGTGGAGTGGAGTGAAGTGTGGGCACCTAAGTAAGCCCTTAAAGTATAAGGGTGCCTAAGATAATTAATAAGGCCGATTCCTTAAATGCAGTTTTACCTTAAAGCCTATATCAGGGACTCTGCGGTTAAAGGTTAACTTATTACATACCTAAGTATTATTACAAGACTAAGGAAATAATTCGAATTTAAAACATAAAGACATCTAAATCGCAACCTAAAGTTATAAATGGTTTATTTAAAGAGTTTAATTTAAGGAATGGAATGAAAGAAGTGGAATTAACACCCAGTACCTAATCCAGCTTTAAACTTAACGTTCGCCCCCCGGCTAACCTAATACAGCCTTCCTACACCATCTATCTCACTCCAAGGCTGTAAGGTTAATAAGGCTGTCCTACTCCCCTAATGTAAGGTTAATAAGATTATACCAGGTCCCTACCAGCCAGGGTACTTAGGGTTTAACACAACCCTGTTAAGTTACTAGTATACCTAACTTAACATATCCTGTCAGTAAAATGGCAGGTAAGGTAATACCCTCTCTACCTAAGGCCTTACACCTAGGGATTACAGTCCTATTACACCTAGTAATCGATAATGTCATCCTATTTAGTTATTAGCTAAGAGGGATTTACAAATATCACAGTCCAGTGCCCTTAGGAATGGAAAAGGTCACCTAAGGGTGTTACCTAGCTAGATGGCCACTTTAAGTAAATACCACGGCGCAGCTAATAATAAATAAGTTATTCACTATAGGGATAACGATAGAAGAAGAGGGCTTACGGCAGAATGCCAGTTATTTAAAATGGGCGTTTAAGCTAGCAGGACACCTAGGTACCTTAGGTAGCTTTAGTAAGGTGAGAATCTGGAATATAATGACCTAGGATATACCTTATCTGTAGTTACGTGTACCCAGATTGGTAAAAGTGCCGTTAACACCTATATGTAAAACGGTGATGAAATGGGGCTGTAGTTCTACTAGTTAATATATATTAACTAAACCCTCAGCTAGGAAACGCCTTCCGGGAATCCTAATAGGGACATAAAACTATAGGTATGCTAAACTAAATGCCTTATTCCAGCTTTAAGAGTATAAGTGTCTTAGAAGGTTACTACGTTAGCCTTATACCCTCTAGGATAAAAACTAAAGGGGTAGTCAGCTTTAAGAATCTCCTAAGTAAGGAGCCCAGGTTAGTGTATGTTTCTAACACTTATATTATACCGCCTGTTAGGAGTAAGCACTACCTAGGGTAATAGGTTATAAGCTATTAGTAAAAGGTAATTAGGTGAGAAACCTAGAATAGAATAAATAAGTGGTAGGATTTCTAATTATAGTAGGCATTAAATATCTTATAACGCCTATAGTTATAAAACCCCTAAGATATCTAAAATAGAGTGTTAAGGTGGTTAGGGTAGTGTTACGCTTTATTACGGTAAGGGTTAAGTCTCTCCTAACATTTATAGTGTATGGAAAGAATACACTACAGTCTGCTAATAATTCTTATAAATTATACTTAGCTGCTGTGAATTTAATATATTAATATCTTCTTATAACCGCTAGTTAATTTCTGCACTATTATTAAGGTAGTTATTATATTAAAGTAACTGTACCTGGTGGCAATGTTAGCAATTTAGTTCAAGGTTTCCAACAGACTCCCTAAAACACGCACATTCAAGCCTAACTCCTCTTTTACACAGTATATACAGGTTCTGAGAATCTTACCTTTCTAACAGGCCACCTTTTCACGTCGCTTTCGTTAATATCACTGTAACTTAAGTTCCTAATCGCCATCAGACTTAAGCTCTAAGTCCTCATCAGATCCAGGCTCTTAATTACCATTAGAACCAGGCTCCAAGTCCTTATCAGATCCAGGCTCCCAATTACCATTAAACCTAGGCTCCAAGTCCTTATCAGATTCAGGTGCCAAATTACCGTTAAACTTAAGCCCTGTACTGTTAAACTAAAGCTCCAGATCCCTACCGGATTTAAATCCTGCTAATTTAGGCTTATTACTATATAAGGCTTCGTATTCGCCTGGTAACTATTCGTCGAAATCTAAATTATTATCGGATTTAAGCTGCTCCTTATTATTATCAGATTTAAGTCTCTTTATATCATTACCTAATTTATACAGGAGGTATAACGAGCTGGCAACAATCTCACCCAATACTTCCGTCCTTAGGGGGTGTATAAGTCGGATTAAGATAAGACTGAAAAAGAAGTATAACGGTTTAACTTTAGTTAAAAGGGTTACTTTAGTAAATAGGGTTATTATAATTAAAATAAGGAGGGCTTAACTTATATCAGCTACTTAAGGTATTTAGGTACATATACCTTAAGCACGTGTTAAAGGTCCTGGGGATGTGGCCTAGGTTACTTAAACTATAAAGGGCTCCGCCACTAATATATCTTGCATAAAGCTAGGCAAGTTATCCTTCCTCAGCTTAACTGTAGTAACCCTTTCCAGAAAAATACCTTTTAGGAAAATAATATATCCAGAGCTTACATCCTTTAACAGGGAGGGTGACCTGTCTAAAGTAAGTGGCCTGTTTAAAGGGGGAAGTAAAAGGGGAAGTAAAAGAAGCTAAAAATAGTATAATAATATCAGAATCAGTAAGCTAGCCACCAGATAAAGATCTTAAGTTAAAGCTAGGTACTCTATAATAAGCGTAAGGTTACTTTATTATGTTATAAGGTAAAAGATTGTTAGGATATGTTTAAGCCTAATGCCCTTTTATCTAACCTCTAGCCAGATTGCTTGCCTTCTGCTACTTAGACGGAGTTTATTAACTTTATAACACACGGCTGCCCCCGCAGCTTCTATCAGACTAAATTCGATACAAGGCCAACCTTACGTAAGTCGGAGAAACTAAAGCGTCCTTAATCGCATGCCTACCCTAGTTTGTGGCCTATCTGGTTAGTAACTATAATTAATACTAGACGCGCCCTGTGTTAAGGATATACCTAGTAAGTTACACCTCTTTAAAGCGGATTATACTAAGTTAACAACCTTAAGAGGCGATTAGTAAACCCTTTAAAGGCGTGTCCTCTCCTTAACTCTATTAGCCCCAGCTTCTAAGGTTAGCTGTTTATTTACTGGTTTATATGTGCGGAAGGGACGCGGCTTAGGCCTACGTGTATTAAGCTTAGGGGCTTTACCCAGCCCCTATTTATACCGGCCGTCACACTCTTAGCTAGAATAAAGGTCTTAACTAAAAGTAACACCGGTTAGTTACTTCATACATCACACATCTCTAACATCCTGGCTGCATATGGTAAAGCTTGGGAATTAGTTGCTGGCTGATCAGCACGCGGCCGTAACAGGCCCTATATAATACTAGTAATGTGTATACCTTAATACGTAATAATCTCTAGTTAAACCCGTAACCTAGAGTGCCTGATACTGCAGGGGAATTGTATTTACTTACCCGTAAGGTAACCTGCTTATATATAGTAACAGTTAGTATAAATAAGGGCTAAGTAATAAGCTAACATCTACCTGGCTAGGTACATAATATATATATAATATAGCCGTTACAAACTATTTAAGTAGTGGCTGGAAACGTGACAGCCAGTATAGACAGGGACTAACTATTATTAAAAACGGCAACGGCCGGTCACTTAAGCTGCTAGCTGACACACTATCACAGGCCCGCTCCTTAGTACACCATAACCAGAGTACTATACTCCACAGCTATTATTATATCAGGTATTAAGATTAGCTGACAGATAATAAGCTTCTTATAGATTAAGGTACTAAGACCAAGGTCCATTAGGGCCAGGTGGAGTAATACAGTCTTTTACTAGCAGACCACCCCCTAATATAGGGGTACTTTACAGCGATATTAATACGCTCTCCTATATTATCTCTATACCTACCTAACTAATTACGTCGGCCACGGCCCCTTTCCTCAGGTATCTTAGCCACTAGGGGAGAATTTATTATTAAAGGGATAGTAACGGTTTTAATTAGGGGCTCTCTCTTACCTATTATCTAGGTTTAATATTCCACTCACACCGCCAAGTATCTCGGCTTAAAAGTCCACAATCAACCTTACCTAGTACTTTGTAATCGACGTAATGGCCCGCCAGCTTAACAAACACAGCCTAGAGACTTCTACAACTTCTAATTCAGACAGCAAACCAGAAGACCTTAAGGCATAAATCCATAAGGTCTTAAACAACCCCAACGATAACAACTCCTTAGACAGAAAGCGACAAATTCCTGTCCGCTTCCCAAAGGACACATTATCCAAGCTAGGTAGGCATTTTAAGGACGTTTAAATAATACCTACCTATAGGTAAATTTTAACTAAAATAAACAGAGACTCGCACTTAGAGAAATAGGTAATTTACTAAGGTATTAAAACGGATATAACAGCACCTAATAAGACTTAACAACCGGGGCTGACTATACTGGGAGCTTTTAGTTAAAAGGGGGATAAAGATAAACAGAGAGGATATTCTCAGGAGAGAGTGGTACAGAATAGGTGACGGAACTTTAAAGCTTTCTCATTATTATCCCAACAAACACCGTTTTATAATTTTAAAAGTGTGCCTAATAAAAGGAGTCCTCTATTAATATTTTAACAGAGCTGACAAACCACTTCAGCACTAGTAGGCTTACGGGAATAGTAAGGTACAGCACGTAACTGGAATAGGTGTATAATTTCCATTAATTATAAGTAACTAATTAAAACAAATGTTAATACTAGATCTTTAACCTTTAATTAAATGTTCTCCCACTCCAGTCGGCTAATAAGATTAAATATAAACCTTCTACAAGGTTACCTACTAAAATGTGAAGATATAAGCTTATAAAGGGAAAGGAGCGTTAGCTAGAACATTAGTACAGTTATAAACCAGAAGCAGAGAAGCTAAAGCTATCATTAAGTCGTGCTAAACGGCTCCTAACGTCCCCCCCTCCCCTTCCCCTCTCACCCTATCACCTGTTAAGGCCGGAGTTAGGCCGTAATAGAGTTAGTGTTATACTTCTGCTCCATGCTACAGGGCCGCTTTATATTAGCGGTGGTGGCAATTAGGGCTAGGGGTGTATTAGAAAGGCGAGCTGCTAGAACTAATTAGACCCTAGGAGTTACATAGGTCCCCTTAGGTGTCCATCTTCCCAAGCGCTTACAGGGTGTGCTTCACCTACCTGTAAGGCGTGGCGAAATCACTAGTAACATTGCAAACAAGCTGGATCCCCTAAAGGTATATAGGCATAAGGGGAGGCAAAGGTTATAATTAGGTTAGTGACGACTAGTGAAAAAAGGTAAGATTAAATATTAATAATAATAAACTCCCAGGGGCAACTAAAGATGTCAGGCCGCTAACTCTAACCCTTTCTTCCAAACTTTATCCTTATAAGGGCCCTCTATTTAAGACTTATATATTAAAACTATAATAAGACTAGTCTAGTATCTAACAGCAACTTAAACCTAGGTAGAATAAACATTAATATCTATAATAAATATAAGTCCAGTTATAATAACAGAACTGACACTTATGGCGGTTAGACAGATTAGGATGTTCTTACCCAACTTATATATATAGTAAAGCTTCTTAATATCTTCTTTAACAGATTCTGAATATCTTAATATAATGTTTATAATGGCCTTAATAACTCTCTTTATAAAAAGATCAGGAACATAGCAAACTATTTAGGTTTTATAATCAGCAGCTAAATAAATATGTTATTAGGTTTTAAAATAGATAAGTTAACATTCGTTTACCTACTAAGATCTTAAAAGAGTAAGTCTGAAAGAGTAAATAGCACTATATTAGGTAAGTAAGTGTTTTAAGGGTTCTGTTAATAAATCTTATTAATTATACCTATAAACTCCTTTAGGGTGATAGTAACTAAGATAAGACTAATTTAAAAGTTGTCCGCAAGAGGCTTCAGCTTCCTTAAAATTATTAAAAAGCCACCACTGGGACTGGGCCCTTTTTCAGCCGCTAATGCAAAGCTGGAGCTAACTACCTGCCCTACTATTACTGTCGCTAATGCAGAGCTGTAACTAGCCAATTACCTGTCTTACCGCTTCCGCTACTAATATAGGCTGTAACCAATTATCAATCCCACCACTTCCACCACTAATGCAGGCTGTAGCCAATTACTAATCCCACCACCGCCGCCGCTAATGCAGAGCTGGAGCCAACTGCCTGCCTTACCGCTTCCGCTACTAATACAAGCTGTAGCCAATTATCAATCCTACCACTACCGCCACTAATGTAATGCCGTAGTGTAATTTACCGACCTCTGGCTATACAGCGCGCCAATCTATTAATGGCTGGCATTACTGGAATCCTCAGTGCTACATTCACTCCATTTAACAGTATAGTTATAAAGCTGTTATTGTTAGTGTTTTAAATCGCGTGACGGCTAATTACTTCAATTACCAACCACACGCTACATCAAACCCCAGACCTGGAATAATTGGAACCATTTAAATCCTGGAATCCAGGGCTTTCTTTAATGTCACATAAGCCGTGCCTAAAAGTGTGGCCGTTACATGCGGTGTGGGCTATGTGTTTAACTTACATACAGCAACGGCTGTAAAATAAAGCAAAAGTTGGCTGTACAGGGCTGCTTTCCACTCCACGGCTCCAGCCACGGCCTATACAGCACCGGAAGGAAGCCCTAGATTCCGGGATTTTATACGCCGCTGCCGACGACGAATTTTAACGGCTTAGCAAAATTAACGTGGCGCTTATTATACTTAACAGTGTCCTTCCACTACGGCTTATCTAAACCCACACACCGCCGCTATAGCTAACTACCTATCCTACTGCTACTAATTACCTGTCCCAACCGCCGCTAATACAGGCCAATCACTACATATCACCCATCAGGTTTATTTTAAGTAGTGTGGCAGTATATTTATTAACACTTCGCTACGTTAACCAGTGTGTAAGACGGAATATTATTCTTATAAGTATTACCTAAGGAAAACCTTAACCCCACCTGTAAGACTAAACACCCTATTAAATAAAATTATAATAATAAAAGGGAAAGTGACTGTAAGAAAGACAGATAGAAACACCACAATTACTGTCGGGTATTAATATAGGTAAGAGGCGCATCTCTTTATATGCTGCTTGATAGGCTTTAAGAGGTGTAGGTGGAAAAGCGAAATTGCGAAGATCGAAACAGTAAGTGTAATAAAAAGAGCGCACCACCCTATAGCCTCCTTATCCTAATAAGTGTTCCTAAAGAGGCCGCTGGGGAAGTGGACAGAGAATCTTAGCTCCTTATCAGTAAAGGTTATAGTAATTAAAAGCTGGTGGAAAGTGTGTAGAAATGTATGTTCCATCTTCTTTTCCAGTAAAGTGGGTTTAACACCTTATAAATATGGATGTCTTTTATGGATTAAATTAGCTTATAATAGTTATATTTTTAATACTTACCAGTCAGGTGCTTACCAGTTAGGTACTTACTAGTTAGGTGCTCACCAGTTAAGTGCTTGCTAGTTAGGTGCTTATACGCCGATTACCTAGCAGATAACTCCTACTTAGCTGCAGAAATAACAGCAAGTAGATTAGTGACTTAAGGGGGCGTTACAGCTTTACTTATAGGTTAGGTGCCTCACCCTTAGCTGCGTCCACCCAGTTTAGGACTATAAGACGCCTTAAATTTAAAAATAAAAGCCTGCCCACCTAAACCCCCTGTAATTATATATGCCTGCTAGGTAACCTTTTCTTTTCATCTTTTTTTCTTAACTTATTATAGATGTTTTAAAACATGCCTAACAAAACCTGAAATTCAGTTATTCACGTGAGCCTTAGGTTAAACCGGTATTATTAATAATCCATATTAGTAATCGTTTTAATCCAGTTCCGAGCTTAATAATAATATACTAATCAGCCCTCACCCCATTACAGGGTCGGGAGGTTAAGCATCAGCTACAGATTATACAGTACACGGTATATTAATGATAATAAAAGTAATAAAGCTAGCTTTACGTAATATAAACGCTGCTAAGCGTGAAAAGGCTGCTGTAAAGTAAGTAACTGAGAAGGTAAAACATAACAGCATTTAGTTAGATAATAGGTGCCTTACTTATAATGTCACTTAAGCTAGCTGGGTTTTAGAAGAACTATCTTACAGTATTAAGAGGATTATAAAGTCTGTAACTGTGTGGTTTTAAGTCTTATATAGTGGCTGTATATTTTAGGGGGAAGGTAAGCTGTTAGGTTACGGTAAATAGGCACTTTTTCTAGATAGCAGTGATAATTAAATTGTAATTATTAGGGTATCTGTAAGATATATTAATAAAAGGGGCCACCCTCTTATAATATAACTGTAAGAGGTTTGTGGATATATTTAGCCAGCTCTGTAACTGTAGTAAAAAGAGTGTTAAATGTTAAGACTACAGACCTGGAAACCGTTACTAAATCTACAGACTAATAAATCTTAAACCCTAGCCCTAGCACGTATAAATATAAAGAAGATTTCGCCTATTTAAGCGTATAAGCGAGGTAAAGAACTTTAAAACACTGTTTTAATAAACACTTAAGTTCGTCGCATTTAATAATATATTTTTTAATCTGCGCTAAGATCTTATCAGGATAAGTTATCTTAGTATTAAGTTAGAAGTTACTCACCCTTTAGGTAAAAGTCAAACCTGTCGTCCCCTTGAATTATTAAAGTTATCTTATTGGGCCTTACCTTATTTAAGATAAAAAAAGGGCCGAGTGATGGTAACTTATCTCAGGTGAATTCGATCTCTCCTAAGCCTAAATAAAAACGTGATAAGGTAAGGTCTTTACTAGGAATTATTATCCACACCCACTTAATTTCTACAAGAGACTGGAAAAATCCATCTAGGCTTAAATAACTTACATATAAGGAGGTCCAGACAGGTAATGGTAACATATAATAATAAATTAGCAGCTTTAAGTCGCTAACTATCAAGCCCGGATGTGGAACTATCAGCAAGGGACTTGCGGGAGGTGGTAAGCCCCCCGCTCCTTAAAACGGAAATTAAAGCGGGGCCCTTGCTCCTAGTATAGAATTAATATTTTACTATCCATCTCCCCCTGGCGTAAGAATAAAAGGAATAGGAGATGGTACTTTAAGGCCTAATAGAGCTTTTAATACTAAACCAGTTCTATGCTGTCTGTCCACCCCTAGCGTAAGAATAGGGGGAAATGGAGAGGAGAGCATTCTGGGACTTAGTAGAGCTCTTATTACCGACTTAATTCTGTACTATCCGTTCACCCCTAACGTAAGAATAGGAGGAAGGAGAGATAAAGGCATTTCAGGGCCTAGCGGAGCTCTTAATACTAATTCGATTCTATAATATCCACCCCCCCCTAGTGTAAGATTAAGAGGAAGGGAAGTTAAGGGTATTAAGGTGCCTGGTAGAGCTCCTAGTACCAGAGCGGTTCTCTGTCTCTTCCTCCGTGGCGTACGATTAAGAGACTCTCCAGTGTTTAGCAGACACTCCTTACCACGTTTAAAATAAAGCTTATAAGGCCTGTAAGGGTTTTTAGTTAATAAGCAACTCTTCTTCCTAGCAGCGCAGTTTGCACACAGATGACGTAAATCTATAAGTGGGGTTATAGGTGTGGTAGATTTAACAGCAGTTAGTAATCTTAAAAACGAGTAATGACTAGTTTTAAAGTTATAAGGGTAGTGGTAAAAAGTAAGGTAAAGTACCAATTAAAGTGGTGGTGGCAGTTAGTAAAGGGCAGTGATGGTAAGGAAAAAGACAGGCAGTAGGGAAGCACTAAGCAAACAGCCGATTAAAAGGGCGGCAGTGGCAGGTGGTGGGCGGTAATAAGGAGTAAAGGAAAGGGTAAAGGAAAGGAGGAAGATTGGTAGCGGCGGCGGCGGTGGCGGCAGTGGTGGCAGTAACGGGAGAAAATAGCAATTAAATACCACTACTGGAATGGGACGTGGTCTGTGTAAGGGCTAAGGGTGGGATGTATTAACGTAAGAATAAGGGCCTTTATTAATAACTAAGTTAAGACGACCTGATTAACCCCCTGTGGGAGTTAAATCCATAGCTGTGACTGGCTTGCTTTACTTAGATATAACAGGGGGTAAAGCTAAGTTTATCACTTATTAGATCCCCACGTTACAATTGTGTTCTTATATTAAGGCAGGTAAGCTTAAGATGCCTCACACAGCTCACTTAGATCGCCTATCCTAACATAGCTACCCTTATTAATTATAATCATCACTATTATTATATCTCCAGACTCGCTAAGCCTATATCCCCAACCCTGCACAGTCAACCGGGGCTATAAGGATAACAATCTATTACATAATAAATAGTCCTTAATAACATCTATAACTTCTAACTTTGATAAGCTTAAAGAAATCCACAGTCGGCTTTTTAAAGGTGAAAGCTAATAGGCTCTATCACTTCAGTTTCAGGACTAGTAAACTCTGTTTACACATTTATTAAGCACCCTATCAACAGCTAGCATAAGGAATATAAGCTGGTGTTATATAAACTGATTTCTAGGCTGTATAAACCTTTCCCAGGGCTTAAGCTTTTCCACACTCCTCTTAAAAACGACAGTCACTTATAATAAAGGGTCTTAGATATTAGTACAGGCTTTAGATTTTAAGCTTTAGATTTTACAGGTTGATTCTAATTAGCCTTAATAAAGGGTATTGACGTGTCTCTAAAGATACCCAAATAGACGCCACCTAATATTAAATTCTAAGTTAAAAACCTCTCCTGTTTCCTATAGACGTTTAAAGCTAACCGATTTAACTTTATCTTTATTCGTAACTTTAAGGTATACTTTCCCATAAAGTCAGTTCCAGCATATGCTAACACTGTCTAGGGTAACATAAACACAGATAAGTGGCTGCAGTTTTATAGGGAAGTTTACAGATATCTTAAACCTAGCGGCTGGATTAAGCACATCGAGGTCCCTCTAATAGTGGCTTTAACGCATGGCAGGATAATCATCTAAAGTTCTCCTTATCATATATAGAACAATTTCTTCTTCACTACTACCTCTAAAACAAGATAAAGCTTTAAAGCCCTAAATGCAAAGTTTATATCGTTAACGGGGTTTACGGATATAAGTCCTGGCTTTTTCCACCAGGGATTCACTAATCACCACAAACCTAACTCCATCTGTACCTCTCTTAACTATCTAGTTACTCCTATAGTAATTCCAGTTATGGTTTCTCGCACAAATCTATACTAAACCAGTGTTTTTAAGCTTTAATAAGCACTGTAATCTCCTAACATGATCCTGCAGGGACAGTCAATCTTCGTATCGTAATACTTATATCCATAAAGAATTTCTAACTAAGAGCTAGTGCACTTAGGTGCCCGCTTTCAGCTTTACTTTTCTTTACCTTCCTTTATTATAAGATTAAGATACTCTGTAGATTACAGTTACCTTTATAGCTTTAAATAAGCTGATTATAGAAACTTATAACTGTGTCTTTTACATCTAAGTCTTAGTGCTTTACTTAGTATACTAATACCGGTTTATCCTTATAAGCCTTAAGGGGCTCCCCCAGCTCCTCAGCTATCTAAAGCCGCTAATATGCAGGATGTTTATAACTTATGTGCTTTTTAGGTAACAGGGGCAAGTGGGGAAGCAAGTGTTAATAGGCTATTCGCCGCCCCAGGTAGTATGTCACAGCTTAACCGAGACCTGTATACTTAGACCTGTTACGCAGGTTAGTCTTACCTGCCGGATATAAACCATACAGAGTCAAGCTTACCTGCCTGCCGGCTTAAGGCTGTTATAGCTGTCTTAGTGTTAGTTTACACCGTTTTAGTGTGCGTTACTACCTTACCTTCCCGGATTCTCTATTAACCATATTACTATTATAACTAAATTAAATCTTACACCCCAGCTTAATACGCCTAAGTTTAGGCCTGGCTCCAGGATAATCACACCGCAGCCAAGCTTATTAGAGTCCTTAGGTATAAATCCTCTCTAGTAGCTTACTCAGCTGTGTTTTAACCTTCCTATCCTCTTAGCCGGACTTATTATCCATCTTCCCATTTCCTAAGTAACCAACTCTCATTTCCAGTCCCAGAAATAGGATTTTACAACGATACTATATTAAATCTAATCGAATCTTATTAAATAACTTAGCTTTTTAAATTTACTAAATATCAGCTTTACGAGAAGATAAGCTTAATCATCTGCTTAAATTCCAAGACTGCCAGATTATTCGCTAAGAATTATCACGTCTCTTTAATAAGCGCTGCAGTTAACGGTATTCTTAATCAGACTATTAATTCAGTTTATATAACTGGCCTAGCGTGGCCTCTGGGCGCAGGTGACTTAAGGTTAGATTATCTTCTAGATAAGGTGTAAGAAATCATTAAGAGAGAAGTGGAAAACTTTTAGGCCAGATATATTTAGAAATTTATACGTTCTGTTTATTAGGATAAGGTTCTAGAGGTGTGGAAGCAGTTTAAATAGAACTGAACATAGGGCTTTATGTTAATAATTACATTAATAGATGTTGTCACAAAATAGCAGGAATTTAATATTCCCTTTAAGGAGGAAGTAACGTTAAAAGTCTTAAACTTATAGTTTATCTTTAAATTTACATGTCTGGTTTACCTAGATTCTTAAGTGCTTTTAATAAAAGGGACCCGTCTTTCTTAATAACATCTATAAGTTATCTCTTTTAACTGGAACCTTTAAACTCTTACCTTAGTGATATAACGTGCCATTCTACATCAGTGAATGATCTCACATTTAAGGATCCTATTTAGAAAGCCAAAGCTTAAACGTTAACATAATCCCAGTCGTTTAAGTGGACTTGCTTTCTCTTATTAAAAGAAAACAGGGCTTTAAGTTAGGTATTTATCACGTTAAATGATAATAGCGTGGTGAAGGTTACTATAGGTATAACCTGCTAAGGTGATATAAAAGGCTATTATTAAAGTCACCTAAGTTAAATTTAGCTATATCTCACAAAACAGTGCTAACGGAGCTTAAATAGTTATTATTATCCTCCTCCTACTTTTACTTAATAGGGGAGAGGAAGTTTATAATGTTAAATCTCAGTCATTTTATACCGCTATCTATATCAGTACCGTTACCTTCTTAATCACACTTATTATTCTAATTTAAAGGAAAGAAGTTTAAAATATTAAATATTAGTTACCTGTTGGGAGTGAGGAAGTTTAAGATATTATTATTATCCTACTTAAAGATATCAACCTTCACTTACTTTATACTGTTATCTATATTAAAATCGTCATCCTCTTAATTTCACTTTCCCTTCTTAGAAGAGGGCTAGGCCCTAAACTGGAAGGGGGGAAACACTAAGGGAGTCTTTACACCTTGGAGATTCTGTAAAAGTAGAGTAAGTGTTAACATTACGTAAATGATGTTATCCGATATCACGGCCTCTAAAGACGGTCGATTATATTAGGCAGCTATATTAGTTTATAAGAACTCTAACATAACCTTAATAATCTAGATAATTCTATTTATTATCTTAATCACGTTATAAGTGTCTTAACAGCAGGCTGTGATAGATTAATGTAATTAAGCTTTTAATTCCTCCTACAGATAACTTTACTTAAATAAATATTTAACACATTTTTTCACTTTAATGTTTATAAATGTAACTTATATCAGGGATTCTTATTCTAAAGGTGGTTTCCTGTTTCTGGTTTTAGGTTCCCATTTCAGGTTTTAAGTTTTATATTCTAAGTTTCAGGTTAAGGGCATTATGGTAAGTAAGCCATACACAGGCTTCCAGGTCCCTCAGCCCCATATTCAGTCTCTTATAACTGTATACCTGGGATACATTTTAGCAGTTACAGGGCTTAAAAGCGAAGGGCTCTTATTAGAGCATATAATAGAAGACTAAGATAATATCACCACTTATTATAAATATTAAAGTTTTATAAGAAGTTCTCGTCTTAATTGTAAGCTTCTTACTAACTATAAGTGATATTTATAACTTTTGATTATTATGTCGATCTTTTACTACAGTGGGGTTTCCAGTGCTTTTCCAGAGTGTGTCAGTTCTAAACACTATTAAGTACATTAACAAGTTCCAGTCCACCCTTAGTAACTCTATACTTTATGTAATAAGGCACCTAACCCTCTAGCACAGGTAATAGCCTGTTGTCATGTCCTGGAAAGCCTAGCTTTAACACTTCCTTAAGATTAAAGAAGACTTAAAGTCAGTGGATAATACATTTACTAAATACCTACATTTCATTTAACAGGAGTAATAACGTACCTTTAACTAAGATATACATTTCCAACAGCTCCTACAGGCCTTGCCGATGTTAAAAAGCCTTACACTTTCACATATTAATAAATGGAGCTGGAAGCCGTTTCACAGTCTGTATTATAATAAGCTTGTCCGAAGAATCTCTACACTGCCTTATTAGGAGAGTGTTGTCTCCCAGCCGCTATTAAGTATTCTCTTATTACTAAACACATTTCTAAAAATTCGGCATTTAAACATTTATAAAAGCCTAAGCTTAACGTTTATAAAACGACAACACCCTTAAATACTTCACCTTAAAGTCACCTTAATCGTTAGTTATTATAAAAACAGCTTTAACATTAAAAGCTTCCTGTTATTATTTCTAAATCTTAAGACAGTACTGATAAGTATAAAGGGTAGTGGTCGCAGCCTTTAACGCTAATATCACCAGCTGGGCGGATAGGTATTTAAAAGTCCACGCTAGAATCGTAAGGGTTATGTTTACTAATATATAAAGCATGAAATAACACTAGAGCAGCTAGCGTTTTATCTTTATAATATCCTTTCCACTTACAATATATATATATGTTATTATTATATATATTAAACTAGACACCAGTTCCGTTAAGCTTAACGTCGCTACTAAGGAGCCCATCTGGTAAATAGTATCCTAAACAGAATAGAAGAGAAATACCAGATGAAATAACAGATAGAAAATCACTATTAAGATTAGGGAGCTAATTCCCACCCAGAGGTCTCGTGTCTTAATCATGGCGTCCATTATTAGGAGGAGTAGGCAGGTAAAATGCTTACAGAAGATATTTAAAGAGAATCCAGTTCATAAACACTGGGAGATAAGTTAGTAAGTATAATAACAGTTATAAATTCTCCTCATTTAAGTCTCCCAGCAGATACTAATAATCTTCTTATTACTTCCATATCTAGACCTGTAAAGTAGTAGGTATACCTTAGAAGGTTTAGAACCAGACATCTCCACGTCTAATACCACGTCCAGATATTAATAAAGTTTAAAGGGATGATAAGTTAGAGAGTGGGACTAGTAAAATCTGTATCAGGGGTATTAATAAAGGCCTGCTTAACGGGATAAGATATACAGAAGTGGTTAGGAAACTTTCCTGACTTAGTTAAGCCCTGGGAAGCGGGGATTTTAATAACATATACAGCCCTTTTTAATTAAAGCAGTGCCTACGGCCTTATATTACAGATAAGGGAGAAGGGGCCTTCCCCCAAGGCTGATAAGGTAACCACTACCCTATGCCTTTTAATACGCCAGCTACACGTACCCCCTTAAAGGCGCTGCCTGGTAAACACCTATCTGACTTAGCACCACCCGGCCCCTATCAAGATGATACACAAACTATCAACTCCGGAGTCGAGCTGATAAGCCACATAGTCCAGGCAGTAAGGTATCTTACCATAGAAACTCTATAAGGCAAATTAAGTTAGCAGGCAGCCTCACACCATAGTACCAAGAGGGGTGTAAAAGTAAGGGCCCTAGTCTATATCACTGTTGGAAAAACTGTAAAAATAGTATTAGGGCTGTTTGTTTTTCTACCCCTAAGTAACCTCCTTTCTTATTTAAAGCAGGTAAACTGATTGCTACGGTCTCACTATATCCTTTTAAGGTCCTTATAATAACACTGTTAACTAGCGTTAGTGTCTGTTATAAAGCTCCATTTTCAGCTAAGTATCACCTATATTAGCTATAAGAGAACACTATCCTTCGTTTTCTCCTAATGTTAGTGAAAGGTGTTTAGTTTAAGTGTGAGCCCTTATCCACTAAAATGGAAAATTTCTAATGCTCCCCTTTAGTAAGCTTAATATTTTCTCATTACTAAAAGGGCCTGTGTGATAAGACTGCTGCCTAAAGTGAGGAAATTACTAATTAATATTATTACTTTTTATCTACTCCTTATTAAACCACTTTAGATATATTAATTATTAAAAGGCCCCCTACCACTTCGCTACAGACACATTACAGATATTAACCATAAAAGGGGCCCCTTCCACTTTTATTATTATTATACTTACTACCCAGATAGGGGGGAAACACTAATTAACTCTGCCACTTCTTATCCACTCCCTACTAGTCACCTCTTAAAACGGACACATTACACATATTAACCGTGGAAGGGGCCTCTTCCGCTTAAATCCCCTTAATGTTTACTGCCTTGGTTGATATAACCCCTATCTTTACTAAGACTGCCCATTCTGCCTTAAGGCTTTTAAATATAATTACGTCTAGCGCTTACCTCCTAATATATGGAAATCAAACACTAATTAACAGGCCAGGTAGTGGGATCATCACTTCTACAACCTATCTTTTAACTAATGTTAAATCCTATAACGTCTCATAATTAAGGTAATTATATAAGAACCCTTATTACTTTAAAGTATAAGGGGCGTTATCGTCACGTGTTACTTTCAGTAAGGGTAAGATATAAGACCAGCACGGTTTAAGGCTAGTCTAAGATTTCAGACTTAAGAAGGGGTTATTAGTGATAAATATTCTCAGTACCTCTATCCTCCTCTCCCCTCTCCCTAACTCTCTATTAAAGTATTAACACACTAGTTACTACTCTACCTGTTACAATACCTCTTTCCTCTTAAGCTCCTGTCTATCATAACTCCCTACCCCTTTACTGAAGCTACATTTAAGCCACTTAAAGCAACTTCATTCTCTAAATCAGTCTTAGAGGTACGTTAGGGGACTGGCCTTACCACTAACCATCCCCTTATTACAGACGATATAGCGGACAGTTAAGTTAGTAATAGCCTTTAAAACGCCTTAAAGGTTAGTAACTTCACTAACTCCCAGGCGACTTACACGGATAATCATAGCAGCGATAGTAACATAGAGCCTGGCACCCCGAGTGACGAAGCTAATAAGCCTCACAGACCCCCAAACAGTACTCAGCCTGATAACATAGGGGGCTATTAGTATCCAGTCGCCTGTATCCTCTTCTTAATCAGTATCCCTAAGGATAGTGGTATTGGCTTTACAGTCTTTAACCATAACCAGGGAGCTGCCCTGCCTATTACTCTAACTTTACATAATACTAACGTTACCCTAAGTCCTATTAATGGGGAAATAATTCCCACTCCACCCTTATAATTTAACACACACCCAGTCTCACATCCTAACCAGTCCTACTAATCAGCTTAACTTACACCACATTCTAAGCGCCACAAGACACCTAGTAAGGTTAAATCTCAAGAACGATCTCTATCAAACATGCCCGCACATGTAGTTAGCTGTATAGAAGACCTCCTGGAAGACCTCCCCGCAGTATCCAGTGGGGCCTTACCAAACACGCCTGTGCATGCCACCGACTTTACATCTCCACGATCTGATAAGCTATTCTTTAACTATATAAAGAGTTTTAAGTGCTTGGTGTGCTTATAGTGTGTAACTATAATGGTAATTAGTGGAAAAATCACTATAGACGGATCTTTATACAGCTTAAGTTACAGTTATGTAAGTATACCTCTTTAATCTATCTAATTATATCTACTCTGCTAATTAGTGTAGGTACAGTATATATGTGGTGATTGTGGAGGGAAAGAGGGAGTGGTATGCTTAACCTTAGGCCACGTGGCCGATATAGGCAAAATTAAGGTGGAATACTTAAAGGAGTGCCAGCTGTGCGAACTTAATTGTCACGGAGGTTAACGATTATTTAAATGTGGTAAGCTTACTGATATTTAAAGTGATTGTTCTTTCTATAGTATTAACATAGCTTTAAAGGCTATATGGTTTGCATCCTTTACTGGCACTATAAAGCTAAAAACAGTCCCTGCTGTCCTGTTAATAATTATAATGTGGAAACGAAAACTGCGTGTAGGATTAGCTTAATCCCAGAGACGGTCACGATTAACCTACGGACTCCAACAACTCTAACAGGATCACTTTCTTCCTAAAAGTCCACTTTAAAAGCACCCAGCCTCCGTTTTATCAGCCGCTGTGGTTACAGATATTCCTTAAAGGTGATACGTCTGGTTACAGACTCACTATGGCCTAATTAGAAAGATTACCCTAACTTTAAAAACTATAAATATCTGCTGTAAGATTGTATAGTGTAATTCGTTTTAGAACTCTTCTTTATTAAGGAGTTTGGTAAGATCTATATTAAGGAACATGAAATTAGCATTACGATTACACTAACTTCCGATCTTAAGCGTTCTACGCCCGCTGGACGAGTAGCTAAGGCTATTAAACGGTACTGTCCCGATCTAAGTCTTAGGGTAACTGAGGTTTAGATGGAGTTATTTAAATAACGTAAGTAATATATATCTAGTTTCTTTTTAAAAGATTATTGCGAGGCTTACACACCTAAAGTATAAAAAGTTGACGCGCTTTTAGTTATATAATGATATAAGAAGAAGATCTAGCAGTAATGATGCTGTGTTTCCTTTCTCTAAGCATTTACCGAATGTTAGGACTGGGAACTTTATCTTAAGCGTTTATATATGTATTGATAGTAACTGTTATAACTTGCTTTTGAAGTGTGTGGCTGTAAATTATAACGTTCACTTCTGATATATGCTTTTAAATCGTTGAATAGCTGTATTAACCGGATATAAGCTAACCGCCTTAGCAGCTTTGTTCCTGCCTTACTAGTAATAATAAGATCTATAACCTTAAATGTAGTAGTAAGATAATTGTCAGATGTAATATGATGGTTTGTTGCTGCAGTCTGTTGAAGAAGGAACGTCTAATTATTTACGTGGACTTTGCCTTCTCCCTACACTACCTTTAAATTATACCTGGTCTCCTTTATATATTCCCTTAATATTAGGAAAAGATAGGTTTAGCTTACAGGGCCTTTTCTCCTCTTTATACTAATTTACTCTAATAAGGTTAAGACTGTTATGTAAGTTAGCTAAGTTTATCCCGTAATACCCTTTAGCTACATACTAATATAAATTTATATAAAAGATCTGGTTTTAAGAGAACTTGTAATTTTACCTTTACTAAAGCTGCGGTGTTAGTTTATAAAGCTACACCCTAGCAGATTGTTAATTTTTATAAGTGTATTACTGTAAGAATTATGTAAACAGTTAAATTATCTTCTAAGATATTATTATAGCGTCTTATAAGTTTATATAACTGTTTTAATATCAGACCCTGTATATATAAGGGGAGTTTTAACTAAATAATATGTAAACTTAAGTCCTTACTTAATAGTAACTTTATTTATAGACTTTAAAATTTCATAAGCTGTGTGTCCTAACTGGAGCCTTAGAACTTTAATTTGCTCTTCCCAGATATTTAGCTATTCCTATAACTCTTACACCTCCTTGTAAACTGGTAAACCACTGGATTAAACCCTTTCACAAACTTGAGCTGTATACTCTGCCTACTGGGTGATAGCCTGGAAGGAATCTGCCAGCAAGTTAAAGTTATTAGCGTAACTATTAGTACTGTTAATGCTGTTAAAGATATGGTCTGAGGCGTTTCTACTGTTGATAAAGTTAGTACGTTTAGAAGCATCGCTGTTAGTGCTATTAAGGTTATTAAAGTTGGTACATTTAGAAGCGCTGCTGTTACTATCGTCTAGGTTGTTAAAGTTGGTACGTTTAGAAGCGTCACTGTTAATGCCATTAAGGTTGTTAAAGTTGGTACGTTTAGAAGCGCCACCGTTAGTGTCGTCTAGGTTATTAAAGTTAATATAGTCTGAAGCCCCACTGTTAGCACAGTTAAACCTATTAGCGTTTTGTTAATATAAGGGGCCGTTATTGGTCCTGTTAAGGCTAATAAAGCTAAATTAGCCTGGATGCCCGCTGCTAGCAGTGTTAGCTAGGTTAATAGTGTAAGAGGTTATTGTAATAGTTAATATTATTAAGGGGAGGTAAGGCTAGGGAAGAAGGCACTGTTTTGCTTGGGTGTTGCAGGCGTCTTGTATATGTATTTATAGACTACTTGCCAGCTGTAGGGGGTCTGGCCCTTATTAGTGACCCCTGTGATTACGATAAGTTTAGCCTATCTGACGAGCAGTGGCGGTTCCTAAATTCTGGGCTAATAAGGTTAGTTAAAGGCCGCTTATCCCTTTCACGGCCTGGGAGCTTTCAGGCCAGGGCTTACAGTTGACCCTGTTGTAAAATATAGGTACTATGATTTAAGGCCACATACCTGCCGACCTGACTTGCCTTATAAAGCTTAAGTGTCTCCTGTAGTATCGTATTAGGAGATGGCGGCTGGCTTAACATCGCACGGGCAGTCTAAGAATACTTAAACAGTATATACAGGTGAACTAATAGTATTGTAATAGTTAGGTTAGTGACGACTAGTGAAAAAAAGGTAAGATTAGATGTTATAAGTAATAATATAAACTCCTAAGGGTTATTAAGGATGTCAGACCCCTAACCCTAACACCCTCTTTAACTTTACATCCCTGTGAAAGTCCTTTATCTAACTCTTAACTGCCATAACTATAATAATACCTGTGAAGTATTTAGCAGTAATAGCATTATTTAGAGTGAAATGGTCTTTTAAAACAAATATAAGTCCAGTTAAAATAACGGAACTAACACCTATTATAGTTTAATAAAGGTTTGCTATAAAGTTCTTAACCTAAGCCTGTTTATAGTAAAGTTCCTTAACATCTTCTCCTGTAACCTCTAAATATTTAGGTGGAATCTTTAAGATAGCTGTGATAACTCCGTTTATAAAAAGGTTTAGAGCACTGTTAACTGTTAAAGTTACCCTTATTAGCAGCCAGATAAATATACTATTAAATCTTAAAATGAATAAGTTAACATTCCAGGTTTTATATTAAGGTTTTAGAAGAGTGAGCCTGAAAGCTTAAATAGGATCATGCCAGGTAATTAAGCGTTCTGTGGGTTTAGTCTATAGATCTGATTAAACATATTTATAAATTCCAGTAGGGTTATCTTCTACTTTTTAAGTTAGTTTATTTCACTAATGGCCTTAATAGGGACGGAGAGAAAGATAAAGGGAACTGTAATAGAACTGAGGAATATAGGCGGATAAATAGTAAGGATATAAGACCCTTTTTATAAGTAAATAAACTAAATATAATTAAAAGTTTAAGTTAACTCTACTTAAATAGGGTTACACCGTTATAGAAGGGGGGGGGGAGGGGAGGTTAGACTAACTTAACCAGTATATAGTGCCTTTAACCTGGCCTCTTAAAGGGCAGGCTGTTAGCGACACTTAAAAGCGTAAACTGGAGTCAGCTACGTCAATATGGGGCCGCTAATATAGCCAGAGTATAATTCGCCCTTCGTAACTAGCCTTAAAGACTGCCTGTAAATGTAAACAGGTAAATAGGGGTCTAAGGGCGAATCTTCCTGTAAGTATTACGAAGGCGGCCTATCCTGGATAAGCCTGGCACTAGCAATTGCCGTTAAAGGCGGCCTGCTTTGTGTTAACTGTATAGCGGGTGGTGTGGTTTGAAGCCTGGGCGTATACTTATCACTAAAGCTTAATAAACCTCCTAAAGTAAGGTTAAGTTAATATAGGCTTATAATACAATTCCTCTTTATTACATATATTTATCTATCTCCTTTTAAGGAGATTAAATTCATCCTAGTCATGCAGTTTATAATCTAATAGAATACACCTAAGCTATAATACCCTTTATAATACTGGTAAACAGGCCGTGATAATAATAAACCCCCCTTAAACTATACTTTAAGCAAATATAAGTATTAGTTCCCGTATAATATCACTTATACCCCAGTTAGTTTACGTAAGGTAATAAAGGGAAGGTATCCTAAACACTGTTCCTAATAGGCACGATATGGCTAGCGTTATGGCGATTACCTTTCTAGTAATAGGGTACTGGAGATAATAAAGGTGATAGATAATGGTGACGAGGCAGATGGAGTCGTTTAGCGCACTTAGTATAATAGATATAGATAAGAAGATAAGAAGCCTCGCACAGTTAAGGCATTATGCTTTAGATATGTCAATCTGCGAATAGATGACTGTCTGACAGCTTATAAGCTGTAACACTTTATATACGGTGATAAGCACGATTTATAAGTTAACGCTAGCCTATAGAACGTACTTCCACACACTATTGATAAAAACGATAGTGCTGAAAGCGATAGCGATGTATGTGAGGGCTGGGATGACGAAATTTATCATCTAGGTAATTAAAATTAGGCTGACAGAGTTATTGGGGATTAGGATAGTGCGCATATCTCCATTAAAACCCTGGCTGATGGTGATAAGGGTAAGGATTACTAAGCAGGTAAACAGGAGCGTTATAGTGGTGATAAGATAATTAAAGGCGTTAAGTTATATCTTAAAATATTTACAGATAAAGATATAAGCCGTGTAAGTAAGGAGTGTAAAAACATAAATAGTGAAAATGGTTAATTGTAATGTTTATATATGGTCTTTATTAGCTATAGTGGTGATTAGTGTTAAAGAGTAGAGAAAGAGCAGGCTAAGGGAATGGGTGGGTGAGTGTTATTTATTTTAAGAGTTCTACGTGCTGTTAAAGGGGCTACTTATCACCCACTTATAACTTTACACTTAACGGAGAAAAAGAAAAACGGGAGATAAGAAGGAATAAGGAGTTAGCTATATAGGTAGTGATAACTCTAAACCTTACTATTGTTATATTAGGTAAGCTGGGAGCTGTAAGAGTCTTTATGTAATCGACTTAACGCCTCTTAATTGCGATCTAGAGGAGAATTTCCAGGGAAATATATAACTGCTATGTACTCAGCTCTTATAAGCTTATCCCTATTAAGTTAAAAGTGTGTAGGGGTAGTTTAACTGTTAGCGCAGTGGTGATACCTGGTCATGTTTATAAAAGCGGTGGCCCCACTTAAAATTCCGGCTAATTATATCGGCTAAGTTAGAATTAACGTAGCAGGTGATAGGTTTATAAGGGTGGCAGCCCCACTTAGAAGTTCTGGCTAACAATGCCGTGCCCAGCCATAGCCAGGGTGAAGTGAAGGATGTAGCCCTGTAAAGTCTAAAGTAGGCCTTGTTAGCTAAGTTGGAATTGGTGTAGTAGTGATAAGTCTATAAGGGCGGCGGCCCTACTTAAAAGTTCTGGCTGATAATGTTAGCTAAGTTGGGGTTAGTGCAGTAGTAATAGGTCCACAAGGGTGGCAGCCCCACTTAAAAGATTATCGGCCAAGTTAGGGTCGGTATAGTAGTGATAAGTCTATAAAAGCGGCGGCCCCACTTAGAAGATTATCAGCTAAGTTGGGATTAGTGTAATAGTGATAGGTCTATAAAGGTAGCAGCCCCACTTAGAAATTCTGGCCGATAATGTTAACTAGGTAAGGTGTTTAAATACACATGTTTAATACAACCCCATTTATAATCCTAAATGTAAGGTGATAAGAAAGGATAAATTAGAAGGTATAGTAAGTAGCCGTGAAGTGTACTTTATACTTTAGAAGTAGACACTTAGAAATCTGCCATATAAGCTTAACCGGCAATGTGGCAATGTATGCCATCACTAAACCTTAGGCTTGGGTTAGGTGGTAAGGATAAAGGAGCACTGTTATAAATAAGACTTCCACTGTGGGCTGGAGCCTGGCAGGACTGGAAAAGCCAACTCCACATCTAGGAAATGGTGGACCGGTAAGCTAGCCACATTCCTACCTTAGCGGCTGGCTACAGGTGCTGGCACTACTAACTTTTATCTTAATATTACAGGTGTAAGCTGTAAAAATGTTAGTTAATATTACAGGTTTCGTCAGATCTAAGTATTATTAACACGTTAGATATTAAACACCACTAAAGCGTCACGCCTTTCTCAGGGTAAGGCGCCACTTATTTAAGTCTAAGTAGCTAACACGCCCACGTTAATAATATATATATAGGTATGTTAGAAGATTGAAAGTAGGGCCGCCACTAATGTAGACTTATTATAACTGCCCCGACACTAACACCAATGTTAATTAGGAGGGTAAAATAGGGCTGTTACTAATGTGGTCTATCTGCCCTAATTGCTCTCTCTGGCATTAACTCTACATACTCTTAGCTAATCTACAGACAGTAAATCCGGTATATTACCTCTTTTACTCTTTAAGCCACTAACTAAGCCGTTATTAAGATAGTATTAGCAGGGGCGTTTATTAGATAGACACCTCCTATTTTATTTTATAGATATCCTCCTAGTACCTTACCTCATTATTACTAAAAATGCGTCCGTTGGTATTAGGCACTGCGCTGATCTCGCTCACGTATTACAGGACTGCTTAACACATTCCTCCCTGATTAACTTAAAAGGGGTCCTTATTACACTAATATTTATATAAACTCTGTAAACGATATAGGAGGTAGGTATTAAAGACTACTTTATATGTTATACCCGCTAACTTAAGCACCTGTTAGTACTAACTGTCTCCCTATAACCAAACCACCTACTACTACGCCTCCCACACAGCTACGTATAACCTCTAATGACGAAGGAGAGCTAGATTTCGCTATTAGTTAGTAGAAGACTCCTTAGACTTTAGTAATGGGATATTTTCCTGTGAAATGGATATTAGTAGCTGTAGAAATGGGTTTAAGGAAAGCACGGACTTAAAGATTAAAGGGTTCGGGCTACAGGCACTAGGTGACAAATTCACCTAACATTTCTAAGGGCTTAAAGGCGCGTAAGAAGATTACTGAAAGGGTGAATATAAGGAAGGCAAGTATAAGAGTGGAGGAAATCAATTTCACACTAAGTTTGTTTATAATAGCGTCCGCCTAAAGGTAGCTAGTGTATGCGCATTTAAGATTATACATTAACTTAGTTAATGTGAGAAGAATAGGGACGGAGACCTAGCGATAGGGAGACTAGGCAGCTAACTTAAAGGGAACTTAACACTTTAAATGTGTGGTGGGATCTAGTTAGAAGAATTAAGCACTTGCTAATACATATAGTGTATGCAGGACTGCTGGGACTGGGATATGTACACGCCTCTAAGGTATAGCTGGGTAACTGCGTGTCACTCACGTAAGCTGGCGCCCTACAGGATAACTCTGCTTTTAGCGATTCATAACCTGAGATAAATAAGGATCCCTGCTTACTAGAGGTGGTATAGCTTTATTACTTATTTAATACAGTAGCCTCTGCTGTGTTAGGGCTGGTTGCCTTACAGTTAGGTGTTTAGTGCTTTCACCTTACTAAAATCGTGGGGCCTTAACTGGGTAATAAGAGGCCCCCCCCCTAAGCCCTCTTTAAAGACAGTTAAATAGTTTTAAATAGTTATTACTTTTTATTTTTAATCTTCTGCCGTTTATAACTATATCTGATATATTCTAAAGTTTTAAGTGTTTTCGCATCCTTAAATTAAACCGGCACGGCTGATAAAGGACCTTAATGTAACATCTCAGTGGTGCTTTTAATCCGGCTCTAACAGCTATCTGATAATGTTAATAGGCACCTGCCCTAACGTGGGGTCAGACTAGGCATTAGCCACGAATTGTCTTAGCCCCGCAGCATTAACGTTATCCATTATAATGTAAGTGGATTTAAGGAACGTAAGCGTTATTAAGCGTAAAAAAGTTGTTATAAAGGTAGCAGCTAATAAGGTGAGAGAAACGTAACTTTTAAAAAGATAAATACTTAATATGTTCTTTAGTTTAGACTGGTTTTAGAGGAGCTTTACTGTAATAGTGAGAAGAGTGACGAGTTAGTGGCTGTGTGGTTTTAAATCTTATATAAGGGATATATTATATTTAAAGGGGGGGAAAAATTAGGATATGATGTATATGGATATGTTTATTTACTGGACAGCTTTAACGCTTTAGTTATAATAAGCGGAGTTTCTATAAGGTATATTAACTAAAGGCGCCATTAAGGTGTAGTTTACATTATAACCTATCTTCCCAAAGAGTTAGGTGGTAGGTCTTAGAGATAGCCAGTTAATAGCTCAGTCACCCTATTAAACACAGAGATAAAGTTAAGCCCAGAAATCGCACTCGGCAGTGGCAGCTAATAGACCTTAAAGCCTGGCCCTAGGGCATACAGGTAGGTAAAAGAAGTGCCTCTCTAAAACACCTCCACTTCGCTATGTAAAGTGATGTAAAGAATAAACGAATAATTATTTAATAACTCTGTAAATATCCTTACTGGGATTTTAAATTACGACATATATACTGTATATAAATATTAAAAGTTAAAAGGGTTATCCGCTGTTATCTAGAGGGGTTAAGCTTACCAGATGGGAAGAGTGGAGAATCCTCCCGAATGATAATAGATGTGTTTTAAAGACTAATTAGGTGTGTGATATAACAGGGACCCCTATCTAATGTGGCTTAGTTAAACTCCAGGTTTATATTAAGTGCGGTAAGGAGGCGTGACGCGGCAAGATCTAGGCCTGGAATTTGTGTCATAACCTAACCGCAGGAGTCTAAGGCATTATATAAACCGTTTAGGCCGGTAGTTTTAACATTTAGGAAATCCAGGGCTTCCTAACTTAACAGGTTGCTATCCACTAAGGTTGGAGGTAGCGATTAGATGGAGACTCCCAACGCTAAGATTGCCTGTTATAGCTGGAAAGGTGACTCTCCATGTGGGTAATCTGTTAGCTGGTTTTAGCCCCTAAAATCGCCTTTACTGGATTGCTCACCAGCCATTAAGGTTGCGGAAGGCGATGGGACTGGCGGTTGCGGCTGGAAAGGAGGCAGGTGCTGTGGCTAGGTCTTGCCCCTAAACACTTCTACGTTTAATTACTTAACAGCCACTAAAGTTACGGAAGGTGATGGGACTAACGGTTACGGCTGGAAAGGAGGCAGGTACTGTAGCTAGGTCTCCCCCCTGAACATTTCTGCATTTAATTGCTTACTGGCCACTGAAGTTAGAGCCGATAATATTAACGTTTCGGGTGTTAAAATAACTTTAGGTTATTACGGCTTAAGGACGCTTATAGCAAGGTCTAGTAAGCTGGACATCCTGGCGAGACTAACCTTATATATACAGGCCTTATATCTCTTACTATTATTAAAGCAGCCATTTAAATAGCGGTTATAAACCTGCTTTTAGCCTGTTTAAATATAACGCTTCTTAAAGTATTAGCAGTAGGTACAGGTTAGCTGCCCCTTTCTAATAAGCTGTATTATTAACTTTAGTCTGGTAAAGCTGAGTTAGGGAGGAGCCTTAAATTTACGACGGGGGGTGAAGTTGCTAATAAAGAGTGTGGTTAGAGTGGTGATAAGGGAAGGTGGCAGCGTTGGTAATGTTAACGACGACGATGAAGAGATAAGGGTTATTAGTGATAAAGTGATAAGGGAGAGCGGCAGTGTTGGTAATGAAGTGATAAGGGTTATTAGTGACAGAGCGATAAGGGAGAGTAGTAGCGTTGGTGATGAAGTGATAAGGGTTGTTAGCGACAGAGTGATGAGGGAGAGCGGTAGCGTTGGTGACGAAGTGACGAGGGAGAGTAACAGCGTTAGTGATAAAGTAACAGGGGTTGTTAGTGATAAAGTGATAAGGGAGAGTGGTAGTGTTAGTGACGAAGTGATAAGGGTTGTTAGTAATAAAGTGATGAGGGAGAGTGGTAATGTTAGTAATAAAGTGGGAGAGTGGTAACGTTAAAGTGATAAGGGTTATTAGTGGTAAAGCGACGATAGAGAGCGGTAGTAGGAAGTGATAAGGGTTATTAGCGGTAAAGTAATAATAGAGAGTGGTAATAAGAAGTGATAAGGGTTGTTAGTGATAAAGTGATAAGGGAGAGTGGTAGTGTTAGTGACGAAGTGACGAGGGGAGAGCAGCTGACATTTAAAGGCTAGGGATGAGAGCAGGTGGTTTGAAGCCCTTAAGAGAATGGCTATAGGTTACCTGTGTGATAGCAGGGGACTGATTAACAAATTACTAATTAAGCTAAGTTAATAACGGGCTAATTAGTTTATTTTCGGCCTTGTGGTCGGTGTGGCTGGCTGTGACTGGGTCTATGTGAGTATATATGTTTAAGGGTTTGCAACCTTATTAATATTATAAGCTGTCTAAGCTGTGTGGCAGGCACGCCATTACGCTTAGTTAATTTAGACCCGGCAGAGACTTTACACGACGAAAAGCACTTTAAAGCTTTTAACCTCCTATCTAAATCTATAAGAGCAGCCAAGTGTTAATAACAGCCATAAATCCAGACCTACCAATTTCAAGTAGCTATCCTGTGATTAGAGAGGTTATTAATAATAGTGATAACTTTAATTTAGGTTTTAAGTCATAGCGGTCCTTATTAGAAAGTATATCCTCTGACTGTTATAACCTATAGGAGCTTTTAAGTCGATATTATAAGTAGGATAACTGGTATGTTCTCTTAATTTCCACCTATAAGGCCACACTGACATTTTTCCCAGGTAAGCTAATAATGAAAGACAGCATAAGGTCTGGAAAATGTTACATTAAATGTGGACTGATATAATTTAAAAGGGACAACTCTATTACACTCCTCTTAATTTAAAGATTTAAGAGGTTTTAAATGTTAATATAGGTACTGGATGTTAGGTTGTGGAATTTACTAATTGACATCCCAGGGCTTATGTGATTAATATTAATTTGTTTCCAGGCCAGCCTAACTACATACCGCTTAACATTAAGTTTCAAATTAACAATGTCTGTATATTATAGAATTTTAAACCTAAAAGGTTTGATTTTATCTATATACGCTTCTTTACAGTACGTCTGCTTTTCTAGTCCCTTACTGTAATAATATACTGACATTACTTAGGGATATCTTTATAGGGGAGAGTGGCCTTTACTGTACAAAATGGCCTGGAATAGCCTTAAGCTAGGCGGCTAGATTAAGTATACTGACATGTCACCTTACATTTTAGATGACAGTCCTGCCCCAGTCTCTAGTAAGGTATTAAACAGTTTTTTTTCCACCAGCTAGAAGATAGGAAGGGTGTTTAACATTACACGCTAAGAGAGTAAGAAGTGGATGAAGGAGGTAGAGTTCACCTTTATAAACTTATAGCAATATAAGGTCCTAATTAAGACATGGCTGTAAGATGAGTTACTAAAGCGTGTGGGTCTCTGGATGAAAGTTATTCTTCTTTCTAGGATAAATAAATGTTATTTAAGGTTAAAAGTGGAGGTAATGGGGCTTACGCCTAAGGAGGTATAGATACTTCTTATAAAGGTGAGGAAGGGATTAAAAGGGCACAGTAACCCTTATCTTCGTTTATTAGTTACCTTCACTCCTGTTTTCTATTTAATAAGAAACGCTAACGTTTTAATAACAGTTTAAGCATATAGGTGTAAAAGCCACTTAAACAGTAACTAATATAATGTGATTAGGGAGGGTTAATAAGGGCTTTATTTTTATCTTACGTTATGTATGTAAAACGCCATTTAAGTCTAGTGATAAGATGGGAGGTTTTAAGTGTCTTCACATATTAGATTCTTTACCTACCTAGGTTAGTACTTACTTATATATAATAATTTAAAGACGTGTCGGGAATGTTTAAAGTTAATCTAGAGGCTTAAAGATTACTAACATGCTTATTCCACTTTATAAGTAATCACTCCCATTTATAATGGTTTTTAACTTCCTAATATTACTATTTTTAATAATAGTTTAAGGGCGTGGGTAAGGAAACTAGCTGTTAACTTGTGAAATTTATCATTTAGGAGGGCGTGGCTATATATATAAATTATTAAGGGTCTCTTCTTACTAGACACTATTTATAACTGGATTCTTCCTAACGTGCCCATATACCTACCCGTGCTAACTTATTAGCTAGACTGTGTATGTGATGTTAACTTAGTTATTTATATTAAGTTACTTAGCCTTTGCTCTTAAATGGCCCGTGGCAGTATGGTGTAGGTAATTATAACAGCTAGTGTTAGTAATAGGAGCCTAGATATAATTACACCTAGAACTTAAATTTAAAGCAGCTAATAGGCAGTTAGCATCTACTTAACTGTAAGTGTGGCCGCCAGCTAGGTTGGTTTATTTAAATTATTCACTAGTTAGTTTAAAAGGGACGGCTATCTAAAGGGTTGCTTACAGCCATATATATGTTAAGACGTAAGCGGTGTTAAAACAGTAACTAAGTTTAAGTTAAGTTAAACCAGACGGGGTACCCTTATTGTTACTTATATGCCGTTCTACCCTTACTAACCCTGCTTCTACTTCCCGTATCGTATAGCCCTAGGCGCTAAAAGGTGCTAATAGATAGTCATTACTACTTGTGGGAAACCCTAATATATCCTCCATTTAGTTAAGATAGGGTCCCCTAATCTGCATTTTATTACCACTTAGCCACCAGCACCCCTAACCTATTTTATCCTTATAACTTATAAACTAATAAAGCTTATAAATATTAAAGTTACTTTAACTATCACTTTAATAAATATAATAACGTTTTTAGTACACCCTTTAACTTAATCCCCTAAATCCTCACTACTACTACTCCAGCCACCTAGCATTATTTAAGCTACAGCATTAGTGATAATAGGCTCCTAGGCTCTTAGAACTGGTTTTTTAAGGCTCCTAAGAGAGATATATTAAAAGATCTTAAATTACCTTTCCTTACCAGATGTCCTGTCTGTGGGTTATATATGTAAATTACTATTTGAACAGGTAATTAAATAGTCCTGAAAGGTATGTATATATTAACTTTTTTTTTAACGTGTTTAACTTATATCTGTGCATTTAATGTAATGCTTCCCTTATTTAAGATCATCTACTCTTATTTATTAACGAGCTTACCCCTTAGCTTTTAATAACTAAATGTAAGATCGGACAGGTTAAGCGTTTAATAAACAGTAAAATAGAGGAGATAAAGATGGAAGTTAATAGAATGGGACTTAAAGTTATTATAAGCTGTGTTCCTTAAGCTGTTTCAAAGCTGGCGTTCTACCTCCAACTCACTACCATAATTAAGGATAATAACATTAAGGATGATAACACTAAGGATAACAACACTGAGGATAACGACACTAAGGATAAAGACATTAAAGATAACAACACTAAGGATAATAACACTAAGGATAAAGATATTAAGGATGACGACACTAAGGATAATAACATTGAGGATAATAGTATTAAAGATGGGGAGCAGAGCATACAGATATATTAACTTATCGCTTATAATTAGGATGGTAATAAAGTCGTTATAAAGATTGTTAACGGCCAGGATATGTTTATTAACCTTAGTGATAAATTCCTTATCACTAACGAAGCTATCTCCCCCTTATAACGCTTTCACCCTATCTCCACTAAATATTAGGAGGTCTGTATACATTTAGATACAAGACGGCTTCCCACTATATACTATACTGATAGCTATCTTTACGGGATATAGAAGATTAAAAAGGCCTACTACGCATTTTATATCCCGTTAGTTAAGCCTGGGCTTTTAATGTAGTGGTCTTATGTTTGTCACTATAGACTTCTTATAACTGACCCTTACACTTGGTAGATTAGTATATTGAAAAACACTAAAACTGGTAATATTATAGCTATTAAAACAGTGTTTGGGGAAATTAAGTATAAGGTCTCTACAGTATTATTCCTTAATTATAGCCAGTGTTATCTAGAGGATATAAGCCCAGTTACGGATGGAAGTGTACCCTTCACCTATATTATAAAGTAGTGACTTAAAAAGAGGCTGAAGAGGCCTGGATTAACAGATGTTATTATTAAAGGTTAGGAAGAAAAGCCAGTATATGTGAACGTAAAACAGTTACAGTGTATCCTTAAGTGGAGAAAGGTTTGAGAAGAATTAGATAAGCTTAAAGGATATGTGAGAGATGTTAGAGGATGCTTTTAATTAACTCTTTAGATACTGGTTTTACTGCGTGCCACTGTTATATAAATAGAAGAATTAGCCTTATTTACACGGATTTCCATTTAGTCTATATAGGGAGTGTTATAATACTTGCTTGTAAAATTAAAGGGGCCGAAGGCCTTCCTTGCTGCCTACATTAGGCACTTAGCGAGTGGTCTCGCAAAGAATGTCAATATGACAGACCAGAGTAAGGAGCCTGTCTTATTAAAAAACGCAGCTACAGTAAGTGAGACTGTAAATCCAATGTTTAACTCTTAGCACTTAACCCGTTAAGTTAAGTTAGGTTAGTATAGCCGGCTTTAACTTCAGTGCAGGAATGGATAGTGGGGGAAGTAACATGCTTATCTTAACCCTGCTTCTTACTGGTTTATAAGAGTTATTTTTAGGGTGTAGCTTAGCTATATTACTAAGAATTAAATTGTTCGGTCTTGTGAAACGAAGCTATTCCTAATCATGTCCGAGATCGCATTTAACGTAGCAGACTTCTCTAAGCTTAGAATTTCCATCATTCTCAGAAAAGTAAAACCAATCTGTGTTCTTTAGTAAACAGCGATTAAATAACTATAAAGATGTCTATTTAAGCCTGCTAAATGTATTGTTTAAGCACCTTCCTTAGAGCAGTGAGGGGTGTTATAACTGAGAGGTATCTTAAGGTAGGCAGCTTTTATAACTAGTGCTTAAACAGTTCTAAATGAAAGTTAAAGTATAAGAGAATGGTGATGGGTATTTTAAAGTTTACAGAAGACCTTTAAACGCAGGATTAAACTTATAGAAGTGTAAACATTATAATTTTAATTAGTAAATAAATCTATTATTATAATAGAGAACTTACAGCTTCGCTATTCTATTACTATTATTATCCTTGCTTTTTAATAGCTGTACTGCTTTTTAGAAAGCTAGCCATTATCTAACCTATAACAGACACCCTTAAAGATTAAGTTTACTAATTTGTAAAACGCTTAATTTTAAATATTCCTCTTTATAACTAAGAAATACTATTATTTAAAGCAGAGGGCTTTTACCTTAAAGAGGGTGTTTACTGTAAAGAGGGTGTAAGGAGAAGAGGGGAGGAGTGGCACATATTTATTATTAACTTACTTTATATATTACATGTTAGTGATAAGAGATTCCTTTTCTTTATACCCATTATAAAGAATATCAGCTATTCTCCACACATAACTGTAATATACGTCCCTTTTTACCTCTTTACTGTTTAACCCTTTAACATATCTAATACTACTCTATAAGGGATACCTAAGCAAAACAGGATATATAATCTTCCGTAGAAACAGTTACTGTTAGTAATATAAGAGGTATAGTAAAAGTGGAAAACTTATTAGGAAAAAGCAGGGTAATAAAAGCCTTATATCTTATCCTTTTACCTACACTCACCTTAAAATCTGTTCCTGGATTTAGGTTTCAGGCGCCTAAAAATACTCATCCCAAATTATCGCGCTTTTATTATCTGCTGATTCGCTCTCATTTTTGCCGCTAAAGACGCGTAGAAGCGCCGCGTTAAAATCTGTAATGCCCAGCTGAGAAGCGCTTGGGCGGCGTTAAGGTGGTGGAATTGCTGCCGATTATATAAGCAGATTGCTAAAAGGATTCCATTTCTGCTTTCAGTTTTCTGCTTTTGGTTTTCTGCTTTCAGTTTTGCTTCTGTCTTATAGGGTATAAAATTTTTAGTTGCGCTCTAACCGGCCAGCGTCACACTATAGTCCGCAAATTCCAATCCTTCCACTTAGTTCATCTAGCACATTTCCTAGTGAGATTCAGCTGTTAAGCCAATTATTATTATAGATAGGAATAAGATATTGCTGCCGGCCCCTTTATTAGTTATAAAGAGGTAAAAAGAGATAACATCAATTATAAAGACGTAAAAAGTGATGGCTAAAAAGATTGCTGACCTTTATGTGAAATTTGCTGCTAAGTTAATAATAGTAGCATAAACGATTATATTACTTAAGCACAAGAACTGTTAACTACGGTACCGACTTAAAGATCAAAGTGCTTTTATTTTAAGACTTATAAATATAATAAGAGCTGCATTCACTAAGTGCTTTAATCACGGTAGTCTGCTGATATAAGAGGATGTTAGTAAGGATAGTGGGACTGAGGAGATAATTCAGATTTATTAAGATGATAATATTAGCGCCTTTAATTACGGAAATGTAATATAAATGGATATAATGCCCTTAAATACTAAATCTATTTACTGCAGTTAAGACGCTAGCACCTTTAACTCTAGGTATAAATATCCCGATACATCCAGTTAATAATTACCATGACGCTAGTGTAACCTTTAGCATTTTGTTACGTTAAAATTTAGTAAGAAAGTGATACACGGCCTTAACGTTTATAAGCGAGCGATTCCTAGTGTGTGTAATATATAATATTTAACCACTTCGCACGACACAGCATCACCACTAATTAACTTCAACCCCAGCCCCACACTCCCACACACGTTTAGTGCCTGGCAGCCCTAGTATATCTGGTATTTGAATTATACTAATAGTAGGGTTGTTTTTAATTACAAAACTCTAAGGGCCGTAACTGATATATGCGAATGAACACATAAACGGGAGGGGTGTGTGACTTGACGGCCAGGGTTAGAGACGGTGGTAAGGGTTATATGTGAGCTAAATAGTCTAATTAAATCCAGCCCCTTAAATTCCAGCTAATTAAAGCCCTCTAACGACTTAAAGGGCATATAGTTCGCTATATCTAGGTTGCCACGTGTAACACTTCTAACAGTTCTGGTTATTATTATAACAGCTATGGAACTGCTATTATTATACTAACTTAAATTATTTTAAACTGTTACTAAGGAACTATTTAGCTACGCCGGAAGTAGGCCGTTAGGCGCCTAAAACAGAGAGCTAGTACTTACTGGCAGGCTTATACCTACTTTAACACTATCGACAGCCATTGATTTCTTGCTGCTGGCTCTGCCTAAAGCAACATGCTGAAAAGGCCCGCATGTCTGGTTTTACGCAGCCTTTCTTTCCTTCCACGACTACACATTGCCTTTATACACTTAGGTTTCCCACATATAACCTAAAGCCTGTGAGCTTTAAGGAACTTGCCTTTCAGGCAGCCCCCTTTCTCACGCAGCCTTTTCCAGTAACCCTCTAAGTTAAATGATCTGGCCTTATTCTAATTGTTAATTAGATTAGGCCCTTTTAGGTCGTTATCCGATTCTATATTAAACTTATTTAACATATCATCTAATTCCGTGTCGGACTCTATCTCAAGCCTCCACTTATCATCTAATTCCATACTAAAGCCATCCGATTCAGGCTCCCAGTTATTATCTAATTCTAGGACAGACACCTTAGGCTTACACTTATTAACTAATTCCGGCTCCTTTAGGTTGTTATTTGATAAGGGCGGAGGCTATGTTATAATTATCTCTTCCAGCACTTAGGTTGTTAAAGACGCCATGCTAATTGGGATATTAGTATAAGGTGTAAAAGAAGAGGCTTAGTACTGCCTGGTAGATACCTTAAAAATGCCCAGTACCTAGGTTGGTAGGAAGATTCCCACTTAGATAGAAAGAGTAAGAGATAATCTAAGGTGTAAGTGGATAAAACTGGTTTTTAAGATCTGGGAGGGACGCCTGTTAAATACTTTTACCCATACACAGTACCCTCTAAAAAACGCTAGCTGGAATATCTAATAAGTATGGTTTCAGAGCTGCAGGTCTAAGCCGTCTAAGCCTGCCTAAGGTATCTCTGGCTGATACTTAAGGTGATAATAATAAGCCCTAACATCTAAGAGGCCTTAACTTCTTAACTTAGCCACTAAAATTTGCGGGCCACGGTGGTCCCTCAGGCTGCCCTAACCGCACTGGCCACCCATTCCACCCATTTACATGTCCTCACCTAACACTGGCCTACTACTACCCTCTACACTACTACCACACTCTACATTACCACTCTCAGTCTTTAATAAGACGAGACGAGTCATGCCTTCTTCCCAGAAAAAAACCAAATACAAGGCAAGGCACTTAAAGCCCAGGAGCAAGAACTAAGTATCCTTAGAAATTAGGCACGCTAGAGGAGCTAAAATGGCAATAAAATAGATTCCCGTCCTCTAAAACCTAATATACCCCCTATAGTGATTAAGAAATTCCGAAAGCTCTCCTTATCTATATAGTTGTTAGTAAAGGAGGACAGAGATTTAAAGACTTAAAGGGGTAGCCTAAAGTAATTCTGGGCTGCCTTACCTTATTTCTAACACCCTTAACCTAACGTATATTAAGAAACTAATAATCCCAGGTGATATGCAAATAATAAACCACTAAGCACCGGACCGCTAAGTGCTGGGTCGCTAAGAACACAGAGTGTAATACTAGAGGCATTTTAAAACTTGGTAATGAACGACTATTACCTGTTTAGGTCTGGTAAGCAGATGCCCAAGTAGTAACTTAAACGGGTGGGTAGGAGCCTAAGGAACCCACCTTAATAAAACACACTATGGTAAGTACGGTACCCTTTAAAGTTAATAATAAAACTGTTACCGTCAGGTGTTTAAGCATCTATCCCAGAGCATAAAAGATTACGCCTAACAGCCTGTAGACTGTGATGTAATACTGTAAAAATCGGCAATTCCGTATTACGAGTTTTATCTTTATAATATCTTAATATTATAACTGCCCAGACTCTGGCTGTGGTCTGCTGCCTATCCCAGGGGTTATTAACTCCACTATAAAGCCGACGGGTGACAGATCAGGTGACCTATAAGAAGGTTTCAGGATATAAATAGAGTAGTATAAGAGAAATAAAAGATAGCATAAAAGTCCCAGAATTAATAAGCCAGTTCCCACCTACAGGTCTTAGGATTTAGTTAGATTTATACTGTGTAGAAGGTGAGACTGGTATAATATGTATTATAATAAGGGGTTATAGAGGTATATCTAAGGTTAGTGTTGATTTATATAGTGTTTAATCACTTAACTCCCACTACCCCTTAGGGTTCGCCAGTTCTGCCGACGTAAGGCCGTCTTCCATGCCCTTTACCAGGGGAGGTCAATACAGGTAACGAAGTCAACTCAGTGACTGTATCCTGAGGTGAGGACCTTATAACAGGATTAGTGGACTCTATACCCGTTATAATCTTACCTAACTGCTTAGGTTAATATATAGGTAGATTCCTACCTTATATACCTAATACCTGTTCCTCTATGTATAAAATGGAGTACCTAGACCTAGGGTTACGGGCCTGCAAAGCGCTTCTACAGCTAACACAGAAACCTACGTAATAGGGAGGCCGAAGTTTAAAATAGACCCCTTCCTGGGGCTTGCCACAGCCTTAAACACTAAGTCCCATAATTGTTATTAGCCTGAATCCACGACTCTTAATAGTTGTACTTAGTGTTAAGCGGTCTGCTTAAAGAGGTGTTAATAGTGGCGACTTGGGTTAGAAGGAAACTTTTATAATATAAATAGAGTAGTGTGGGAGAAATAATAGATAGTATAAAAATACCAGAATTAGCAAGCTGGTTTTAACTTATAGTTCTGCCAGTTCTGTAACGCAAGGCCGTCTTCTGTAGCCTTTATTAGGTGAGGCTAATGTTAGTAATGAAGTTAACACTACATTTGACGTAAGGCAGAAAGGCTAAGGCGGCTATAATCACACTAGTGGGTCTAAAACTTAAGACCTCTCACTTTACTCTATCCCCTCCTTATACTGGCCGTCACACTGTTAGCCTAACATAAAGGCCTATACCACGAATAGGGATGTTAGCCAGCTGTTTACCTTACCGGTTCTCCCTGCTATATCCGGCAGCCATTCTTTCTCCAGATATATAAGGACAGGAGTTTAGGTTCTAAGCTGAAAACTGATCAGCTTACTTATATTCCAGTCCGCTCCACCTTATTTATTAGTTAGATCATATCACCAGCTAGTAAGGGGATTGTGTGATTACCCTTTATGTTTACATCACACCTAAATGACGTGGCCCTGATAAGGAGTTACGTTAATTAAAACCCTAACCTCCCAGCTTTACCTCTGCTAGCCATTATAATAAAGGTTATAATAGTAACGAATAATCTCATCTCCAGCTAATATCTCTTACTAACGATAAGATAGGAGTAAATACACACTAATTAAGTAGTCGGCACCTACTCCTGCTAGTTAAGATATTACAGACTTATTAGGGACCTGATAGCAATAACGCAGCCCATTCTCTAATACGTATTTCCACCTTAGGCCAGATTAAGGACCCTGTAATTTAAGCGTTAACTTAATATATAAATTACTTAATTACAGTATACAGCTATAAAGAGGCCTGAATATACAACGCCTTTTAAGTTAATACCTGCTTATTAAGATATATATCGGCTAAACTCCTCTTATCTACCCCTCTCCACACACTTTAACAGTCCCTAACACTATTTAAAGTTCCTTACTCTTAAAGATATTAAAGTTTAAGATTCTACTTTAAATTCATCTTCCCTAAGACTTAAATGCCTACCCACTTACTTATTATAACTAAGTAGGAACCTGTAAATAAACCTAAATCCCTTATATTAAAAGAAAAGGGGAGACCTGATTTAGTTATAGCTTCCTTTAATGGTAAAATAGTCCCTGATACCTTATAAGGTGACAGTGTTATTAATACACCAGGTATATACTCCTACAGCACTTTATCCTCTTCAGATATTATCGGTAATATATCTACTGTAAAAGCAATATCTAAATTCACCGTATAAATCTCCTAGGAAGACGATCGGCAAAACTTAAATACGTAACCGTCCCCTGCCTGGAGGATGATCTGTAATTTCACATAGTATTATATTAGCGAAATTTAAGATAACTGTGGGTTAATCTATATAATGGAAGAAAAAATATTTCAACTAGTAAGTAACCTTCGCTTTAAGGATCATTAAGAGGAGAGAAGTTAGCAGAATAATGTGAAACTGTTAAGGTACACCTTACACCATTTACGCTACCATGTCTTAAAAGACGATGTGTTCTTATACTACCTAAGGTTAATATACCTTGCTAAATAGTATACAGACGAAATCCTGACTGTGGGGAGGCACACTTCCCCTTCTCCTATTAGTCTAAAGCGCCGCCCTTCTGTAGAAATAAGCGACCTTAAACGATATTATCCCAGTCAAAGCCCTACTGTTAGACTTAAGCCCACTTATATCCTGTGGAAAGTAAGTCCCCTCCTCTCTGTAATGTTCACGTCTTTATATCACTGATATTAAATTACCTGTATAAGATACCTAATGTTAACTTTATATGTTACGGCTGCCTATATAAAGTTAAAAAGTCGGTAAGGTAATAATTATAGCATATTGTGTTAGAGACTGTAGGTTATTAAAGACGCCTTTAAATATCCAGAGCCTAATTTAAAATCTTTTAGGCATACGTATAATGTTACGCATAACCACTAATAGCAGGACAAGATTAGCATTAAATTATCACTTAGCTAACTGGGGGCATTACAGTGGATCTGTAGGGCTAGAAGCTTTTAAAGACTAAAGGTAACGGTTAATTTAAGGAACTGATTTGTAATTATAGTTATATAACTAAATCTACCTCCTTTATCTCCTAAATTATCATTTCCCAGTAATTAAACCTAGATATGTTAATAAAGCTACCTAGGTACCTTACCCAGTCTATACTCTATGGGTAATGGATAACTCTCTTTTAGTTATAGGATCGTTTTATTAGCTTAGATACGTGTAAATATATTAATTCTTAACTTTTACAATTTTCTTATAAGAAGGGGGCTAGGAGCCGGAAGTGTTAGAGTTGTAAACGTAACGCTTCTTGTCCATCTTTATAAGCAGGTAGACACGAGCCTTATATTATTACAGCTTATCTGCTTTACAGAATATAGTTATCTAGCGTTTATTTCACCTCCTTTATAGCAGTCTCTGAGCGTCCTATTATTACAGCTGGATGGTTTTATAACTGGTAGCCACTAGTATTTAGGCAGTGGGGTAAGTGTGGGGTTTATAACGATACCCCATTTACCCTAAGTGTTTAATGTACATCTGCTTTTAGGAAATTATCTCGTTGTTAGGTCTTTGTTAACACTGTCCTTAAGGAGGGGTGAAATACCCTACCTTAATTTAAGATCTATGTTAAAGAGATTAATAATGTGGATTAGCTGTTATAATTAATGTTTTAGCTGGCTGTCTAGGTTCTAGACCTATTGCTAAAGGGGTGAGGTTAATTATTTAAACGCTAAGTGGTTATTATATTAGACTTAAGCAGGCAGCCTGACTGAATACAGAATATAGAATACAGAATACAGAATATAGAATATAGAATATAGAATACAGAACGTAGGAGCCAGAAGTTAGGGTGGTGGGGCGTATACCCCAGTCCTAAGATCGCTAAGCGCTAAATTGTCTTAATATACGGCCCAGCCCCCACCCCCTTTAAGATCCACTACTGTTAGGTGGATTAGTCACTGGAGCTTAAGTGCGATCTCTCTTAAAGAAGACAGCTATAATCGTGTAAAGATGTGTATTATTTAGCGCCGTGTATAAATTACTACGTTTCTTCTCTTTGTAGGACCACTGGAGGGAGAAATGTGAACTGGACTTTAGGTATTCCAGGTTAGGCTTCACTAACTTAAGAATCCCCTCTGCTTGCTCCCGTGAGAACCCACTGTATGCCCCGTTTAGGAGGGAGCTTTAACTTCCTCCTTACACCATTTATTCACCTCACCTTAAACCTGATGGCTCTTTTAGTATAGTTTTCCCCCTGTTAATCTCTTTATTTCCCTTTATTAATTCGCTCTGCTTTAAAGCTAATAACCCGTCTGGGATCTAATTTAAGGTCTGGTTTAGGATCTGGTTTAGGATCTGGTTTAGGACGGTAAGCTTGCCATTATCTTATTAATCGGCAAATGGGAGGGATCTTTCAGTAAATGGGAGAGATATTTTAACAACCTTAATTAAGACCAGCCTAAAGGGTTAAATAAGTTGCTTAATTCACGGCGCTGTAATTAGGCGTACTTCCACTTACTATTAAAGTGGAAGGTTACACCTCTTATACTTGTTTAATCTCACTAAGAGCTGTCTTAAGTCTTAAAAGTCCTGTAATCCTATTTTTAAATGGTAAAGTCTATAAGATAATCACTATATTAGCTAAGGTTGGTTACGTGGGCATATTATTTCTTTAAACTAAAGATTGAACTACTAGTGTCAATTCTATACCATCTGGGGCCATCTTAGGAAATTCTCAGGGGCTACTAGTGCTGCTAGTGTTACTTAAAAGTTCCGTAACTCTATTTTCAAGTGACGGAAGCGCCTCCAGCATCATAGGGAGATGTAAGGGAAGGATATATGGTAGGAGTGTTAGTCCATTTCTGGGATAGCTCTCAGATAAGGCTCTTATAAGTGCGATTTAAGGTGGTTTAAGTAAGCCTGAGTCGCTATGGAGGCGACTTAGGGATGTTTCTGGCAATGGTCTGGGGCTTCTAATTATAATTAGCACTAGCTAGCCAGGGCTATATAGGAGAAGTGCGATTACATATACCTGTAATTTGCCTTTATTACCCTCCGTCTGTATGTTTATAATTTCAATTTACATAAGGCCTTTAACTGATATATCCTCCCTTATTGCTACATCCTTCTTAACTACCGTATTTTTATTTACCTTAAAAGGATCTGTATCTATTGGAAAATACGCAGTGATCGGCTTTAAGCGTGGTCTTTCAGGCTCTATGCAGCTTCCTAAGGGTGGTACCGGAGTATCGGCCTTAAGGCGCTGGTTACTTAAATTTATAAAATCCACTCCGTAAACGGTTTAAAGTTAGTTTAGATCTTAAAGTAAGTTAACGATAACTTCCCTAATACTATTATTAAAAAATGCCTTTAGTATATAAAGCAGAACGTACTCTGGTGTAACCTTGGCGTTTTCAGGCGGACGATGTGCTGATAAGGTAGGTAAGAACCCTGTGGAGTACAGCTGAAATGCTATTCTATTAAAAGGAACACCGCTTTACCACTCTATACAGTCTCCATCCTTTAGGTGAAATTCGTGAATTGAAGAGTTTAATACCTATATTTTAAGGTTTTAGCAGATGGTTAGGTTATTAAAACCGGCTTGTAAAGTAAGGTTAAGAAAATATTAAACTGTTATAAAGTTAGGTAGAGCTTCCCGCCTTTTATCTTCCCCTTTAAGGTCTTAACGCGCCTAAATATTATAAAGTTATAGGAAGCGTTAAAGGGTGGCCGTAAACCTAATTAAAAATAAGAGCTTAGTGGATAATTGTCGATACTTTAGTGTAAGAAACAAACCGTCCTTAATCTTAATAATTGGTGCTCTGTTAACTAACTAGTTCCTTTTCAGGCGCTTATAAATTATCAGCTTTCATTTATTCCTAGGTTTCCGTAAAGGCGGTAGAAGGTACTTTAAAAATATCTTCGCTCTAATTGTTATGAATAACATATTTACGTGGAATGTTTTAAAACTTAGAATAATTATATCAAGTTGTAAGATCTTAGCTTTTAGCTGGCTTTAAATTTTAAGGTTGTTAATAAGGGGGAAAAGCTCTCTTATGTAAAATATATTACTAATGGTATAGCAGTCGTTTAAGTATATAGAAGGAGCTTGAAGTTAGAGGCTTAAAACACTCTGCGGATCGATAAGTTCTGTAATCCAGGGGTTATTTCCTGTAATTTCCTGCTATATATATAATATATGTTTGAAAAAATTCAAAACCAACTCCTTTAAGTCTCTAAAATGCTTATGGAAGTTTCTAAGCTGTAGCCCCTAGATAACTCCAGGAAATTGCTTGATTTTAAACAGTGCGTCTGTAAAAGTAAGGTTTAATCTAAGAAAGCTTTTAAGGTTATTCAACTTCGGCTTAGACAGCCGATTATAATACTCCTGCTTACGGTCTGTATCTCTATCTTTACATACTTTATAAATAGTGATAAATATCTGTGTATTACGGTATCCTGCCTTATATAAGTAGTACTTGGCTTTACCCTGGGCCCATTTGTTAACCGCTGTAAGTGTAAGCTAATGAGGGAAGTTAAGCCACTTAGTTAGTATAATGTAAAGTTTCACAGCCTATACTAGCTTAAGCCCGTCGCATACCTTCACCGCCGCTAGTCTGTAGATCCCGTCTAGGTAAGTAATTTTATAACCTTTAAGGAGTGGATAGTTAGAATTCTTTATAGCTGCCGACAGCTTATTCTCAGACATTTAAAGTGTTACCAGTATCACATCTAACTCCCTATACGTAACGACTCCCCGGATATGATTTTCCCAGTCTCTTAGTCGACACCTCTTTTTAAAACGACTTATTAAACGTTTAACTTACTTTAGGTTTAAATATCTTATTTATCGGCCAAATGGCATGAGAAGGTTAACTAGGCAGATAACGGTGCCAGCCAGATCTATAATTAACACTAATAATTAAAAAAAGTCAAATAGGTTAAATAACGTATAAAGCTGCAGTATCTAGTATATTTATAAAATAAACCGTATAGGTGCCTATAGGCTTTTAAGGCCTTAGATTCGTTCGTCCTCAAATGGCAGGGATTACGTAAGGTGGTCTTAAGTAACTACCTTTAAACCAGTTTTCTGGGAACAGGAACCTGTAACTGGGATTAACACCAGAAGTACCTACCTACGTTACTATATTAAACCTAGACTATACACCCCCTTTAAAATAAGGTTACGGCTTAGCTGGCCAGGGTTTCCACCATTCCTATTTACACCTAATATAATTCTTTTACCTTTAATCTCCAGCTACTCACTTACCTGCAGCAGATATACAGACAGAATCCAGCCTATAGCCCCGCCCCCTTACACCAGGTAGTCAGCCAGGTTGTTAGTTAAAGTTAAAATCCAGAATGCCTAGATAGCATTCCCTCCTCCTCAAGCACTAAACGGTATATAAAACGTTAGATAAGGCAGCAGGAACACCTTAAATAGTCCTCGTTATTAGAGGTAAGGTAAAGCGGCGATTCTTACACGCTAATAAGATGGATATTAAAAATAACATAATAGGGTTAAAAACAGTCGCTCTTAACACAATTACTTTTAACTGTAAGTTACATAATACTAAGGTGCTCTCACCCACCAAGGCGGGATTAGAGTTAGAGTGCTCCCGAAGTCACCACATTATCCTGCGTACTAATTCTCAGCGCCCCCAGATAGCCAAATTCTCCTAGGAGTTATACTAGTGGGCTTTAATCCCATTTACATCTACTGTCCTGCTTTTTAAAGAGGATCTTAGAAGCTGGGATATAGTTTTTAACATTCTCGCAGTTTAGGTTATGCAGTTAATTAGTATACCAGTTTATATATTATTATAGATTCTTTTACTCCACGACGGCGATAGCACCTCTAACGTTAGCACGGGATCTATAAGCGCCGAAATCTGTGCCTGGATTAAAACGGCCTTACTGGCTATGGATTTATTTAACCAGACCGTCCATTTCTAAGCCGACTTTCTCTATAAGACGGCCTTTAAAGCGATACACACTCTACCAGCCTTAATATTAAGGTTAATTTCGGCCTATATTGAAAAGTCTTTTTCTAACTAATTAACTGCTGGTTACACCTACCGCTTTAAGCATTTAAAGCGTCTTTTTAAAGACACTGTTATATAATTTCCTAATGGTAAGTAGTGACCCTTTAATGTTTATTATGTTATAAGGGCACTTAACCCTATTTTAAAGCAGATTAAGGACTATATTGTTAACTTTATAAACCTAACTTATGGTTTGGAAATTAACAGGGTTAAAATTTTAGCCTCGGCGCTAAATATAGACGCCTGTCTACTAGGAATATATAGTAAGTTTACAGTGAAAAATGTGGCAGTTATAGCTTGTTACTTAAGGTTAAGTGTTAATACACTGATAGTGGACTTAGACTTTAACTTTAAAACTATATTTTAAAACTTTTATAAGAACACCATTCTTCACGTGGCAAAACGATTAGGAATCGGATCCTTTCCCACTAAAGTGTGTGACACGTTTTCTAAGTTAACACTAGAGAGAAGGTCCCTAGTGTCTCACAAAGAGCACTTATAGCTTATTAGTAAGGTTAAGACATCTTAGGTAACTATTCACCCTTACACCATATATTTAGGATGTTTAGCACGGCCTCTAAATGTAAGACTGCTATACGGCTATTAATTATGTGATAAATGTATTAGGAGGTGGGGAAAAAGAGCGTTAGATAAAATATATAGTTGGTGAGGCTTTTAGCTACTACACTGCCCCTTTTACTATAAGGCTTATAAACCCGTATTACTTATAAGACCTTACACGGCTGGAATAAGGATCCTCAAGCTGGATGGGATAATCTCCAGCAGGTACACACAGTTATAGTTTTTAAAGGAACTCCAGTGTCTTATAAGCTTAGGATGCTGCCCTATTTAAGATCAGTTTAACTTAATAATTAAAGCTAACAGTAATAAGCACGTAATGGGTACTAAGTTGTAAATTCCCTTCACATGCTTACTGAAACAGGTGCTTTCTTTACCTTAACTTATTTTTTAAAAAAATGGCCGTTTAACCACTGTAAAGAAACACTTTCTAAGGTACGCTTAGCTACTTATATTAAATATAAGATAATATTTGGGAAACAGTTAAAATGGCAGATACCAGCTGTAAGAGACTTTAACAGGCCTGAGGTGATTCTTCTACTTTATAATCGTGTATTCTTAAATAAAGATTTAGACACGGCCATAAGGTAAGATTGCCCTAAAAGAGGCAAAAGGGTCACTACGACGCTAACTTCTAAAGTAGCTTATTAAGTCTGTTATGTAATGAAACTGCTCCTGGCCTAGATATATCTGTTAGCTATAAGGGTAGGACCTTTTAATAGGGGCTTTTACGAAGTATAACTACACGGCTTTATACTTAGTTATTTTATATTAAGTTAGTTACAGCCCCCCTGTTTTACACCTACTTAGAAACCATCAAAGTTCGCCTCCTCTGTCGTGTATTACTAGGAAACGCGCTATTAGACTTACTTAAACGATTATAAGATGAAGATACCTAAGTAATATACTGTAGGGAGGAAGAAAAACGCTTAATGCCTTTAGTGACTTTAAAGATGTGGGAGTAGTGTAAAAGGTATAAGTTTTTAAGACCCCTTTAAATAACTGTAACATTAATAGCATTTATACTTAATGTCAGCTTAAGCATATAGAGTGGGAAAGTAATAAGTGTTAGCAATTACCTATATTAGCTTATTAAACTGATTCACAACTAGAAGTTAGACTTTAGTAACACTGATAAGCTAGCCGATAATGCCTTTAAGAGAAATAAGATAGGGGCTGTCAGGGAGTTATTTAAGATCTTAGACCAAGTTGTAACTCCTTAATGGTGTATTAGATAATTTAAGTTTATACGATTTATTTCATCTGTAAGTATGTCTTTAAGTAAAGTCTTAAATAGTAGTGATGTCTTAGGATTAGGAGAGTTAATAAAGTAATATAAAAAGCCCACTCCTAGTCTTTAGCTTAATAAGTTATATTACCTGTTTAAGCCCCCTAGCGGCACGTATGATTAGGTCGCCGTCTTATTCTGTGGACGGATTCCCCTAGTGAGTAAAATGTTAACCTGGTGCTGTGTAAAGCAGAAGTGGCAGTTAAGAGATACGGCCTTATAATCTTTATCTGTTACTACTAGAAATATTTTCCGCTTTATAGCTGCTCTTTATCGTCCAGATATCTTACCATTACGGTAAGCTTGCCGCAATTCCTTTTAGAGTTTCTCTTTCTGCTTTTAGGGTAAGGGGCTAGGATTTGAGATGGCCTTAAAGAACGAAATTAAGATCCGAATAATTTCCATTATGTGGTGGGTGGTGGTAATTACTTAAATAGGGTAAGGTCTTATTATAATCTAATTTAAGATAGAGAGTGTTTTTGCTATAAGGATAAGTAAATGTGTCTTAATATATACGTGATCTTAAATATCACGTTTATTAATGCTATTTTTATAGTTTTAGGTAACTGTAAGTGGGATTTGGAAAATATAATCTGGATTTAACTAATTAAAAAGGTTTTAGTTAGTAAAGTCCTAGCCTGCCCTTCTAGGATTTCCATTTATACTAGTAGGCTTAAATCTGACTAGTTAAAAAATAAAACAGGAAAATAACTGCTGCGATTTTACTAGTAAAAACCATTTTAAACTAGTAAATTCCCTTCTAACTGGTTTTAAAGATACGTCCTTAAGTGAAAACCCGTAAGTGTACTTATTAAAAACACCCTTGCTAAACAGTATACGTATTAGTTAAAAAACCCCTAATTACGTAACACCCATCGTCAAACAGCTAGTTTACTTATTCGTAAATCGCCTCGGCTTTCTCTTTTCTTGCTGATTTGAAGTGCCGCTATCCTGCTTAAACACCCCTTAAAGTACTAGTAGAACAAATGGAATTCCTAGTGTTGCTGTAATTACCGATAGATTCTTTTAATAGGATGTAAAAGAGGGTACTACCTTTTTTAAAAAGGTCCTTATCATCAGCCATTATTAATAAACCCGTCTGGTGTTCACCTTACTGCCTCTTCACTACTTAACTCTTTAGCATAATTATTCTCATTCACAGGGTAAACCCAAGATATAAAGATAATTAATCTTCTGTAGAAGCAGGTACTGTTAATAGTAAGAGTGTAGTTCAGACTTAAGATAATTACAATACGTAGAGTGAGTGTTAAAACTGTAGCTACTTTCTTCAGATATTAAGGCACTAAGATAGATTTAAAATACTTAATAGCACTTAAGGCGGTAATAATATAACACTGGCACTAAACGCCTTAAGAGCTAGTAAACTGAAAACTAAATCCTGTAACTTATAAAGCGCTTTAACGCCCGTTACCACCGTTATAAAGCGCTTTACCGCCGTTACAAAGCGCTGTACCGCCAGGAAGACGTGTTGCGAACTCTAAACAAGATAAGCACCTTAAATAAGTGGCTACACCTTAGTAAACACTTATATCTGTAAGCATGTATAGAGTGACCGCCACTGGAAGGTGAGCTAATTAAAGCATAACTGTTACACTGTAAAGAAGACCAGATTTGGAATTAATATATATGTATGTATTTATAACTTATCACCTGTTATAACTTACTAGTTATTACTTTTTATAGAGGTAGGGTGAGAACCTGATAAAGTGGAAGCTAATTATATTTATATTTCTAAACTAGGAAAAGATATAAAAGGAAAGGAGCTAAAAGTACAGGGATAACCAGCACCCACACTAATAAAAAGGTCTAATAAAACTTCAGATTAGAAAGGTGCCTAGGAACTGAATCACGCACTTATATATGCTGAGGCTAATACAGTTATTGTTTAGATAACTGTGATGGTTAAGATTATTATTATTGTAATAATAGAAGGCCTGACTGCCAAACCTACGTTACTTAATGTAAATGCTAACAGATTTAAATTATTAAGAGGAGCGCTGTTAGTAAGCGCTGTCTTAATAGCAGTACTGGTATTTTTTAACACAGCTTCCCTAGCACCTGATAAATTCTCACTTATGGTTCTGGCTACTGGTATAAGTGCTGACTTGGAGCTCCCAGATGTGGTGGGGGAAATGGAAGGAGTTAAAGTAACTCCGGCCCCTAACACCACTACCACTGTGGTACTTATTCCACTTATTCCAGAGGGCTAAACGGGTTCACCGCTACTTTATAAGACTAGCGTGGAATTAGTAGTCGTTGATGTAAAGACGGACTAGATAGTCTCCACGATAATTAAGGTGCCTCGAGTGAATATGCTTAGAGTTATGCTTATCTACAGGACCTGATTGATACACACGACATCCCCTTTCTTCTAGAGCTTAAAGCTGCTATTAGTGACACCACTTAAAATAATCGCCTAACTACAAGTTAAGGACTTTCCTACACACTGCCTATATATTTCTAAAGGTAAGACACTGTTAATTATACGTGTTACTTAAGTGTAAAGAAGCTTATTATATGATATGGGTGTACCTGTTTAATACTTTAATAAGCACTGTAAAGCTTTTAAGCTCCTTATTAGAATATTAAGGTAACTAGAATATATAGCTTATAGGTAAAAAATCTGCATCTGTGAAGGTTAAAGTGGTAATGTAACGTAATCCCAGAGGGTTATAAACACTATTCCTGTTAGGCTTTAGTCCGATGTGATAAAAGGGTGTTTTAAGATGGGTTATAATATATACCTTACTGTTATATTTAACACCCTAGCGTTAAGCTAGACTAGTGGGCTTATAAGGTATAGATTTGACACTTGGCCCACAGAATGCCTAGTAAGGGTGAGGAATCCGATCGCAATATAGTGCTTTATAATGACAGTTAAGGTAGTAGTTTAATGTTAGTTATAATAAGGATAAAGGATTAGAATGGAAATGGGTAGTAGTTGGTAAGATGTCTCCCAGTAGCAGTATAGATTGGGTTTTTACTGATCTTAAGTAAGTATTTACGTGCTAAAGTACCAAAGGTACATGTATCCTAATGTACCCCCCCCACCCCCCCTATTACGTTACTAAACGCGTGGTAAAAGAAGGTAAGAATAACCGAGTTAAGTTTTCTGCTAAAGCTGCTTCCCGTATTCTAATACCTAATTATTAAAATACCAGGTGCTGCTCTTATAAGATATAGGCCTTTTACATTTAGGGGATTTTACTACGCCTTTATATCTTTAAAAAGCAGATTTTAATCTACTTATCCGATGTAAGATAATCTCTAAATTACTATATATACTGCCTACTAGCTCCTTTAACTTATAATAACATCTTAAATTCTCACTATCTCTAATATAAACACTATGTTTAACACTTTGTAATGGCCCGACTTTAACTTTGCTGCGTTGGGTATTAAAAATACCGATCTCTATACGTTTTAACTACTTAGTATTAATCCCTCAGTCTTAGGGGCGGTTAATAACACCACCTTTGCCACTAACGTTTTTGCAGATTTGCAAAACTACCTATTTAGCAAGCCTGCTACCCCCGACCCTTCTTTACACTTAGGAGCTTTGAGACTATATACTGGAAACGACTTAGATGTAAGCTTAAATCAGTTAATTACTCCGTTTAATTATAGTTAGTAAGGTATAACTTTAACGATAAATATTATGCTATTACTATTGTTAAACCACCGGTTTGTTCTCTTTTTAAGAAATTACATAACACTACTAATTTAAAGTGTATAGGGGTATAGCGGAACACCTTAAGTGTATAGAGTAAACAGTGGGCCGTATACAGTTAATAATCGCGTGTTTAAAGCTTGCCTTTTCGCTGATTTAGAATAAGCTAAAGACTACGCTTAATAACCACAGCTATGCTACAGCCTCGATTAAAATAATTAAGAACAGCATGGAAAAGTTCTTTACTTTATATATCGTGCATATGCAGATTAAGGAAGTTAGCAGTATTGAAGATAACGTATATGTTATTAAAGACTAGGGTAATAATACAGGATAAGGGCTTACAAATATGTTATACTTTACTGTTACATTATGTATTAGTGGATTTAAAGTTAGTATTTACTGCTTTTTTTCGGTATTATTAGACTGTAGTAATAACTGAGTAATCGAACGAGTTATTAAATCCATGTAAGGCAGATAGACTATTTTCCACGTGCCTAATAACGTAATTGGGCAGTTCCCACTATCTTTGGTCCCTTAGACTGAGCTTAAGGTGGTGTGAATGTGTTAGAATTAACTGCTTACACCCTGTGCATCCTTAAGGGCAATCGGCTAGTTTTCTCTAGGATATTACATCTTTCACCTTCCCTGTAATCATCTGTAATAATGTCCCTATAAGTCTATTAAAAAGGGAATTACACAGTGTAACACACTATATGTAAACATATCACACATATATCACATGTTATGACACACTAGTTATATTATACATCTTATATTATAAACAAGTGAGATAAGAAGCAGGGTTTTAAAACTATATCTGACTACAGATTATTTATACACCGTTTTCTTTTATTGTTAATTTGTAAGATATTATACAGGTAGATAAAATTCTATTTTATTACGTTTCTTTCTTACTATATTATAAATGCGCTTTTAACTTAACCACTTTTATTCCGTTCAGGGCAGGGTGGTTACGCTATATTAGGTGGGTCTAACCTGACAGATTAGTAGCTAATTATATAGGTTTTTGGGATTTTTAGCTAAGTTACATTAGGACGATTAGGGAAACAGCCAATTATATATAAAAACACTAATCTTAATTTAATTAAAAACAGAGAGATGGTGGTGGGACCTAGTTCCACTCCTCCTGGTCTTTTCCAGCCAGCCCTCTTCCTCCCCACCCTCTTTCCTTCCACAGATTCGGTAACGCTATACATTACCAGTTCGCTTAGGTTACGCGCTTATAGAGAGTGAAATATCATTATTATCTAAAAAGCTCTATATAAATTAAAAAGATAAGGAAATACGTAGACTGTAAACGATAACACGTATAAAAGGAACTGTAAGTGACCTGTATTAAGTAGTTATTTACTTAAACGACTTAATAAAATACGTAGTAAGGAAAATAATAATAAGAATAAAGGAAATGCCAGTAACCTGTACTATTAATAAAAGCAATTAGTAAGAGACTACTAAAGCTCCTCTTCTACCTTATCTGCCACACGCTAACCCTGCTCTTCTCCCTCGTTCCCTATATACTAACTTGTCGGCTGCACGCCAGTTAAAGCGCTGTTAATAGGTATCTGCTAACCGGCAATCCTTACAATTCTTTCGATTAATGCTTTGGCCACCCCTTTAGTGAAATGCTTACCTAACGTGGTTTCTAAGAACATTATAAACTGGTGATCTGGCTTATTCTAGGGAGCTGCATAGACGTGACCACGCCACCTCCAACCCCACAGTAGATAAAGAGTGTAGTTTATCTTAAGCTGCTTAGGTGATCGGCACCACTTCTAAAGTATGTATAGCTTCTCCTCTGTAATAGTACAGTTTACGCCATCTTTTATATACATCTCCAGAGCCTTTTTATATATACCCTTACAGCAATTAATATAGTATGCCCGGGAAAGTTAGCAATCTAAGTCCGTATCAAGGGTAACAGTAAGGAAACTGGGCCATATAGGGCATATTCCTAAGATCTCCCCTTTAACCTACCAGCCTGGATATATTAGGTCTTTTATAGGGATAAGATCTATAGTATGGTATTCTTATAAAGTAAAGCGTCTTAGCACCCGATTAAGCATAGAATTGTACGTTATCTTCTACCCACCATAACGCTGGAATAGAGCAAGTTACGTATCGTTAAACGCCTAACCTGCTTACACCTCTTTAATTTTAATGGTAATTCTGTTAGTGAGGGGATCCGGTTTATAAAGGGCTTATTAGTTAAGCCTGGTCTGTGATAGCGACTTTAAAGCCTTACACTACGTCTGTAAGGCAGGGTGTGCTGGTGATGCCTAGAGATCTGCCTGTAAAGCCTTCTTACTTGTAATTTTCCTCTATTACTTAACATCTCCCATCTCCTCCTTTTCGTAATCACTTTCTAGGGGCTAACCATCCACGCTACGTTACTTTAGCTTATATAACCTATTGTAATCCTCTTAAAACTCTTTATGCTGCTGCTTAGGATTAAATTCCCCTGCTCTTAGTTTGATAAAGTCTTTAATAATATCCCAGTATTTATCTTTTTAATCTAATAAAAGGACTTTAAAGGTAAAATACTAATAATCACCCACCTATTTATCTAGGTGGTTTTCTAAAAACTAACTTACATTAGTGAGTAGGAAATTACATTCTCTTTTAATTTCCATATTTAATACATTAAGGATTTCCCTAACAGTATCTTACCATTAAAACGACCTTAGTGGATCCTGATCGTTTCTCAGTTTAAACACGTTAAAATCCTCCCATAAGTGGTATTCTTTATCGTCCTAGAGTTCCTTAGGAGACTATATCCACAATACGGCCTAGATCTGTAAAGGGGGAGGCGGAGCTGTAGATGTGGCTTTAGTTATTAGGGAAGGCGGTATCCATAATTTACTGGCCTAGGTCTATAAGGGGAGAACTAGAGCAGTGGATATATCTTCATCGTTAAGGGGGGGCAGTAGCTGCGATTTACCGGACTGGGTCTGTAAGGGGAGAACTAGGGTGGTGGATATGTCTTTATTGTTAAGGGGGGGCAGTAGCTGCGATTTACTGGGCCGGATCTGTAAGGGGAGAACTAGGGCGGTGGATGTGTCTTTATTGTTAAGGGGGGGTAGTAGCTGTAATTTACCGGGCTGGATCTGTAAGGGGAGAATTAGGGTGGTGGATGTGTCTTTATTGTTGAGGGGGGGCGGGTGTTGCGATCCGGCCTGGGTAACGTGTTGGCTTTTTAAGAATTTCTCCATTTTCAGTTACGGCTGCTTAATAGAAGTAGCGGGCCTGTTAATAGTTACACGATCGTTATAGGGGCTAAGGTTACGGCGCTTAGAGGATGTTTTTATAAGAGGTGATTGTGGAACAGGGGTGGAGCTTTCGGCGCTTTCTATACTTAGATGGACTAGAACTTTAAGAGGTGGGTAAGGTGTTAAGGACTCTAAGAGTGATAGGCTTTGACGGTGGTATCCCTAGTAGTTAAATTTATACCTAAGGAGGTGCCTATATCACATTTATATTCTTAGGAAATATAAAAATGGGAAACGGGAAGTAACTTAACTGTTTAACTTAAGCTTAAAACTACTATATAGTAATATGTTACCCTGTAAAGCCATCCCTGTAGCTGGGATGTGTATATACCAGGTAGTACTAGGTAGGTACCGCCTTATTCAAGCTTTTAGTAAATAGGAAGATTGGAAACGGGATTCCACTTATATGTTTTTCTTTTAAAATCATTTTACTTACAGCTACTTAGATTCACTAGGTAGCATTGTTACGGCGCATTTAAGGGTAAAAGAATCTCATCACAAAGTCCACAAGTGATATAATCACTAACTGCACATCTAAGATTGTATTATAATATAAAATTACTGGTATTATAACCCTTCCTTGCAATAATATGCATCATTACGTTATAAAAGATAAAGTACCCGCATACTTAATGCGAACGACTTCCTAACGCTTAAATTGGTATTTACAAGACAGCCCTAGGTATGTCTGTATAATTTTAGTGGAGTTAAAACTCCCTCCAGTCACTACCTATGGCACAGAAGCGATGTGGGATCTTTTTATTACAGTATGGGTGGTATATGCACACCATCCCTTAAAATAAACAGGTAATCGCTTTAACCGCTTATGTAAGCAAATTAAGGCCTAGAATGTAGAGATCAGTAAACGTCCCCAGCCACGTGCTTGTGTTAAATAATCACAAAAGCTTAGTAAACACGTTCGTTTTCAACTCCTAGGCACTAAGGCTAAGGAAAGTAAGGAGAGGGATCCTAACCGTTAGTGTAAGGAATGTAGTAGAAGACTAGTAATGGATAGGTAGTTCTGTAATCTTTAGCTTATAACATGTAGAAAATCAGTTTAAGGTAATATATATATTTAATTATTAAATAACAGCAGGAATTAAATTTAATAATCCTATTAAATATAAGACCGGATTACTCCTCCCCGTTCCAAGACGACTAAAAAGGGAAAAAAACCATAATTATTTAATTAAAGAACTTCACAGTAGGTAGCTTAGTGCAAAGTTTCTTACGTGCTAGCCTAAGAGCTGGAGGCTGCTGCTTAAAGCAGGGTCTTTTAGTTAAAGTGGTTTATGGCAGGATAAATAATAATAACTGGGCAACGACGCTTTTAATAACTGGCTGTTTTACAAATTAGTATATAAGGAGATAAGGTATAGCAGTTCTAAGCCTAAGTGGTAGTCCTTACATCTTGACGTGAGGAGGAACCTTTATATCAGGATCTGTGATCTTTTTCTTTCTCAGAGAGTAAAAGCCAGGTGTTAATTAATTAAGAGAGTATACCTTTAAAAGACTAAATATTAAAGATAACAGTATGGCGTTCTAAGGTGGCACAGAGGAAGGAGAGAGGTTATCTACATCCATAGGGGATTAAGGAGGTGTAGGGTAAGTTAAGACCTCTTAGTTATCAAATAGGAAATGCAAGTCTACTATACTGTTATTAAAGTCACTAGGCTTAATATAGTTAGTGTCCAGATCATTCCACTGTAAAACCAAGTCGCTATAGGTCTGGAAGCAGATCACATCGTAGCCCCGTTTAGCATAAATTACCACCTAAGCACCTAAGTTTATAAGCGTTATAGCTTTATTAGTTAAGCTTTCGGTACGGGTTCTCCAGCTTTTATCTAGATTAAGGGGATCTTTCCACCAAATGCGGGGCATAATTTAAGAATTGAGGGGAAAGTCAGGGGATAGATTGCTAAGAGCTTAGGATTATTAAGGGGGATAGGCCGCTAAGAGTTTAGGATTTATTTAAAGGGGAGTGACGACGTGTGTATAAATTTCCTTTTAAGAGCTGGCTGGGGAAATAAGTAGATAATATATCCTCCTTTATATTAAGGTGCTGGTGGTATAAAGCGTTACCTTAGGAAAGTACATACCATCTGCATTTAAAAAGATTAGAGCGTTTTAAGCGTCTAATCTATCTTAAGGCATGGCGCTTATACTGGGTTTTACCCCTTAAACCACACGGTTATCTGAAAACCAAATCCAGGAACCTAAATTCAGAAACCCACCCGGTGTCATTAGTCTAATAGGCGGCTATATAACTGCTATGTATGCCCTGCAGACGCTTACATCCACCCTAACCACACCTTCTACCCCCCTTTAATAAAAATGATTCAGGTGTACCTTATTACAATCTGTGTCATGGCAGCCTCCCCCCCTGTATACCTTACAATCGAGGCTCTTACCCGTTTTCTTAAACCTTAATTACACGCCCTCACTATAATACTCTCCTACTTAAGACTATCGTTTTTACCTTCTTTATAAGGTCTTTCTTTTATAAAGCTCGCTTCTGTCAGCCTGCTCTTTACTGGTAACGGATTAGTGTTAGGAATTAAAGTTAAAAATAAGGTCGTTTTAAAGAGAAGGGCGTCGCTTATCGTGTCTATTAATCTTATTATTTTACTTCTCGGGAGTTGGATAAATCCCCTTATTAACTTAGCACAGATTTCTCTATAAACTTACTAGCTCTTACATCGATGCATTAGGATCATTACGGTTATAGAGGCCTTACTACATAGTGGGATATTTCTTTCACGTTATAAGCCCTTAAAAGCGTTTGAAATTTCTAAGTTACTAGTTTATTTAATACTTACGTAATTGCGTGTAGTTCCTTTAAGTTGGCTAATGTAACATACAGGCTTTAATTAGTTTAATCCTTATTCTCCCCACAAGCCTCTTATTTCTTTAAAAACCATAGCAGCACTTTGGAAAAGCTCATCTTCTGCTCTGTCTATTAGCAGTTACAGGGTAGACCTAACACGCATTCCTATTAAAACTCAGCCTTCTAAAGGTACTAATACTCATTACTTACGGTCTGTAGGGTACAACACATATATACAGGCTATTCTCTTTATTCGTTTTTCAGCACAGCCATATAATAATAGCTTCTTATAAGACCGTTAATAGCCAGACTACCCTTAAGGTTATAATAAACCACCCCATTCGTGTCTACCCAGGCTGTTACTTCTACATCTTCTTCGACAGTCCACTGTCAAAATGTAACTACTTACATAACTTCCTAATAATGCTGTTATAGAGTGATCCTGACGAGTTTAGGGACGGGAGGACTAGGAATCTGACTTTTTTATTCTCCCAGGATGGTTATTATGTCGATTCGCTTCCTTACGCGGAAGAGGGCTGCGTGCTGCAGTTAAAGGGCCCATATGGGAGGGACCCCCGGCTTTAAGCGTATAAGAACGTTATTCTTACGGCAAAAGGTATTAGTATAACCGGAGTTCTTCCATTTACACTTCACTTTGTGGTAAGGAGAGCGTGGGATAACTTTGTCTGTAACACAAAGCACTGGGAAGTTAACTTAAACAACCTAACCTTTTAAGACATAACACGTACGGTGGCTCTTTTCTAATAGCTAGATGACGAAAATTAGGAAAACTGGGTGAAAGATCAGCTTAAAGCACTTGAGTTTATACAGGATATAAAGGCTGTAAGTTAAATCTACCAACTAAAGTAGCTTAGGTGTTAACGTTTATCCCAGGCCGTGCTTTCAGTTCTGTGCATCTACCCATCTAAACAAGTGGCTGAGAAGTTGGACCTGCTTTTTAAACTTGGAAATTTGAACTTCTATGTAGTTACTAACAGAGCAGATTACACTAGCTTCTCTAAGGAGTTACGGCAGGAAGCCTGATACCTAGGGAGGACAGTGGTTTTAGGTAAGTGAAGTCTTTTAACCTTCTAATAGATGCTAACGGCTTTAGTGAACGGGGACTAAACATTTATAGACGTAATGCGTAGAGTTATTCTTAAAAACTGCCGCTTAAACAGGGTTGTTAGCTTCAAGGAGATAAAATACTCACCTGGAACTGACAAGACACCACACATTCGGAAGCTAAAGACCCCACTAAATCTCTCTACACGTGTATTATCTAAAGGTTGTGTTTCTGATATAATAGATAAAGATCTTAAAAGGTAGGGAAGAGGTGTGAAGCTTAATTGAATGACGGAGTTATATCTAGTGGCAAAGTTATCTAAACGTTAATGTCAGGAATTGCAAATATAGGGATGAGATAGGTCTAATTTATTTAATTCCTGGAAATAAGAACGATACGGAGGTTACTTTAAGTCTATTAGTTTCGTGTAAACCGTAACTACACTATTAAGCCCCCTTCGATCACAGGGATAATTAATAACACACACACAGTTAAAGAGATTAAAACTTATACAGGCTTAACAAGGTCACGTGCCTGTCAGGTTGCCCTATAGCCCCGTCCAGCCCCTATCCCCCCAACTATTATAATACTACCTGAAAGTTCCCAATATTATAAGCACTTTTCACCATCCCCGCTTTTAATCATAATTACAACAGAATCCTATAAACCTTATTAACTTAAACAGTAACAGTCGTCATGGACTATAAGGGAGACAATGGTAAGGTTAACTATTATTAAGTGCCGTTAGTTATAAATGTAAAACAGGCCATACTTATAAATTTATAAGAAACAATCCGGCCCCAGGGGGCTGGTGCTATCTGTAAGAAGGATACGAGATTACAGGTCGCTAATATAGTCTAGTTACAGTACAGTTACACAGGTGAATTTAAACTAAAACTTAATCTTATTAAGTGCAAGCAAGAGTAACCATACCGTTAGTGATCTGCACGTAGTTATATATAAGTTAAGCTAATAAAAGACAAGGAAAAGCGTTTACATATTAAGTTCTCCCCAGCTTAACATAAAGCTTAGTATGGGACTTATAAGCCTACACAGTAAGCTCACACGTTTCTTAGCGCTGGAGCTGTGGGTTAGATTTAGCTCGCGTCACTTATTTAACCTTATAAATAATCCAGACTGAGAAGGGCCACCTGGGCCGGACCATATAGCCGTCGACTCTGGCGTTAAAGGAGCCGTTAGGTGGTTGTTAAGGGCTGCGGCCCGGCCCAAACCTAAACTGGCACTAGTGGCTAAATAACGTGTAGGCTGGGTACTTAGAAGGGTTAAAGCGCTAAGATAAGGAGATGAACAAATTGATAAATTCAGTAAGAAACTCAGTCATAATGCTCTCAGAGCATAAATAGGGGGGGTCATCTGGTATGGGAGAGGTACTAGCCAGGCCGTTAGTAGTCTTATCCTCTACACCTAGAGTTTTAAAAATGGGGAGTGCCACCTGCAGCTCACTAAACTAGGCAAGTGGTAAATTAAGGGGATTTAAAGGGTTGCGGTCGGTAAAATCTGGGAGACAGGGGAGACAGGGGAGATAAGGGGCAATATTGGAGAAGGGAGGTATAATCTCCTTAGGGTGTGGCTAGTCGCTGGGATTATATACTGTCAGTACCCTAGCTACACGTACGTTAGAATAGGGCTCTGTTAACTTAATATCTCTTAGAAATAAACTTTAAAGAAAGGTGTGGTGTGTAACCCTAACGGGTAGTATATGGAGTTTAGGTAGTGTGTTCTGGGGATAGAGGCCGTTATCTATAATAACGTACTTTAACTAAGGAAGTATGAAAGGTCCCATCACGTTAGTATACGTGTCTAATTCTGTTAGGTCTGGCTGTAAGGTAGGTTCGTGAAACTTTATATTATAAACTATAGTGTAAAAGTGATTATACAGGGCTTACCGTGCTAAGGGGGTGGCACATTTTAGTGCGGGCGGAGTCTAAGGGCGCATATGCCTATTAGCCGGTGTTTCTGGCACGCTGGGACTGCTGCCCCGGATAGAACCTACAGCGCCCGTATATCGTGGCTAAACCTAACCGATCATCTCTTTAGCCGCTTTAAGGCTGATCTCGTTAACAGTGCAAGCTACTTTAAGCTATGCAAGCAGCAGCTCATTACAGTCTTAGTTAGTAGGGTAAGCGATGGTAACTACCCGCAGATGTAGGACTGCTGTTTCTATCGCTTTAAACCTAGAGAACGGCGTGGCGTTAATATAGAGTAGCAGCGCCCCGTTTAGAAGCTCTTACGCTTAATCGTGCCATACTTATATAACATTAGTAATAAGGTTGTTATGTTGCATTTAGCTAGCTGTAGTAAATTTATAATTAGTAAATCCTTAATAGCAAGTCTGGGGTAAGAGGGGGTGGTGAAACTGTTAAGTTTTAACCCCCTCCCAGCCTTAAATATAGGCTAACATCTCACTTATATTATCGTTATTATTATCTCTCCACTAACGCCCCATAAAAAATGCAAGTATTACGTTACACCTACAGTTACTAACATTAGCTGTCTTACACTTTTGCCATTAAACATCGCTATCCTTAAAGCACATTATTATAACACCACCTTAGTCACCACGCGAGGCAGCATTCCGGCGCCTCCTTGACTTTTTCAGTACTAACTCTTTACCGGCATCGCCAGCTAAGTGTGTCAAATTCGCGCCTATTAATAAAGACGTGCTAGGCCTTGTCTTTAAGCTAGCTGCGCCCGCTCAGCCCGCTACCAACACTATAAATTCGCCGCAGGCTAACGATACGCACTTTAATTCGTGCCTTAATTTAAGTGCAAGCTATATCTAAGCGAATGCGGTGCAGTTTCCTAACGGCCAGCTAATGGCGCCCTGGGAATCTGCCGATCTCTTTATGGAAGCTAGCCAAGCTGTATCCAAGGCTTATGCGCTGCCTGGGACAGCCTGGACGCCCCGTCAGTCCGCTACCCGTTTAATTTCCTCCCCTATCCTTAATAGTTAATACTAATCCTAGATCACCTTTATTATAAGCCGTACTAGGAAGAGGATATCTATAAGTGTACGTTATACCACGATGATGAAAACCCCCACCACCTATAGCAAATCACCACTCTTATCTGCGACAGCTTCTATTACCTCTATAAGTACATTATTGCCGATTAGTTTACGCTACCTAATAAGCCTCCTCCATCTAATATAATCCTATAAAGTAAGCTGGTAGCAGGAGCAGTTTTACTACTCTGCCTCCTTTTCTTTAACTATTAGCTACTTATACAGTCCTTTATCACTGATAATAAACTCAAGGTATTAAGGCCTACTCTCCCCCCTAATTCGTCAATGCTTCTTCTAACTAGGCTTATTACACCTAGATTCAACTTATCACATTCACCCGGTCTTTAGTTCGAGCTGTTAACTTTAGCTTATCCCTCTTAACTACCGCTAAAACCACTATATCCTTTACGCTTTAAGATCTTCCTCCATTATATATTAAGGACGTGGAAACGACCACCTTATAACAGCCCTTCCTATCGTGGGCTTTAAGTCGCTATGGTGAGTTATAGCGATACGTAGGGGACCGGTCTCTGGCTGGGGAAAACGGGGCGTAGTTTGCGATATAAGGGTATATAAGGAGACGTATAACAGATGGGGAGTATGGACACAAACCACAAGACTGGGCTAGTGCTGGCTGGAGCTGCAGCGGTAATAACTTGGTCGATTGGGTGGAAGATAATCCAGGCTCACAGGTGCTATCAAATATAAAGCTAAAGCTTTTACAGTTATAAGGAGAAGAATAAGTTAATGTAAAGGAATAAGGTGATACTTAAGCTGAGACTTCTATAATATCCTTACTTATTTAAGTTAAAAACACTAAGGGATATATATTATTAAGATTATTTAAGAGATTTTATTTTCTAGTTAATTTCTAAACTTACATTAACTATTATAATATTATTAATAAAATTAATTACCTTTATCTAGCTGCTGCTTACTAGTTATTTACTACCGCTATTATTATACGCCTCTACAGTATCCTTGTGGGCGTTTAGACGTTGCCCTGTGGTGTGTCTTTCCTGATATTGCTACCACTGTAACAGTTATCCCCACTATAAATTAAGCCGCCGGTAAGGTTTTTTCAGCCCTGAATGCACCTCCACAGTAGCTTGGTGGATTCCGTTAGGGGCGTATAAGTGCCAAAGTTAGTTATGCCAGCCGGAGCGTTAAGGGCTTTTAGGATGTAGGAGAGGGGGGAAAGACTAGCGCAGTTACTAATGTGGTAAGTAGTGTAGACAGTGATATAATCTCCCTCCCTAACTACATCGGCATGGGCCGATGCTGTAAAGGTGTTTAGTTTACCTAGGCCATTAAAAGCCCCCTAAGTATTAGATTTTAGCGTTGTTTTACTAGGGATCGCAGGGCCTTAATAGTTATTCTGCTTATCGCACAGAGCTGGGATATTATAATACTGGAGTGAGAGTAACTTTATATTGGTAGAATTCTAATCCAGATATGTAATCCACCCTCTAGGGAGCGGTAGGGGTAATGTAGTAGCAGTAAGGAGTGATAGGGTGTGTGTTAACACCGACTGTCCATTCTGCGCAGCCCTTAGCTTTGTGTCGTTTGTTAGAGCAGGGTGGCCAGCGTTAGTAAGTGCTGGATAACTAGTATTATAAGTAGGAACTGCTGTGGAGGAGGATGAAACAGTAGCGGGCATGACAGTAGCGGCCGCTTATATTAGCTTTTAAGCCTGAGATAAACTTATCAGAGCAGAACTGGTACGGGCGCCCAGGCCTACAGCAGCGGCCGGTTTTATAGCGGTGTTAGTTACGGCATTAGTATTGGCATTTGTGTCGGCACCTGCTTAGGCAGGACAACCCTTCTTATTTAGATAAGGTGAGCTGCTGCTGGGGCTTACAGTGGTGTATGCTGGAGGAGTTGAGGCTTATATGCGTGTAAAGTCCTGCTTGAGAACGCTGACTTGTAGACTAGTGCCTGTAAGTGTTTAGCTGGTCTGGTTAGGGTTAGGAGGTAAGTTAAATGCAGGCTGTTACGGCGTTTGTAGCTTAGGCTCTGCTACTATGTCCAAGCCCTGGTATACGGTAAGAGGGCTGAACGGATGCTGATTAGGGCTCTTAGTAAGTGTCCACAGACAGGCTGGTTATAATTAAGCCAGGGGTGTAGTGTTATCACATACTATCAGCTTCTTATCGCTAAGGGCTGTAAGCTTGTAAGACTAGTATGGAATCACATTAACATCGATATCTGTGTTAGTTCCTTAAACGTTCAGCTTTAATTGCTTTAATAACGTTAGGGGAGAGGATTTATTATTATTAATTACCTTACGTTTGTTCCTATAAAGGGTTAGGAGATTATTAAGCTGGTGTGAACCTTATACATACAGTACCTAAAAGTCGAAATTAAAGTACTTATTATTATTAAACCTTAACTGGTAGCATATCTAATATAGGCTGGCTTAGAAGGTCTTATTATAGCTAAGGAGGTGTTTTATAACTCCCCTTACTAAGCTACATATAAATCCACAACTAGGGCAGAACTTATAATTAGGCAGATGCGATTTAATAAGGTAGTTAAACTACACTTTTATACCCTTTAGACACTAACTATAAGTAGTATAGCTAAAAGGTTAATTATCGCTTTAGATATAAGTGTTAAGATAACGCACATATAGATAGGGAGAGTACTTCTTATCGCATATAAAGTAAAACGTTACTAGTAATAAAGAGGAAGCGAGATTATAAAGGCTTAAGGTATAGTCCCGGCTATAATACCTTTTTATATAGTTACTCCATCCCTCCACGCTGTTAATCACACATATACACTTAGGGCACGGGAAAGGCTGTTTAAAGACCCTATTTCAGACATATATTATAATATAATGTCTTAATAGGCCAGACAGTGTTGCGAAAGATGTTTTTTTTTTATCCCTATATAAGAGGCACCAGTGTTTTAAGGCTGGTTTCTCTACAGGTGTATAAACAGGATAAACAAGTGGGAGTAAAGGATCTAGGATTCTATAAAGGAATACTATAAGGGCGTTAACACGTGTGGAGATTTCCCTTACACCTTTTACTACTTAAATGCAAAACCAGCTAAAGCTGTCTTTATAAAGCAGGTTCTTTATTTTATTAAGGGGTATTACTGGCTTAACAGTTAATCCTACAGTGTAAAGCCTGTCTATATTCTTAAAATACTCCTCCCTAACTTCCAGGAGCTTCAGACCTTCCCATTATTAGCAGTCTGCATTCATTTGTTAACAGAGTGCGTTCCTTTCTTTACCATATAGCATAACTAACAGCGCCTTTTAATCAGCCGTTATAATCCGGCGCTAATCGTATTCTAGTTCTTAGGCGGTGGATAAGAAGAGAAGGGCACCCAGGTCACATTCGTTAGACGTATTATTAAACATAGTAAACACCTTATTAATGTTACCCTTTTCTTAACTAAACGTAAGCTTAAACAAGTCCCCTAAGTAACGATTAGCTATATAGGAATTTTAAAAGGTCTGTAAATCGTAACCTATAAACTAATTTTAATAAGTCTTAGCCATTATATCTATATAACAGCAGCAGTTAATAATGTACTTAATAATCCGGGGTTAAAAAGGCAACTTACCATCTAATCTCCAGCCAGCCCCCACCCTTATAAAGTACAGGCAGGGGGGTTCTCAATACCCTACAATAAGCAGAGTGTAATGTTAAACGCTTTAAAGCGTCCTGTAAGCAAGGGGTAATATCTTTACCTTTTCATTAAGGAGGTACTGCTTCTAATTTAAACGGATAATACAGGTATTCCCGTTAAATGTCAGCTTCTAAATCAGCTTATCGTAACTTTTATATCCTGCCTTAAAGGTATTAGCTTAAATTACGTAAAAGATAAGGATATAGATAACACAGTATTTAAGGTTTAATACAGTAAAGATAGTAAACTAGACCCTATTATTAAAATGGACGTATTAACAGACTGTAGGGTGTGTTTAGGAGAGGTGAGTTAAGGGGCTTACTGACAGTTTCAGGGGGTTTTTAACCCTTCTCCTCTTATTTCTATATATTTTATAATACATAGCTACCCGCCTCCTACCAGCCCTGTCTTTAATTAAGATAACCCGAAATTAATCATACTTTAGGTGCTCTAATATCCCCAGCCTAAACCCGCTAAGCCTAATGAAGAGTACAGTATAATAAACTAATAACCGTTAAAGAGGATTTAAAGGTATAAGGTGTAATCTAAGCTATAATATATTGACAAAAAGTGTGATATTATTTAAAGTAAACCCGCGTTTTAAATACAGGAGATTAACTTTAAGCTTAAGTAAAAGGGTAAGGTGTGTTTTAATCCACTAAAATAAGTCAGTACATTAATATATTAAATAAGTAAAGGGGTGTTACTAGTGTGCTAAGATCCCACACCTTAATTTACTAACTGACCTTAATAATTATAAAAACAGGTCCCACTTTTATACCCTTAACTTTTATATCCTAGTGAAATTTCTAACATTACACCTTAATCACGTTATATCTTAATAACGCAATCACCCTCTTATCAGCTACCGTGACAAGTATTTACTAAATCTCAGTTGTAATGGACTTTATAATAATTATATATGTTTAAATCACCTTATAGTTGTTAAGAATAATAACACACTTTATATTAAACCTGTAATAATTTAACAGGAAACCTTAAAAGACGGCCTAAGTGCGCCTATTTAAGTAATCTTTAATACAGTCACACCAGATCTTAAGGTAGTTAACCACGTTTCTTCAGCAGTACCTGTAAAGCTTAACGTTAAACTGAGAGCTATAAAGAAGGAAGGGGGAGGGGTAAAAGGTATGTAAGGGTCAAGCGTCTTATACCTTTCCTATTTACCCCATATTTTTTCACAATTATAATCCACCTTCTCTAAAATCTCCAGTCTAAGGTTAAAATATACACCCGCCTCCTAACATTCCTTTAAGGCGTCTCAGGCCTGGGTAATTTAAATGTCCTCATTAAAGGGGTCTATCAGTAGGAGAACTACAGGCCGCCTGGCCAGGTGTGTAGTGTGAGAAGGCATTAAGGTGATTAGTTAGGATAAGTAAGATCGCGTGCTAATCTCTTTTAATACAGGTAGGAAAACAGCCCTGGTAAGGTCGCTACTTACGTGTGAGGAATGGGTGGTGGCTATAAGGAGACTAGACTGTTTAGGTGGAAGTTAAGGCTCCATCTTTAGGTGCTTGAAGGCCGCTGACGAAAGGGTGAAGAAAGTGTGCGAATTATAAGGCCTTTATGCGTTTTCTGTTACGTAGGTAACTAAGCGAGACTGGGGGAGGGCGTTACCGCCTTCCTTACCACCTATGGTGAATGGATGCTCTCCCGGGACGCCTCTTAGTTAGAAGGGCGTGTATGTAGGCATCCGTCCATGCTAAGCGCCTAGAAGGGGTGGGCAGGTGGGTAGCGGGTGTGCGAGAGACGTTGGAGGTAGAGAGAGCGCGAGAGCCGTTTTCCAAACGGACGGAGGCGTGTAAGCGCGCGAGGGTAAGCGGCTAATTCTCAGAGCACGTGATGCACAGTGGGGTCATGGAGCGCTTGGCAGGAACTCCGGAGCGCGGGGTTGCTTAGTCATAAAAACATGGCAGCCGGTGGGAAGAATGTGCTCTGGGTGGCATGGGCGGGCTTCGTTGCTTTTGTGAGGAAGCTGCGTCAGCAGGAGGTGGGGCGGCAGAAATGACCCTCAGGTCTCACGGCCAGAGCATTTCCTCACCTTGCAACCGCCCGGCACCCAGCGTACATTGTCGGCCCTTGGGCGTCCCGACGGCCCGGCAGCCTTCCAATACATTCGTTCATCGTCATTGCATCATCCGGAGGGCGAATCACATTCATTCTACAAGTCTTTCCTCTCGTCACTCGGCTAGGAGATTGTTGTTTAGCAGTTCGGCGCGTTGCACCGCAGGCATTGGATGCTCCTTCCCGATAATTCCCTCACTCGTTCATCGTGGGCCCCCTGCGATCACGTGATTCCCATGGCTTTTCGCCATGCCTCCCCCTCCAATCTCGAAAGTACGGCAGCCGCCGGAGGACTGCCGGCTCTCGGCAGGTGGCAGCCCACATCGAACGCGGCTCGGCTCGGCAAGCGGCGAAGACAGTGACAGCCAGGGAAGCGACGACAAAGCCGACGAAAAAAACAACGAAGAAAGTGACGATGAAAGTCTCAGCACCTGCGACAGCAGCCACGGCCACAGCCACAGCCACACCGACAACAACAACAACAGCGGCGAATTAGTGCAGGGCAACAACAGGAATGTCCTGCATTGCACCAGCTTAAATGTATGTTTGAGCTGCTCCCTCTCATACTGCCTGTATGCGCTTTACGTCCCAAACTCCACTACTGACACTGTGTCTGCGACAGGCCCCGGCATACGCCATGGTCCGCTCCGAGTACACCGGGAAGTTCACCGAGGTGAAGGCTCTTCTCTGGGAACAAAAAGAGTCCCTCATCCGGTCCTTCCTCATCACCTCCCTCGATCCCGGATGGAAAGACAGGGGCGACCGCATAGTCCATGTGTTCTGGAACTGGACACCGTATGTGGCCCCACAGTGCACGACGCCCTTTGTCGGCTTCTTCTGGCAGTTCAGAGTTGTGGACGACGACCCTAGCGACGAGACAGGTATTGGCATCTTCATCGGCAAGGGGGCACGGTACCTCTCTGTGTATCAATTAGTGCCTGAGCACCCGCAAATCCCATCGGCATCGACAACGGGGAATTCTTACCACCGGGTGACACTGATGTGTAGGGTGCTCTTGGTTGCACTCGCCGTTGTGGGTTTGCACACAGTCTGGTCGTGGTGGGGGCCGAAATGAGAACCGCAACAGCGAAAGCCGGATCAATCAGTGGAAACGAGCAATGCCTGTACGATGAGTTGTTGATGTTGTATGAGTATTGACATTATCTTCCGACTTTTGTCAGCTGCCTACTCCAACACATCACGAAATAGAGATTTGTCAAGACTCGGCTCCAAGCCCGCTTTTTTTCTCGCCCCAGTGGTTAGTCTCCAGACCAACTTCTTCCCTCTACTTTGTGGCGGTGCCACCATCACCTGGGCTTGTAGCCACACGATGCTGGGCGAGCCCCTGGCTGCCATTTAATCATCGCTACCACCTCTACCCTCTGGGGGAAAAGCGCTTTCCATCTCAATAGCCTCCACTGCTGGCTGCACCACCACAATGATGTTGTAACCGTCCTGACCGATGGTGATGGAGTTCATGAGCCGCGTTGCAGCCCCGGGGTCGACCTTGGCGAGCTCTTTCCGTCCGTTAACGCGAAACAGAGTGTCGAGCGGCCATAGCCTGCAGGAGAATATCAAGGCGTCGTCGATGACCTTGAGCAACCTTTCGCTGTCATCAGGGTCTGGCTCCGCGATGAGCAGTGGCCCGTTGGAGAGAAAGTCGTCGCGTAGCTGGCGGGCGTAATTCTGACGGACCATATGAAGCGTATGCCTGGAGCGGGTGCCCTCATCGTCTAGCATCGTCGGCGGATCCCGAAGATCCATACCCCCCTGGGCAAAGAGGCGTACCCAGGTTTTTCTTACATCATGCGACACGGAGGTAGTTTCCTGGGCTAGCCAGAGTCAGTCTTCAGTGATACTTGCATCTCTCTCTCTCCCTTTCTCTCGCTTCCTCCCCATAAGCGGACGAAAGAAAATAGGCGGCAAGCAGACCTTCAGACAGTATATGGTAGAGCTTCGTAAATCCCTGTTTTAACGCCCCTGTTGTTGCCACGGGAGACGAGACAGCGGCTTCGAGTAGCCAGAACGGTGACGCAATGATTTTTGAGCAGACGAAGTTGGCCAGCATCCCGTGAAGCAGCATTTTCACAGCGTCCACGCCGCCCTGCAGAATATCCGAGGGCAGTTCGTCGGCATTGGTCAGCTGGACAAAGCCCTTGACAGCGTTGCAGAGCTGGCGCTGCTGCTCCCAGGCCGTAGGGAGGAGGCGGTTAGGATCGCGACGAGAACAAATAACAGCCCACTTGTCCCATACGTCTTCTTGCTTTTGGAACCAAGCCGAGATCTTCCCATTAGAAAGGTTAGGCGGCGGCGTGGCTTTGCTTGACGACGACGGCAACAGTGACGAATACAACAGCGAGAGGAGGACTTCCTCGCGGGCCTTGGAGATCTCGAGCTCTTGGAGCTCGTGCGTGTCTTCCGGCGAGGTGAAAGCCAACGGGACAGAGTCACCACGCTGGGGCGATGCGGAAATTGGTGTTGTAGACTCGTCGCTAGAAGGGTTCCGGTCGTCGTCGTCGTCGGGTGAGGTAGGAGAAGTGTGAGCAACTGGTTCCTGCGTGTCTTCCATGGTGATGGCAATAGAGATCGTCTTTTCTGGGAGACTCAGCTGTCCGGTTTTCCAACCTGCTCATATAGATAAAACAAAAAATTAAGGCAGCCCTGTCAAGTACGGATACAGCTGCCTCTCAAGGCTGTGTTTTTTTCTCCTGCCCTTCGACACGCAGGAAACGCGGTTCGCTTCGGCATGGGCTGGGTTGGCCCTAAGGCTGCGCCAGGTATTATTGTGTGATTCACGCGCCGCTGGAAGACCCCCCCCTTTTTCGATCATATCTGTGTCTTACTGCCGCTGGGCAGACACAAACAAAGCAGACTGCCCCACACCGGCTGGGCTGCCAGTATTCCCCAACCACACCGTAGCACGAGCCAATCACGAGTGGTCCGCAACTTTGAGAGGCGCGAGAGTTAACGCAGGGATGGAAAAAGGCGGGTTTGGAAGTCATGATTGGGGTGGAGGGTCCAAACTTTTGATCACCTGCTGGGACCTCCGCGGCCCAATCAGATATGGCAGTCTCTGGACGACTGCCTTGGTTTGCCCACCGCTGCCGACCGAGCGCGCTGTTCCCCCCATCACCCGTAGGTGATCTTTGTCGGTGAAGCGTTTCGAGCGCCCCTTTCCCTACGAAGTGCCATCCACAACAGACTTCAGCTCTTACCAGAGATCAATAAGTCGACTGGCTGATCCCAAGTGCCGCTAAAAAAGCTGCGCCCCCGTCTTATAAACTACCGTAGTTTTGTTTGCTATTGCCCGCGAGACTCTAGCGTTGAACGTTCCGCAAACGAAACACACGCTACTTGGTGTTATGCAGGGCGGAGACTGGCGGCATTAGCCAACTAGCCTCTTGAAACCAGTGGCAGAAACTGAGTAATCTAGGCCGAGACCTCGCTGCCTCAGGTATGCTGCTTTGCCATGTGATTCTGACACGATGCGGCCTTCTGCCGTGTGATGGATGGCGCTAGCTTCGGGTTCATCGGGCCCACGCTAAAACACCTAGCGCAAGAGACAAAACTGAGGGGACGTTGGGCACAGCAGGGTGATCCCTGAGTCAGATGTGATGATGGCTAACCAGCTGTGTTGTTCAAGCCCACGAACGGTCTAGCGACGTGTGAGCCCGCCCGTGCGATATTGGCAGTGGGTCCTGCGATCTCGCCGTCCCGGCCCTCAAGACCAAATGACGAAGGTCTTGCCAGCACGACTTTGCCTAAGACCGTGCCCGCATTGACAGGAAATAGGCAAGCCTTCCAACCATCTGCACCACCGCCACTATGGCGACTAGTGGCAGCAGCGACAGCGATAACGGCATAAGAAGCGAGATCCCCGAAACTCTAACGCACATCCACTACGCAGGGATTGCTAGCACACATGCATGCATGGGACAAGGCGGAAATGCAGGCGAGAGGGATCCCGGAGCTAGGGTGGCAACTTTCTTCGGAGAAGTGGGCGTGAGAAGCTTGGTAGGTCGCCTCGGTTGACATAACTATACCGGAGGATGTCAATGATGCTCGTGAGGATAGGGAGGCTGCAGAAACTCCCACAGAGGTGCCCAAGAAGCGTGGGACGCCGCTGGAGCCCAAGAACAAGCCAAAGGCAGGTTTGGTGGTAGCCTCAGAGCCTCCACAGTCCGGAAGGAGCTGGAGACCCATCCTGCAGTGCGCAATCCTGCTCCCCGGGGGAACCCTGTCACGACCCTAGGACTGGCGCGCCCCACAATAGACTAACCAATCCTTGGGCCCGGAGTGGAACGGTTCGCAAAGCGCCGAAGGGATAGATCAAATCAGAAGGGATCCGGAGTCCGTCCTGGAAAAGGGGGTAGCCCTGTTGGGCCCAGGGAGGGGACGGCCTTGGCAAGACTGCGGAGGATGGTCTCACGCTTCTGCTTGTCTTCGGGGGTTTGTTTGACGGTTTGTTCCCAGGTATCGGCTAGGAGTGTTCCGGTGACCCAATCAATCCATCAGAATAAATGGGAGCCCGATTTCCTTGTCGAAGGTGCTGCTGTACTTGTAGGCGTGCGGCACGGGGATGCCGGGAACGTGTGAGTTGAGGTGCTCAAGGGTCAGCGCTTCGTTCTCAAGCCGTGCCAAGTGGGACTCGCCCACTTTGCAGAGCAGGCAGGTGCCGTATTGGTAGCTTTGCAGTGGAAAGCGAATAGCATAGTGAGTACCGTCGTCGAGCTCGATGTCGTACACGGCATTGTTGGCGCCGAAGTAGGCGTGTTGAACGCCGCACGGCACACCACGCTTATCGAGCCAGTCTAAGTTGGAAATGCACGTGGCGATAGCCTTCTTGATGTCGGGACTCGTGAACCGAACCTTTGGTCTTTTTTGGTACATTGGTAGCCGTAGAGCGATAAGACAACGTAAGACATTGTTAGTTCAAGGATCTTACCTCTGTGAAATCTGACTGAGTGTACCTAGTTTGACTCGGAAGGTAGGATGTTGTCAGAATCTAGCACTCATCGCCAATTGTGGTCATTGTTGTGTATTGTTGTTGTTCTGTCGAAGAGAATCTCTGGCCTGCAGGGTCCCCTATTGCCAAGCCGGCTACATCCGCGAATGGCTCCAATTGCTTATATAAGCTGACAGATGTCTCGTATTGCTTAACAGGAGAGTTGGGTTGATGTGAAGATGAACTGGAAGGGTTAGGTGAGGATGCTTGGTCGTTTATACGACCAGCTCACCAGAAACGGCAAGGACAGCTTCAATGATAACAGTGGAATTGTTCTTGAAGTGTGATGAATGAGCCATGAACGAAGAAACTTGAGATGTAAATAGCGAGGCCATGTCAGAATCAAGTCAGCGTTGATAACTGAACAGACCGGAGAGGCTGTTCTTCGTTGTTTGTCGGGCAGTAGCTGCCCACAAAGTACCTATGTAGATACCGTAGACCGAAATAGTTCATACTGTGGTATTAATAAGTGAAAATGAATCAATGGTGGCGACCAATGCTCGCATGCCTGATTACGCACCCCGCAACCCGAGTTGGAGGTGAGCAGCGTGTATGTCGCCCTAACACGCCGCAAGATGCCGAAAGAGACGCGATCCCTTCACACCTAGGATAGCATGTATGTTTAGATAGGCCTACTACCGTCAGAATTTGTATATTATACTACCTTGCCAAAGTCTACCTCACAAGTCTGCAAGACTTACAAGGGTGCAGATATCTTCAAGAGCCCCCTGCAGTCGAATTTGTGTACAGCAATAAGAAAAAAGAAAACACAGCAGCAACATACCTGACCGCCCCCCTAATCCGCTCAATGAATCGTAACCCTCACCGGCGAACTCCACTCAATGCACCTCCCCGGAAGAAACCCGGCCCCAACCCTCTCATACAACGGTGCCCCGCGACGGTCACGATTTGCCGTCCTCTTGATAAACAACAAATAGTGCCGCTTCTCCTTGAGCGGCACCCCTTTCTGCCTCCCCAGTATGATACAAAGTGTCTTCGGCTGCAGCGACCCCCCAGGCGAATCGATCTCCAGCGACATCTTTTCCGGATCGGAACACTTGATGGGATCATACTCTCTTGCTTCTCCCACGAGGGCAATATTGCCGCCCTGTACCTCGGTCCAGAACAAGTCGTCTCCACTGCCCGGCCCAGACCAGGGAGACTTCAGCTCTTCCCAGTCAACACCTCCAAAGTCGGGGGAGATGTAGTCGATCGCCCCGGTATATGCCATCCAGGACCACGATGGGACGACTGAGATGGCGCGATTGGCGGGGAACGTGATGCGGTCAAGTTTTGAGGTTCCGGGTGCGCGGATCCAGAGGAGGCTACGGCGAAGTAGACCCTTCTTCTTGGTGCCCTCGTCAAACACGCCGAAGCCACCTTGGATGTTGAGTGCGCCAAGGATGCGGTGCTGGAGGCCGTCAATGGCCATGGGACGATCAAAGTCATTTGTCAATCCAAGGCCAGAGTACCGCTTGTAGAGGTCCTGGCAGCGAACGATTTTCCCACCCTGGGTGGCGTTCATGATGAGCTCCGGGAAGTTAGGGTCGCCGAGGAAGGCAGATCGCTCGCTGTGAGGGAGGAGTCAGATTAATTCACATACTAAGCGGAAGAAAACGTAAGAATAAGGCGTAGGTATACTTTTTCATCTTCATCATCGTCTCGCAACGAACGCCCTCACCGCACTCCCAGTACGTCTGGTGGTCAGTAAAGAACACCGTCCGCCGTGCCAGTGCATGTTCTTGCAGCACCCACCCCCTCCGGCTTAAATCGCTTTCGAGGACGTGGGTGTTGAAATCGTCAATGTTTTCGCATATGTAGAAAGGCGCCTCCTCTCGGCGGCGCAGCTCCACAAAATCTCTTTTCCTCCGTGGGCCGAGGAAGCCGGCGTAATGGCTGGCAGCGCGACTGATGGCAAGAACGCAGTATGCACCGCTATACACCTGCTCCATGCGTTTTGCCTCCTCGTTGAAGTCGCCGCCGTCGCCCTGGATGATGCAGAGGCAGTCAATCCAGAGATATCGGCACCGCAAAGCGCGGGTAACCGCCACGGCGTCCCGAAAGGTGGTAGGAAGCGCGTCAAAGTCGAGCCCCTCAAGATGGCGGGAAAGTGTTGCTGTGGTGGTGCAAAAATGAGGCATAGGCCCCCATTGATGCGACAAGGCGAGCCATTCTCCCATATCTTCCGCCTTTGTTTGTCGAAGAAACACTTTGCCATCTCCGTCCCTTCCCACTTCGATAACCCTGGTCGGTAGCCTCTTTTGGGTCGGTTTGGGGCTGCCGGGGTACCCAGTGGTCGGAGGTAAACAACTTGAAGCCCCATCTTGGTGATTCTCGTCGCAGTGCTTGAGCCACTGCCTGATAACTTCGAAATGCATTTCAGATTCCGCCTCTGGGAGCGCCCCCAAGCCGATTTGAATGGTTTGGTCAATCCTCGTCCTCAGGTCTGAATGAAAGCACATTCGTCAGTCCAGCGCCGCCATTCAAACCCCTGCTGACCCGTCAACTGCTTACCAGAGCTGCGAAATATCGACAACTTGTGAGAAGCGGTGCCATTTATCTTGAGATATGACTCAGTCCTCTCCAGTAAAACCGTGTCGTTCCCGGTTGACCGGCTACGCTGGCAGGTTATCCAAATCAACCTACAGAGATCGCAAGCCTCGGCCTCTGCGTGCTGTCTCAACTGAGACATATCATAGGTCTTGTCAAATGATGAGTCCCAGATATGAGCGCGAAGATCTTTGCATTCATCGCAGAGGTTCTCTGATGGCCGGGCTTTGGGGAGAGTGAGACTGGTTGAAGTTTTGATCCCTGCGAAGAACCTTGCGGCAAAATCGTTGTCGACCCTGATATCCCAGGCATCACGTACTGCCTATGTACCACGTAGTAATGAGAATACGCCCAGGCAGTCCTGAACTGATTTCACTTACATCCTAAAGAAGGGTCAGTACATTTCTTTCATTTTCCATATAGGTCTCTTAGTTCACTTACACCCTGTGAGTGGTAGAGAGACCGCCGTTAGTTCCGAACCAAAATAAAGGTGTACAAGACCACAAAGATGAAGCCCATCGGAGTTCAAACTTACATACTGTCGTTATGTTAGAAATACAAACAATTTTCACGGACTAATTAAGCAACTTACTTCCTGTGTCGTACAAAGTCCCCCTCGGTTAGCATTCGATTACACGCAGACCTAACACTGAAGATACACGTACTTGGGTCTGCGGACACAATCAGTACACCGCCCTCGGACAAAGCAAGCAAATTAAACATGTATCAAGTGTTGTACATACCCGTTGAGTGGGCACAGCCAGCCCACCAGTAAGAGCCTCTGGCGCCGCCAGGCGGGTTTTCGCCCTTCCCTTGTCCTCACAGAGAACTTCCCCACTGTTCTCAGTCTCGGTATCTGAGTCCGAGTCAGTCACATATACCTGGTTGCTGCTCTCAGGTTCTTTGATAGTCGGATAGTCAGAGCTATCCTGTTCAGAAGGTGGCAATGGGTAGGGCGCTTCTGTGACCCAGTAGCTTTCCTCTTCCTGGCTGGAAACAATTTCCTCCATGCGCCGCACAAACTCGTCTGAAAGCGCACGGCCTCCGCCTCGGCCTGGGGCCCGGCCGCGCTCGGATAGAGGGATTGGTGTGGGCGGCGACTTGGGCCCAAAACTTTCGCTCTGCTCCGGTCCAGATATCACAATGTCGGGGATGTCAGGGTCAACGTTGGTGGTGGCTCCGAGGTTCGGTGTTTGCACGACGGAAGACACCGAAGGGACGGATCCTCGCCTCGATCTTGATTGTGAGCCGGTCGCCCTGGCAGTTTCTTCATATGTCGATGTTCCTGACTTTTCCGGGAGCTGTATGACTAGAAGTCGTTCCCTGACGAGCTCAAGAAGGCTTCCCAGAGCGGTTGACCCCGGCACGCATGCTGGGTCCTTGGCTAGGTGATCCATCCACCAAATTACCGCCTCATGAACCTCTGCTATTTTCTTACCGTTGACCACCTTGGTCTTGTAAAATGGCACAGACTCTGAGTTGTAATCACCCTTGATCTGAGCGTTGAATCCCCTGAGTCCCTCGAGACCGTAGCGGAGCCAAACAATGAACTCCAGCGTGATGCAGCCCATGGCCCAAACATCATAGAGTCGAGACCGCTTTTTCTGTTGCTTGCCAGCCTGGGCTGGGCTCAGCGCATTCGCCCAGAGCCCTTCTCCAGTCTCCTCCTCAGGCGGCTCGTAGCGTCTGGTACCAGACCCTGTTGATGTTTTGTTGCTCCGTTGCTTAGTCTCAAGGTTGTGCTGTCTGGCCAGCCCCCAATCGGCAATCTTCAGCGTCCCGATGCTATCGACCTCATTCGCCTGAGGCTTGAACCAAAGGATGTTCTCGGGCTTGAGGTCTCCGTGCCGGATTGTAGGCCTCGATGGTGGATAATGTGCCTTGCAGAGAGCAGTTGCGAGGCCCAAGATCTGTTCAACGGCATTCTTGACCAGAGTAGGCGTTACGCTAGCCGGTCGCGGCAGCGTTTTCCACAAGTTGCGCAAATTCCCTCCATCGGCCCACTCAAACATCAGGTAGTAATCTTCCTTGCCTTCGTCCCCGTGGCGGAAGGCCGTGATGAATCGGACAATGTTCTCCTGGTGGAAACCGTTCATCTTTTGTAGGACACTCGCCTCCCGCTCCCAGCCTGTGACCATCTTTTGGCGGTCCTCTTCATTCTGGGGTGGTTGAATTTCTTTGACGGCAACATATTTGTCCTCACACTGGTTCTATGCTCTGTCAGCAGGCCGTCGTCGAAAGTAGCTCTTCGCGGGAATTTATCTTACCGGTTCCTCCGGATCGACAAGGTGGTCTCTGTGGATCTTGTACTTGAAGACTCGCCCAAATGAGCCGCGATCATACCCTTCGCTATACCTCTCAGTAAACGGCAGGATGTGAGATTGCTCAAAATCGTAGTTGCTTTGCCTCTCTGTCGCAGGTCGAAAAATAGGGGCAAGGAAGGCCCACTGTCTAGTGTAAAAGAGAGAGATCCTGGTCCTGTTCCACTTTTTCTTGGACAGTGAGCTTAGCTCGTGCTGCTCCGCCCACGGTTTGATGGGTAGTCTTTCGTCGGAGAAGTTGCTCGCTTTGAACAGTCTCATCACATCGTAGAGTGTTGAGCCCTCAATTGTGATGCACACGGCGATGGCGAAGAGTTTGATGGCGCGTTTATGGATGAACTCGACCAATCCAGGGAGGCCGGGATCATCCGCCCCCGCCTCTTCGAGTTCCTCTTCTATGGCCGCTTCGGTGATAGCGCTCAGGCATCCCTCAGGCACAAATTCTCTGCTGTCCTTCTCGAACGAGCTTTTGACTGAGGAATGAAGAATGCGGTCGGCCAAGCTCTGGTCAGGGTCCGTCAAGCTCGGTTCAGGGTCCGCCATCTCGTTTCGAAACTCCCCAGATTGAGTGAATCCAATTGACTCGGGACCTAGAGTGCCGCAGCACAGCCATCCAGAGGCCACACGCCCGCCGTCTTATCCGCCCGGTGACCGATTTGAGCCGCATGGCGCACCAACATCGCACCCACACTTGTTCGGATCGGGCACTCGACACGGGCTTTGACTAAACCACGGCTCCCAGATGATAAACGAAAACGACTCCAGCAAAAAAGAAGAACACTCAAGCCGATGCAGAAGATAAGTACATGTACCCCCTGTGGTCAGTGTATTCACGTGCAATAGTGCTCGGGTACAAGTAGTGCAGAACTCTTCCAATGCTTTTTTGCAGCGGTCAGATTAGCCCTCTCTCTATCGGAGCCATCATCCAGTTTTCCGCCTCGCAATGAGGCCCGTCTGTTCTCATCGGAACGAGGGTGCCCGCGCTTTATCACACGGATATCGCGCTTTAGCCGAAGTTGGCCATGCCATACCCCGACGGTGAGATAGCGGAGGATGATGCTTGAATTGGCACAAGGCTCTGGGGTGGCTTGCTGCAGAAGAGAGCCCGCGATTTGTGTGTGTGCCATGTATTGGACGCCTCCTGGAATTTTATGCACGTCCATGCAGCATACTGCAGATCAACAAAATTTCAGATCCAATCACCCTCTTTGTTGGCCACACCGAGTTCACCCCGCTGAGGCCCTCATGCAGGCCGTATCTCGTGCCTCATCTGGCGGGCGATTGTGCAATAATAATTCTTGATTGATGTTGGTCTTGGTGTACGGGGCCATCCACCTGGATGGGAGTACACATCAAGACGGCTACTCGCTCTAAGGAGATATCATGGGAATTGAGCTTCAAGGGAGAGTGGCAAAGCCACCAACTAGTGGCAGAAGGGGTAATGACGACAGAGTCAGCGGGGATCGTTGAAGCGTTGCGGGGTGGTGGTGGTGGTGGTGGTGTGTGTGTGACCTCTCTTAGCCCCATCATTTCGGCTCAGAGGCACCTTTAACGGCCGCGTCGAAATCTTGTTAGCGCTGGCCACCTCTTGGATCCACGGCTGCCCTCCGTTGCTGGGGGATTGCCTGGGGCCATGCATTCGCGTAATTCCTCCTACCATCCAGTTAGCCAAAGCCCAGCCACGCTATCGCATGCACGACGAAAATTGAACGTACCTCTGAAAGATGTCGCGGTGCGCTTATGCAGTAAACGCGATGCCTCATCTAACGATCTGCCTGTCAGTAGTTGGCCCAGGGGCATCTTGAGGGCGGCTCGGGCTTGTCATTACATAGACTTCAGGTTGTCCACCAAACAAGTCGTGGAGTTTTGAGGCCAGCCTTTCGGGGTCAATGTTCTCGATGGAGATCTCCTGCCGCTGAACGGGAGAAGTACCGTGAGTACATGTCTGTGGGGTTTGCGGTTGGGGTCCAGCAGCAGGTGGCATCCCGGTCGAATTCGTCGGTGGACCGAGCCTAGATCAAATGGATCGCAGGGTACAGCCGAAAGCTGAAGAATTGGATTCCCGTTGAAGGGCAACGCGTATCCGGATCAGGTCGACTCGCCATTTATACATCCCCAGAACAAAGACCGACTTCGCCCCAGGGGTGCTTTGTGTCGAGGAAGAACTCGGAGGCCACCCCCCCCCCCCTAACATCGGACCAACC
>Ga0247780_1000052_pt1 | contig 101607 bp, 112 predicted proteins | sample UWRJL079202R5_FD_179927 | JGI IMG/M metagenome (GOLD analysis project Ga0247780, IMG submission 179927) | Plant litter microbial communities from Arlington Agricultural Research Station in Wisconsin, United States - UWRJ-L079-202R-5 | ecosystem: Environmental > Terrestrial > Plant litter >...
GGGCAGTTCCATAGGTTGGGCGCCTTCGAGCATCCGCGCAGCCACCCTATCCACGTAGGTGCAGCCCAAGCCATGACCCAGGCCATGAATCACAAAGCGAGGGGCCCAGTCTTCCAGGCTGCTTGCCTCTGGCGTGCTTACCTGGACTCGGAGCTCCTGCCTGATTCAAAGTGTCGATTGTGTCAGAAGCTCCCACGTAGGCTAGGCCGTCGCAGCAGCTCCCTAGTCAGGTCGGCGCTTCTTCTTCAAACCACAAACCACAAACGACAAACCCAACCTCTGGGTCACCCATTTCCGCTAACCCATCACCGCTTGTTGATGAGTTGGTTCCAAATTTCTCGGCAAGGCCAATAATTGCTAGTTGCCCTGGCGGGAGCGAACAAGGCTATCAAAGCCCCGCACCAGCAGCTTCCCATGACCACTTTCATCCCTCTGCCTCACCATTCCAATCGAGAAAGGGCCCATCCTGCAACAACCAACACAAATCTTGACGAGTAGCCGCAGTTACGAAAGTGAGTTCATTTTGCGGAGTCATCTTTCTCCCTTGGTTACTGCTTTCGCCTCGAGACAAAGACAGCACAAGCACAGTACGGCGCGCGCGATAAGGCAGCCCGCCGCTTATCCGACCTGTCTGCCTGATTTGGGAGCTCTCCTCATACACTTTGCCCCACCTCGAACCACAGTATCCGGGCTCCTCACTCCTGTCTGAACCTTCTTCTTGTTCCCCTTCATCCTCAATTCCACCCAAGTCCAGCCAGGCGGGAGCAGGCGAATGGGAAGGAACTGTGATACTGCGCCTTCCCGGAACTTTCTCTTGCGTTGCGTGCTCCTTCGCCAACTTGAACACTGTTAACTCGGCCCGGCCAGTCAACCCTTTGTCCGACGTGGTCAACGACCCGACCGCCAACATAAGGCCTCGGCAGCCTGTTTCTGCGAAGCCTGTTTCGCTCTCCCAAGCTTAAGCTTAACAAGCAAGATTGTGCCCAACATGGACGCCCGGAGCGATTCGGCGAGCAATGGTATGTTTCCAACCTACTTATCACCCGTCTCTGAGGTTCTATCCATTTGAGACGTTTACCCCGCCTCCGCGACTGATATTCTAACCATGTTTTGCAGTCCACATCAGCTTGACTGCCGGTGATGGCTCACATACCGAGCTTGCGTTCCCCGAGCGTCGTATTGCTCTGGACGTGAGGAATAGCTCAATAATCATTGGACGAGCCTCGAAGACATCTTCAAAGGGGTTTTTGGCCGAACGGGACAATGGCTGGTTCGACTCTGCAGTCATGTCAAGAAAACACGCAGAGATCAAGGCCGATTTTGGGGGCATGGTAATTGTTCATTCACTTTCCTGCATATTGTCCAAGCTGATTAATTCCCTTTAGAAAGTGCAGATCAAGGACCTCGGCTCGCTCCACGGAACATACCTCAATGACGACGAGGACAAAATTCCAAGTAACGAGTCCCGCGAGCTGCAGGACGGGGACAGCATTAGGTTCGGCGTTGGCGTTTGGCGGGGCTCTGAGAGTTTCACACCAACCACGGTAAAGGTTGGCATTACCTTTGATCACAGGTGGGTGAATTCCAGGAATATACTTCCCACAGATTCTGACAATTCTTATAAGGAGCGAGCGCGCTAGCAGCACTTTTAGAGTCCCCGAGGGCTCAGACGACGGATCGGACATCGAATGCTGTTCAAGTGACGGTGGCCGCGATATCGACGACGACACTGAACCCGTTATTGTCCTCGAAGGGCGCCGCGTCACCGAGACTATCGATCTCACCGGACAGAGGCCTCGGAGTTATACGAACACTATAGTCTCTCACATGGAGCCCTACGCTGGTGTTCATCACACCAATGTCATTGACTTGTCATCACCTCCGCAGTCTCCCGCTGCCGGGGATGATGACGATGGCGAGTCTGAAAGCGACAGCCTTTTCGAGATTGACGAGATGCCCCTCCATGTCATTGAGAACTCGCCACTCCCTGCCACATTTGTTTCTGTCCCCGAAATCATTGAGGAGGATCTTGAAATTCAAGAACCCGCCGATTTGGAGCACGATTCTTGCTATGATGACATGTCAGAGGGCTACCCAAATGATGACTGCGTATCTATGAGGCACAGCAGCGAAGAATCCGACCACGACTTCAACGACTTCACTGATAGCGACGCCGATAACATTTCGAGTACCAGCAGTATCGCAGGCAGTGAGGCATGCCCTTACGATATGGATAGCGAACATAGCAGCGATCTCGAAGACTCGGAGCATGAATCGGTAATAGATCAGGGTGATGTGGGGAGCGAGTCTAATGATATGGAGGACTCTGGCATGGATGAGGAGGAAGACTTCAATCGCTGCATTGGACTTGAAGATACGTCTGACGAGGACGGTAAGCAGTGATGTCCCTTTGCCAGCCTTGCCACCAATGTGCTGACTTTTCAAGACCCAGCAGATCCATTTTGGAGGGTAAAGCCCGACGAAAAGGCAGTCGCTCGCCCACTGGCCCATTCGTCTTTCAGCCCATTCCGGCTTGCCGACTTCCTGGCGCCGGAGCCGGTTCCAGCGCAAACAGTTGCTCCCCAAGAGGTACCTGCGACAACGAAGATCACACCGCCGGTGACGATTGGCGGCCTTCTCAACAACGAAATTCCTGAAACATATGTGTTCCCCCATCCAACTCCCAACGGCCATATGGACGACTTCAAGTTCATTGCGGGCCTGTCTTGTGCAAGCCAGATGCCAGCCTCTCAGGCACAAAGACAACCCAGTCCTTCTGATGTCATCATGTCGAAGAGCTTCCTTAAACCGACAGATACCCTTTCGGCGAAGACTGGGGCAGAGCTCCTTGGCCAGAAGACGGGAAAACACGACTTCTTTGCAGCTCGGGAAGAGAACAAGTTGTTTGCTGGGATTCAGAACAAGGCGACAGTGTTGTCTTCCGTGCACTCGCTGTGCAACGTGGACCATCTCAAAACCACCGAGATTGTCACCTTGCCCGGCGCTATTTCGACGCTTCAGACTGAGAATGTCCATACCCAGCGTCCGAGTCTCCCACGTATTTCCCACTTGACGCCTTTGTCAGCCGAGGTTGCCCCTCCGCGAGGAAGCCCCGAGATATCGAACACACATGCTACCGTCAATAACGAGGAGACGCATAACGTCCCGGTCGTAGTTGAGCAGGGTGTCGAGCCGTACAAGGTCCCCGGTGGGGTCGATGTTTCTCGTCGTACGTACCTAGAAATCTCGGATATCGTCGAAGGCTGTCAGCAAGCAGTTGTTCAAGGCAAGGGGAAACGAAAGGCAAAGGATATCTCGGCCCTGAGCGAGGAAGAAGAGGAGTGGGCTGCACAGGAGAAATCGGCAGAGACGGAGATCGTGGCACCGATTTCGCCCACACCTTCACGTCTTTCTGAGCCTGTGCCGGCCCAGCTCCAAGCGCTGAAGCCCTCACTGTCACCAACGAAGCTGGGAACGGCAGAAACGGCGCCATTGGTTCTTTCGGGGACGGATTCGACTACCACCACTGTTTCGATTCCCGAGGGGAGAGCTCCAAAGAGACAACGCCTACGCAAGATCGCGGAACGCGTTGGGTATGCAGCCCTTGGTGGTGTTACGGCAGGTGCCATGATCGTTGGTACACTGATCTACACTGCGCCAACTTTTTAACTGAGGGACCTTGTCAGTGGATGAGTAGGTCATCCTCTGACCTTTGTGCACTGGTGGGTGGGTTTCGGGGGGGGTTGGTTGCCTTGGTAGGCCTTTTCTATCAAGTGTTTTATCACGAGTGTATTTCGCGAGGAGAACTTGGACGAGGGGAGGCGTTATGGTCACTAGGGTTGGCTTGGACCTTTCTACAACAAACTACCGGCTGCATCGCATTGGGGGCAGACTCGGAATGGGACGGCGAGGGTGGGAGCCGATGCCGGTGGCAGATCTTGAAGGCTGGTTAGGGATGAAACGGCTAACGTTCTCTTTCTTGGTCGACTGATTACTATCTATTTTCATTCGTTTTCAGGCTTTCTCTGGGGGGATGGATGGTACTTTACTGACCGTCTTCTCTAACTGGCACAGGTAAGTGCCTGCATGTCTGTTTTGCTTCTTTGACATCGGCCGGGAGAGTGTGTGGTGAGGAGAATGCACCTCTTCTGGAGCGGCTAATGCGTCGGTTTGAGCAACACGGATCAGCAAGAATTTTCGGACCGTTCAGATATCTAGGTAGTCAATCGAGTCTCCAAACAGCGGTCTTCTTATCAGAACTTTAAGTGGGCAATTTCCGGCTCTGGTAATTATGACACAGGCAATGTCATATCTAGAGCGCAGCCCGCTGGTAGGTATGCGGGCTGGGAGAGCGGGATGAGGTCTGGTGCCTTTGCCGGCTCGAGGGGAAATCGGGGGATTGACGAACCCGAAGGATCAATGGGGTCATGGCGTATTTGGGTCTCGGTCCAGTCAGAGTCCCGTGTCTCTCTAGGGGCAACTAACGGCCCGCAAAGGGCGAGGGTGGGCTGTCTGTATATACACCTAGGTAACTTGAAAGCTTTGTGTTTGTCCGCTGGTACAATGTTAACACTCCTGGTCATCGGACTCGATGGGGTTGTTGAACAATATTCGCGGCACATGGCAGTCCCGAGGCCAGCCCGAGATTGTGCTGGCATGCTCCGGTTGCTCAGAAGGTGTAAAGACCTGCCCTGGAGAAGCAGTTTGAAAGCCTGAAGGTTTCGACATCGCCGCAGCGTATTCCTCTCAACTCCGGCTATCGCCTCCTATCTTCCACGAACACTCCGCGGCCACGAGGGTGTTGACTCCACTTTCGCTTTCGCTTTCACTTCCACTTTTAGTATTCGATACATAACCCCATGCCCTTGACGGCAGCTTGCAGGTAGGTAGGTAGGTAGGGACCCTGGAAGTAGAAGCGACAGCAGGTGGCCACGGACGACACAACCAGGCTTCCGTATTCTCTGATATCGCTTCATTCAAGGGAGAGGCAGGTGTGCGGAAGAGATGGAACTTGAATGGAACAGAAGCTCCGGAATCCAAGCCCAAGCGGGTTGAAAACCTGACTCCGCCGAGGACATCGAGACGGAACAGAGACCTTTTCCTCGCTCATAGTTCGTCCGAGCGGTGCCTGCCCCTACCGGATCGACGATGTATGAGATGAGAGACTAGGGTAATGTCCCGCTTGCTCGCTGGGAAGACGGAATCCACCATCCATCACACACGCTCACCCCAACCCCTTGATGTACAACGCCGTGCTGGACTGGATAGTACCTAATTACCCACCCCTTCCTTGGCTAGGTTCAAGTTGGTACCCAAACACATTTGCACCAGCAGGTAGGTACCAAAATGCTCGGCTGGGGCCCTTTCCGGTACTTGTCCTATCTCAGAAGGGACCTTACGATATGATTAGAATCACTGGGTGCCAGGGGTTGGTGCTGTCCGGGATTTTTGCGGTGAGGTTTGAATTTTGAATCTTGGACTTCGACCGAGGTGAGAGAGAGAATCCCATCTCTTTTTGGCAAGACGTCCAACCCTTTCGTTGAGTGCTGCGGGGACTGGCCATGACGCCGGCACTATGAAGGGAGACAAAATATGTCTGCTCGTTCGAACGAACGACGGGCTGTGGCTGCTGAGTAGGTAGGTAGGTATCTTCAGATATCCCCCCTCCCCCTTACAGCGGATGACGGCGTCATCCATCATTCTGTTCACCTGTCAATCAAGCTACCATGGACTTGCATCTTGAGAAGGTATATCCATTACCTAAACCACGAGCTCATCCGATTGAATATCAGTAGAATCCCATAGCCACGCCTTTAACCGCCGTTAAACCGCGGGGGACACCGGCGGTGCTTCACGAACAACCACTACCTTCCGCTCTACCCAGGGATCATCCAATTTCCTTATGTGTCTGCCTAGATGCCATCAGTGACCTGTGACATGTCCCGTGCCGCTCTCATTCCGTTTGAAAAAAGAACACGGCAAAGGAGGTACATTGTACCCCGAAGACCATCGGGGGAAATGCCTAAGCAAGTCTGAGCTATGGTTGGTGGGTAACACCACATCTTGTCTTCATCTTGTCTTGGTGGTCTCACGCTGTCTTCCTCGCGTGCCTCCCCTCATCTGTTTTGCTTTTTTTTCCCATTCCGGTTTTGACTCTGCTACTGGCCAGGAACTCCCGTCCTACCAACCAGATCATGGCGTTTCCTGCCAGCAGGCTACGATTGGGCACGTTCCGCCTTTGATGCCGCCAGACGCGCTACGAAAAAGTGAGGCGAGCGAGCACACTGTGGTGTAAGCATCCCAACTGGCATTATCCCAGGGACCTCAACGCCGTGCTTTCCGTGCGGTGAGGTTGTCTTATCTCCTCGGCAAAATATTGATTTCTTTTGTCATTCCCTTTGCGGGGGGGGGCATCCGTTTCGTGATGGCTCTGTGACTGCGATATTTCACATTGCCATCGAGCGCTCCCCGACGCGCCTCCTCGCTTGCGCTACCCAGTCGCATCTCGGCAATCTGTGCTAATGCCCTGGACTGAGACACAGATTCATCGACACTGTGAGAGAGGCGGGGAAATGGCCCCGACAGTGTCAAAAGTGTGAGAGAGAGGTGGGTACCTCGTGTCTTCGGTTCTCGCAGGCGGTGAAGGGGCCCGTCCTTCACTCTATTTTGGTTAGTAAATGACCGGGACGCAGTGAAGCCTGTCAGACAAGCATACGCAGAGGTACGTCAGTATGCTGTCAGTGTGTAACCTACTTAGACACGAGGGAGGTGATTTTGCCCGCAACACTGCCCAACGGCAACAGCCAAATATCACATCTCACTTTGCATCTGGCAGAGAGAGTGTCCAGATATCACTCGGACATGGACGGAATTAACCGCTTGCACATGGTCTCGTCTCGGAAATCTCCGAACTGTACTGTACTCTGGGCGACCCTGGATGCTGTGTTTTTCTCAATAATGGCATTCAGTCGATCGGCCTTAGATCGAGTGAGATGGCCGAGGGCGGGCTCGGGAGTCGGAAGTCGGAAGGCGCGCTTATCCTGGGTATCCCCCTCGTCCCCCCCTGCCACCACCGATGCTCTGCGCCAAGAGACATATGTTCGGGAGCTACCCCAGACAGCCACGACAAATGCAGCTGCCTTCTCCTCCGCTGTATTTGCTTGTCTGTTCAGGCATGCCGAATAGTGAGCTCCATCGACAATCCCCGGGCGAGTGACCAACATGCGTCGTATTCGTTCGGTGCCCATCCGATACGGCTGCCCTCTTGCAGTGGGGGGATGGGGGGCGATGTCATGCAATTATGACCGAGGTCCATTTCCGATGGAGAGCGAGTCGGGAGGCGGTTTGTAGGGAATGGGTCCCAGCAATGCTTTTCCCGAGAACAAGGTGCGGCTACCACAAGCCCGTCGATCGGGCCTCAGGGAGTGGGTTCACCTTGTACGTGTGGCGTGCATGTCGTCCACTTCTTTTCCTTGTTCTTTGCATAGCAGGAGCCTCATGGCGGGTGTGAGACCAGGGTCGCTATATTGTATTATCGATTACTCAGCTGGGACCCGAGGGACGGTTAGGCACATGACAGAATCTCCATGTATCAGGGCACACGAATTTGATATGGGAACGCTCCTCTGCCACCGGAAAAGTGATATGTCGTCTCGTCGATTTACCTGTTGCTCAAGAAATGGCGGCTGAAGGTGTGAAATTTGAGAGTGAGCTTGAGGTTTCACAACCTCTCAGGACGCACCCGCAAAAAGCACACATGCGACAACTCCATTGCTAACAGGAGAAAGCCTGCCGGAGAAAGTAGCTAGTCTCCTGATGGGACCAAGCACCGCGGAAGATGGTTCGGGGCACAATACAAGTTGCGGGAGAGAGCGTGGGGACCGCGCGTTCTAGCTAATGACACCTCCCACTTGGTCGGCGACCGGCGAGCAGAGCGGATACAAGCTAATACCTCGCCATGTGCCACTCTCACCCACGGGAACGCGAATAAAGCAGTCAAGGCGGCTTGGTGACAGTCTCCCTCGCTCAGCGACGATCCCAAATGGGTAGCTCGGTAACCTTTTCAGGTAAGGAGTGTGCGTTAGCCGAGACAGTCCCGGGACTATGGGACATGACGGGCTTCTGCATTAGGATTGGGGTAGAGAGTCTTGAACCCAGAAGAAGAAACGAAAGTAGACAGTCCGAGCCTGTCAATTGCGCTACTGTGCTGTAGTTCAGCTTGTGTGGAAGATGGGTTCGTCGTAGAGCTGGGCTCGGTCCCGGCTCAGGTCCTTGCACCGTGCGATAACTGGTGCATATCATTCCAGAAACAGGATGTGGCTAGCCGTCGGTATGCACGAGCAGTGCCCGCAACGTTGCCGAAGAGCTAGAACGCGGCCGAACTGATGCCAGTATAGCAGATGTCCTATCAGGAGCTCGCGAGCTTCCCTCCGCGCTTCCACGGGTAGATGCATGATCTCAGCGTTGGTGGAGTTGCTGTCGTTCTGAGCATTTTCATCTCAGCACACGACCTCCGAGTGAGTATTGAGAATGTCGTGCCGCTGGGGGCTCGAACGAGGCGACCGAACCTCGGGGGTTGCCTTTTCGGGTTGACTTAGCGTCGAGTAATCCAACAAGGAACATCCTGGGTACCGGAGTATCTGACAGCGGCGTCGCCCAATGTTGAGACCACCGATATGCTTCTTGAGTCGGTTCCGGCGGAAATGGTCTCCCACGGCGTTGCCAAAGCTTGCATACACTCAGCTCTCTTCTGAAGGCGGTGATCACATCAACATCACAAGCCGAACATTGTGATCAGCAGACCCTCCCTAAATGTCGGCCCAACTCCGGTTCTCGCTACTGGCTTGCCAATGCTGTGTCAGGGTGCCTCATGGCATATCCGGCGGTGAGGAGCTGTGTCTGGGCGTTATACTAACAATTGAAGTCGACGTCGATAGTCGGCTATAAGAGACCGCGAAGTCCCTGATGAGTTCGAGAGTCTTTGTTCGCAGACTTACCCATCCTCTCTTCTACCTGACCCAAGGAACTGTTAGGTTTCATCAACTCAAGACCTCGCACCTTCACCGATTCAAAATGTCCCACGGAGCTCAGGACGCAGCCCCCCACCCTGAAGCCTGTGGGTGCTTCCCATACCAAGGTCGCATGTGCCAGGCAGTTACCTGCTCGTGGTGTGGCGGAAGCACACGGATAGAGTGAGGGAGGCATCCTGAAATCTATGTTGACAGTGTCAGCTGACTCCTTGCAGTTGTGATCGGTGCTCAAACTACCGTTACACATACGTTGAGTGCGATCATGGTTCTCGCAACAGGAATCGAGCTTCGGGCCTTCGTGGACCCCGCGGCAGTGGTTCCCGTGGTATGCAAGGCGGTGGCTCTCAGGGCCCTTCGGGTGGTCACCATCAAGGAGGAGGAAGCAGTGTGATGGCATAAGCTAGTCGACTGCTCCACCCGAGTGGTGGTTTCGCCATGTTCCGGAAGTAGGACGGCGGTAAATTCTTTTGCGTTCAGGGCGCACAGTGTGTTTCTTGGTTGGTACCTGGTTGGCGTCTTGATACGTTTCACCAGAGCGGGTTCTGCGTCCTATGATGTTGGTATGATGAGCCGGCTTCCCGGCATATGGTCACAGGCAATATAGTTAATCGCATTTCAAACCCGTACACCCAGATCTTCGGTGCATACTCGCAGTAAGCTTTGTGGGTGTCGTCGTTGACTACAGCGCCCGAGGCGGTGAAGAGAGGAGTCCGGGAAGACTCGCGGCGAACGGCAGACCAGATCGAGAGAAGAATGGACCTTAGTGAGGTGGGACGCAACGTTCAGTGCTCGGTTGCACGGTTCAGACTGGCTTCCGATCGACAGCCTGTATTCAGCCTTGTGCAGAGAGACTGGGCGCGGGTTGATGGACTCGTCTAGCATGGCTTCCCGGTGGGCTTGATCTGAGTGCAACTATACCAGGTTGTCCTCGAGGTCACTTGCCGGGAGCGCGGCAGCCAAAGACGGAACCAGCCAGCCTTGTGAACCCGGTTCCGACATCCATTTGCCCGCTCCGGCCGAAGTCGGACGTCGGAAGTAAAACGCGTGCCACGACGTTCCCGCTCCACGAGGCCATCATGTAGCCAGATCGAACGCCTGCAGCATCTACGATCTCTGCGATCCGGGACTTCGGCCTCTCTGAATATTGACTCAAGGTGAGGTATTCGGATTCGTACAAGTCCAGCTCCCGATCTCAATTCTCGTCAACTGCCGTAGGATCTATTTCAATCGCAGAAAACGGTTCCTCGAGAAAGCGGCTGGCTGTTGAGACTGCGAGACATCTGGCCGTTTGACCAGGGCCTCGGAGACCGACGTTAGGTAGCAATCGAAGATGTCATCTCGGTGAGGACTCAGCAACAACTTGGCCCGACTAGTGAGATGCGTAGCGTTGTGATACACACGGGGTAGCAGGATAACTGGAACAGGATGCCGGAGAGGGGAGCAAAGGGGGAGTGTTGGGCAGCATCCGACAATGTGCCAAGCAAATGAGAAACGAATGCTCGAGACGAATTGTAAACATAGTTTTATTAGGTGCGTTATTTCATGGAGATCGGGAGTCTGCTCCCTGCTTGTGCACGGCGCACTGCAAGAAAAAGACGGAACGGTTGTGTAATCCGCAACACATCGGACGAGGTTGTTCCTGGAATCCTGGCTGGTCACGGGTTGGGGACGACTGGCGAGGACTGCTTGGCTCCACACAAGCTGTGGCCCACCTTTAAGGTTCTCCCCCACAGTGGGGTCACCAACCGCCTCCTGGACAAACGATCGAAGCTTCGATTTCTACGACTTGGAAACTCGAACACCAGCTTGTTGTTGCAGGGCTAGTGCAAAGACGCCCGGCACGTTCTCCCACCGCCACCCCATGATGGGCGTATAGCCGCTCTACAATGTCCGTCATACTCTGCACTGGTAAGTCCCCTTGCTGTTTGGCGATGGAGGTGCATCGGCGCAAGGTGCTGACGCTCAGCGCGCAGCGGGTTACGACCATACCATCAGGTACGCTTCTCGTGGCTGACATCGAGTCGCAAACGCCCACATCGTGTAATGGTCGCTAAAGCTTTGCTGTAGGTTCTGGGAAGCCCTCTCGGGCATTTGCTCGCGCACAATCCAGCACCCCGACTCGCAGGTCAATCGGCTCTGCATCTCCCCCGACAAGCGCTTCCTGGCTGCGGCCGGCCACCACACCGTCAAGCTTTTCGATATCCGCTCGACCAATCCAGCGCCCCTACTTGTCTTCGAAGGTCACACCGGGAACATCACAGGCGTCGCGTTTCACTGCGAGGGCAAGTGGATGGTGACGAGCTCCGAGGACGGCACCGTGAAGATCTGGGAGACGCGAACCGGCACCATCCAGCGTAGCTATAACCACGGGTCCCCTGCGAATGATGTTGTCATCCACCCGAACCAGGGCGAAATCATCAGCTGCGATCGCGCCGGGAGCATCCGGCTGTGGGACCTCGCCGAGAACACCTGCTCCCACCAGTTGATCCCGGAGGAGGAAGTCTCAGTGTCCAGTGTCACCGTCGCCAGCGATGGGACGCTGCTGTGCGCTGCTAACAATGCCGTATGCATGCTCCCGCTCTGCTGGCAATCTTGAATCTCGTATAGGAGTAATGCTGACCTTCAAAGGGAAATGTCTTCGTCTGGCAGCTCATACAGGCGTACGAGAGGACCCAGCTCATCCCCTTGACGCACTTCTCAGCCCACAAAGAATACATCACCCGCATTCTACTCTCTCCGGACGTGAAGAAGCTGGCAACGTGCAGCGCTGATCACACGGCCAAGATCTGGGAGGTCAAGGAGATGGAGCCTGTTGGGCCTGGTGAGGAGCCGAAGCCCTTCCCGCTGGAGGCGACCCTCACAGGCCACCAGCGGTGGGTCTGGGACTGTGCGTTCAGTGCCGATAGCGCGTATCTTGTCACAGCCTGCAGCGACCACTACGCGCGTCTTTGGGAGCTGCACAGCCAGCAGATCATCCGCCAGTACAACGGCCACCACCGCGGCGCTGTCTGTGTCGCTCTGAACGACTACTCCGAGGCCCGATAGGACGGCTCGGGGGATGCCGCTCAACAGCGGGTAAGCAGGCCGAGGGTACGACATCGTCATACACTCCCGATTACAGGCCCAACGGCTCCGGGCCACAAAGCCCGGCCAAAGTCCATTGCAACCACTGTCTTAATCCCACGAAGGACACCCGGTGAAATGCAAAAAACACGGGCAAATAGTGCGGAAACTCTTGTATCAAACGATCTGCTAGCCAACCTAACGCTGGAAGAGCGCCCCAACCCCACGCTTTATCAGACGGAAGAGGAAGAGGCGCTAGTGAATTCCACAGCGTGAACGTTGTCTCTTCATTACCCATACCCATATCCATCAACAAGACCTGCAACTCGATTCTGGGGCTTTGGCCTCATTCCGTAGCTAGATTTTGTGGGCATTTGACAACACATATCTGTCTTCGGAGAATAGGCTGACTAATGATTTTGGCATGGCGTTTCATGGCGGACTGGACTGGGTTGGACGGGTAGCTATACTCGATTTGTTTTGTTTTCACTGATATATTGTTGGTTCTTTTGTTCCGCAGCGGATCGGTACAAGGTGTCTCAAATTCGGAGATTTAGCCACGACAAAAGTGCACTGTGTCTTTGCAATTATTTTGTTACCCGGCTAGCGAGGTAGTGAGAATTATGGTCTATTAGTCTGTACATCCACCACCACACCCACTTCCGAGCTCAGTCAGCCGCAGACTCGGTTTAAATCCAACAGCACCTAGCCATGCTCTACGAAAAGCCTGAAACTATCGCTAAGTTCTTAACGCGCAAAATGTCTTCATATACACCATATACGCATAACCCTAACCCCCATAATAGAGGAGTTACCACCCATCTCCCCATCCATCATCATCGTCAGTAGCCTTCGGCTTCATATCAATCTTCTTCTTTGCTGGAGCGGTCACCTTAGCCTTGGCCACTGGTACAACCTTCTTGGCCGCCACCGGTGTGACTTTGCCACCCCCAGATGGCGTCGCCTTGGCCAGCCCCTTAATCCCACTGGCAGTGCTCTTCTTCTGGGCCTGCTGTGCCGCTAGCCACCCCGCAAAGTCGGGTTCCGAGCCATCGTCAAAGGCCGCCACCGCCGAGGTGGACCCGCTGACTGTGCGGGAAGAGCTCTCCTTCTTAGGCAGCGTTGTGGAGGGTGAGAGCGACGGCGTCTCGTTGCCGTTGCCGAAGAAGTCGTCGCCTCCGGCGGCCTCGTCCATGTCACCCCAGGCATCTCCGTCGTCGACATCGGGGTCGGGGAAGAAGGACTCGCCGCCCATACCGCCCGATGAGGAGGCTCGTGACATCGGGGCAGACGGTGGCGGGGATTTGAGGGCCTGTCGATGTAGGGCCGAGGCTGTCTGGGAAGATGGGGCAGGACGGGGTTTAGATGAGGGTGCGGGTAGGGAAGGGGATTGGGATCCGTTGGAGGTGGGCTGAATCTCTCCTGCTGCAGCAGAAAGCTTGTTGGTAAAGGAGGATATGGCCCATCCGGCCCAGGCCGTGGCAGTTGATGCTGAAGATTCGGTGGGCTGGGGAGTGCTCATCCTCGGGCCGCCTGCAGCAGAGGTCTCGGGTGGGAGATCCGAGTCCGGCATGGCAGCGGCAGCCTTCCGGATTTTTTGGATGTATATATCCAGAGTCTTGCTGGCTTGCTCTCGAATGACTTTCTCTTTATCGATGAGAAGTGGGGAGATGGCCGGAATGATGCGGAGGGCACAGTCTTCATCAGAAAAATACTCCCCGGTGACGGACAGGGCCATCAGCGAGGCGTTGCGGGCGTGAACAAAGGGGTCTCGGAGCGAGCGACCAAAGGCTGCGATTAGTACTTTGGCCCGGCTGGACGTCCCGAGGTTTTTGGCAATCTTTCCCAGACATATTGTGGTGTTTGTTCGGATACCGGGCTGCTCGTCGTTGGCAGTTTTCGCCAGGTACCTCAACAGTTCTCCGTTGATAGTGCGGTCAGAAAGCTTGGTGATGAGTGTCAAAACCGACTTCAGTGTCTGTTCTCTCACCACGGGCGCGACATCCGTAAACCCAGTAACCTGGCCGAGTCAGTCTACATCTCGTGCGCAATAATTATAATCAAACTTGTCCGACTTACTATCTGAGGGAAAATCTTGTCGTTCACTGCCCTCTGTGACAATCTGTCGATCATGAGCGGGAGGTTGTCCAGCAAGCAGACCCTGATGGCTCTGTCGGGGTTCCCGAATAACCGAATTACCACAGGGGTGACTTTACTATCAAAGTCGTCATTTGAGAGCTTGGCGGCGATTTTCATCACAACAGCAAATGCTTTAGGACCACCTCCGCCAAACTCTACTGACTTTAGTAACTCAGGCAGGACCTTCATTTTGAAAAAGTCCTCCGGGAAGTCGTCTGTAAGTTGATCAAGATCACTTGTCCCGTCAGCAACAATGTCAGAATGTTGGTGAAAAAAATCAAAGACTCACTCTAGAAACACCTCTCGTTCGGTTTCACTTTTGACGCCCAAGTTTTCAACACCGTCTGTCAGTTTGATAAGAGGGCTATCAAAGAAAGAGCCATTGCGCTGGCCCTGCTCAAGAAAATGCCCTACGCTAACTCTTGCTTTGGGGTTTGCATTTGTCAGGCGCTTGTAGCTTGAGTGCATACTGGGAGGGATGTTCTTGACTTGGCCAGCCTGGTCAGAGCCACCAAAGCTCCCGTTGAACACTTCATAGACTAATACGCCAAAGTCGTAAGAGTCAACGGCGGAGTGAGGGCTACGCTTAATGGCATCCCAGCCAGACTTTGCAAGCTCGGGAGGAGTATACCTCGCTGAGTCGGGTGCCAGGCTACCGTAAGTCTAAGCTTTCAGGTTAGTCTCTAGGAATTGCGAATCACGAACATGACCATGGGATCATACGTATATCACAGCCTCATCGTCCTTGACGCTACTGAGCACCTCAAAGCCTCCGAGCTTCCACTCACCACTCTCCGATGTGTAAATGGAGGCGACTTTGAGGTTGCCGTGTATGGACGCTGCCTCGTCATTGATGAACTTGACGGTTTTCTGAACTATGGGGTTAGCCATCGCTTCCTCTCATACGGACGACACGGCGAGGTCGACATACGGCAATGCTATAAAGGCCCCATTTGGTGGTCTCCGGACTCAAGCTCTTGCGCTTGACATGCCACCGCAGAGGTACCAGGCGCTCCGTGGCAATGTATATATACGAGTCTGACTTTGGACAAAGTCTCAGCGGTTGTGCGGCAACGAGGGCCAACAGATGTCCCCAGGATGGCGCGCCCCTACCTCTACTGTATCCAACACTTTTATCACGCCGGGGTGTCGCATTGTGCGGAGCTTCTTCAGCGCATTTCGGGCGAGAGGGAGGGCGGACCGGTTCGTTATGATGTCGAAGGAGAAGATGCTGCAGTTTGAACCGTCCTCCTGTCATGGGCAGAGAAAGTCAGCCAATGCAAGCCTTGGAGATTGTGGAGGGCAGGCTGCGCGGCGGCGCATCCATCGCAAACTTACACGACGGGTGCCATTGTAGAGTGTCCAGATGGAGGGGTCCAGATCGACCTTGTCCCCAAATGTGTACGGAAATGGCGGGCCTTTCGCAATCGCCGAGGCGACGGCCGACTTCAGAAAATCCATGACCCTTGAGGCGCTGGTATGTTCGGGTGGAGCGAGGTCGGTGGCTCGCCGGCGCCGGGGTTTGGCGAGGTGGATGGAGGGCGTGCTGCTGCGAGTTTGTTTGTGACACTGGAGTCAATCTGTATCCGCAACAGCTACAGTTATCGGAACCGACAACTGTTAACGCTATCTTGCCACGCTAGCCCCAGCACGGCAGGCGGTGACGGGTGGCCCCCAGTTCTGCCGGGTCCGTGACAGCTGCGTGCACGGTTCATCCCTCCCGCGACGAACCAAATTTTGGGCTTGTCCTCGCGCGGGTCTCCCCCACGTTTCTTCCTCCATTCAATTCCCGTCCCGACTCGCCAACGTAGCAACTCTGATATTGAGGCGCTGTCACTTTAACCTTGTCTTCTCACCTCTATCTCCCATCCAGAATCCTGCTACCACTCAGACCACACGCCGATGCTTGCGCATTTATAGCTCGTGCCTTGGATGTGCGAGCGAGTGGGAAGTGAAGGTGGACGGTTGACGCAGCAGCTGTCAAGCCCGCGACGGCTGACTGCCTGCCATTGTCGGACAAGAAGGCCACAATACACACGCACTTCACGGTAAGCACTAAGCCTCTCTCCTGTCCGCATCGCTTGCTTTGAGCCTGCGAATTGTGCCCTGTGTCTGTGATGATCGATACGGTAAAAGGTCCGACAGCTCTGTGCACTTCTGGGGTCGCGGTTCTTGGTGGGTTCTGGGGTTTCTCGCGCCTGGGAGCGCGTCCGGCTGCCGAAGACCAGCCCTGCATGTTGCCTCGAGCCCCAGGCAGTGCGCGGACCCCCGGCGGCTGGATATATCAAACCATTGTTGAGACTTGTCTCGGCATGGCTACCACTTTTCGGAGCCCCGTTTTCAATCTCTTCCCAGAAATGGGGTCCAAAGGCCGTGGTAGACACGACAGGCTGGGCTCGCCTACTAGCGGCAGCGTGTAAGGCGCCTGAGCTCGCACAAGAACCTCGAAACCGTTGAAGCTGGCTGGATGATGACCACGACAAATAAACTGAAAAGACCTGAGACACGCGGGGCCTCCCCTGGCTCAAAAATCAAATGCTTCTCAACCTGGCACAGAGCAGTACTAATTACCAATGACAATATAGGACTTGTGGCAACACATGATAGCACCGTACCCTGCAGCGGCCTTGTAACGCGAGGCCAGGTCGGCCAGAGGACCGATGCAGTCCCTTCCGAAGCAGTCCCCGCTTTGTAAACTATGCAAAGGGGGCAGCTCGGTTGTCAAGCCGCTGTTTAGATGTTGCTCTTGCAGAAGATTCTATCATTCGGCGTGCCACTCACCGCATCCCTCACCCCAGTAGGTTATTCTCCACGCCCCCATGTCCGAGCCCCGACCCCGTTTTTGCTGGTCCATTCTGTATTCTGCGCGCTGCCAACGGAGGTTCCATACTTTCATGGCACCGTACATGGATGTACCGCCAGCGAGTACGAACCGCCCTGCCTTAGAGATCAGGCAGTCGGTACAGTCGGTTCTGTTCCGCACCTCTATCCACGACTCATTTCCTAGTTTCCATTTCCATGCCAGCCTACCAATCTCTCCTGTTCCTTTCCACCTTCCACCTTCCATCCCGAGGCCACGGCCCCCCACCTACAGACCGAACCAACAGACTCGCACACAATAGCCCGCCCCACTCGTAGCCTATTGTCACCCTTACCCATTCTTACCTCCCCCTTGGCTGGTCCCGTGCCGCGCGCTCTCGGATCCTTATACTATTCAATTTCGACTCAACACCTAATTTTTCTTCCTCTCCTAAACCCGACTTCAATCTTCAAGCCCCACGCCCACAACTACCTATGCTCTACGCTCTGCGGCAGCAACTGCTGAGAAATTATTTTACTCATACGCGACTGCAGGAATTGGACCTGTGCGAGGTGTGAAAAACGCATTAGCGACTCGCGCTACAATGAGGCCCCGTTACGCGTACCGTCTATCTCTCACATGACTCGCACCTCAGTTTCGTCTACCGCTACTGAAACCACAGCCGCAACTACCACGACCATTGCCAGCATGTCATATTCGCCGGCTCGTGCTCCGTCCTCCGCGTCGGACGGCGCGGGTCCGCGTGTAGGTGCAGGCGCCGTTCCCATTCGGGGTGGTATCCGATGTTCGATGCCGAATTGTCTGGCCTTGACCACCCCTGACCGGGTCTTTTGCTCGGAGCATCAATCATTCACGGGCGGGTCGATTTCTTCCAGCGTATCCAGGGCCGTCTCCGCAACCGCGCCAGCCCAACAGCAGCAGTTGCAACCAAAACCACCTGTCTCACAGTCGCAACCGCAACGCTCAAGCTCCAGCGCCGACCGCCAAGCCCTGCCCGCGGCATCGAAAAACAAGCTCCTTGCCGAGAATGACAAGGACCGCCCCATCACTATGCGTAAAACTGCGTCAAACCCCAACCCCCACATCTACCCATCTGCGAAGCAGACCACCGCGTCGCCTCCGGCGTCGGCCCCGGACCCCACCGAGGTGGCAAGGACAACAGCCTCGCAATCCTCGGCGCCTCCCACCTTTGCTGTACCACCAAATGCGAGCCCGCGCCGTCTGCCGGACGGAGAGCCGGTGCGGAAGCGGTCGCGGACGACGCCGAATTCAGCTGCTTCTCCGGAACCAAAACCAAACGGGACCGAGACTACCGGGATGGCAACGTCGTCGAGCTTTCAAGGTACTACCAAGTATGAGCGCCTTGCCCCTGTGTCCAAGAGGGACGGGCCCCGGTCATCCTCTGCATCCCAAGTAGCTCGACCAGGAGGCCGCCAGAATCCTTCCTTCAAGTTGGGTAGCAGCAAGTCGATGAGGGCGCCGCCTCGGAAAATGGCGCTCCCTCCAACAGCAGGGTTTACATTTAATTATGGCAATGAGAGTGGCTTACAGTCAGTAGAGCGCTTACCTGAACCGCCAAGTTTGCGTTGGGATGGGCATGCTATCAGCTCCGAGAAACGGGATGTGGATCAGGCTTTGCCGCCTAGCAAAAGTAATCACTCATATTGGGAGCTTACGCAACCAGGTAATCCATCATTTGAGAGGAAGTTACTTGCCACAGCTCAAATTCCGTCGTCCAAAGCCCCATCCCAGATACCAAACGGGTATGGCCACCATGCGACAGAGAGGAACGGGCTGAATGGTCAGTGTAACTATGATGGGCATCCTGGGTATTCTGGGTATCCTAAAGCCTCTGAGGAGTCAAGGGTGACTTTTGGGGCGGAGGCAGCTGTCCAACGGCCTCCAGACAAGCCGAAACGGGGTCCCAAGCCGAAAAGGGTCGGCAAATCGCCAGTGTTACTTGAAAAAGTACGGCCACCGCAAAACCGAAAAACAATTGACGAGTCCTTGTTTGACAATCTCGTATATCGGCAAGAAGGGGCGGCCACACCACCACTGCAGGTACAGGTCCCAGCGAGCCCGGCAGCATCGGTTGAGGCGAACAGGGCAAACGAGCCGCTCCCGCCAGACGAACCGTTTTATGCCGATATCGACCCACGTGTACACTGGCCACAGCCACACTCGAACACCTGGGTAGAGGCCAAGCAAGATGAGATCGCCGCCAGGCCACGGCGGAAGGCCAATTTTGGGAAGGCGGCGCAACGAATCCGCGAACAGCGTCTGCTGAGCGAGCCAACACCGCTTGAAGACACGGTTCCGGAAAAGGTTCTGAAGGACCCTGCATGGATGCGTGTCTGGAAGCGGCTACACGGAGGTGGCGATGACGAAGCTCAGGAACCCGCCCCGGGAGTCGTAAACGGAGCCGGGCCGGGTAGAGGGAGAAGGCCTGGGCCGAAGAAGCAGGCTTCTTCTTCTTCTTCTAACGGACACGCAAACGGACAGTCAAATGGACACCCAAACGGGCACGTGAATGGGTACACAAATGGGGCCACGAATGGATGTGCTGCAGGCGCATGAGTGGGCAGAGGCTAATTCCTGCCGGGCAAGCAAGGCCTTATCCTCGAGCTGAATGAGGCGAGTGAGAAGATCTTAGCCGTATCTTCAGCTGCGAAGACTGATTGATTAATGGTGAATTTTGTATTGGAGGAAATGGAGATGGAGGCGCAGAAGGAGGGAGGGTAGCTAAGTATATTCCTGTGCTGCACTTTGATAATTAGCCCTTTAGCATTTGGCAGCGCGTCCTGCCATAAAACATCATGTTGTATTATTCTTTTTCGGCCAGGGCTATAGGAATCTGCGCGTGGGGAACTGTATTAGCGGAATTCTTAACAGAGTTCTTTTCAGAGGGTCTAGGAGTCATGTCGAGCAGCTCAACGGGCCGGATGTACCTAGAGATCACGGTTTCCTGGCTTCTGCTTCAGTTTCGAGAGCTAGCTCACACAGCGGCCAAAATGGCTAACTGGGGGGGGGGGGCATTGGTTCATAAGATAGCCAGAGCTATATCAAACTAGAGCAGCCAGCTCGCTAGGATAGGCAGAAACAGAAATATCGTTGTTTTTGGGGCGCGTCTGTTGCGCCTTGAGGGGTGTCAAGCTGTGAATACAAGTGACACATCAATAATGATTAATACCCAATCAGTGAACCTAGAGGTTCAGTTTATCTGCGCTTCCCAGTTTATAGTACATTGCGCAGAAAAGCGCGGTATATGGTCTGCAACGCTATTAGCAAGAAGCGGCACCTCAGGTACCCAGCCACTACCGATTACCCACCCATGGACTATTCCTTTGCCCTGTCTAAAAATGAATAAAAACCCTGAACCAGCCAAGGGGAGCATTAGTTAGAAGAGCGATCGTGAAATTTCTAGGTCAATGTTTCCTCCCGTAGCGGGTAGACAGTTACTTCGAGGTCCTTTTCGTGCGAGTAAGTCCGCACAGCCAGCCAACACGGCGCGCGCTAGTGTCCCACCAGTATCAAATCGTAACCACTCCGCTTGGCCACTCCAGTAGCTGTTCAAAACTTCGTCAAAATAATAAGTATGAGAGATATTGAAATGGGGAATCGCTACGACGTTGACGACTGATATGTCCGACCCTGGCGGATGGGCGTGCGGGTGGGGAGAAGGTCCGCGAAAGTTGGTGAGATGGCTCCGCCACGTCAGACCCGTCGATTAGCGACCCTTTTTCCCGCCCAGCGCGCAAATTCGCATGAGTCCAGAAACCCTTCTCAAAAACACGAACCTAGGGAGTACCAGTTCCCAGGGTGATTGTGGCAATGGCCATATTTCGGTGTGTTCCGGGGTCGGAGGTTGAACCAAAAGGGGTCGCTCAGCAATAAGCCCCTCGATTTCAGCCATGCCCCGTCCCTATCCACGCGCAGCACCATCGGTAAATGTCACCCAACCCCCTATTTGTTTCTACAAAATACCATCCTAAAAGCTCCAACAGTAATACCAGCATATCCCTCATATCCCGCCTTGACATCCATGGGGACGCAGGATTAAAGAAAAACTCAGCCCCAAGTTCTCAGCCGCGTGACTGAAGCAATGAATGCATGTACCTAGCCGACTCAGCCGCGGGTATACACATCTTCCCCCTTCAAACGCTGCGGCCAATCGAACGTAATTGATACCCCGTACGTAGGTAGCGAGGCAAACATTCACCGACGAAAATTGCTTCTACTACTTTAGGAATCATTCAACTTGGGGATGTGGATGAAATGGTACCTAGGCAGAAAGTGGCACAGCACCAACAGGTTATACTCGACTTGGTCGGCGAGGCTGTCAGTCAGTCGGTCATCCCCCACCAGGGCTTGGCACCCCTCGTGCAATCACTGTTGTTGGGACCCACCTGTGTAGTAGGTCCAAGAATCAATCAAACATTGGGTTGTGGCATGGATATTATAGCCTTGGACGAAGAATTGGCTGAGATAAAGGCGCATATCCATGATGTTTGGGGAACCATCACCAGTTTGGAACGCGCCTGAGGGACGCACCTGGGTAACGCATCTTTGGAGACTCCAGACTACGGATAAGTACTAGTAGTTGTGTATGAGCTAGGAAGCCTGCCAGCAATTCAGGGATGCTATAAACCAGAGCAACACGTTGTGCCCGCCAGTCGAGTTCGAAAAATAAAATAAAAACAGTACTTTTATGATCCGTAGGAGTATCTACACCCAAAACTTCATGGTATATACAATCTGCCCACCACCTACTCTCCCTACAATACCCGCTTAGATACCCTTAGAAAGCAGATTCAACGCGCTCCCTGCCAGGATGAAACCAGCCTGGTCCTTGGTGATGGTATGTCTTGTGGGGATCACAAACTCCTCGCCCGTCTCCTTCTTGCGTACCCGCAAGCTAACCTCGCCCTGTCCGTTGCTCTTCAGCATTTCGTAGAGACCAACGGTTGCAACCTCATCACCGGCATTGATGCGGTCATAGTCCTTCTCCTCAGCAAACGTCAGCGGCATCATGCCCTGCTTCTTCAAGTTCGTCTCGTGGATGCGGGCAAAGCTCTTGCAAATGATGATGCGCGCCCCGAGGTACCGCGGTTGCAGTGCTGCGTGCTCGCGTGCTGACCCTTCACCATAGTTGTGCTCCGCCACGACGAGCCATGGTTGACCCTCCTGCTTCCACTTGCGCCCCAGCTCCGGAATCGTGTGCTTCGACCCGTCCAGGTCGTAGGCAACATTGACCTCGCCAGTGGCGGCGTTGACCGCCGTGTTGAGCGTATTCGCACTGATGTTGGGCAGGTGGCCCTTGTATTTGAGCCAGGGTCCCGCTGCTGAAATCGTGTCAGTCGTGCACTTGCCCGTGATCTTGACGAGCACGCGCAAGCCCGACAAGTCAGACGAGGGGAAGGCATCGAAGGGCTCAAGGAGGGCGAGACGCTCCGATGATGGTGAAATGGCGATCTCGACGTTCGCGTTAGGAGGCTGTGACAAAACCTTGAGGGCGTCCTTGCCTTCCTCGAAGGGTGTCGGAGGCCCCTCGAGGCCGTGTGGTGCTGGGAAGCGGAACTCCTTTCCGTCGGGCGTGGTGAGTGAATCTGTCACTGGGTTGAAGGTTGTGGATCCGGCAAAGGCCATGGCGGTAACGATTTCAGGAGAGGCCAGGAAGTTCATCGTCTCCGGGTTACCGTCGTTACGACCACGGAAGTTACGGTTATACGATGTGAAAATGGCATTCAACGTGCCCTTCTCTACTCCGTCGTGGCGCTTCCACTGCCCGATGCACGGCCCGCAAGCGTTCGAAAGGACGATCCCGCCAGCCTCAGTAAAGGTTTCAAGCGTACCATCTCTCTCAAGAGTCGCCCGAATCTGTTCACTTCCGGGGGTGATGTAAAAATCAGCAGCGGGCTTCAGTCCCGCTTTCTCAGCTGCCTTCAACATGCTCTCCACGCGAGTCATATCCTCATACGAGCTGTTAGTGCAACTTCCAATAAGACCAGCGGACAACTTCTGCGGCCACTGCTCCTCCTTAACAGTCTCCTTAAACTTGGAGAGCGGTGTGGAAAGATCGGGCGTGAAAGGACCGTTGATATGGGGTTCCAGCTCAGAGAGGTTTATATCGATCAACTGGTCGTACTGTGCGCCTTCATCGGCCTTGAACTTGAAGAAGGCATCCTCGGCAGATCCAGCTCCGGGGAAGTTTTGAAGCAGCCGGGCATCCGTGGCGGCCTGCTCTCTCCGTGTCGCTTTGAGGTAACGACTGGAAGCCTCAGTGTAGGGGAAGATGGAAGTGGTCGCGCCAATTTCGGCTCTGTGACACGGTTAGCTGATGTCACGCACCAAGATAAAAGAGGTAACTGAACCCCATGTTACAGGCGGTGGCCATGCCTGTCAAGCTCAGGGTATCCACTCCAGGGCCAAAGTACTCGACAATGTAGCCTGTACCACCACGAACGGTGAGAAGGCCAGCGAGGTGAAGAATAACATCCTTCGGGGAGACCCAGTCATTGAGCTTGCCGGTCAGACGCACGCCGAGAATCTTCGGCGCCTTCAGCTCCCAGGGCGCGCCAACGAGGGCCTCTACGGCATCGGCTCCGCCAACACCGATGGTGACTGTGCACAAGCCGCCGGCGTTCGGGGAGTGGCTGTCGGTTCCGAGCATCATGAGGCCGGGCACGGCGTAGTTCTCAAGCACGGTCTGGTGGATGATACCAGCACCCGGCGGCCAGAAGTCAATCCCGTATTTCTTGGCAGCGGACTCGAGGAAGTTAAAGACCTCTTGATTTGTCTTGATACCGGCTGACAGGTCGTCTTCGGCGCCGTGTTCGCCGACGATCAGATGGTCGCAGTGGATGCTGGCGGGGATGGCGGTCTGGGGTAGATTGCACGACATGAACTGCAACAGAGCCATTTGCGCCGAGGCATCCTGCATGTTCACGCGATCGGGGTTGAGCTTCAGGTTGGCCTTGCCCCGAACATCGCGACCGCCGGCCGTGTCGGTGAGGAGTGACTCCTCGACATTGTCGAGATGGCTGTAGAGGATCTTCTCGGCGAGCGTGAGACGCTGTGAGCCAAGCACCCGGCGGACCTGGGCGTACTTGTTGTAGAGGGTCTCGTACTTCGGCGGCAGGACGGGTCCGTTCGAGTAGCGTCGCGTGCTCGCAAGGCGGCAGATCTGCTGGGCGCGGAAGGCCCTCTGGAGGCGGTCTGTCAGTGTCCTGGTTCCACAATAACCCTGGACGATCCGGCGTGGGTTGGCATACCGTTAGGCCCATGCCAGACCGACTGGCAAGCTCAATTGGCCTCATGGTGATCTTTGGTCGCCGACAGCGTGGAACGGCAGCGTGGTTTGCAAGCTGGAAAAAAAGACGGCTTGCGCCATGCCGCCCTTTGAACCCCAATCCCCAAGAACCCTTGGCGCCTCCGATTTGCGGAGAAATCTGGGGAAAAGCTATAGCCCACAGTCCCAACACTCATTTCATACTGTGCAAATGAGGGCGAGTTTTCACCTTCAAAAGCACACTCAGGGGCTATACACGCAGTCAGGATATCCTAGACTTTAACACATGTCTGCTACAGGTTCTCTGTGCTTCATACTGAGCTTGCTGTCGGTGTCACTTAAACTGCGCAGCCCTGCAGTGCCGTCTTCGCCGGTTACTACACAGCCAATCATAGCGCGCACATTGTAAGCGCAACCACAGGCTAACGCTGGCAGTCAAACCAGCAAAGCTCAATCAATCAATCATGCTATGAATCAAGTGTCTCCTGTAACTTTTTATAACGATTCTCGATATAGGAAACACTACCTTCAAATCGAAATACCCACGACCCACTCATTATTTGTGTTATATTACATGGAATCAAACATGAGCCCTTGCTGCTCAGAAGGTTTTGTACATGGGAGCAGCAAACGACTCGAGCTCTGCATAAGGGCAAAGGATGAAGAACATCGATAATTTCTCGATGAAGGCCCTGATATTCGTCGTTCCTGCAATATCTGCCCGAGGAAGAGATATGTGACTCTCTGCTTCATACCCAAAACCAAGACTCGCCCCGCCCCTGAGTGGGTTGGACTACTTGGTTTCACAAAACGCATTTGAATACAAACGCTGCCCTCGTCCATCAAGACACAAGGATCGTGTTACAGGCACGTTACTGTAGGTTGATTTCGGTGCCATTTCAATTTCCGCCACTTTCTTTTATCTTCTCAAGCCCCATACACCCAAAAGAGGTAAAAAGGCCAACAGCAGGATGGATTCGGAAAATATCATATCCCCGGCCAATTTCGGTATGTGTTTTCAAACGACCAAGGCTGAGCGTCGCGGCCTCGACACTACATTGTAAATTTACCACATACCAACTCCGTGACAGAAACAGGGATGTATTCCATTTCTTGAACCTTTCTTTATTGAATTCACTGGAGAGCCCATCATTACCAGGTATAGGATCGGAACCCAGTGTCAAACCACAGGGCCCTCCGTTTTTTGGTCTGCAACTTAGATCTCCAGTGAGGCCTGTGCCATCACAAAATCAAGCGGGAATTCGTACTCCATCGCAATCTACCTACTCAAACCTCCCTTACACAGTCTAACGCCCCAAACACCACGCCCCAAAACACCAGAATTCAGGGAGACAGACCAATCTCTTATACCCACCGATAACAAGAAAATTGGGCAACTCGTAGGGATGCAATAGCCTCATATAATTTAGTGCTCCCGGAAAGAAAAGCGTGCCCCGACCCGCAGACTCCCCAGCGCTAATGCCCTAACAGATCGCTCGAGATGGATGCCAAAACGCGCCAGCTTACAACTACCAGTTATCAATCGCCCACAGTACTCTCGCTTCCTTAGCCCATCCTTTGCCGCTTGAAGTCAGGCCCACTGGTCCCGTCACCACCAGCATTTGCTGGAGCGTCATTCGACAGGTCGGCAAGTGGTGTGCGGCCGCCAGGTGACAAGACGGTATCACCCCCCGATGGCCTCTTCATTGTCGGGGGGCGGTACTGGCCACGGTTGGCGAGTGGACTAGAGACGCCAGGTGCACCAATCCGTCTTGCTTGATCCAACTGCGGGTTCACAACATTGCCCCTTACCATCGGGGGACCGGGCCGCGGCATTGCCTTGACTCCTGGTGAGGCACCGGCTACTGAAGGGGGCACATCGTCGCTTTTGACAGGCGCAACATGCTGGCCGTTCCTTGCCAGAGGTTTTGATTTGGTATGATCGATTCCCGGTGTCTTGCGGATCGATGGGCTCTCCGCCTTGGGGTTGAAGACTTGACCAGCCTTAGGCGCAATATGGCCAGTTGCGATTGCTTCTTCGGGAAGATGCTTCACAGCTCGCGCAGAGAAGAAACCCACCCCCTCGGCTGGAATGGTCGTATTGGTTGGTCCGGGAGGCTGAGGTGCTGCTGCTTGGTGTTGTCCGGTGGCCGTGTTCTGGTGGGTTTGCGCTACTTGAGGTTTATTTTGGTTGAATTGTTGCGGCTGGGGCCGGGAATTTGAGTTGGGCGCGTTAATTTGTGCCCCGCTGAAAGAATTCGAGATGTTCCTCGATGGGGGCTGTTGGTTAGGTGTATGAGGCTGCCGGGAATGGTTGGACCCTGCCGAGCCCGACCTCATCAGGGGCCTTGATGGGGGCTGCATAGGCGGGTTACTTGTCTGAATCGGGGGCTTCTCGTTTGATGTCACAGTATTCGGAAGTGATAGCACGACTTCGTCAGGGTGGCCTTCATCGATAATGTTGAAGTCCGCCTCGTCAAGCTCTGTGTTACATGATCAGTACGGCAACGAACCTATAATGCTGCAATACATACCCCCAAGAAAGTCCTCAAAAGAGTCTGCGGATAGCACTGCGATAATGTTAGCGGTAAAGCACGCGCCAACGAGTACGAGGATACATGGAAACTCACACTGAGGAGTGGCAACATTGTTTACGTCTGTCTTGGGCTTCTCGGCCTCCACAACTGCAACCGCCCCCTTTTTCAGGGCGTAATCTTCATGCCGGTGCAGCCTGTCAACATCAAACCTCTTCGGGGCAAACTTCAGTTTAGTGACCTTGCTCAGGTAGTCCTTGTCGTAAATGCAGTTGCCAAGCACGTTGCCAAAGTTGCGCAGGGCGCGTTTCAAGGCGTCGGTGGTGCCCTCCTTCTTGGCCTTCTCAAAGGCGGCAGCCTTGCTCTTGCAGTTCTCGATGTGGCCATAACCAATATCCTCGTGGAATGTGCCATCCCGTAGCGTCACACGCACGATGACGGACAGGCCGAGGCTGACCTTGAACGTCTGGGGGTTCTCGTCGGCGAAGTCCACCTGGATGTTCTGGATGCTGGAAGACCACCCGTTGAAGCCAAACACCTCGTTGGCGAGAGCGATGCACTTCTCGGCGGCTATGTAGTGCACCTTTTGGCCGGACGGGCCGGCACGGGAAGAGAGGTACTCTGGGCCGAGCTGTTTCTCAAGTCTGCTCTGCAATGTTGCGATCTCCTGTGCGGTGTATTCGGACATGCGCTTCTGCGGTTCCTCGAAGGGATTGGTGATGCTACTATGTTGCTGGCCGGGACTAATTGTACAAGGTGAAATTCGCGGTCAGCAGATGGACATTCGGAGGGAGCAACGCGACGCGGCGAATGGGAGGAAAACATACGCAGGCATCTCGGCGGCGGCGGTAGTACGGCTGCGCCGCTATGGCATTTGGTTGGCGTCGGAGAAAAGAAACAAAGCGAAGAGGGAACGCAATAGCTTTCACCGTCGGTCGTCTTGCTGCTCTGGCTTAGCTGGTTGACAATTGCTGCGGTCGCGCGTGCTGGAGAATCGCGCTGACGCGCTTCCCCCCACACGTTCACCACAGGTCATCACGTGAGTGCTAGCTGTGGAGCACTGGAGTTTGGCGGGTGCCCCGCAACCCACCCCTTATCTCCTCCAGAGGCTCACTGCCAATGCCCGCACTCTCGGCTCTGCGCAGCTTATGGTGGATTAGGTTGCTTGAATTGGAGTTCATGCAGCCGCCGTTTGCTGTCGCTTGGTGTTTGCTGCGGGTAAGACACACTCGTCCGCCTTTGGTTCTTAGCTATCCTGATTTACTTCGAGTTCCAACGCTTCGTCGCCTGTCTGCTCTGACCCCCCCTCCCGAGTTTCTCATATCTCAACACCGGCGGCAGCAAGGATACCTAGAGTCATTACGTATACAGTATGCCAGTGGCGGGGATGATTTGAACTCAATACGTGTATAGTCAAGAATTTAGAACAACATTGCATTACCTACACTACCTACGAAACAACGTCACGTCGCGGCTCGTGATCGGGTGCCACGTCAGCCCGAGAATTACATGAGTTCCAACAAGCGCATGATTGGGCACGTGGATTCCCGTCAAGTATCTGCACTAAATCACAGGAAAGTAACATACTGTTTGCAGAATGATGACGAGGACCGGCAAAGCCGTTTGTAATTACACTCCCCGCCCGAGCCCCCAATAGCCTCGGTGATAAAGTAGAGAAAAAGGGATATCAAAAGGGAAGATACACAACGCCGTGGGACATGTAGTCGAATAACCCCAGAGTCTATGCCAGCCTACCCGATGCAGTAAAGACGACCGTAGGAAAGAGAGAAAAGGTCGTAATGTGAAGCTCATGATGCTTATGCTTCCCGTCGAGTCAACTCAAAATTCCGTCTGAACATGCCGGTTCCGATTCTACCAAGGGCCTACGCGGACGGGCGAGCCGTATGTGCCGTTGATCAGCTGGTTGAGGATCGAGTTTGGGTCCGAGGGGCCGGAGGGGGGAGCGTTCGGATTCGTGCCCATCCATCCCACTTCATTTGCCATGGCGCTCATGGCCTGCTCCAACCGCCCGCCGGACTGTTGGTTGTGTTTTGCGAGACTCTGATCCCAGCCTCCAGTGTGCAAGACGATGCCGCCTCCTCTTTTGGATCCCTCCGTAATAACCAGAGCCCATGCTTTTGATATCTCGTCGTAAGCGTTGTGCTTGTGATGTCTGTACTGCTGGCTCTCCCAGTCCGGGAGGGCATGAATGATCTTTGTCGCGCCGTCGAGATACTGCAATGAGATATTTGTCTGCTGTTCGGTGGGTGGGAGGTACTGCGGGGTGAAATCTGAGATGGCATCGACAAGGGCGGCCAGAGGTTGTTTGACTCGAAAGTAGGTGTAGTCGGAGCTCGAATGCCCAAACGGAAACGATGCGCGTAGCTTCTGCTGATACTCCTCGAGCACCTGGAGCGCCGCAGCAACCGTCGGCCGCGGTGCCCCATTCACCACCTCTTGTCCGAGATCCGGGTGTCGCTCGCAAATGGTTTGCAGAACCATTCGTAGCTGTGTCGTATCGAGGGTCTCGAGGAGTCGCGGGAGCGGTAGTGGACGGCCGCTCAAATCGGTTCCCGCCCGGACCTTTTTGGATGGTCTCGAAAGTTGTCTGGATGAGATGGCGGGTGAGCTGGTGGGAGACACAGACATCTCATCGTTCTCATCGTCGGCCTTTCGTTTCTTGGAAGCCATACTGTAAGGTGACACTGCAAGCATGGCGTTAGTAAACGGCGCTGCATCAATCGTCCACGCTCGGGACAGCACAGCGGGCGAAGGCGATGTCGAATGATTGACGGAGCGAGCAAACATACTTGACCTGGGCGGCGATCGGCGGACGTTTTCGTGTTGATGAGGGAAGAGCGGCGGGTGCGGCGACAACAAGACGTTCATTCTGGTGGTAACGATGTTTCGCCGAAATGGCCGCGTGCCCAAGTGCCCAAATGCCTAGCGATCGGGGTTGGCGGATCTGACCGGTTTCTGCTGCCGAGTTGGATGGAAGGTTGGGGAGGAAGAGTGGAGGCGAGGTGGATGGGAAAAATGAGGAGATGGAGGTGCGGCGGGACGCAGGAAGCATCCAGGCGACCCTAGTCGGGCCTTGCAGTTGGCCAGTCAAAGGTGTGGATGTGGTCCAGAGGTTTTTTTGGTGTGCAGTGTGCTGGAGAGGAGCGACAAGGGCGACAAAGTGGATTTTATGCCGAGGGATCGGGTTGGGTGGTTTGCAGTTGCTGGCACTCTCTCAGCTGCCTCTGGTGCCAAGCCGGGCTAGCCCTACTGGGCCTTGTGCGAGAGCGCATTAGCTTGATGAGGCAGTCCAGCAGCTCCCTTGCTTACCTTTGGTTGCTGGGCGTGTATGCAGCCCGCTCTGGGTTCCGTGAACCATACGCTGAGAGCTCTCTGGCAGCCCTTCCTTTTTTTGCGCTTGGGGAAGCAAAAGCGGTCAGGCCATGAATTCAGGCGCCAACAACAGCCAGTGGGTGACATTTGGATGTGATATCGACAACTCATTGCTGACCTAGAATTCTGCCAGACCAATCGCTCGCTTTAGCTGACCCTGGCACGTGAGACTTTACTTTACTTGTTATCAAAGACAACAAATACCCTCGACCTCCACCTTGTTCCCGATCATTTGGCTAGGGTACGTTTGTTTATCCTGACCCTAGCCTGTATGATTCTGTCGATTGTTTCCCGAAGTATTTGCCTGTTTGCACTGTGGGAGCACCCACAGCGTTCGCCTGGCGATCGAACAGACTGCACTCCTTTCATCTCTTGCAACAGTTCCCCCTGTCGCAGCCCGTGGTCGAGGGAGGCCCGTGCCTGACCGGCCTTTCTTTGTCTGCTTCCGGCGGCTGACGTTGAGCGATAGAGGCATTTGCTGCATGGAAGTATGTCACTTCCCTCGCGTGGGAAGGCATCAGATGAACCTTCGCACCGCTCGTTATTGAAAAAAAAGGCAACTTATTTTGCTGCTGAGAGGCGCTTTGAATATATCAAAACGGGGCGATGGGGACCCGGAGAAAAGCTACCTTATGATACCCCTCATCTCGTGGGAGCTCTTGGAAATAAGACGTGCCCAGGGATGTGGAGCTAAGAATAACCTGATGCGCCAACAAACTCAGAAACTCGGAGGGAAAGCAAATCCAGGATGAGAAGCAGCCGACATGGAGCTTGCCCCTCACGCCTGGAGACCCAGCTTGCTGCTGCTCAGCTTCAGCTGGCTCGCATTGCACTAAAAGCAACTGGCAGAGTGGGGGTGTGGTTCCGTTTCCCCCGCATTTGAATTGGCTGGCTTATCGCTTATCGATCAGTAAATTTTTGATGCATGATCCAGTCGCCAGCAGACCCTGCGGTGTTCAAGCAAAAGTCACGATCATAGTCTCTCAACGTCTTTGAGAAACTGCCTTCCCACCACTAATATCATGGCTAGAAAAGATCCCGTAGCGCCGGCGCAAGAGGCCCCTGCAGAGGATGCCTCTGCACGGGAGGTCTCCGCCGAGGAGACTTCCCCGGCACCCTCACCGTCGAAGAAGCGCAAGTCGTCAGCTCTTGACTTCAAGGAGATCGAAGTAGACCTCAAACTCCCGGAGCCGCCCTCCAAAAAAGCCCGCCGTCTCCTGAAGAAGGGCAAATCTCTCCCAGTGAAGCCCCAGTCCGACGACGAAGAGGAATTGAACGAGGACGGCACCAAGAAGACCGACGAGGCCAAGAAGAAGAAGAGGGAGCGCTCGCCGTACGGCGTCTGGATCGGCAACCTCCGCTTCAATGCATCCAAGGACGAGCTGAGGAAATGGCTGATTGACAACTCTGGCGGCACTATCACTGATGAGCTCATCACACGTGTGCACATGCCGACTACCAAGCAAGCTGACGGCGCACCCAAGCCCAAGATGCCATCGGAGAACCGCGGGTTCGCTTACGTCGACTTTTCTACATTCGAGGCCAATGTGGCGGCCATTGCTCTCTCTGAGACAGAACTTGCCGGCCGCAAACTTCTGATCAAGGACAGCAACAGCTTCGAGGGGCGACCAAAGAAGGCAGCCGAGGACGACGAGGACGCCGAAGGAACCGCCACGGCGGCAGAGGGCGCCAAGAAGAAGAACCCAAGCACAAAGATTTTCGTAGGAAACCTTGCCTTCCAGGTAACTGAGGACGACCTGCGGACACACTTCGATAAATGCGGACCGATTCGTTGGATCAAGGTTGCCACATTCGAAGACACAGGAAAGTGCAAGGGCTACGGCTGGGTGAATTTCGAAGAGCCTGAAGCCGCCGAATGGGCTGTTAAGGGGTTCGTCAAAGTGAAAGAGACGATAGACACACTTGAGGACTTTATGGAGGTTGATGCCGAAGGAGTCGCGGGTGGAAGCGGTGAAGGCGAGAAGCCCAAGGCTGCCCCAAAGAAGAAGGTCGTGGATCCAGAAGTCAAGATAAAAACTCGCAAGTGGTGGGTCAACAAGCTCCAAGGCCGCCCCCTAAAGATCGAGCTCGCAGAAGACGATCAGTCGCGGTACAAGAAGCGATTCCGCGGAGGTCCACGACAGCAACAAGAAGGCGAGCCCGCTCCTGGGGAAGCCGGTGCCCCTACACCAAGGAAGTTTGTGAAGGAGAAGAAGGCAATCAACTACGCAACCGACATCAGCATCGCTAGGTTAACAGGCGCAGCCGTGGCATCCCAGGGCAAGAAGACTACGTTTGAATGATTCTAGCTGTGTAGAAGGATTCCAGCCAACTGTTTTTATGGCCATAGCTGTAGAGAGAGATGATACCTTTGAGGCGGGACCAGATGGATTTTTTCAAAAACCCCCGATGAACCAAGTAGCTGCAATTAGTGTGATGAGATCAATGTTGTGGCATAATGAGAGCTGAGCTAGTGGAAAGTATCATCAAATAGATGGGTATTGTTTCTCACATCCTACACTGTTGGCGGATATCCAGGTGAAGCGGAGGATGCACCCAATCCAAGAGTAATCTGCTCCAGACAACACCTTTCAATACAGGCTTGATATGTAGCAGTAGAAAACGCATTACGAGGACACATGGTTGGCAACATATACAACATCAGCGTCGATATTTCCACAATCAAGTTCATTTCCACAAGCAAGTTCGTTTCCCTAACCTAAGACCTAGCTGGACACAATCTGGACAATACATAGGCAGGCAGGATGTGAGTAAGAAAGCATCGGGCGACATGTCGACTTTTCCGGTGTGCAGTTACTGTTTGCCGCGCACAGATGACTGAAAATCGCCGACTAGAGATGTGTTGAACCCAAGGTTGCCGCGGTATGCGAGTCCACCGAGGGACTTTGATGGTGTGTTAATAGCAGAGCGAGGTTGTGAACCAATCCCAGGAAAATACATCAAAGCACAACTACATAAGGAAATAAAGAGGCGCGTCCTGTAGTCCCACCCTCCCTTCGCGCACTCCGATAACCCGTAATTCCTGGCTCCTAAAAAGGTGAGGACGATAGCTGAGCACCCTAACAGTGTACCTGTCACTTATTTCTTAGGGTACTGCCCCTCGTGGTACTCCTCATCAGAAGCGTCCAGGATATCGTACTCTTCGTCAGTCATGAAAGCCTCCGAATCGTCCTCTGCCCAAGCATCATCTTCGGCGCAGTCCTCATATTCCTCCTCGTAAGCGGGAGATGACTCCTGCTTACTCTCCTCATGGATGCTGGCCACAGGTGATTCCTTCTCGAGCTTAGGGAAGATCATCTGGCTCTGTTGCACCTCGGTAGTCTCCTCCTTCACCTCGTCCACGTTTGCCGATGGCTCGGCGGCTTTCTCAACAACTTCAGGCTCGATCTTGGCCTGCTTGGGGGCTTCAACCTCGACATCGCACCAGAGACGGTGGCCAAATTTCATGCCATCCTTGGTGGTCAATCGCCAATTCGAGACAATTCGGCCGTGACGCTGAGGCGTGCGCAGCAACACAGTGAAAGGAAACTCCTCACCAGGTGCAATCGGGGCGTAGCAAATTGTGGACTCCGAGGAAGACTCAAGATCTTCGGTCGCTGCTGGGTGGTTCGAGTCGACATGGCCCATATAATCACCGCCGACATACTTCACAGAGCAACCAGCTGGCCATGCGCCGGTGCCCTCGTTGCGGAGAACCCAGGTTTGTTCGAAGACGTGGTCAGGTCCAAAGACGGTGCCATCCTCAACAGCTTCCCGCACGAACACGGCGACGAGGTCATCCGGAACAGGCGCCTTCAGGTCAATCAAAGGCTTCTCCTCAACTTCCTCAAGCTTGATCTCCTTCTCCTCCTTCTCGTGCTTAATGGTGGCGGCCGGCTCAGACGGCTTCACATCAACCACAGTTTGAATATGGTTGGTGAAGAGAACGTTCTGGGGTGAGGTCTCGGTGGCGGAACTAGTGACGCTTGATCGAGATCGGGAGCGATCACCCATAGCTGGCATCAAACGCCCGTTCTCGTGCTCACCAGTAGTAGTGACACTGACATGTCGCACCGGGGTCTTGAACTTGATGAGAGGGTGAGTCTTGTTGTGATCGTTGGCGGGGCTAGCTTCGCAGCTCGCGCAGAAGTCGGTGTCATGGCAGACGGCACACTTGTAACGGTCGCCGATGATGTAGGTAGTGCTCTTGCGGGCCGATGTGCACAGAGGGCCGTCGCAGCAGATACCAACATGGGTAGGGCGGTTGAAGGCCCTGATCCGAGCGTTGGTGGTGGGCTCCAGGGGTTCGTAGACAGGGACGAAGCGGTGACCCTGGTGAATGAAGCTGCTGTTCTCGTGGCAGCTCGAACAGTAGTCCCAGTCAGGGCACTCCAGGCACTTGTGCCGAATTCCCTTGATCTCTACGTCACACCCGTCGCAGATTGCGTTGTGCTTCTGGTCGCGGCCAGCGGCCAGGCGGCGAGACACCTCGGGCTCCAAACGAGTTCCCTCAACAGCGGGCCCGAAAGCGTGCTTGGGGTGATGGCCGTGGCGATTTTTGGCAAAGCAAGCTCTGCAGAGGTCGAAATCGTCGCAAGTGGTGCAGTGGACGAAGTCAACCTCGGGCAATTCTTGCACGCAGCAGTTGCATGTGCGGATGCTAGAATAGAGGAAGTCGTTGAACACAGGAACAAGACGCTCCTGGGACGTAGTAGTAGAGGTAGAAGACGGAATGGCACGCGCCTCCTCGACAGTTCGAGGCTTAGCCTTCGGCTTGGGGGCGATACGCTCAGTTGTGCTGTTGACGATGACGCCATTCTCCACACACCTCTTAATCAACCAGTGCTCAGAGTTGTTGCAAACCTTGCCCTGGTCAACGCACTGCTGGCAAAGGTCGTAGTCGCCATCATCGCACGTAGAGCAGTGGAAGTGGGCGCCGAGAATAATCTCATCGCACCTATTGCAGCACACGGCGTAGTTGGTACGAGAGACGCCAGTCTTGCATGCCGAAGCAGTAGATGGCGATGGAATCGAGATAGCACTTGGCGCCCTGGATGCTCCGCATAGCGATTGGGCAGTCTTGTTCGAGGCGGCAGCCGCCAGTATCGACGCCTGGATCGCCTCAAGGGTATTCTCCATGGATGCAAGCCGCTGCTGGGCCTCCGATCGCTCAGGGGCAGCAGGCACAGGAGGGGTTGTCTCCTGTGGGACAGTGGAGGATGAAGGCGAAAGAACGGGCGTTGGAATGGGCTCAGCAGCCTGTGGTGTGGAAGCTTCTTCCTCGACGGCATCTTCTACCGACGCAGGTTTCGGGCCCTTCTTCTCTTCCTCAACAGGCTTCTTGACAGTCACGCGGATCTTGAGCTTCTGCTTCGCCTTGGCGGCACGTCCGAGTTGCTTGTACACGGCGGTGTTGGCCTGGTCCAAAACAACATACGAGGCAGCTGAATCAGAATATCGCTCGAATATGGCATCCGCCTCGGCCGAGATACCGAGAAGACCTCGAAGCTGTTTGAAATCATGTTAGCTGGTACTCGCCGACCAGAAGTCGAATACATGTGAGGTTTGGCCGCCGCCGTAGGATATCGGCGATGCCACACTCAGAAGCCTTGCGACGCAGTAAATGCAGAACGTACCTTGGCCTCGAGGACATTGATCACGAGATCCCGAAGCGGGAGCTTGAAGCGACGACTGGTCCCATCAAAGTTGATCTTGATGGTGACCGGGGTGTCGGGTGTGGTCGTCGAAGACGATGCCATGGTTACGGTCTGTCTGCTGCGATAAGGGCAAGAGCCTGGGTCAGCGGGCAGGCTCCTTCGAGGATGTTTGATTGATGTCGGGGGAGACGAGGGAAAAGAGGGGAAGGAACGAAAGGCTGAGCGATGATGGAAGGCAGACGCCGATTGGCGTTTCAGGCGATGGTGCACTCACAAATGGCTATTGGTGACGAATATCGCTGGGTATCGAAATATGCGGCGTTGCTCCGTGTGTCTGTGTCAGACAGCAGACGCAGCCGACAAGCCTGGTGGGAGGCGGTGGTTGCGCGTGCAGAGGGTTGAGGATGTTTGATGCAGCGGGGAGAGTGTTGGTTGCAGGAAGGAAGAGATCGGGTTGGCACCAAGGAGAGGGATGATCGGAGCTTGGGGGCGATAACAAACAGGCCTCTCAGCACGATGGCCCGAGCTGCAGTGGAAAGCACGAGGTTGCGTAGGCGTGCGCGGTCAAATGTATGCTGTACTCAAGCTTGGTAGACACACCCTCCAGGCAGACGGCCGCCTCGCAATGGAATGGGAACTAAAGGGAGGCAAAAGCGGCAAGACGGGGCATATCGGACTAACAGGAGGCGGTCAGATATACCTTTTATTCCCATGTTGGCGCTGTCCGAAGGCCTGTCGAAGGTAGTCACGTCTCGCTAACAGTCATCCGGTACCTGCTGGCGAGCCTACGTAACCCTCACCAGGATGAACCAATTGTCTCATCAGGCGAGGCGGCGGCGTCGCTGCGTCTCTCAACCAACCCTTCCCAACCGCATCTTTGTTCTCGGGCTCTGAATGCTAGCAATGGAGGACAGTTGTGGTCGCCCGGCGGGTTGCTAGGCTCTCATTGCAACTACGTTTCCGGTCGGCAATCTAGCCACCGCCTTTGCTGAGATTTGAGCTATCCGCGAAATATGTAGCCACCCTAGAAGACGGTCGAAGCCTCCGACGTGGGCTTCATTCTGCCATGACTTCAGGGAATCCCTCACCAGGGCCCATTCACGGTCAACACCCGACGACGACTCACCGATGAACGACGGGGCTTCCCGCAGCCAGTGACATGGACGCCAACGCCAAGCAGAGAGCTAAGAAAGATGCACACAATTACCCAGGCTCACCGCATCCCGGATCCAGCCTCCCAGTGCGGCCGTGAGGCAAATCCACTATCCCCTCCCATCTACTACCCAGCGCCAAGCGAGCTGTCGCGGAGTCAAGATTCACGACCGGCTCCGTTTGCTCCTGGTCGGCGGCGGTTTGCTTCTCTGGCCTGGCCTCCAGCTGCTGCTCATGGTCTCGGAATACCACAAGCTTGTTAGTGTCACACTGTGCGCCGTGCTGTCCCGCAGTTACCCCTCACGTGGAGACAGTCCCCGGCCTGACCAAGCGGGTCGAGAGTTCCCCACCTCGCCCACTTGCCCCCGCCTTGCAGCCCCCCTGCTGGCGGGCGTTGATTGCTCGTGGGCTGCTGATCAATGCAGAGGAAGGCGGCAGTATTACGTCGTCCTTTGAGTGGGCGACGTCGATATGTTGCTGTTGTTGGTGCCATGTTGGCTTGAATTACGCAGCCCGAACAGGCACACCTCACCTCACCTTACCTCCAAGCCCTCCCCCATTTCATCCACCCGTTCGAAGACGCCACCCTTTTGAGGAAGCCAATTCCGCCCGAGAGCGCACCTGCCCTGTGTGGCTGCGCTTCGTCCCATGCAATTTGCAACCTTGAAAGCATTCCCCAATCCTCGTTTTCCAAGCACCTCAACACAAACCTCCATCTTGTCTCGGCTCAGATTGGCGCTGGAGCCTTGTCGGAGCGCCGCCGGCGCTAGTAGGTGGGAGAGGCTGATGACTTCGCAGAACAGGCCCACCACGTCGCTGCAGTGCCCATGTTGCAGCTAGGTGAGAGTGGGGTAGCTATGAATCCCTTGGTCGGATAGGGTTCAGGCAGGCTACCTAGGCAGGTCGGCAGAGGCTCTCTCCCCCTTGGTTGCTCGTGGTCTGGCCTCCAGCGTCTCCACGCGTGCATCTCGCTATGCTGAGACGGGGCAGATTGACAGGCTCTCAGACAATACCTACCGCGCACTCGACCGACATCTCGGTTGGATTCTAGAAACTCAAAACCCACGCACTGGGCGTATGTTCCTGCACAGATCATCTCACAGGTGAGGTGGCCCAGCCGGTGGCCTAGCTGCCACCTGTGATCTGCGAGCCGCGCCATCGAGCGGACACCTCTTACGCGGGCGGCGATTTCGCTTGTCTCCCTCGGAAACCAGCGGGCCCGGGACGCTGTGATCCTACCCGTGTCAACGCCCTATACGCAGCGCATTTCACGGCATTCTCTCCGGAATAAGTAGGGATGGGGGACACCTAGCAGGCGACGGGTACCGTCCGGCCCCGATGGTCCTCTCCTACCTACACTATGTATGCTGCATACTGCGTGGTTCTCTTCTCCGTCGCTGGGCTGGCTGCCGGGCACCAAGCACCAGCGACTGCCGCAATGCACTCACCTGCTCTAGTCGGTGCGGTGCATTCGGTCCATCCGTCCTGCAGCTCGGCGTGCGTGCTGCTAGCCGCTATGCCTGAGACCACGGCCTCGTGTGCGATGAGATGGACGAGGTAGCCCCCCCAGTTTTCGGCGACATCATCTGTGGCTCGCCGTCGATGCTTCGATTTGGCGTTCTGCTGTGTCCCCCTGTGATCACCAATCCTCCGCGTTTTTTGCCCCCGCACAGGTGTGCGCTGCGAGTCTCTCATGCGCGCCAGCAGCAGCAGCAGCAGCAACAGCGGCGGCGGCATGGGATGGGATGGGATGGAGGGGCGGGAGAGGCGAAGGGCCCGAGTTCAGTTGCCTACGTAGATGTCGCTGCAATTATCCGACCTCGCTGTGCATTGCCCTTTGCGGGAGGTGGAACCGCCGTCGGCATGTGTTTCTCTAGGCTCAGGCGGTCAGTCTGCGTCACTCATAATTCATAATCTGACCGCCATCTGGCTCGTCTGACCAACATGACATGGGATTAGAGTATCTCAGTATATAGAACTGAATACGTTCCCCAATGTGCTCTGCTGATGAATTCTAAATTAGGAATCATCGGTTTGAATGAACGCTCGAACAACCGGATGGCTGCACTCGCCACCGTCAATTAATCCAAAAAAGAACAGCAAATGCCGGCCAAACATGGAAAGACTAGAGCCACCCCGACCCAATGCCCACAGTGCCCAGGCATACATCGCATCGCATCACATCGTACATATCACAGAGCGTTTCTGCTCAGGAATCGATGATTGATTCCAACGCCTCACCCAAAGCCGCCTCCTCGTACCTAAACGTGACGGTCTTCCCTTCGACGAACTGTCTGCCAGGAACCCGGACACATTTGATGCCTAACCGTTCCAGCTCTTCGACGTCGACGGCCGGAGCGCCCCCCCCTTCCAGATATACAAGGTGACTGACGTATTTCGCGAGATGCTGCTTTGCGCCCGCCGCACCCGGAGCCTCCGTCTGGGTGCATGCTGCTGCGATAGCGGTAACAAAGTCCTTGGCTGTCATGGGACTGGCCCTCGGCCCGGTCTCGCGGTCTAGCTTGGCGTTGAGTATCAAGATCTTATGCCGAACGTCCGGCGCAGCGATGGCGTTGCCGACACCACGCAGGATTAGGGAGGGGATGATACTTGTGAAAAGACTACCAATGCTGTATATGACTGTTGTGGAGCTGTGCAGGGCTGCTAGGACCTTGTCGTTGACGTCTGGTGGGATCTGTTAGTTGGTTGTGGATTTCAGGGCAGTGGTTTACATACTGGGCCAGATCTCGTGTCCGTATGGATTGATGTACCAGAGTCTCTGGATGCGAGCTGGCAGGTCCTCTTCCTCGGCCTTGCTGAAGGTGATGTGTTGTCGCCGTAGCACAGGCAGGCTGCCCGGCAGGTTGGCATCCTCGATTCGATCGTGGTCGGCTGCCGTTAAAGCCGGGGCGACAAGCGTATCGTCTGGGAGTGCCGTTGGGGCAGACGGGTGGCTGATGTTCACCTGGCCCGTGACGGAGCTGCCATCGGCCAAGCCTGCCGAGATGTGATGGGTGAAGTTGGAGTTTATGGCTGGCAGGACAGAGACCGACGTTGGGATGGAGCAGATTACGGAGAGGAGGTAGATAGCGGACTCAAGGGAGCCAGAGAATATGCGAGCCCTGTGTATGTTAGTCCGGGAAGTGTCCAGCATGGCTGAGTGGTACTGGTAAGAGATCATGCAAGACGTACCCGGTAAGGAACATATTGCCAATACTGGCCCTGGAGAAGTCGAAGCCCGAGTTTGGTCGGGCCCTCTTGACAATTTCTAGGTTCAATGTGTTGAGAATAGAGCGGATGAGCTCCCGCTTAGGACTCGAGATGAAGCCCCAGAGAAGATGGCGGGTCTCAACAATGTCGAGCCACTCCATCCGGGCCTTCGCTGGGTCTGCGGGAAGGCGGTGTTCAAACAGAGACTTCAGGGCCGACATTTCCTCTTCATTGTAGACATTTTCTTGGCCGTTCTCCCGGGAGGGGATCAGTCTCACAAGACGACTCCGAAGGTCACCGACACCTAAGGCCCGGATCAGAACCCACAGACTTGACAGTTCTTGACAGCTCTTGCCATGGACTCACTTGGCCCGCCAATAACTCTGATCAATTCTGACGAACTACCCCCGTTGTCGCTGATGGGAATCACATAATTGAGGGGCCCGCTCTGCTTCTCAGCGATCCTGTTGAATACACTGACGAGACTGTTCGCCGCGGTGCCTGTCAAGAAGTCAGCTACAAAGGTCACATCCACGCAAGTCGCAGGATGTTTTCATGCAAACAGGCAGACATACCACCAGAGAACACCGTAATCGCCGACCTTTTGCCATTAGCGCCCCTATTTCCGTTCGCAATGTCCATTGCGCATCGAAGAGACACCACTGCATCAAACGAATGAGGGAATAAGGTATTTCGTTTCGCCGCTTAGTTGTGCTCAGCTCGGGGAGGTCAAGATAAGCTCGTGGGCCCAGGCCTCCATTTTATCCCTTGACCGAGTCGACCAGCTCAGCTCTGCCCTCACTGCTTCAAAACCACGACGACGTAGGGGGGCAGGAACGATCATGCCTACAACGTGTTAACTTCGTATTTTCCACTCTCCCCGCTGCGGATAGCCCATCCTTAGGTTACAAATTCGTCACCTTTACAAGCCCGTGAACAGACTCATGTCCCGAAAAAGAGAGCAGCGGGGAGTCATCGCCGGCAAAACCACGGATCATCCCTGGCTCGTAAGCCCCTCCAAATTAGCTGCTACCCCTGAAATATCGCCATTTCCAAACACGGTAGCTCCGCTCCATCCCTAAAAGTAAACACGCAACCCCCTCACTGTAATTGCAACTGCAGTCCACCATTCTTTATTTTTCCACATAGAGTAGTACCAGTTTCGTGCTGGGAATCCACCAAGTTAAATACCCGGCTCGTTTGTCCTGCTCGGTATTGTCCTTTGATGGGTAGGTTTTACATCACGCAGCAAGTAATACCAAACGTACGTGGAAACATTTTAGCAGGAACTAGTGCGCCATGAACGCCATTTCTTTGGAAGAACCCAAGAAGACTATCTACTCAACCCAATCGCTACACAAGATGCTAGATGACTCGACAGGGTAAAACAGGCCACATCAACCACCGCTCTTGACTTTGGGTAGAATGTGATACTTCTTTCAGTTCCGCCGCTCCCCCATCTTGTGTTGACAAAACGCCCCAGAACGCCATGCAAAGGAAAACGAAACCACAAGGCCGAAACAGAGAAGTACAAAATGTAGCCCAAAAGTAGCCCAGATCACCCGGTCAAGAGAGAACACACACAGACACGCACATAGAGAGAGCAGAAAGCCAGAAAGCACGCACAGAGGAGCATACCCCGGTATTAATTAACACAGCCAAACTCGACCGACCACACTTAAACAACTGGCGTCGCACCCCGTGCCATCCCAACAGCAACACCCACAATGGTGAAAACACCAACAATATTCGCCTTTTTAATTCAAGATGACCAAGTGACGGTAGCACGCCTTTGGCGAGCGTAGCGTAGGTATGATTTAAAGACGGAGAGGGGGTGAGAGGGTATGTGTTTGGCTGTAAACCAGGTCGAGGTCGAGAGAGGGAGAAATGCAAAAGTTCATAGGTGATTGTCGAGTCCGTCTCACTCCATCTGCTCCTCCTCGAGAGGGCAAAAAGATCGTCTCAGCGTGCCATCCTCTATCCTTCCACCCAACCAACCATAGAGATACTGGTTAGAATCTCTCCCTTACTAAGCTGGTCTCCTGCTCTGCCTTTGCAATCACTCTGCTTCCATACAAAGGATATGTTCCTTTGCTTCTTGAACTCCCGTTCTCTTTTCTCTTGTCTTTTTCAGTTCCCAGTGTCTGCCCGAGCCATCCTTCGCGAGAGAGATTGTGTTGCGGTATATAATACAACGGCAGTAGCGCCTTGAAACATACCCATCCTCCAGCAAGAGCCAAAGCATAAAGGGAGCGCGTTGATACAGGCTGAAACTCAGATAGGCCACGAGAAAAGCGGCAAAGCAAGCGGCCTCACTCAGGACCGAAAGAAACCCGCGATGAAGTCCAGAGAAATAAAGTTGAGGAGAACCTGGCTCGCAGCTGAACGCCCCTGTATACGATGGCAGGGCGCTGTGGCGATAGGGTGGATTGTTTCGCAAAAGAGCGATTTGATTAAAAGGATAATTGATGATAGCGGTGTCGTAAACTGAATGGCTCCCCTCGACGATCGTCCACGCCGGCCGGCCTCTTAATAGTGTTTAAGTGAGTGTCATTCTCAGCCAGGCGAGGTCAGCCCCAGCTACTTGTCCCAGGGCCGTTGACCATGTGATGATCAGATAGCCCGGACCACCTAGATGAGCTTCAAACGACAATAGTTGTTCCCTGACTGCGATCCTGCGGAAACCCTCCAAACTATGGGGCGTAGTAGACCATTCCAGGTGCTGGCTGTGGGTAGTAAAACGCGTCAGGACTGGGAGTCACCATCCCACCCATGCCAACCATGCCAGGATTGTACTGTTGCGGCGGCTGGTAAGCGGGCATTCCTGCCATAGAGGGGATCTGATTTGGGTCGTAGAAATAGTATGTCCCATTCATCTCTTGCATAACCAGACCTTGCCCAGATCCAGCTTGCCCATTGCCTTGGGCAGCTTGTGCGTCACCCTGGCCATTCGGGTTATACGGCGCTTGTTGAGTCTGCTGCGCCGCCGGGACGAACGCGGGCGCGCTGGCGTTAGGTCCCATATTGGCACCAAATTGTTGGGGATAATAAAAGCCTTGTTGTGGTTGCTGCATTTGCTGCATCATAGGGTAACCCTGGCCGTAGAATCCAGGCTGAGGGTAAGCATTGGGCTGGAACGGAGCCGCATGAATAGCACGCTCAGGGATTTGCGAAAGCGGCCCAGGAGTTCCGGGGGCGCCTTGTGAATGATACGAGGGATGGCGGACGTGTGAGTCTTGCGCATAAGGATTGGAAACTTGCGGTGGGACTTGATGATGGAATGCTTGCTGATAGGGTGGGGGAGCGTTCATCGCCTGGACGGGCGATTCGATGTTCTCGACTGAAACGGTCTTCTGGGGGCGCGGCTGGTGCATAGGGATAGAGTTCGGTCTGTTCTCTTGGAAAATAGGCTTTTGAGGAAGCGGGTGGGTCTGAGGCTGCGGGAGATCGTTGATAGACGTCTCCATCACGGTAAGGGTCCTATCCGGGGCATCCGGTGGCGTAGGCATCGACATGGAAGCGCCCTGCGGCTGGACGAGCGGGGGGAGGCGGACCACAGGTCTGCTGTTATCCATCGGAAGAGGTGGTCGCGAAATAGCAGATCCGGTAGGCGACAGGAGATAGTCGCGGCCGAAATCGTGAACGATCGAAGAGCGTCGGCTCATCGCGATGCTAGGAGAATAGACACTGCCGTAATAACTTCCATACACACTGGTCCTCCTGGAGAAGGGGCCCACCGAACCTCCCATAGCTGACCGGGGTCCCTTTCCGCGAACACGCTGTTGGTTTGGCCGCATCGCCCGCGGGATGAAGATAAAGGACCTGTCGTTTGCGGGGTAGATATAGCGTGGCATAAGAGGAGCCGCATGTTCAGGAAGAGATATACGAACGGGCTTGTCGCGGCGGAGGGGTGGGCGGTGGTCGGGAAGCTTTGTGTACTGCTTCAGAGCGATGCCGGGGAATGTCTTTGGGGTGTCCAGAACAAGCGGAATGTAGACCCTGACGACGGCATTTCCAATATGCCTCTCGGTCGACATTGCTCTGTTGATAGTCGTTTTGCTCGGAGGAGCAGTAGGGACGATGCCGTTGCCGTTCAGTGGCCCCTCATTGTCGGGAAAATACCGAGCCTGTCGATGGTGATGGTGGTGGTTAGACGGCGGTGGTTGAGTGACTGCTTCGTGCATATCGTGGGCCCAAGGCCCAGTCGTCGTGGGGTCAGACACATTGTGCAGCTGGCTGGAAGGGACAGTTAGCACTGGCAGTGATATGAGGCGAGGAAGGTGGCTTTGACATACCTGACAGGTGCGAAGGGGCCTCCAAATGCACCGCCTCGACCCCCTCGTCCGCGGGCTCCTCGAGGGAATGGCCGGAAGCCATTCGCAGCGGGGCCTGCGTGTCGATGGTCGTGCAAAAAGAAGGCTCCTCGGTTGGGCACGAAGGTCGGGTCTTCGTCCCTCTTCCGCCGATATTCATCATGCTCACGACGCTTTGGCTCCTGCACCGGCTGCCGTCCCTGCTGCCTCGAAACCGGACTAGAGCTCACCACAATGGGAGCCGCATCCTTGGGAGCAGACTCTGGCTGGACATCATCAAAGTTCAACTCCTGAGCTTCCCCGTCCCTGTCGGCAAGCGACAGGCGGTTGAGCATGATCTCATTGTCAGCCACGGCGGTCTCGACTTGCTTCACGGACGGCTTCTCGGGGGCAAAGCCATCAGCTTTGCGTCGGAACCCCGGTTTTGCACTTCCGTTCCCCATGGGCTTCTGAGCATTGAGCGCGGTGGGCGACATCTCATCGACGTTGCTCGTATCGCTGTCATCTGCCTGATCATGCTCGTCACTGGCGATAGATCCGTCCGTCAGCGAGTCGTCGTCCAGGTCGAGGGCCTCGGGGCCGCCCTCCTCCTCGCCCTCATCCTCGACTCGGCGACGATGGCCGATGGCCTTTCTTCGACGGGGTGCGGCAGCGGCCATTGTGTCGAGGTCGGCTCGGCTGGGCGGAGAAGCGCCGGGGAGACGGGATGCAGCGGGTGCAGGGAGCTGCGATGGCGGCGAGTCAGCGAGATCATGCGTTTTGGGTGACAGCCGGTGATGTCGAGCGTTCGGTCGTCGTGTGTGTGGTGCGTCTGCTTAGGAGTCGCGGACGAAACGTCGGCAGCCGTGACCGCGCTGCGCTGAGAATTTGAAATGATGCCAGAAACCAAAAGACGATGGGGCCGGGGATTCAGCGACTGCAGGCCGTAAGCAAGCGTAAGGACCAAACAGCCAGAATGCGGCTTTGATAGTTTGTTGGGGATGCTGGGCGGCCGGGAGCCAAGCAGTCCAAACTGGAGCGGCGGCGACGTCTGCAGACACGACGAAGGCAAAAAAACGCGGCCCACTGCGGCGAATTAGCTCGACTAGCACCCGCCTGACAGGACCTGACAGGTGGCTGCGAGAACTGGGCGAGGGCGCCTTGGGTAGGTAGGCCGGGCTGGTGGGTTCGTGGATCGTGGAGCGGGCAGGCTCAACGGCAGAAGCGGATGGTGTCGTTCGGATATGGAGAATGGGGAGATGGATCGGATTGGGAAGCAGAGGCCGTGGGCAGGGCATCGAGGTCCCGTTGCTTGTGCTGGGCAATTTTTTTTTTCGAACAGGGCCGTCTGAGTGGCTCGTCATCGACAAGACGCTGTGTCCGTTTTCGCCTGGCTGTCACTCCATCAAGCCGCGACCACCTAGCGGCTTTCCAGCACTCGCGCCCCTAACCCTGGCCTGCCCACGGGCCACAACGGGCGGTCCGCGGGGGACAGGTCAGCCCAGTGATTGAACACGCACTTCAACAAAGCTTCAAGTTCCATCCGCCTGCCTGGGCATTCCATTGCCATCCTCCTCCATGCAACCTGGAACCAGGAAAGGAATCACAGTCCCACACGCGAAAGAAAGGCTATCCCTACCCTCCAGGCTCTTGCAGATTCCATTGCATGCTGTCAGGCTGCCGGCCAAAGAGCCTGACTGTGGTGCGGAGGTTGTCTGTCTACGACACATCCCATTTCGCTGTTTGGCTCTTTCATCGCGACGCAACCCAGGTAAGTGGAGCCCAGGGTGGTGACTGATGGCGAGGACGGCGATGAGCCATCATGATGCACACTGTGCTTGGCTGCCTTGACATGGAGTGGCCCGAATGAGCGTCGTCCCTTCCCCCCGTTTCATCGGAAGTCGCGCAGGGAGACGCCGTGTTCAAGCTCAAATAACCTCTCCGCGTTGATGGCCATGGGATTAGGCTGCGGAGAGCCTGTCACCAGAGCCTCCAATAAGCCATCCCGCACGGCTGCAACCATCAGGACGTGACTGGGGGATGCCGTCCCCAAAGCCTCACCTCATGGGTGTCTGGACACACCTTCCGAATGCTCGCTCGTGTCGCGATCCCTTCATTACTGCATAGGTCCCTGATGTTGATGTAATGTCGATCTGAGTTCTGGGTCCCGTAGTTGAGAGCGCCTTCTAGAACGACCGGCATGAAGGTCCCGCCATCACGATAGCCGAGAGCCCGTTGCCAACTCTTCCGGAGGTTCTGCGGGTCGATGGATGGATGGATGCATGTCAGTCCACCTAAAGTCTAAAACCCAGCGTCACATCGAACGCGCACTCTCGCACTAGGCCACTCGACAGAGCTAACAGGGACATACATACATTGCCCAGAATTTCTCACAGCCAGCCCTGCGCGGTACGGCTCGAAATTCTGCGACAGCCCGACTTTCTGCGCGGTCTCATGTTGACGCGATATGCCGCCTTTGGTTGGTCTGCCGTGGTCAAATCAAGCCAGTCCCGTCCACCTCCCCCATCTTCCACCTATTTTCCTGTCGATATTCCACACGATAGCAAACAACAAACTCATCGCACGGATTACAGCATAGAGGAAGGTAGTCACAAGCAAGCACCCCCAAACCAGGTGTCTTCGGAACTCGTCCCATCAGATCCACGAAACGGAAACATCATCTATTCGACGTCAGACACCGTCAGGTGCGCTGTCAATGCCACTTCACACTTTCGGGTCAGGCCACAGACCACCCCCCCTCGAGCATGGAACAAGCGGCTGGCCGCCGCCAGCGGTCGGCAACGGGCAAATTTACCGACGGCGCGGTCCATGACCCCCACACTTTCATGGAGCTATGGAACCCATGTTATCCGCCTTGTTTAAAATCCCTGCCTCGCCTATAAACTTTGCATCGTCGTAAGACTGCCTCTGCGGTTGGTTTCTGCCAGTACGTCTCCTACATGTTAGTAGAATAGGCCTCAGAGATACCTCACTGGTGTTGGAGGATGGATCTCCGGGGTTCAAGGTTTTGAAGTCCTACCTCCCAGACATCCACATCGCCAGACACAAGAACTCACAACCCTAACCCTATATACATATTCCCGAGCCCCCTTTTGGTCCGGTGTCAGTCCGTCGGAATCAATCAACTGTCAGTCAACCACGTCGAAGAACAAGCAGGCCTTTTTCATGCCCATATTACGGCACCTTCTCTTCCCTAGGATAGGACCGAGGTTAGTAACCTGTATTTCCCTGATGCTTCCGCGCCTCATGCCTCGCCGTCATCAACGGGTGCCGAAAGGCTCAGAGGTCCATTCTTCATCTTGGCCTATTTTCATCCTTTGCAGGGCATTAGACGTCTACTCGTTGAGTATTAAGGGTCTGGTAGAGAATAGTATCATTCATTTGAATGCTGTGCTAGCACTACAGGGAGGCGAAACAACACCATATGATAACTCGGGTGTTACAATTACCGCATCCCAATCCACTGGCCCAAAGCCCCTAGCTAGAACAACGGGTAAGGCACTCGGGGAGTTTCAAACTAGCTTCAGCATGCGGAAGCGCAGCTGCCTGACTCCTCAGGGCCTTTGCCACACTTGTTCTCAGGTTTCTCACAGTTGCTCTTAGTCTCGCATTTGCTCTCACTGGGGCCATCTGCGGCTGGCGGAGTCGTGTTCTGGGTTTTCTCAATCTTGGGAACCGCGCCGAACCGGTTGTTTCCCTGATCCCAAACCTACGTGCCTTGTCAGCATTAATTCACTAGTGGCATGAAAGCACTTACAGCATAGATCGACTTCAGGAAGGTGTCGCCGAGAATGTCGAAGGGATTCTGGCCACGGGACTGGACACCGCCATACCAATTTTTCTTGTCAGCAGGGGCAAAGAGAAGGTCTTCTTTCTGAATCGTGAACTCCTTGCCGCCAACAGCAACGCTAAAGTCGGGAAGTTGGTCTGCCGTGACGCTAACGGGAATCAGGTAGCCTTGGTACTCTTCACTGTAGGAGGCGCCTTCAATTTGCTTGTAAAGCGTGTCGCAGACACTGTCGGAGACGAGAGCCAGGGTCGTACCGGTGTCGGCAATTGCCTTGTTTCCGGACGCGCTGATTTTCTGACCATTGACGGTGAACGACTCGCTGGGGAACATCCAGAACCCCTCCGAGTTATCGATGTCAGCCCATGTGATATCCTCTCCAGAAGCCTTGACAAGTTTGTCATCGATCCAGCCGAACGTGTAGAACGAGTCCTGCTCCTTGTCACGAGAACTGTAGAAGCAAGAGGTGAACAGCTCGGCCTCCTTGGGAATGTCGGACTGATTGATCATGTTGATGATCGGGGTTGACTGCGGATCATGCTTTCCATTGGTAGTGATGGTATTGAGCATCGGGAAAGCAAGCCCAAGCAGACCGTCGCCGGTGCCTTCCGAGAACTGCGACGACATCTTGGTAGCAAGCTCAACTGCCTGGTCCTTGATGGTCAGGCCGCCAATGGCGACGACATCGGTACCAACGCTACCAGAAGCTGAGCTTCCATCGCCGTAGGTGATCTGCCACTCCTGGTCTGCGGCTCTCTGGAAGGTCGACGACTTGGATAGATCAAAGTTGTTGGGCCCAGGCCCAGCTCCCGAAAGCCATCCGGGAAGCTTGAAGTTCTTGCTGGTGCGGACCTGGTAGGGGCAAGGAAGGACATTAGCGACGTTAATAAGGGACAAAAGGGGACAACCTACCCAGAGATCGGAAGACCCGGTGTCAAAGTCCAGCATGAGCTTTTGCGGCGGCGTTCCAATCGACACCTCGCAGAGGTACATCGAGTCGTTCTGCTGATCCTCTGCCGTAACTTCGCCGGGGACAGCCGGCGTGGAGTCGTCGACGGTGCTGGAAACGATGGTCTTCTTGACAAGTGCAGAATAAGAGCCAGGGCAACCAATCCGCTTGGGTGTGCCCGAGTCGACTGAAAACTTGTGGAAGTAGGGTCCGGGCTTGGTGGGCTGGAAGCCAAATCGGTTCAGCAGGCGAACGTACGACTTGGTGCCATGGGGAACGTAGTTCTGATTCCGGACAGCCTTGATCTTGGCCAAACCAAGCTCCTGGCGAATGGCGGCTTGGACCTGAAAGATGGATTCCATAATTACAGAGTGAAGGGGGTTCGGGTCAGGTCAAATGTGATACTAGGCTAGATTGTGAGATTGCGAGATTTTGAAGAGAACAAGGAGTCAGTTGGAGGGCAGTGCTATTGTCGGGGTGGTGTCTGGTTGAATGGTGTTGGTTTGAAAAGGAGGTGAATCGAATTTTGAGAGACGGCGTTATTTTGTATACGGACTCTGTCTTGGTGGAAAGAGTCACCTACCTCAACCACCGAGCTTTCGCCCCCTGGCATCACGCGGTGAGTCTGTTGCTTTCCTAGGAAGGGGCGCTGTCATCGGGGTCACACGGCCATGGAGGACGGAGAAGGAGCAGCCCGGCCGTTGCCGTCCGAAGCTAAACAGGGCAGTCTTGGTGTCAGCCTCTGTGAGGCAACAATTCCACGGGTGCAAGGTCAAAATGTCAATACTATCTGTCTCGCCCATGGTGTCGTACTGCGGAGGCCGCTCGCTAGATGCGATGCTGTGTGATTTGGGCGTGGCCATGTCCAGCGGTTCTGTTGACACTGCAGCTTTGACAGGTGCCACAAACATCAAGCGGCCGCGTATTTCCGACAGCTTAATTTGCGGTCGAATACTGTTTCCATCCACATCCCGGCATCACAAAAATGACAAAATATCGGTCGTCGTGCTATCTGCGTGGTAAGGTAGAGTGTGCTTTGGTGGACACGAGAAAGATACCCAAGGGTGGGAGGCATGTGTACCCTCAACAGGTCGGGCAGAAGTGCGAGAGTCTCCGGGCTGTCCTGATCAGCTTCCCCTGAACTAGAATCAACACTCCATGGAGTAAGGATAAGATTCAAGAGATCTCGAGAAGTCTCTGGAAGGGATAACTCTAGTGTCCAGTCGAAATATCCGCCTGTGTAGGAGGCGGGCATCCCGGTGACAGGACTGCAACAATAAAGTTTTAAGAGATACGAAAGCTGGCGCTCCCAGACTAGACGACTGCCGACTCCACACCGCGAGTGCCCCTGAGAGGCCGCTTCTTGGTAGCAGACGTCTTGCGGCGGGTACTGTACTGTAGCCTCGAGAATGGCCTCAGTTCCGAAACATAGGCAGCACCAACTTGGCGAAGGCCGTCTTTACTAGCTTTCCGAACGGAGATACGGACCGCCATGACACCCAGGCTAGTTATTTACGGGCTTTACCGCATTGCCCAACCTGATCCTCCCAAAGATGAAACCCCTGACACCATTGCTCAACCAGCACTCCTCGCCGTCCACAAGAGAGTGCACAGGGATGACACCCTCCACTGCTATGCCGCTGCATTGAATTATAAGCTTTACTCTTGTCACCGGAGCGGGAAATCTGACCTCTCGAGCGCCCATCTGCGGCTCGTTCCATCCTGCCCGCCACTGTCACTCCTGGGGCTGTAATGCCGGTTTACACTCGGGGTCACCCATCTCTCATCCCTCCAGAAGTACGGCGTGGTGACGGATCCTTCCATGACGGAACCGTCCTCCTCATTAATGATGAGGACTTCCTTTAGGTCTGGGAGGCTGATATGCGCTCTCTGTCGCGCCATGTCGTACATTTCACGCTTCGTAGTTTTGAAATGCGTATACTCGGAAGGCGTAGTCCTCAGATCAGCAACAATAACTTCGTATTCTGGGCTTTTTGAGGGCAAATATGAGCCATCCGCACGCATTTCCGAGAACGCCCCAGGATTTGGAAGCTCTTGGGGGTAGAGGTTTGAGAGCGCTGTTTCTGCCACGCGGAATGCATTTACAGTCATCTTGCCATGCTTGGAGAGCTCGATTTTCACTCTTAGGGGGGGATCCTTGTCGTCCTCTTTTATGTTCTGGAGAATAAAACTTTCCACGGCTTTCAAGCCAACATCACCGCTGATGGCGGCAATTGCTGCCTCCCACCCCCAGTGCGTCACTGCCCTCAGCATCCGGTCCCGATGAAAGTCCAACATGTAGAGCGCCGAGGCGTTCATGTGGTTCCAACTAGCATAGCTGGAGCTGCTGTTGGAAACCTGCCGGAGGGCTGGATCATATCGCAGAGACGAGAAGACCTGGAAGTCGGTGTCCATAATGGCTTGCTGGGCTTGAGTGGTTCGGTCCTTAGGTTGTGGTGTTCATGCAATTGTATTGGGTGCATGGATAGGCGGTCGATTTGGAGTGGGGATAATCCATAGGTGAGCACGTGAAAGGTTTCCTGGTTGCCAGGATGACGGAAGGCCAGGCCTTGGCTTTCGTAACCAGTGGGGATTGGCGCCTGAGGCAGCGCGCTCAAGGTTAGGCTCGGGCGCAACGGAGCAAGCGTTGGAAGCTGGGGCTGCCTGGTGCTCCCCCCAACGGATGCGCTAAGCTAAATTTTTTGTTCGCGAGCTCGACGACCAGTGCTACGGCATCCATCTGCTTCGCGGCGTGTTGCAAGTCTGCACATTACCACATTGGCGGGTTTCACTCAATTGCTCAAGTCGTTTTCTTTCTTCTCTAACGGCATATTTTCTCTTTTGATTCTATACGGTCATTACGCGCTCTACTAATACCGCAGCCATGCCACCCGCTGCACCACCTTTTTCCCTTCCAATTCCACAGGCGACGCTGTCGACAGCCGACTCGTCAATGTGGGATCGGGTCTCGACATGGGTGTCGGAGAATAAGGCGATCGTCTACACCGTTGCTGGTGTGGCCGTCGTCATTACAGGTGCCGGCGCTGTGTACTATCTTCGGAACGGTTCGGACACACAGGTATATTATACTTTGCCCGCCACCTCCACCCATCGGGCGTCGGTTCCCTGCGGTTCGCATGCTAAGTACTTGTCATCTCCATAGGATTCCAGTGGCTCCTCCAGACCTAGCAAGAAGGAGAGACGCAAGCGGAAACAGGCCGAGAGGGAAGCCGAGAAAACCGCCCCCGCTGAGCCAGAGACTGCGGCTGCCCCATCGACCCCACCCGCCGCCCAGGTTGAGTCCACTGATGAGTTGCCCGAAATTGACGAGACTACGGTCCTGCGATTTTCCGCAGAGGAGCGCAAGGTGTATGCCGGCAAGCTGAAGGAGGCCGGAAACAAGGCGTATGGAAATAAGGATTTCGAGGAAGCTATCAAGCTTTACACAAAGGCTATCATCTGCAAGCCGGATCCAGTCTACTACTCCAATAGGGCCGCCTGCTACAACGCTCAGAGCGAGTGGCAGAAGGTTGTCGAAGACACCACGGCCGCCGTCAACCTGGACCCCGAGTACATCAAGGCCCTGAATCGTCGCGCAAATGCATACGACCACCTCGGGCAGTACAGCGACGCACTTCTCGACTTTACCGCTAGCTGCATCATCGATGGGTTCAGAAACGAGCAAAGTGCGAATGCCGTGGAACGGTTGCTGAAGAAGTTCGCCGAGTCGAAGGCGAAGGAAATTATGACTTCCAAGCAGCCAAAGCTCCCGAGCGCTACGTTTGTTAGCAACTACCTCCAGAGCTTTCGGTCCAAGCCGCGCCCGGCTGGTCTGGAAGAATCGGCAGACCTGTCTGAAGAGACCGGGAAGGGCCAGCTGAAGATCGGCCTGAACCATCTGGACAGCAATAACAACAACACTCCTGCGTACGAACAAGCAGCTGCTGCGTTTGACAAGGCATTGGAGCTCGGTGACCTCGGCGAGTATGAGGCATTTGCCTATAATATGCGAGGAACGTTCCGCTGTCTTAGAGGGAAGCACGAGGAGGCTCTTGCCGACCTCACCAAGAGCATTGAGCTTGATCCCTCAATGACGCAGAGCTATATCAAGAGGGCTAGTATGAACCTTGAACTGGGTACGTACCGGGCCGTTTATTCTAGCTGATTTGTTTGACTGACTGTTATCTAGGTGCACCCGACAAGGCCGAGGAAGATTTTGCCAAGGCACTGGAGCACAACCCAGAGGACCCCGATATTTACTACCACAGAGCCCAGCTTCACTTCATCAAGGGCGAGTTCACTGAAGCCTCATCCGACTACCAGAAATCGATCGATCTGGACCGCGACTTCATCTTTTCTCACATCCAGCTTGGTGTAACCCAGTACAAGATGGGCTCGATTGCCTCCTCAATGGCGACCTTCAGGAGATGCATCAAGAACTTTGAGAATACCCCTGATGTGTACAACTACTATGGCGAGCTGCTGCTTGACCAGGGCAAGTTCCAGGAGGCTATAGAGAAGTTCGACAAGGCTATTGCCCTCGAGAAGCAGTTCAAGCCTCTGAACATCAATGTGTTGCCATTAATCAACAAAGCCCTGGCCCTTTTCCAGTGGAAGCAAGATTTCGCAGAGGCAGAGAGCCTCTGCAATAAAGCGCTCATTAGTAAGTTCTCCTATCTTACAGTGCCAACTTCAAAGCTAACCCTGCAACCCTAGTCGATGCGGACTGCGATATTGCTGTTGCTACCATGGCTCAGCTGCTTCTTCAGCAGGGCAAGGTCGTTGAGGCTTTGGAGTTTTTCAACCGGGCTGCGGACCTTGCGAGAACCGAAGGCGAGCTTGTGAACGCGTTGTCGTATGCTGAGGCCACGAGAACTCAGATCGCTGTGCAGGCAAAGTATCCCCAGCTGGCAAGCAAGCTGGCTGGGATGAGTGCCCCGACGATGGTACGATAGATGTATATTTAACCTATCCAATCCCCCCTACCGTGCTGGATAGCACGCAGGCTAGGGCTGGTGTTGGTAGTCATGGTGCTTCGGAGCTGTTCCAGTACAACATTTCCGTCGGTACACCCTGCAATTCTGGCCATAGGTATTGTTTTTGGGTGGTGTAGGAGAAGGTGGAAGGAGGATGGAGTTCCTTGGTGGTGTGCTTCGCAACTGGTACGTGCCAGACCGTGATTGTGGTATAGCGCATGATTACGTCCCTTTGGACTGTTGTATATACATACATGTTATAATATGACAGCGTAACAATAATTCATCCCCCCTTAGTAAAATGTTATCTCACCTTGAGTGCGCTGTTCCGAGGTTGAACATTCACGTTCGAACGCTTCTCAGTTAGAAAGTGCAGAGTCAGGGCGAGCACTCGCCTAGAGGCCATCGGTGCAATTCATGGTCTGATAAAGCTGACTGCTGAAGCTGCCTCTTCGTTTTCAAGGTGGGAGACCTAATCAGATGGTATTTTTACTTCAAATTCTCATGAGAACGGGTGGGGTAACAGGAAATAATATTAGTAGCCAAACAAGAGAGTTATATGTACACTGTGAACTACGGGGTTGTTCTGATGAAAACGGCGTGGGAAAGGAATCAAAAGCGCCCTGGGTTTACCCTATGGCAGTGAATTTTAAAAACTTTCAAGTTTTTCGATCCTCTTTCAGAATCCCAAGCCGTGTTTTCCTCTCCATCGAGTGGGATGGAGTAGCTCATTACAATATAATGGGATTTACAAAAAAGAAAACACAGGAATTAAGGACCACCAAAAGATCTAAGATGCTGGCAGGGGTATTTGGGCATCCTTCCGACTAGTCACCTGCTTGCTCGCTGGGTAGAAACAACATCCAGCCGCCTCTGAGAACGCCAAGGAAAGGGGTTAACGTGGTGGCAGATGGTGTATTCCGTAGAATCAAGCCTCGCATGAGACTCTCGCGAATTAGACAGTTTACCTGTTGGGTCGCTCCATCGCCTTGCTCGCCTCTGTTTTTCGAGGCATGCTGGAGCATTCTGTACCGTTTGTGGGCAACTCGCCCGTTGACTTGGCCTCTGGCAGATAGCTGCTGAAGGACTGGAAATGCAGGTGACTTAGGCTGGGTTCTGCTTCGGTGCGTTTTGCTTCGTCAACGCAATGCCCAAACCGACGCCGAGAGCAATAGCAATGACGATGAGCACGACGACGAGTAGGCACCACCACTTGAGCTTGCGACGGCGACGGGCCGAGTCGATACCCTTGTCGATCTGGGTATTTGCGTTGACAAGGTCCTGCTTTGTCTGCTCTGCCATCTGAGACACGTTCTCGACGACGGGCTCCTGCAGTGCCAACTGTGTCTCGAGCCCCTGAAAGAGGTCCACAAGCTCCTCAAGAGTGCGGCGAATCTTCTCCATGTCGTTGTGTTGGGCGCGCACGTTACCGAGAACGGTAGAGGCTTGACCCGACCGGTTCGACCTGAGCTAAATACCAATATTGTCAGCAAGGTTGCTCACGAAATGAGTTTGGGGAGATAAGCATACCGCGGTCTGGAAGATGCCCTCGTTGCCCCAATCGGCGTCTGCGGCTTGCCGGACCTCATCCTCAGTCGCTTGGGGGTTGATGATGCGGAATTGGCGGGAGATTTGCTCGCGGTAGCGCTCCTTGTATTGCGACTCCTCCTGGATGAACTTTTGGATGGCAGCCTTGAACTCGTTGTTGATGATCTCGTATTGGCGCTTCTTCAGCCCAAAGCTACCGTCGGTCGTGCGCTCCGCGTCGCCCCTGAGCTGCTGAATTTGCCCACGGATAGATGTATTCTTCAGCTGAGTTTGCGCTACCAGGTCGTCCAGCTGTCGCTGTGCCGATCCGTCGTTGCTCGTGAGCGCTCGCTGGTGGAGCGTGGCAATGTTCTTCACGCTCGTGACCAGGCTTTTCATCTCTTCCCGGATGGCCGATATTTTCTGCAGAAAGTCTCCTTGCGACAAGACGTGGCCGGCCGGGTGCTCCGGCTGCTCGTACTGTTGTTCCCCATACTGCCCCTGCTGCTGTCCTCCATACGGCTGCATCTCATGTTGCTCCTGTGGAAGTGATTGTTTGTTAGCTACCCATTGATCGTATCTTCTCCGATCTCGCCTTGTCGCCCTGATTAGCTGCTACGGCACCGCAATCAGGGTCGCTGGCGACTGCTGACTGATGATGGCCGCGCGATCCGAACAAGGCCAGGAGATGACGCCAAGCAGCACGTACCTGTTGGCCGTAGGGCTGGCTGTAGTTGTAGCCTGCCTCCGCCGCGGGAGCCTGGTTATAAGGGTTGTACGACATGGCTGCTGCTAGACGTGTTCAATTGATGGGTTTCGGCGGTCGGCTTTCGTCGGTGGTGGTGAGATGTTTTGGCGAGAGCAACAGCAACAGCAGCTGGACTTTCTGCAGGGCGCGTGGCTTGGCGTGTGGGAGATTGACCAGTGCAGCGCGGTCACCTTTTGCTTGTTGGACAAGAACCGGAATTTGAGGATGGCTCGACCAATCGAGATCGACCCCGGTAGGATTCTGTGTAAAAAATATGGGGCCGCACTAAAAAGCACGCCTGTCTCACCTGGTGAATGCGTTAATGTTTAGCGGCCGCCGAACAATTGAGGTGTGTTGCCGAGAGCCCTGCTAACGTCGCTGACTGTTACCGTTGACTTGCCTCCGGTGTTACTGATGCTTATTTGATAAATGGGCGATATTTTGTGAGATACGGGATTACAGTATGGGATAGATGGCAAGGCGGGATGAAAGAAACGGACAAAGCCCAGCAGCAAACGAGGACGGCAAGCTTCGTACGCATCAGATGCTTCCAAATTATTTTCTCATCCCGATATCATCAAAGACACTGCCCGATGAGAGAGGTGTCTGGAGAGGGGGTTTCCTCTCCCCATCGGAAGGTTGGCAGCTTTCATGCAAGCAACATGCAGTATGCCACAGTGGCTGGCTGTCAGCTTTGCACGCCTCTCTCCGGCCAGTAATAAATGTTGTATTCTCGCTGAGCTGACCCCATTGAGGATCGTCTCTCGTGTGCGCGTATTCACAGGAGGATGACAGACGCTGGCACGGTGAGCGAGGTTGTGATGCTGGATGATCCTGTGCCGACTGTCAGCGCTCAAAACCTAGTGAGTCCTATGTGATGATCGCCTTCATTTGAGTTCAAAACCTCTCCATTGGTACGCACAGTGGCATGATTCCATGTTTCCAGGAAGTAGTAATCTTGCTGGACCCAGGGATTTCACATGCTTCCCCCACTTAGCTTAGCTAGGTCGGCCGCTCGCCTCAGCCCGAACAACGAGCTTGTGGGACTCTGCAGTGATCATTTTGAATACCCAGTGGCAGTAAGGCGTCCGCTTTACAATCTTCATTCTATGTTTGAGACTGGATGTGTCAATCTCGGGTATCTAGTTGCCCCTGGATTCTTCCTCTTCAACATTTCCATGCCCTGCTTACATGACCGAACCCTAACCCAGAGCGTTTCGGCTTTATGGCCAGTCTTGTTGACTCAGTTGTTCGAGCCGTCGGTGTCGTTCTTGGCTTAACCACAGAAAGTCGCCAACTGCGCCCGTTTCCTGGACCCTGGACAAGTTTCTCCTGATTACACCCTGTGCCGTGCTTCCTTTTGCACTATGAATCACCCAATATTGCCTCACGCTGAGGTCTAGAAGTAATTCTTCTTCCTGCTGGTGCGGGTATACTGGTTCAGATGCCATTCCACATCCGCATCCTTGTTCTCCAGGGTACCCATGGTAATAGAGAACGGCCTCAGTGTGAAACGCGGCCCAACCTCACTCAGCTCGACGCTGTCGTAGCTAGTACGGACGTAAACATGGTGCCGCACTTCAATGCAGTCGTCCTGATTTACGAATGTGATGACTCGGTTGCCCTCGTTCTTCCTCGCTGTAGCATCCCTTGGAGGAAACAGGTGCTGGAGGATCTTGAGAACTCGTCGACCCAGGGGCGTTGTGAAATTCTCAAAGATCAAGTGTGGGTAGCTTTCGCTAACGGTTCCCTTGATTGACCGAGGGATGTCGGCCCGGAGGACAACGTTGTGCAGTGACGCCATGAGCGTAGGGCCATGGGGAAGATGGCTGTCCAAAGTCAGCAATGAATCAATGCATGCGCCGATTTACATGCCTAATAGTGATGGCGGTCGGCGTGCCTCTAGTTCGGGTTAGTTGCTGCCGTGCCGATTGTCGTTGGGGAAGGGAGGGACAAACCTGTGTTCGTGGAGGAGGATGACATCGGTCAACCGTTCACTCTGGGCCGATCGAACGAGTTCCGGGAGGACGAGGTTGCCTCGATTGAGACGAATTGCCGTGGGGAACAGCAAGCGCATCTCTTTCGAGAACGACATCAATCTCGAGCTGGGGTCGCGGGAGGTCGTAACTAGCAGCCGCGGGTCTTCACCGTGTCAGCTCATTGCCATATCAACCGGAGAAAAAGTTCTGCACTTTTGCGCCTCCAGCACCTGGCGCATTCCCAAGTTGACTACTGCTCTGAGATGCCAAGAAATTGAACATACCTACGACCCCTGAGAGCTCTGAGTATTCATCGTCGATGTCGAGGGTCTCGTCCCTATTCACATCCCCGGATACATCATAATCGTAATCTTTTCGCAGGTCCTTGTCGTTTGCAATATCCGCATTCAAAGGCTTTCCGGAGGCTAGACTGGCCCTCAACTGTGCTCGCTTCTCGCTGACTTCGGCATCCTTCAAGAGAACCGCCTTGCGGTACAGGTAGTCTCGCCTTTGGCGGGCCTGTTTGCGCTGCGGACTGTTAGCATTTCTTCCTATTTGCTATATGTTAGGGTGCAACATACAATCATCTTGGAGGGTGGGTTGTTTGGAGGGGTTGTGAGAATTTCTTGGGGAAAATCTTGAGATCGCCAGTCGAAGGCGGTTCGAGTGGTAGGGCTTATCTTATCGCCCCAAGAAAAAGATGGGTTTGCATGGCTGAGCATGGCTAAAGCGCTAGAGCGAGTCAAAATTTATCAAGGGTGATTACCCTAACCCTGGTAGTTCCGAACCTGGTTGCAACCCCTCACAAGCTTTCCCAGAACAGTACTACCCAGGTAGCTTTACATCATAGTGCTTGTTTGCTACAGCCCTTTTATACCGGCATTGATTGCAACAGTACAAGGCTTGATTGCTCTGAAGAGGCCATCAGAGGATGAAACAAGGACCCTCTGTCGGGCGTGCCCCATGAAGAACAAGAGGGGAGGAAACTAAGTCAACATTCGTCAAACCATCAGGGATAGGGTAGTTTATCGTGGTTTATCAATTTCTTATCGGACTAAAGTGGCGCGCACGGGCCCTCTGTGAATCTTTTTGGCGCTGTTTCCACTTGGAGGCTCAACCCACGGCGACGGCAAACCGAAAACGCAGAGGCAAAAGACAAGTCCAACGCCTCCTGCGTGCCTACACATTCCCGAACAAATCCTTCGCGATGATGTGACAATCTAGTCACTTCGAACCCCCAATTATCGCACTAACTTCCTTGAGCGCGACAACGAACCCGGATCGCGCCGCAGCTGTGATATCGAATCACCCTTGACAGTCTCTAGGTTAGTTTCGGCAGGCTTTTGCTGTCTCCCGCCTCTCCCACCTTGCTCTCTCCGCACAAGCTCCACAAACCCCCATTTTCCCTTTCGCTGATCTGGCGCGTTGGAATTGCAGATACTGGTGCCTGTCGCCCACCACTTCCCGTTCAGTATGGAGGGCGCTTTCACCCATCTCGGAAACCACCTCGTCTCCGACTCAGCTGCCGCCATCAAGGCTGGCGGCTCCGATGAACTTTCCAACATCGACCCGGAAGAGAGCCTCCTATTTGGCGGTGTATACGGGGGACGTGGTCCCCGCGCCGGCCTCGGGAACGCACGGCGCCGCCACGACGATGACGACAATGAGACCGAAGTCTTCGATGACGATGACGAAGAGAGCCTAGCCAGTGTTGCGCTCGATGGCATGAAAGGCCTGAAGCTGAGCGCTCCAGAGGAAGAGAAGGAGCTTCCTGCTCACGCCTGCGCGTACGTTCGAACTCACTCGCGACTGGGGAGACTCGTTAGCTAAACCTGCGCCTACAGATACTGTGGCATTCACAACACATCTAGTGTCGTTAAGTGTCTCGCTTGTAGTAAGTGGTTTTGCAGTGCCCGGGGCAACTTTTCCTCGTCACATATCGTCAACCACCTTGTGCGCGCGCGCCACAAGGAGGTCCAGCTTCACCCACAATCCGCACTCGGAGATACTATTTTGGAATGCTACAACTGCGGAACCAAGAACGTCTTTATGCTTGGTTTTATCCCGGCCAAGTCCGATACGGTTGTTGTGCTGCTCTGCCGTCAGCCCTGCGCAGCCAACACCTCCACCAAAGATATGAGCTGGGATATCTCAAGATGGCAGCCCCTGATCGAGGACCGCTCGTTCCTATCCTGGCTCGTTCAGCCGCCCTCTGATGCGGAGCAGCTCCGCGCCCGGCACCTCACTCCCAACCAGATCGCAAAGCTGGAGGAAATGTGGAAGGAAGCCCCAGGCGCAACGGCTGCCGATCTCGAGAAGGGTGTTGGGGTTGATGACGATCCCCACCCTGTCCTGTTAAAGTACGACGACCCTTACCACTACCAGAACATATTTGGTCCCCTCGTCAAGATGGAATCGGACTACGACAAGAAACTCAAGGAGGCACAGTCGGAGGACAACCTGCAGGTCCGCTGGGACTACGGTCTCAATAACAAGCATCTGGCCAGCTTCATTCTCCCAAAGATCGAGTCTGGGGATGTAAAGCTCGCGGTTGGTGACGAGATGCGGCTCAAGTACAAGGGCGAGCTTCGGCCACCTTGGGAGGGTGTGGGCTATGTCATCAAAATCCCCAATAACCAGTCCGACGAAGTCACCCTCGAGCTGCGCAAGTCGGCCAATGACAAGTCTGTGCCGACGGAATGCACAACCTCGTTTTCGGCTGACTACGTCTGGAAAGCTACTTCCTACGATCGCATGCAGTTTGCAATGAAGACTTTCGCTGTTGACGAGCTGAGCGTCTCGGGCTATATTTTCCACAAGCTTCTCGGTCACGAAGTTGCCGTTGCGCCCATGAAGACTCAAATGCCTCGGAATTTTCACGTCCCGGGCTTGCCGGAGCTCAACCCTCGACAGATCACGGCTATCAAGACTGTGCTGTCGACCCCTCTCAGTCTCATCCAGGGCCCCCCCGGCACGGGAAAGACGGTCACTTCGGCAACTATCATCTATCACCTCGCAAAGATGAATAATAGCCAGGTGCTTGTCTGCGCACCATCCAATGTTGCCGTGGACCAGCTGTGTGAACGGATTCACCGAACAGGCCTCAAAGTAGTTCGCCTGACTGCGAAATCTCGCGAAGATGTCGAGTCATCCGTCAGCTTCCTTGCTCTGCACGAACAAGTCCGCATGAACGATACAAACACAGAACTGGCGAAACTCACACAGCTCAAGAGCGAGCAGGGTGAACTCTCGTCCCAGGACGAGAAGAAGTTCAAGCAGCTGACACGCCAGGCTGAGCGAGAGATTCTCAACAATGCCGATGTTGTCTGCTGCACCTGTGTTGGTGCTGGTGACCCTCGGCTGGCCAAAATCAAGTTCCGAAACGTACTGATCGACGAATCCACCCAGTCCGCTGAGCCGGAATGTATGATTCCTCTCGTTCTTGGGTGCAAGCAGGTCGTTCTCGTTGGCGACCACAAGCAGCTCGGTCCCGTTATCATGAATAAGAAGGCTGCCAAGGCCGGTCTCAACCAATCGCTTTTCGAGAGACTTGTAAAGCTGAACTTTACGCCGATTCGATTGAACGTTCAGTATCGCATGCATCCATGCCTTTCCGAATTCCCTTCAAACATGTTTTACGACGGATCGTTGCAGAATGGCGTTACGACTCTTGAGAGACTACGCAAGGATGTCGATTTCCCCTGGCCAGTCGCCGAGATGCCCATGATGTTCTGGTCAAACCTGGGCAACGAGGAGATTTCGGCGTCTAGCACCTCCTACCTCAATCGCACCGAAGCCTCTAATGTGGAAAAGACCGTCACCCGCTTCCTCAAGGCAGGTGTCAAGCCGGCCGATATTGGTGTCATCACTCCGTACGAGGGTCAACGCAGCTACATTGTTAGCACCATGCAGAACAGCGGATCTTTCAAGAAGGAGCTTTACAAAGAGGTCGAGGTGGCTTCTGTTGACGCCTTCCAGGGGCGAGAGAAGGACTTCATTGTCCTCTCTTGTGTTCGTTCCAACGAGAACCAGGGAATTGGATTCCTTTCGGACCCGCGTCGCCTCAACGTCGCGCTGACTCGGGCCAAGTACGGTCTGGTGATTATTGGAAACCCCAAGGTCCTGGCCAAACATGAACTCTGGCACCACCTCCTGGTTCATTTCAAAACCCGAGATTGCCTTGTTGAGGGCCCCCTCAACAACCTTCAGACTTCGCTTCTGCAACTCGGCCGGCCCAAAACGTCCTTCCGGCCGCAAAAGTACCCCGCTGGCCAGAATGCCTCACCTGGCTATCCGGGTAGCCGCTACGGTGGCGCAAATGGATCGGTGCGAGACGCCTTCAATGACAATAGCTCAGTAGTCTCGTACATTCCGGATGACACGTCATCAATCCACGGCTCGGCTCTTGGCCCTGGTCTGGGCTCTGCCTACCCACGGATGTTCCAAGGATTCCACCCGGAGCAATGGCCAGGTCTACCCGGAGCGGCAGTAGGTGGACGCCCCGGTGCCAAGGGTCGTGGACGCGCCCCTGAGAGCATTGCTGGCGAGAGTGTTGCTAACAGCGATTACACGGACGTGAGTGGGAAGGGAGGAGGTGCGAGCCTCGGCCTCGGTGCCGGACTTGGTGCCGGGCTGGAAGCGATTGGATCTTCCCGACCAACCTCTATCAGTCAGAGCGACCGTCTCAATCTCAATCTTAAGCAGTACGTCGAGCGCGAGAGCGCTGGAGGACGCAATGGGTACCGACGTTATGAGGACGACGAGAAGAGCGTCAATACAGCTTTTGCCAGCCAGATAGGATCCGGATTCGATTGAGGGTTCAGCTAACAAAGTTGTCTGGACTTGATTTCCATGCGAACCAACGGCAAAGATAGCCACAACATCATGGTTGCGACAAGCCACCTTTGACTGCCTCATCATCCTCCGGACACGTCGAGCAGTCTGAAAGCTGTCACAGTGAGAACTACCCTATCAGTAGACTCAGAGCAGCCCTACTCGAGAGCGCCACCCAGCCAACGAGCAAACGGACGACTCCTTTGTCAAGGGCGTGACCAGGTGCTAGCATCGCTACGGGAAGGCCGTCGTCCTCCCACTGAGCACGCTCGCACAAATCTATCGCTCGGCTGTATCTAGGGACCGGAGTGTCAGAGAGAGGTGGCTCGGCTGCATTATCGTTAGGTCGTTTAATCGGCATGCAGACGATGGAGAAGGTAGATGATATTGGGCAGGAGATTAGTAGGAAGGTTCTTTACAACCTTCTGCGGCCCTTCCAGGAGGCAAAAACTGAAGCTTGTCTTACCTAGTAGTGGCAGAGCAATAGCGTCTTTGCTACCGAGGACGGGGGGCTGCAAATCGGGGGGGGTTTTACTTCTTGGACCGCGCTGCAAGTGTCAAAGCTACCTAAGGCTTTGGAGCTCTCGGTTTTCCATCACTGCCTACCAAGTCGCTCTTTTCTTGTTTTGGTAGTTGATTTAACATGTGGTAAAGCAGCTAGACAATGGGAGAATAGCCATTCATTCATTTTTCTAGATTATTGTCTCACAGTGCTTGTTCCTAGGTCAGGTGCCTGAAGTTGAGTAAGGTGATCGAGAACAGGCCGCGAGGTATACCGGGCTGAGGGTGGGCCTCTCTTGGCAGTCGATAGACAAGAGGTCACGGAAAGCTAGCAATGTGTCGTCAGAGGCGCCGAAGGCTCGTTGGGCCTAGGGCAAAAGAAGGGCGACTTCAGGTCGTCATTGGGCAACCTAGCGCCGAATGGACACAAGAGCTCAGCAGTCTTGGTTGCAGCAAGTTGCAGCAAGTTACAGCACCATAGCGTGCTGGAGGGGGCGTTGGGTGGCGCAGCGGCAGCGAATAAGTCAACAAAAAAGCACCAGAGAGCTCTGTGCATTGCAGGTTTGATGTTCCCTTTTGTCACCATTGGCTTTCCTTTGTTTCTTTCAATCTGAAGCAGGAGCAGGGCCCCATAAATATATAAAACTCCCCCTGTGACCTCATCCCACCCTTTGGCGACCTCTCCAGTCCCTTCCACAGCCTAACACTCGCCTCACTCAAAATATCGAAGCGCCAAGCGCACCTCGCAACTTTGCATTCCGAAGCCGCCAATACGCAGTAGTTTAACTCGCAGCCACCAGGCCAATTAACGGCATATTCTTAAAGATTGATCCAACGTAGTTGAGATCTCCACAATAAGATTCAACCATGGCCGTTCAGTCGGAGCTACCAGCAGCGCCTGATCCTACGGCCCCTCCTCCACCCGACCCCGCGACCGAGGAGAAGAAAGCCGCCGCCACCACCGCCGCCCCCGACGTAAATGACGGACAGGCTATAACTGCCACGGAAGCACCCGCGCCGGAACCGGAGGTCGCCACCGCAGCAGCACCGGCCGAAAAGCAAGAGAACCCCTCCCCGGCGCCCCCTCCCGCGGCCACCGCCCCTCCCCCCGCAAACGCACCGCCCACCGCCTCCGAACCCCCCACCACCACCACCACCGACGAAGCCGTCGACATCCTCCACCTCGACTTCGAGGGCTCCGTCGACAGCAATAATGACCTCCCCTCGACCGCGACCCTCTCGCGCATCGGCAACTTCCTCGTGCTCGACCGCGACGGCAAGTCCCACGCTTTCAAGTCCCTCTACACGGGCAAGCACGTTGCGCGCCGCGTGCTCATCATCTTCGTGCGCCACTTCTTCTGCGGCAACTGCCAGGAATACCTACGTTCCGTCTCCTCGTCCATCTCGCCCGACGCCCTGCTTCGCCTACCCATCAGCACGTTCATTGCGGTCGTGGGGTGCGGCGACCCCGGGCTGATCGAGATGTACGCGGCTGAGACGGGGTGTCCGTTCCCGATCTATGCGGATCCGACAAGGAAGCTGTACGATGAGCTGGGAATGATGCGCACGCTGGCGCTGGGGACGCGGCCGGCGTATACGAAGCAGCATTTGCTGAAGAGTTCGCTGGCGAGCGTGGTGCAGGGGCTGAAGCAGATTAAGTCGGGGCTGGCTACCAAGGGTGGCGATGCCCGGCAGATTGGCGGGGAGTTTCTGTTCGAGCCGCTGGATTTACAGAGCCCCGTGTCGACGCCGTTTGGGGGGCTGCAGGGGAGTGGGTTTGGGGAGGGGGGCGGGTTTGGGTTTGGGGAGGTCAGTCTAGAGTCGGATACGAGTCTAGATGGGAAAGGCGGGGTCAGGGACGATGGGGGAGGCACGGTCGGGGAGGAGAAGCGGGTTACTTGGTGTCACAGGATGAAGACTACGAGGGATCATGCTGAGATACCGGAGCTGATGGAGGTGCTGGGGCTAGATGGCCAGGGGGTGCCGATTGCGGATCAGAAGCGCTGGGTTAAGGCGGTTGAGTCGAGGAAGGGGACGGGGCTGAGCATGGCTAGCCAGATGAGTGCGATGAAAGAAGACGGGGGGGAGAATACTGTGTTGCCGCCGAGCGCGGTCTCGTCGTAGGGGACGTTCGTGCCAGCGCCGCTGAGGAAAACTCTCAGCAAGAGACTGTTTGTCAAGAGGTTGGTGGTGGAGGGCTTTGAGGGCGGGAAGGGGAACGCGGAGGCAAGGGGGGGAGAGGAAAAGCGAAATGGCGTGTGTTGACTGACTCACTGACGTATGCATGGATGGATGGATTGGTTTTAGGAAGATGAGGCTGTGTTACCCTTGGGTTGAGACGGTCTAACATGTTGTTGTCTAGGTTTTTGAAAAGGGGTAGGGGGTTGTTCCACTGGTGACGGCGTTCTAGCATTGCTAATCTTCATTTTCTTTTTTCTTTTTTCTTTTTTTTTCTTTTTTTTGCAAAATGATACCTGGCGTCATGGAATGCTTTCTTGGAAAAGCTTTGACTACATACAAGTTTAGAATTTGAACGGGTGATTTGGATTTGTTTGATTGTTGTTTTGTCATCCTCTTCTTTGCCTTGTGTGTTGAAATCTAGTAGTGTGTTGTGAAAAGACTCGGGTAAAAGTCCAACTAGGCTGTCACTGTTCCTTATTGGGGCAGAGGTTGTAGTCGAACAGCAATTGGCTACCCAGGTACTATAGACCTTCGGCATGTTGTGGACAGTCTGGGCAATGGGGGTCTGAGGCTGAGGACGTTGCGAGCTCGCCGGTAGAGGGTGAGCCAGAAGTTGTGGCCGATGTTGGGGATGTTGTTGTGGTCGCAGTCGAGAACACAGGTCCCGATATATTGTGGATGGTTTCTTCCTGATCTGCTTTGAAGTCAGAATCTGTGATATAGATGCCATTGCCATTGCAACGGGAGGGGATGGGTCATGCTCTCTACCATTGTCTTCCTCGTGGCAATTTCTGCTCTCTTGGCTCACACCCGCGGCGATAAGTGCCAACTGGATGACTATCATTGTCAGGAGGACAATGCCAAGAAGTAGTGGGATGAGTTGGGCGGCTGTATTTGCTGTGTCGGCACCGGGGATGCCGTTCCACATGATGGTCGACTCTATCGCACTGATAATTATGGGTGTAACGGCGAGGTCCGAGGTTGTTTGGAGCTTGCGTAGAAGCCCTAGTCGACCGTCACTGGTATATGTCGTGAGTATATTCGACGTGAGAATAGGGATAAGGGGTAAGGGGTAAGGGCATGAATACCGCATACGCATCCGCTCTCTTCGCCTCCGCCGTCTTTTCCAACTGCGCGATTCTCCCTCTGAGGCAATACAACCGGCATCAGCGAGAGCCGTGATGAGAGTACCACCAGAAATAGCAAAAATAATAATAGCAATGAAATCACGGAACCCTGGGCTGCGCAGGTCGGCCGGCTGAAAGACAAAGCCAACTTGCTCTTCCAGGTCACAGCCGGAGCCGTCCGGGTCTTTGCCGTTGGCGTAGAGAGCCTCTGAATCGACGCCAGTGGACCAGAACCAAAGATGAGTGCCGATGAGGCAAATCATGAGAACGGTCTCGGCCACGCCAAACGCATATGGCCCCGGCATATAGAACCTGTCGCGAAGGCCAAGGTGGTAGTAGAAGCCGCAGTCAAGACCTTGGCGGAATGCGGTCACCACGCGCCAGATATAATACGGAAGCCGTGAATAACATGCTAACCCCGAGATGAGCACGACGATAAGATACACCTCGGCCGCTGACAGCGTCGGCGAGTTGGTGAGAGCGACGAGAAGGCCGAGGAAGACTGCGCAGGCGAAGAGGAAGTGGGTGCCCAGCAGCAGGAGAAATAACGTCGGGTCATGAATCCAGCGAGCGAGTGTTATGCCGAACCAGAGGAGGTAGAATGAAAGTCGGATCCAGATGCCGTAGAACTCGGGTTTCCCAACCACGGCGCAGGAAAGACTTGAAGTCGTCATTTCCGAGTCTTTTCCATCCTCCCGCTCATCCCCTTGTCAGAGTGAAATGGGGCGGTTGACCCCTTGGCTGAGGAGATTTGACTCTCGTCATGTCACCTTGCTCATAACATGCACAGCATGTCGTTGGGCGGGCACCCCTCTTCGCAGGGAGCATCCATTCAACTTTTGTTTGAGCTGTGGTACAAGAACATGAAGAGACAGAGACAGGCCCTGGCCGGTCACACCAGGGCCTCTCTTCCACATACGGGTCGCGGAATGGCGCAGGGATATGGCCTTCCCATTGGATAGACAGGTCCTACGATTGCTAGTGCCACTGCGGCTTATCGTCGATGTCGTCGTCTGGTGTCCTCGGAGCAGGAACATATTTCCTGGCGGGGTGACAGGCGCGTGGTCCGGTGACGGCCGACAGTATTACAATGGCACAGGCACATTCCCTCGAGAGTCTGTAGGGGAATGTTTCGAGGGCAGTGCAATCAGATAGAAAATAGATTCTCTGCAGTTTCTGTACTTGTCAACAAACGAGACTCCCACCGGCAGGTTACACAGGTTGCTCCTGCCACGAGCTGGCAGCCAAAATCTAGCCACCAAAATCTATGCAAACCCATTTCCATTCGCAGACTCGACATGAAAGTGAAAAAACTAATCCCATTCATGTCAGATCAACCGCGATACGCGTCCCAGCTTGTGGTGCCTTCCTATTTCCTAGACTTACATGTACAATACAAGCGATGTTACCGACATTCAAGCTTCCCCGCCGCAGGAAAAGTACAGTTCGGCACTTCAGCCGTCTGGTGCCCGTGCAGTTAGCTAGGTAGCAGCCATACTTCAGGTACCTCGCCAGCAACCATCGTGTTCCGGGGTTTTCGAACTAACCATGGTCAACCATGCCTCAACAGAACGACAGCGACGGAGATAGGCCATCTTGCCTCGCATGCTTGACCGTCAGAACCGGTCTCACATCCCATCACTGAACAGTGTGCTCTGCCCCTCGCGCGAGGGATACGTCGCTTTCGGCCCAGATCGCTTCTACATGCTCCATTGTGCTCGACTCAATACAGGCAATGGGAGTTGGCACCAACGACAGCACAAACTGCCTAGAAGTTTTTGGTAACCCAGGCCTGCCGCTTTCTATAGAACACCACTCGCCCACCCAATACTAACGCAGAACTCTACCAGCCCGTCGACGCTTCTTATCAGAACCAACAGCACGAAATCTGCTCCACGGGCAATCTCTAGATTAGGTATGCCCCCCGACTTACTTCGGCCTCAACGCCAAAGAGCGCCGCTACTTGCGCGAGGCCATAGCTAGACCATTGTATCCAAACGCACAAATCGTGTCTACGAATTCAAAACCAGGTGTCAGCACGCTTGCCCGCCCGTGTCGTCCGAGTAGCCCCTAAAGGTGGCATCTTGCGACTCCACCAACCAGAAAGCGACGACGCAGTCGAATATGTGGCGTTGAGCTACTACTAAGGAAATTCGATTCTTGCTACCACGACCAGCGCCAACTTGGCTGCGCGGCTCAGGGGAATCTCATAGGATGAACTACCAGCCATCCTACGTGATGCTGCTTTGTTCGTTTACCACCTCGGTGTCGAGTACGTGTGGATAGACTCGCTATGCATCCTTCAGGATGACCCAATCGGACTAGATGAAGGAGTCGGCCAAGACGGCTGACATTTACCAACATGCTGTCCTCACGCTTTCGGCAACGTCATCCGCCGACGTGTATAGTGGAATTTTCAGTGGCCTGGAGGACGGGGCGCGTTTAGGCCACCTCGACCACGAAGACGAGGAATTATGTATTCAGAGGCCATATAATGGCACCCACAAAGCCATTTTTTGGGCGTGATGGCGGCCACCGTCGAGGAACGGTTGAATCGGGCGACAGCTTTCCTGTCCTTAACCGTGGCTAGACCTTCCAAGAGCGCGCCCTCTCCACCCGCATTGTACACTCGACGGCTGACGAGCTTGTATGGGAGTGCCGCGAATCGACCTACTGCCAATGCTCATTTGAACCCCCTACTCGGCATTACCACACAAATATCGATTACTGCGAACAAAGGGAACTCCGGGCATGGGGCTGGAGTGGGAAGTCGGGCAAAGATACCCACGAACTATGGTTGGGCCTGGTCGAGGAGTACGCAAAACGGGAATTCACCAAACCATCGGACAGGCTAGTTGCGTTTTCGGGCATTGCAAAGCTCTTTCTAGAAGGCTCGAATGGGGGCCTAGGAATGTATCTCGCTGAAGTCTGGAGCAGTTTCCTGCCCATTTCTCTCACATGGTGTTATGAGGGAGGCCTGAAGCGCTCACGGCGGGTCAATGGCCCCAGCTGGTCGTGGTCCTCAACAACAGGACCTATATCCTGGAACGTGCAGCATAGCCATGAAGACCCGTGCTTTAAGCTCCTCGATTTTGCCATAACTCCCGAGGGCCCTGGTCCATTGGGGCCTGTTTCTGCAAAATTATCATCTATTGTCTCACAATTCGCGGCCGATTTGCCTCGCTCAATTCTATACATCAGGACGGGATAATACAAGTTGGAGATGAGCAGCTGAAGTTCAGTCCCGACATTTACCAGTGGCTGAATGATACTCAAGAACGCGCGGCCATGTCTGAAGTAGATAAACTCGAGCGAGGTGATGAGGTGCTATGTGCGGAAGTCTACAGTGTACCTTTCGGTACATCAGAGTTGGGCACGTCAACCTGGTTGGTATTACGGTGGTCCGAAGCGCGCTCTGCATACTGGCGGGTAGGAATCATGCCATCCTTTGAGAGGCAGCCTTATGAATTCGATTTCAACGATACAGGGGCAGTGGGATCGTTGCTAGAAGAAGCTGTGTATCGCAAGATCACTATAATGTGACGAATACGGCACGGGGGTGTTCTTGCACCACCACTGCCTGAATTTTTCGATTGAATCATATCTATGAGCCGCCCAGATTTACTAACCTGAGATTTAAGGGTTTGTTTGGTCATCTACCGTCTCAATGGTCAGTGATTGGAAGTTTCAATCAGGGCAGGAGCTTTCTGTGGTAACTGTGCATCACACCTAGTCGCTCCTTCCTATCCTATTAGTTGCAAGACAGCCCACGACTTTGAACTCCCTCCCCGTTCGATTGGCAAAGATCAATTCCCAGCTTTACATCCTTCCTTCAGTTTCTCGTCTCGAGTAAGGGGCTCCTCATCGATACCCGTTGCCTTTCCCTTTGCAACCTTGAGATCATCAAGCGTTGCAGCACGATAACACCGCTGGCCTGCCCACCAACCATGCTCTCCGCTCGAGGAAACGCTCAGCCTGGCGAACCGCCTGCCAAAAAGCTTCGGATCGCAAAGCAAAAGCCGGGGATCATTCACCAACTTCCGTCTCCTGATGCAGCGCTCGGCAGTAGCTCGCAAACCGCTGGACTTCCCTCGTCCACCTCGCCAAAGCGAAAGTTCAGCCAGTCATTCCGTGACCGTATCTTCACCCAGAATGATGATCCTCTCGTCGAAGTGCCGAATAACCTCCCTTCGCAGCAGAAGGCTCGTCCCAAGACAACTATTGCCCCGATATTCAAGCAGAACATCACTTCTACCTTTCAAGCCGCGCCAGAGTCAAGTTATCGCGTCCCGTCAGCCCGCCTAGCGCCGATCCGAGAGCTCTCGCCAGAAACAGACCCAGAGGACTTGATCAAGAGACTAAAGAGTTTGTTTCTAAACCCTTCCCCTGACCCTATCCTTGCTCAGATGATATCTGACTCCTCCTGCCAGAGTATTACCTCGACTCGGCCGAGACCCTCCACGAGCGCGCTGCCATTCAGCTCCAGCAGACACACTCGGACCTCTCCCGTAAACTCCGTGAGACCCTGAAGGGGGAGGATGCGTTCCTCAAAAACATAGAGAAGCAAGACAAAACCCTCTGCGCCCCGTTGGACCAGTTCACCATCCGCTTCCAGCAGCACGACCCCGTCGATGGCAGTGTACGCATGGAAACGGAAAGCGTTGGAAACCTCATCGAGGATGTCCTAGCTCATGTGACGGATTTTGAAAGTGATCTCACAAAGCTCTGGGAAGAGTTCCAGGCTGCCGACGCTGAGGTTGCGAGGGTGTATCGAGAGAAGTTGTCTGAGAATCGAGATGGTGAGGGGGTTCAGCTTGCTGAAACCCTGAATCAGTTGCGGGCCGCAATCAAAAACGGAATTCAGGAAGCTGAGGAGGAGATTACTGAGTTGGGAAATGTGGCTGTTGCAGCGATGAAGGATGTGGAGAAGGTGAGCTGTTGGATTTGACTTTGAAAAGTGGTTGCTAATATGGGTTAGGACTTCCGGAAAGCTACGCTTCCTGATCTTCACATTTTCTTCCAATCTATTGACGAGCCTTGATTTGAAACCTTTGGGAGGCTTGATGTTGTGTGGAATTGCTGAGGTGATCATGGCGATATCTCTAATATTTCCTGGCGACATTTTGTCACCGATGTCTTTTGTGGTTGGTGTGAGACCATTTGTTCTCAGACTTCCCTGAGCTTGAGCGAATCTGTTTGATCAAGGGCGTTAGAAATGAACGTTCCACTTTATGTAATATGGAGGTAATATGGGGATGTGAGAACACATGCAGTCGCTGAGAGCTGTTGAGGCTTCAGTTTGAAATTCAGCGGAGTAAGTTTTGCAGGGAGCTCGCTAAAACGTTGAATTGGACGGCGTGCAATCGCCGTTACAACCCCTAGCCAATGACTCTATCTTCAAGGGGAGAGGTACACGGAAAATTGAATTCCTCGCCTTCCCCGTTGCTGGGCCCTTACGCAATTGGGTTACCCTTCGGGATATTCGATATCCCCTTGCCGTATTCAGGAGCTCATGACTTCCCCTTATATTGTAATGGAATCTCTCATACCGTGCCTAGAAAAGGTTGCAAAAAAAGGTAGACACTTGACAGCTCCAAAGAATAGGTACAGGGAAAGCAACAGTTTTAGACAATATCACTGATGCCGTTCAAAAAGCCACCCACACCGGAAACGGACTTGACCTCTAGACTGACACTTACGAGGTTGTACGATAAGTAATCATGGTGAAAGGGTCGTATTAGATGACTGCTATATACACCTGAGCCCGAGCTCCGTATACCTCCTCCTTCGGACAGACTGTTGAATAGGGTCTACTGCTTTGACAGAAGAGAAATATTTGCTTTTTGAGGGTTACAGGTGCATATTACACATTTGATTCGACTTGGCTGGATCCTAGATTGGTTCCTTTATGGGCTGGGCTGCTCTTGGGTCAGTGGAACAGGTTTGTGGATAGTCTCCCCCCTGTGTCTGTCTCTACCCAAGTGGACGGGGGGCTACCAGCTGTGTTATCATAAGATTGTATCAGGGCTCGGGATATAACGGGTGTTAGGAAGCACAATACAGGTTGTGGTTAGAGTTACACTCCACAGGACGTTTTTGAGGTTCTTCATGACTTTCATGTGTTTCTAGTGAATCAGGCCGTGGTTCCATGCCAGTGTAATAAAGCCTAGATTCAGAGGTAGAATACTCTGGCACTTTTGTATTCCATGCTACCTGTTCCGGAACGCCAAACCAAATCTCGAAGGCCGCCTCGCAATGCTAGTTCTAAAGGCTGAATGCTCATGGGTTCGGCTTAATCCTTCGTGACAACGACGCCCCATTCATGCTGCTCGTTTCCGTACATGATATCCTTTAACCATCCCTTAATTTTGGCCGTGTATTCCCCTACCTCTCCCGTCTTACCCATGGGGATCTTCACGTCCTTGCCGCGGTGGTGGATCGAAGACACGGGGCAGATGAAGAACTGGTAAAATGGTCAGCATAGTTTCAGTGATCACAACCAGATTTGGAGCAAATCCGGGAATACATACCGCTGTTCCAGATGCAAAAGACTCAACAAGCCTTCCCTCACTGTCGGCTTCCAGCACGTCGTCAATAGTGTACCGCCTCTCCACAACCTCAACCTCGCCGGCAAGTCTCTCCCTCACCAACTCGACAACGCTCCGGCGGTTCACGCCATCCAAGATCAGCCTGTCATCGAGAGGTGCTGTGATAAGCTGCAGCTTGCCGCCTTCGCTTTCCTTTGCCCGCCAGAGGACAAAGAAGTTGCTCGCTCCAGCCTCGGTGCAGTATCCCTCTGGCCCATAAAGCCAAAGAATCTGACCGAACCCGCGAGCCCGTGCCTCAGCAGTCGCAAGGAGACTAGGGCCGTAGTTGGCTCCCAACTTTGCGTAGCCAAACCCGCCAACCCAGGCGCGCACCATATCCTCGGGACTGGTGTGCAGTTTCATGCCGCCCGGCGGGCTGTCCATGCGCGGCATGAAGCTCAGTGTGATGAAGAGAAGCGCCTCCTTGGGGGCCTGCACGCCCAACTGGGCCTGGGTACCAATGACGGCCGGGCGGATGTAGAGGAAAGAGCCTGGGCGGGAGCGGGGGAGCCACTTGGGCCCATCGCGAGCGACGAGGATGGTGATCAACTTCTCCAGCTCCTTGGGGTCGAAACCAGGAAGGGCAATGCGCAGCGTCGACATGAGCATACGCTCGGCGTTGAGATTGGGGCGGAAGATACGCAGCTTGCCGTCAAAGCCGCGGAAGGCCTTGAGACCTTCGAAGCACTCGGTCGCGTAGTGGAGGACCGATGCGACGGGCATCAAGCTGAGAGGACCGTAGGGCTTGAGCTCAGGTGCTTCCCAGCCCGTTGCAAGGCGCCACTTGCAGGTGATCATATGATCGGTGCAGATGGTCTCGTCTCCAAAGTTGGCGGTGGCCTCATCAGGGACCTCGCGCGCCGTGGGGTCGGCAAGCTGGACCTTGATCTTGGACGCGTCCAGCTCGGGAAGCTTGGAGGCGTGCCCATTGGTGCCGTTGGTGTGACCGTTGACGTGGCCGTTGGCGGTGCCATTCGTCGCGGATCCCTGCGCAGCTAACCGGTGGTCGAGAGCCGACGATGTGAGGTCTACATCCTGCTCGCCAGCGTGGTCCTTCGCGGTTGTTTGGGTCATCGCTTTAGACTTCTGATGTGAGAACGGGAAGGAGATAGGTTGTGGGCTAAGAAGCGGCGAATACGTGTCTCCAGGCAGTCGGGACAGTGGAAGTGCTTGTTTGTGTGGGAAGGTGCAGCACAAAGACGGGTGAGGCAGCGATGGAAGAGAGAGGATGGGAATGAAAGACACGGGATCGGTTTGAAGCACCAATATGAGAAAAAGCTTCCAGATAAGGTTTCTAGAAGAAGGTACCTGCCTACCTTCCTAACGATGTCAAGGGCGTCGGCTTCGATTCGGCACGATGGGCCAGGTGACCCATTGGCCAATGGGCCGTCGTGGATAACCCTGTTGAGTGGAGGGCGTCGAGGATGATGTCAAGAAAAATCGAGGACCCCTGAAAGAACGATAGAACCGCTTGATTCCAAAGAGGCGATATCCAGCCTTGGCCTCTCTATGCCGGAGCTATGCGCTTCGGCCTCGTGCCAGGTGCCTCCATCCCAACATAAAATGAGCCTTGATCCTATCAAAGGGACTGGTGGAGCGCCAGCACATCGTCACATTTGATACTCCCGTCCTTCCGGAAGGCTCGGCAGGCATCCGTCCCGCGGGGTTTGCGGTTGGCTGTTTCCATTTCAGAAGTTTGTACGTCCGAGTATCGGATCTCAACAGCGGTTTTGCAGCGAACAGCGGTATCCTCAGTGGCCTTCTTATGAGTCAAGTGACCGGCGAACCGAGCCCCGAAGAGGCGACATTGCGGAGCCTTGGGCCCCCCGTGTTTCCCCAGTTTTCGCGGCGGCCGACGTCGCAGAACCATTTATGATTGCTTTCGACATGGTAGGTACCGCAATTTGGATGCTCCACCGCCTTTTCTTGGTTAATTGATGCATTGGTAGCGCAAGAAAGGGCGTTGGCCGACACAAGACGCGGGCAAGCGTTGTTGATGGACCGTGGAATTTTCCGAATCTTGCGCGGAATCAATGGTTGGCGTCCATTGGGCCGAGGCTAGCCGCAGATACGCGTGCTCGTCTGACTCGTCGCTTCCCTGCCCGCCTCATCTTCGAGACATCAGCGAACCCCCAAACAATGGTGGTGGGAGGGTGTGAAGCAAACGGGGTTCGGGCGCGCAGTGCGGAGCACTCCGCACCCACCGCACCCAACAGCCCGGAGAAGATGCGAGGTGAGGTGGTGTGGGACACACCCGATCGGGTTCGGGATCGCGCCGCCATCTGGAGTGCCGATCGTTGGCGATGCGAACATAAGGAGCCCATCCTGTGGCATGGCTGTTTGTTCCGCTGGCTGTTGTCCGTCGTCACCTTCCATCGACACGGGCACACGTGGATTGGGCACACTTTACCTGCGTTTCCCTGCGTCATGGACCGAAGCTAGCAGGTGGCATGCTTGAACTCGTGGCTGGCTGTCTCTTCCCCTGCATCCGTCACGGCCGCCACTATCTCGACATTCCAAGGTCTCATCGCGGTCGTTGATCATCGGCGAGGTCCGGGCCATCGCGCCCCAGAATCGAGACGCTGTCCGCTATCCCGTAGCGGGTTTTTGGACGGGAGTCACAGCCCAGTTGCCCGTGTCCTCGGCCGGGAGGACGTGCTGTGTGTGGTGGTGCGAGGGATGGGGGGACGGCATACGCTGTGAGCTTGGAGTTGGCACCAGGGCGCTTCCAAGGGAAGACAGCGCAATGTTGGATCCTGTTTTCGTTCTCTCGGGTAAACTGCTGCCTGTCATCTAGTGATGCCAGATGGCACGACGCCTGCGCGATGCTGCACGCTTGCATCTGCCGTCGTGATTGGGTCCCCCAACTATCGCGAAGTCGTGCTGTTGTCGCCCAACCTGCCCGAACCCCAACCCCGAACGACATATTACTCGGCTACTCCTTCCAGCTCAACTGCAGTCTGTATTCGCTGCAATCTTAAATCCAGGCACTGCGCGTAGCTCTTTATGATCGTTCTATCTGCAAAGTTGCTTTCTTTTTCTCATCCTGCGCATCGCTTGCTTGCCTGGCGGACGCGACCATGTCGACTAAAGAAGCCAAAGAACCTAGGGAGCCGAAGGAGCCGAAGCACCGCGTCGAGGCTCTCCGGCAGCCCCAGCGGAAGGACTCGCTCACCTCGGTCCTGACCTATTTGCAGGGGGGGCGGACACTCCCTCCCCGAGCCTCGTCGACCGTCTCGTCAACATCGACGCAGTCTGCCCCAGCCACTCTGGCTCAGGGGCTTTCAAGGCCACGCAGACATAGCCATGGCACCGACGTCAAGAAGAAGGCACGTAAAGATTCAACTACGCTTCGAGCATTGTCGAACCTCGCGGGGATCCAGGAGGACTCAGGTACTAAGACAAAGAATGCGAAGACCCCAGAAGGAAATCCCAAGACCACCAAATCTGGCTCCTCGGAGAAGCTCAACAAGACGGCTCGCGACGCTGCCGAGATGCGCAAGAAGAAGTCCCAGCATCAACTTTCCGCAGGCGGGCAAGAAAACAAGATCCCAAGGTAACTAACCCCTTAGTCCCCCACGAAGCCAATTGGACAATATTAACCACTACGCTACGCATGGCTATAGCCCCCCGCCACCAATGCCGAAGTCCATTCTCCGTGTTGCAAGTCCAGACGGGAGCCGGCCTCCACCAAGGCATGTTCGGTCTCACTCAACTTCGGCGGCGATTCCCGACCACGGACAGTTGGCCATGGCCGGATTGTCCCCAATCTCCCCAACGGAGTCAGTTTTCGGAAGCGCGCCACCTGATTCCGGCTCTCTCTCGCAGCCAACTTCGCCTATTGTTCGACCCATGTCACCCGGCGCAACTGTAAGGTTTGCAAAGGCGATTATCCACCGGGTAGACGTCGGCCCTGGTCGGCGCTTTACGCCGGTGAAACGCAGGAGCAAGAGTACTGTGACTTACATGGCTCCATTGGACCCCGTGTCACAGCAAATTGCTCCCAAGGTCACTTTGCAGAGTCCGACAAAGCTCCGGCGGCACCAGGAGAACCAGGCGGCGATGGGAAGATATTGGCTTCGAACTGAAGAGGAGGAGGCTCAGTGGAGGGCAGACGCGGAAAGACGAGCGGCCGAGGAGGCCGAAAGATATCGTGCTGAACCAACCCGCCCACCCGGCACACCAGCCCCGGCTCCCGATGCCGAGGAGAGTGCCTCCGCCACGGAGGCCAACGGACCAGAGCCGCCAATGACATCCTTCGGGGAGAGGCTAGCAGCAATAGACAAGCTTCCACCACTGGGCAGCGTCCCGCTTTTGGACAAGCTAGCAGCTTTTGCCAAGTCGGATGCCGACGACAAACTCGAGACTATAGAGGCAGACGACACAGACGATTCGGATGCGGAGTCAGACGGAGGCGCCAGCACCGCGCCGGAAGATGAAGCAGAAGACACAGGTCAGGGGAAGATCACCGACGACAAACCGGTGTCGGAGAAAACCGAACCTGCGACAGTGCCCGTTCTAGCCGGCACGGGGGCGATAGGAGGGGCGGTACTGTGTTCAGAGGGCGAGACAGGACAGCCAAGGAAGGGACAGGCTTGGGAATCAGAGATGGGGACCGAGAAGCCTGTTGCTGGAGATATTGCGGCTGAAAACATCGCAGTGAAGCCAGCGACGATACCACCCAATACCAACACCAACAACAACACCAAAGGAGCATCAGTAGCCGCTCCTTCGTCACTGGTTACCGCGAAACCGGCCACCAAAACAACAGTCGCCCCTGAAGAAGTTCAATCGGCGGCGCCAAAACCCCAGCAGCTCAAGGCAGAAATGCCCCAAGCCCAACCCAAACAACCCCCGGCCCCAGCCACACAAGCAACCACGACGACGCAAGTTGCGAAAGACGTACCAACCTCAAGCGCAACGGCGACGAGCTCGGAGGTTCCAGCAACGCCTCCAGCAACGCCTCCAGCAACTCTCGTAGAGCCAGACACCCCACGTGCGGGAGTCTCGGCAGCGGGAGCAGGGTCTCCCCTAACGCCTCAGCCCCTGCAGACGACAACCACAGTCAGCGCAGGAGCACCTCCTCAGGCATCAACAATCGTAGCACCTCGAGCTACAACTTCTATCCCGGCAGTCACCAAGCAGCATCTTGTTCCCCTGTCGACAGAGAAGACTCTGGCAGTAGCATCAGTGAGAGAGAGGCCCCTCTCTCCTAGACCACTCTCCCCCAGACCACTCTCTCCCAGGCCTTCCTCGCCCCTGCCAACCCTGAGACACAAAAAGTCAATGGCCAGCATGGGGATGGTACTTGGTGGTCCCGCGGGGACCAATCATTTGCATTTGTCTGGTAGAAGGAACAGGCGGTATAGCATTGGAGATCACACGCAGGAGATCACGGCATAGCCCTTCGTTTTACTCAGCAATACCGTTCTTCCAAGTTAGCTCAGTTTACGCAGTTTAGGATAGCATAGTGTTAGCGATACATGGCATATATTGGAGTGTAACAAATGGAGTCACATCTTCTTTTGTAGATGACAGAAATATGCTCATACAGTTATGCAAAACAACGTAGTGCCGCCGCCCCGATCAATGCCCGCCCTTACGTGAATAACCAAAAACGAATCGTGGTATTTCCCATGGCCCCCTCCCGTAACCTTGAAAAGCAAACCGGTAGTCTTTCCGGGCCCAAACTCCAAAAACATCAACCATCACCTGCCACCTGTCTGTCTCGGTGGATGACTGAAAATTTCCATCCCAAACGGCGCTGAGAATCGACACGTATTTTCTACCATCAACCCTGTCTCATTTGCGAAGAAGCCCGACAAGACTTCACATCAGCCCACCTAGCACCACCTTCCCGACGTTGGCCACCTCTCCCTTTACGCCGGCGCGGCTCGTATCCTCGAATTCCTTGATGACACCCTGGATGATGATTTTGCGCACGCGGGAGTCGACCTTGCTGAACATGTCGGCGACATTGCCGGCGCATTCACGCGGCGTGGGTATCAGGCTCAGCAAGCGCGTGTATGTGTCAATGAGCACGTCACAGAGGGTGGCAAAGGTCTCAAAGAAGTCTGGATCGAAAGGTAGGCTGGGCGTGAGCAGGTGAGAGTACTCCTCGCCGGGAAGCAAATCGGTCTCGGATGCGGCAAAGTTGATGACACTGGAAGGTGGTATGGACGGCGGGGTGTTGCCACCGCCTAGGGAACTAGAGCTTCCGGCGATCATGGAGTTGACACCTCCGTTAAAGGAATCCGACAGGTCAAGGGGCAGCCCGGAGTCGAGCGCAACGGCGCCGGAACCGGACGAGCTGTTGGCGTTGCTGGAGCGGCGACCTTTGGCAATGGAGGGCCCCGCGCGGCGGAACATGTGAGGAATTCGGGCGCGCGAGAGAGAGCTCGCCGAGGTGCCGGATTCAGAGTGGAGGGTCTGGAAGGCCTCAAACTCAGCGAGGAGTATGTTGAGGCTGCGGAGGAACTCTGCAGCTGAGTTGGAGTTGAGGTCGATGACGGTCGGGAGGGAGATGCCGAGGAGGAGGTAGTTGGTGGCACGGCGGGCGAGTTTGCGGCTGTCAAAGTAGGGCATGCGGGCAAGGTCGGGCTTGTCGAAGAGGAGCGTGTTGAACCAGTAGACACGGCCTTCATGCCTGGGGAGGGAGGGGGTAAAGTTAGAGTTAAGATGGGAAAGAAGGAGGGGGTTGCTCACGCCTTGCGCAGGTAGTCGAGAGTAGATATCCTCTTGTTGGCCGTGTCCTGGATGTTCTGGTGGAGGATGCTCAGCTCGCTTGGCTGGCCCGGGGCGACGACGGCGGGTGGGGCCAACTGAGGGCCCGGGGCGGCGGCCGAGTAGCCATTGACGGGCGTGGGCGCGGTGCGGCTCAGCATCTTGGAGAAGCTGTCGGACGATGTTGGTGACTGGAGAACCTCACTATCGCGCGACAGTTTCGCAGCGGCGGCAAGGGCAAAATCGGGCAGTGGCGGGATCGCGTTGTCGCCAGTCGCGGTTATCTGCAGGCTGGGCCCGGCGCCATTCGCTCCGGACGAGAGAGTGCGCTTCCGGGTGGATTTGCTGGGCGATGACGACGAGAACGAGGCCTTGCGGCTGAACGACGGTCGACGGTCCCGGTCCTTGTGCAACACGTTGGGTTGGCGGGGACTGCCGTCAACGGCCGTTCCCTCACCCGAGCTCGTGCCTGGGCGCGATTTGGCAGGTGACGACGACGCGGCGATGTTGCTGCTGCTAGTGTTGCTGCCGCCACCGAAAAACGAGGAAAAGAAAGGAGCAGTGGTCTGCGTTGGTGTCGCTCCAGGCCGCTGAGACATGTCTCAGTTGGGAAGGCACTCGCTCGTCAAAGACACCTTGTAATTATAAAAACGCGCCGTGTCGTCATTCGCGACCCCAATCCTAGTGCGCCCCGTTTTGGCACCGCCCGACGTTATTAGCGGTCAGCGCGTAGGCCGTAGCGATTGGAGAAAAATCAGATATCCTGCAAGGAACGAAATCGGCTTCAGGGGCTTCGTTGTTGCGGCATGGATATTGTACTGTTCCAGGAGGACTTTCAACCAGACATTCGTGAGAAAGGAGGAGGACGGGATGAAGTCTAGATAAGAGCCGCCGAACCACGTTCTCGAGTTCCGGCAGTGGGAAGGTCGAACAGGGGTTGCCTGCCATGTGGCGGATGGCTGGACCAGACCACGGCTGACGGGGTGATGGTCTTCGACGCTTCGACATTTCGACGACGCTTCGAGGACTCAGGGCATGACTTCCGCGGGGCCAACCCCCCCCTCCTGGTGTCTGGGCAGTTTAGCCGTGACAGGAACAGACCCTAACTGCCGGGGCAAGCAATGAGCAGGACCCGGGAACCACCTTTTAGGGAGGCGGCGTCCCAGGATTTCAGTGCAGTGAAACGGTTGATCCCCCTGTTCCAGCGCAACGGTTCAGTGGCTCCTCTCCATGTCATGTCATACCACGGGCAGTCAGCAAGGGCGAGCTATTTCAAGATCTAGCCTGCCCAGGTCAATCGTCTGGTCCCTGGGAGATTGGAACGATGCACTCCAGATGGACATTGATCGACGCCTGCCGCGTCAGGATACCTACGCAAGCCGTTGTGATCATTGGGCCCTGAATGCGGGGGAGGGGTGGATGCCTGTAATATGCTTGAATTTCAGTTGTGGGACCGACATCGCAGGCGGCTTCCATGTGATTTCAACAACCTTGTCCTACCTATAGAACTTGACCTAAACCCAATACCTACTCTTCCCATTTACCGTGCAAGACAAAAGTCTGTATATTAAGTTGGTTTTATCATAGTTGTGTAGTATTCTCAACCACCCAGATTCGCACATTGTTTGAAGACAGCAAACCACCCAACTGTTAGAATAGACCGCCTTGTACCCTGCACCCATCACACTCACGAACATCAAAGCGTCGGATAGCTGCTTGATCAGGCGATCCGGGACCTCCCAAAACCACACACCATGACCGCCACGGACGAGACTCGCCCGCAAGGGGACCCCGCACCCGAACTTCTCGAGGGCCGGCTCTGGGTCGACGGATGCTTTGACTTCTTCCACCACGGTGTGTCCCCTCCCCCCTATCTGGGCCCGAGACCTCGTTGACACCGTTTCCTAGGCCATGCAGGTGCCGTGGTCCAGGCCCGCCAGCTGGGTGATGAGCTGTATGTAGGCGTGCACTCGGACGAGGCCATTCTCGAGAACAAGGGTCCGACCGTCATGACCCTGCGCGAGAGGCTTCTCGCCACGGATGCCTGTCGCTGGGTGACCAAGTCGATTCCCTATGCCCCGTACGTGACCCAGCTGGATTGGATCAGCCACTACGGCTGCAAGTACGTCGTCCACGGCGACGATATCACCTCGGACGGCAGCGGCGAGGACTGCTACCGCTTCGTCAAGGCCGCCGATCGCTTCAAGGTGGTCAGGAGGACACCCAGTATCTCGACTACGGATCTCGTGGGGCGCATGCTGTTGTGCACCAGAACCCACTTCATCAAGTCCCTCGAAAAGACGCTCGCCGGCGAGGAAGGCCCGGGCACTGAGGCAGAGCGCAAGGCCGCCGGTGATGACATGAAGGAGCGCATTCGACTCTATGCAACAGATGAGACGGCGAAGAACCCCGGCGCTGATGTCTGGTTCTGGTCTCAGACGGACAGCACCGACAAGAAGGGAAACTCATTCAAGGAACTATTTAGCGGCAAGGGGCCAAAGCCTGGCCAGCGAGTCGTTTATGTCGACGGTGGGTTTGATCTCTTTTCCAGCGGCCATATCGAATTCCTTCGCTCTGTGACCAAGGCAGAGGAGGACTTGGCCAGGAAGGATGGCTGGTATTCTCAGCAAGCCGTCGATGAGAGAAAAGGGAAAGGGTCCGATTATGGACCCGTCTTCGTTGTGGCTGGCGTGCATAACGACGAAGTGATCAACAGCTGGAAGGGCGTTAATTACCCCATCATGAACATCTTTGAGCGCGGGCTCTGCGTTCTTCAGTGTCGGGTAAGTTTCCACAAGCCGTGGCTCAACAGGCTTTCGCTAACTTGTTGCAGTACATCCATGCCGTGGTATTTGGCGCTCCATTCACCCCTACGGTGTCCTATCTCACCTCTCTTCCTTGGGGGACACCAGACGCTGTTTACCATGGACCGACATCCTTCATGCCGCACACAGAGGATGTCTACACCGCACCCAAGGAAATGGGTATCTATCGGGAAATCGGCGCCCACGAGTTCGAGGACGTCAATGCTGGCACTATTGTGCAGCGGATCATGAAGAGCAGAGACCAGTATGAGGCGCGTCAGAAGGCGAAGGGGATGAAGGCCGATATTGAGGCTGCCCACAAGAAGAGAGAGCTACTGGAGGAGGAGCAGAGGAAAAAGGAAGCCAGCCAGCAGTAGGATTCAGTGTGCGGACCAGCCGGGTTTCGATTGAGCATGATTTAAAACGGAGATGGCACTTCAACAGGCCTCAAGAGATAAATAGACAAGGAGTGGATATCAACTATGTGGTATAATGTTTAAAACTAAATAAAGAAAATTGTTCAAAGTTTATCAGATACCATAACGCATTTTTCGTCCTCAATGGGCCACTCGGCGTAAACCGGCGGGATCCTCAGAGCTTGACTCTATTGGTTGTATCATCATGTAAACTTGTTGGACATCCCCCAGAACCCACAATCTCTGCCCACCAACACCCTTGAGATGGCAACACAGGCAGTTGGCCTCCAACAAGACCGAGAGTGTTCGATGTCCAGGCGTCCATCCGCCAGGCGAAGGAAGAAGAGTCAATAGAACTTGAAGTCGCCCCTCGCTCCAAGAATAAGCCCCGTCGAGTAACCCACACCTTCTCCGAAGAAAAAGGGTGCGAGCAATCGCATTTCTGTACAATCTTGACGAAATCTCTCGAGCCAGCCTAACGCCTCCAGTCCGGACTTACTAGCGGCAACTCGCCATCGGACCAACTCCCCAGGGTTGAGAACAGAGCATTCGCCCCAAGCGGCCAGAGCGCGGACTCATATCTTCGTCCATATGGTCTCTGGTCCGGGAATATGAATGACTGAACGCAAACGAATAGAAAGAATGACGGCCGACGTCGCGACGGGCTGGGCCAGAAGAGACAGACAAGAGACAGGCGGCCGAGATCAGCCGCAGTGCTTCTATGGCGGCGCGTTTCCGCAGTCTGCCCAAAAGGCAAGTGTCCGGGGACTTTCTCCCAAAGCAAGGATTGAAAGAGCCGACACCGAAGTGTGGCTCTCTCCGTTCGTAAGCTTCGAATAGCGACTTGTTGGGCGAGGGGCGGCTTGAGAAGAAGGAAGGAAAAAGGGAATGAGGCTCGAAAATCGAAATCTTTTTAAGCTCGCAGGGAGTGGGGCAGGGACAGGCTCCACCTGTCAGAGCCCCACCGAATTGGGGCTGGGCCCACAGCTGCTACCCTAACCCTCATCGTTGCCCTGAGCAGCCAGGTCGACCTAGGTGGCTTTGCGTAGCAACAGGTCTGAATTTCATGGAAAGACTTCGATTAAATTTCAATGAGCCTTCAAAGAGTAGAGTAAAAATTTCTTTGTTGCGCGTGCTCGTGAAAAGCAGATGAGTGGAAATGTTAGGGAAGGTGACCAGGGTTAGGGTATCACTTGTACGAAGGCTCGGGCCAAATAAAAGGGTCTCTTATCTCCGCGCGAAAATGAGTTTTTGGAATCCTCATACGGTCTTGTTCTGGGACGGTAAGGCCTTGGCTTGTCACATCACAGGCCTTTTAATATGTAGGAAGGCCTTTCTAGAATGCAGGAAGGCCTTTTAAGTATTAATGTAAGTGTTTTCGGAATGGTAGATGGCCTGTAATAACGACAGCAATTGGCGGTCCTTACAGTGACAAAACACTTTTCGCACTGGTTAAGGGGACCCTTTCTTTTGGCCCGAGCCTTAGTACTTTATCGGGTTTCCGCTGCGTTTTAGCGAAGCGGCGCTCACGCGCCGGATAGAGCTTGGCGTTCAACGCCAAAAGTTCACGGCTGGATTCACCTCCAAATTCCTTGGTCGCCTCACACACCCCCCCGTTGAAATCTTCTCACACCCTCTCCGAGCGCCGGCGGCGAAAGCATATAATACCGTTGCGCCGATAATAACGAGCCGCCCAGACGAGTAAACTTCACACCAGCCACGATGTCGGGCCTGTTTGGAGCGCAAGCTGCCTCGACAAGCAACACGCTTGGCGACCTGAAGCAGGACGTCGCGCTCGGTGATCCCCCCGAAGACACAATCTCCGACCTTGTATTCAACCCAAATCCAGCGGACCCGAAAGACTTCCTTGCCGTCGCAAGCTGGGATAAGAAGGTTCGGGTGTACGAGATCCTCAGCAACGGCCAAGGTCAACCAAAGACAGCCATAGATCACGATGGCCCGGTCTTCTCAGTCGACTTCTTCAAGGTATGTCCGCAATTGAGGCATCTCCCCGCGGCGGGTCTCGCAGGAGGTGCTAACGTATCTCAGGATGGAACCAAAGTCCTGTCGGCAGGTGCCGACAAGATGGCCAAGGTGCTCGACCTGAACACCGGCCAGCCGATGCAAGTTGCACAGCACGACGCGCCCATTCGATGCGTGCGATACTTCGAGGCGAACGGCACCCCAATGGCGGTCACTGGGTCCTGGGACAAGACTGTCAAGTACTGGGACTTCCGGAGTGCCCAGCCGGTGGGAACGCTGCAATGCCAAGAGCGCGTGTACACCATGGACGTTCGAGACAACCTCCTCGTCATCGGCACGGCAGATCGGTATATCAACGTCGTCAACCTCAAAGAGCCCACCAAGTTTTACAAGACGCTGCAGAGCCCCTTGAAGTGGCAGACTCGGGTTGTGAGTTGCTTCACCGACTCGCAAGGCTTCGCCATTGGCAGTATTGAAGGCCGTTGCGCCATTCAGTATGTGGAGGACAAGGACGCTAGGTAAGAATATCCGGATTTCCTCAGCGCGGTCATCTGCTTCGGTTTTGCTAATCTCTCCGCCAGCCTCAACTTTTCCTTCAAGTGCCATCGCGACCCGCCGCAAGGCAGCGTGACAAACGTCTACGCGGTCAACGATATCTCGTTCCACCCCCAACACGGCACATTCAGCACGGCAGGCAGCGACGGCACCTTTCACTTTTGGGACAAGGACGCCAAGCACCGTCTGAAAGGGTATCCCAATGTCGGCGGCAGCATCACGGCGACGACGTTCAACAAGACGGGCTCTATTTTTGCGTACGCTATTGGCTACGACTGGAGCAAGGGATTCCAAGGCAACACAGGGCAATATCCGAACAAGGTGATGCTGCACCCCGTGCTAGCAGATGAGTGCAAACCCCGGCCAAGTGTGAAGAAGAGGTAGAGCAACGAACAGGCAGGACGCGGGTATCTCGATACGGTTTTGTCTTGGGGTTAGTGGCGTGATAACTGGGAGGCGTTTTGATAAGGACGCAAGCAGAAGAGGTGGCAACCAGGTTGCGGCCGTTTAACTCAGAGCGGAAATATGATACCAGCAGCGAGAGTTGGCCTAGTCGTTAAGCAAGTCGCAGCAGTAGCGGCATCCTTCTTGTCGGGCCAGCTCGGGCGCGGGGGAATAAGCGGATCAAGAGTGCAGGAGGGATAGGGGGCATTCAGCCACCGCTACGAAGCGAGCGCATCACAATTCCATCATAGGCAGACGCAAGGACAATTGCGGAATAGATTATGTATCTCCCTGTTTTACGTCCGGGGGTGTGACGAGAATGATACAGATTACAAACATGCGTAAGGTCGTAACTTCATACTACAAAATACGTATCAAGCGTTCTCTCCCCCTTTGGGAAGCAAAAGAAAGCCCCAAAAATGGCTCTGGGATGAAAATCTACCAGAAACCCAACCAAATCCCGGATCAAAAAACAAACCAGCGTAGTATCAGACAGCAGGTTTCTTCTCCCCAAACACATCATCCATCAACCCCTTCCAGATATCCCGTAACATACCCTGCTCCCCCTCTTCCGCTCCGCGATGCAACTCATGCGCAAACGACAGCTCCACCCCATCAATACCCATCCCCTCTACCTCCGTCAACGCCGCCGGTAGCACCAGGTCTGGATTCGCCGCAACCACGGAAATCTCCGCCCGCGCAAGCGGTTTGTCCTCTGCCTCTGGGAGGCGCACCCACTCCGGAGGCGAGTCGTTGTCGGGCAGCAGCGGAACACGGATGTACGCGAAGGGATCGCCCGCTGGCTCGTGCAGGTCGGGAAGCACGGCGAAGTCAATGGTGGAGGTGTCGGCGCGGAGGGGCTTGGGGGCGGAGGTGCGGAAGCCTTGCATTAGGGGCATCTTGCGTGGTGCGTGTGTTGTGGTGGGGCGGTGGGGAGTGCTTGCGGTGGAGTGCGCGCGGATGGTGGACTGAGAGATAGTTAGACTTTGGGGCTAGTACATAGGTTGATACAGAGATGGATGTGGGTGGTGAAGAGGGGGAAGATTGGTGTCTGAGTTGAAGTGACTTACATCGGCTGCGACTTCGGCGGATTGGTCCTCGGCGGCCGAAGTTACCTTGGTCTGTCGTTTCCTGCCGGTCTTTGCGGTGGCGGACTTGGATACATTGTTGAGGAGGTGACTGGGCCTTGCGATGGAGGCCGTGGTGCTGATGGAGCGGGTGAGTTTGGAAACCGGAGTTGTGAGCCGGGACGACATGGCGAGTCGACTTCTGGGATATGAATTGGGAGTTTGGATTGGGCAAACGCAGGTCAGGTATGCGACTGGCGCGATAGGTTGGGTTTCTGCGCAAGCAGTAGATAAATCGCAATGATTCAACAGCCAATTGCCGACAGCAAAGATATATCAATGATGGCAGATATTTTGAGGGCGTAGCGGTACGTTTTGTTGCAACAGATGATGGATTAGGACATGCTCAGGACTGGACTGTGAGGTGGAGGGAGGGGAGAGCAATCGATATAAGTGAGGTCCTGCCCAGCGTCCAGTGAGATCCCGGACCTCCGATACCCAGATGGGGGTACACGTTCTGGCGCCAGCCCTCGCAGTGGACCGACTAATTTGGGGTCGTGATGGCTGCATGCTATGCTGGGTGCACGAATATGAACTGCCGTTCCGTCTCCAAGAGATAAGGAAACCAAGAAGACTCGACGGTCCTCGTTACTTTCCGTCGGTCGCGTGTTTCAGTGTTCGGACACCCCAAACCATGGCGTTGATCATTGATCCAAGTACTGCACTGTCGACAAATTTACAACAGCCAGACGTCAGCATTGCATCTTAGGCTCCCCCGTCCGTCTAGCCTCGTCGAGTCCTCATCTCAGGGTCGCCCAAGCACCGAAGTTGCTTGGGCGACTGCGGAGTAGTGATTAGCCCAATTCTCAACCGACCGGAATCCGAGTCGCAATCTTTCAATGCTGGGGCGAAGCGGTCAGCTCACTCGAGGTTGTTGAGGGAGCTTGGGCCACTTTCCGTCCCGACCGCATGGAAGCGGTCAGCCTTGATGAGCGGGAATCGCTTCTTCCAGCTTAGCGCTCGTGTCAACAAAAATCCTCGGGAACAACTGCCGGAATTCGCTGAGAAGGTCTAATTTAGGATACGCCTGCAGCAGCATCGAGCCCCGCCATCCATGATTACTTATTAGTGACTTCAACCACAGCTGCCCGTCACGTCACAACTGCCAAGCATTCTTCAGGTACAAAACTCTACACATAGTTGGTCGCCTAGAACTATCTCTACACTGATATGTTTGGGGCTCTGGTGCCCAATGTCATCTAAAATACACAGCCAAGCACCCAGGGCAGTGCCTAATGTCGCATGGAATAACATCGCAACCGTGGGAGTCTGCTGACGAGACGCCAAACTCCCCAAGATTGCAGCACCTATCTGCTTCTCCAACATCCTACCAACATCTCGCTCAAATAATTACTGCCTCCTCGATATCAAGGCCAATATTCTCCAAGCCCGCCTGCTGGAGATGAATGAATGCAACAACCCAACATCTCTCCTTGCCATGAGATAACTCGTTTGTTAACGGTGATATTCGTGAGCCGTAAAGAGGCTCTAGTGGGCGTGCCGAGATGCAGCCAGTCCCTTCGGGCGGCTGCTCTTGATGCTGGCCACTCGGGTCGTTTGCGATCCTTGATGAGCAGAACTACTCTGGGGAGGGCGATGGGTGCCATTTATGTTGCTCACTGCGATCGGCGATCCTTGGTGAGCGGAGGTACTGTGGGCAGGATGATGGGTGCCGTTCATGCTGGCCACTGGGGTCGTATGCGACCCTTGTTGAGCAGAAGTGCTCTGGGGAGGACGAATCGTGCCGTTAATGTTGCTCGCTGGGATCGTATGCGGCCTGTGGTGAGTAGAGGTACTCTGGGGAGGACGATGGGTGCCGTTTGGGTTGATCACTGTGGTCGTATTCAACCCTGAGGGGGCAGAGGGATACTGGGAAGCAAATTGGGAGTGAACACCCAGTACAACCGGCACCGTTCCTTGTGAAGATGTAGTCTGCGCCCGTGCTGGATCATTCTGCGGGGTGACAGGTGCGGTCTGACGCGGTGCCGTTGGCGGAGTTGAAGTTTGGCTACCGGGCGGCAACATGAGCTGGCAGTTAATAGTCAGTCTCGACATCATTATATCGATCTTATCGACCGAGGGTCTCAGTGTGGGAGGAGTGCTCACGTTGAGTTGGCGGGGTTGATGGTTCGTAGTTGGCGGCGCCATGGAAGCGGGAATATGAGCATCTTCAGAAGGAATACGCTGAGGTGTTGACAAGGGGCAACCGGTCGTAAACGCTGGCGTGTCATGAGAAGCTGTAACCGGCGTGACCGGCTCAAGCTGGGCTAGGTCGTGCATATAAGTGTTGGTGGGCTGCCCATCTGAGTTCGCCAGGCTGGCAGTATCACCACCAGCATCCCGCGTGTCGACGAGAGGGTTTGCCCAGACAAGGCCCCTGAGTCCAGATCCTCCCGGTCCTCTAGGTTCCTCAGACGCCGTAGGATTTGGCATGGTGGCTATCGTATCTTGAACAGATTGCGATGGCGCCACTACTTCTGGCTCAATGAGTTGGGCCCGAGAGCTGTCTTGAACTTGCTGAGCTGGCGCCGTGGCAACTGACTGGATGCTCTGAAATTGAGGGCTGCCCTGCATGACCCAAGCCATGTCGTTGGCACTTTTGTTCATATCCTGCGCGGCCTGTTCCTGGTTAACCCGACGCGCCGCCGGAGGCTTTTCCTGGCTGACCCGGCGCGCCGCAGGTTGTTCCGAAGGGCGAATTCTCGGGATCCGAACCTCTCTAAGATAGGAAGGAGGCTCGCTCGCCAGGTGGCTCATCGATAAGAGCGCATCGACAGTATATTGGATGCGCCCCCCTTGAGAGCCCGCAGTTTGTTGAACATCGTCCCCCATAGCCTCATCTGTGGAAAACCGAGCATCACTCTCTGTGGAACCTACCCAAGTAGCTTCTACTTGGCTCTCAGATGGTTTGTCTCCAATAGCGGCGACATGACTTTCCGCGGGTAGGGCTTCGTGGGGGCTTTGGATGTGGCTTTCTGCGGAATGATCTGCGACGCTTGTAGCATGGTCCCGTCTCCTGGCGATGAAATCATCGACTGCCCTTTGTACAACCGCTCGGTCAAGTTCAGGATGCTGTTGTGTGTAATAAATGACGAAAGCCGCCGCCATTCCCGCCAAGAAAACGGGCTCGACATCGAAACTGACCTGTCCAAGGCAGCTGTCCACCTGTTGGAGAACTTCGTAGTAGGGTTGAAGAGTTACGAGCGAATCCAGCCCCGACGACTGGGTAGTGCTAGCCACAGCCTTCGGCTCATACGAATCCCCAAGACTGACAAGAGTTGTCTTCTTATAGACCTCAGAACATCTAATAACCTCAGGGGTAATGGTCCATTCGGAGGTGTCTGCAACCTTCTCGAGCGGGTTGCCGTCGCCGTTGACATTTTCCTGGACTGTTCCGTTGGTGATAGGAGGTGTTTCGAGATTCCTTGTTTTGTCGGGAGCATTTGTACGTGTCGCTCCGTCTTGGGCGCTCGATTGGGAGAAGTTGGACTCAGATGGCGGCGTAAGCCGAACAACTGGGATTGGCCGATCAGGGCGGATAGTTGAGTCCGAATCTTCATGGAATTCTTGGTCTCCTACCAGAGTTCCGTTGGGAGCAGGAGGCGCGAAAGTTACGCCATTATTCTGCGTGTCTGGAGCTGACGCAGAATAAGTACCATCATGCAAGGCATGTATGGTCCGGACAAACAGTTCCCGGCTCCCCCTGTCCAGGAACTCGATGTACATGGGCTGGGCCTGTCCGGACGTCGACATGAAGTGGAATCTGACCCTCTGTCTTCCATTTGACTCGCATACATGGGTGTCCTTGAGTCGCGAGATCTGCCAAGCGCTATGTGGTTTGTCCTGGACGTAGACATAGAGCATACTCAGTATCGGCTCGGGGTCATCAGTAAGATAGGCAAGGGCCGCGACGCCGTCTTGGAGGTCAGGTGGTATGTAGAGGATGACCTGTGATCTGAGAACTGTGTTTCTCAGTCCCTGGGCCGATGGCGGAGGTCCCATCTGCGACCGTCCTGGCCTGGTGGTCTGGGCGGAAACTGCTGCAACACGCCTTTTCTTTGCCCCACCTAGCACCCCCATCCTCGAGGGAGCGGGTACTTCCAGTGTCGCTCGTGTCCGTGGTGCCGGTGCTGGGGCTGGGACTCGGGCCGGGACCGGGACTGGGGCTGGGGCCGGGACTGATGTCGATAGCAGATTGGTTGCATAATGGCTGTTGAGGCGGAGTTGGGTACGACCGATCGGCTGCTGTGGAATTCGACCGGTTGGGTGTTGTAGATTGCGGCCGGTCAGCTGCTGTGGGTTGCGACCGTTTGGCGGGTGTAGGACACGGATATCTGGGTGGTATGGGATGTGTTGATTCTGGTGAGGGCCAGGTCCACGGGAGTTGGGTGCATGTCTTGAAGAAGTCGTCAGTATTCTCATGGCTCAAAACAAGATTGGTCAACTCACCTTCTTCCAGTCATATTACCCAATGCCTTCAGCGTCATGTCTCTAGCCCGGTCGTAAAGTCGTCCACCTCCCAGGTCTGACAGATCTTTCACTTGCTCATTGTCGGAATCGTCGAACACGCCGGAATCTTTTGCCACTGTGGGGAGTCAATGTCTGGCCTCTCGTGTGTAAACCGGATCTAATTTCACTAGGATCTCTTACTGTTCCATTTCGAAACAACCTCATCAACCACGGTGTCGGCTTTCGATTTGATTGCCACCCTTCTAGGCGGAATATGCGCAAAAGGAGCACCATGATTGTTATTGCATCCAATGTCTCGACCGCGATTACCACGTTGACGTTCGCCATCTTCGATCGGCAGCTCTTCGACACGCTGGATCCCAAGATCATTCTGCGGAGGAGATATTTAGCATTTTATATGATGCCAGGCGGTGAAAGCGTAGGCAGATCACCAGGCGATGAGATTGAGAGGTTGAGGTACTGGGACGTTGTGACTTACCAACATTGCTTGCCTGATCGCATCCGAGTCAAATGGCACAGGAGGCTGGCCGGATGGTCCATTGTTGTTGGGTGTATTCCCAGAATTGTGCCAATCTCCGTTCATTTCCGCGGTGCTATGGTCGAGAAAATCCCAAAGACTGAGTGAGTGCTGTGAGTCTGTTCTGCTCGCTGCCTTCTCCGGGGTTGGTGGTTGCCAACGCAAATTGCTGAGAGGAAAGCAACTCGCGACTGAATGTTGGGGAGAGGGTAAGGTAGGCAAAGCTGTAATAACGAGATCAGGATATATCAACTAGGCCGGGAAAGGCCGAGATCCAACTGCGCAAAATTGAGATGGGAGGGAGGTGGGGTGTATGGGAAAGGTGGCAGGTGCGAGATAATCCAGGTTGGTGGGATGAGGAAGGACCGACCGACCGACCAGCTTGCCCGCCTAACTTAGGACAGGAAAAGCGAAAGAACAGGTCTGGGAGGAGGAGAAAATCAAACAGTATTACTGTTTGAAATTACATACCTGTGGGTCTTGAGGTCTGCTCAGTAAGGTGAGGTGATGTCGAGAGGTGGGGACGAAGATGCTTCACGGAGGCCTGGTAATAAATATGTGAGAGGACCTGGGAAAGCTGCCGCCATTGACAAGTCCGCAGGCAGCAGCTAGGTTGTTCTTTCTGCCGGACAAACAAATAAAGGCACAGGCGCGGCGGGCAGTGTTGGAATTGGGCAAGAACTATTGCTGCGCTGCTCCCAAGTATGCAATTCTTTTGTTTTCAGCGTGATTATTTGACGCGAGAGGGTGTCGATACCCGCTGATCCACATCGGCTTAGGCACCTACCACTTCTCGTGAAGCAAGAAACACATACTTTATGTTTAGTTTGTTCCATATCCTTTGCATTAATCAAGGCAGCGCGACGGTCAGGTCTTGAACTCTGAACTCCATCTTTGCAGCCCGAACCTGGAGGTGTTGAGGTTCTAATTGTTTTCAAGTCCGGTATTTCCTGCTAATAACTTGATTGCCTGTAAATCAAATACCATCACTGATCGTTCATCAATTTCCAAACCAAAAAAAAGGAAAACAAGGCATTCGAAGTATTAAACCCTACTAATAGGGCTGGATGGTTGGCACATGAAACGAACTATTTGTACAACTTGAAGTTTCTTTTTTATAGTAGACGAAATGTCCCGGAACGCATCCCACAGCTTGGAACCCAAATAGTTTAAAGTGGCGAACAAAAGTATAAGATATTGTTATAAAGCAGGACCTGTGTTTCGTGACATTTGGAAGTAGATGGTTTTGAGAATCAGATATCTAGCTTTTGATACGTAGGTAGTATTCTTGTTCTGATAGATGACGAGGGCAACATTTGACATCTAATCAACAACTCTTCCAAGTCGGAAGATGAAATCGGAAGCCGCCTATCTGCCTTATTTTCATGCAATTTTCATCAGACTTGATCACTTGACGCCTACAATTCCAAAGGCTGATAACTCGAACGGTATGGAAAGAAAACTCGTTAATGAACAATTCATCACTTAGCCCTCGCATCCTTCGGCGGACCTTCCAAACCATCCTTGCCCTGGCGCCCAATACCGCTCATGTCTGTCTCCTCCGAACTCTTTGTCGCCGGCTCGCGCAAGCCAGCGGTAGACCCGTCGCCAGTAGAAACATCACTCGAGAAGCGTCCACTTCCAACATTGACGTTGCGGGCATCGGCAGATTGCCAATCGGAAGCAACCGGAGGCTGCTCAGGGAGAGGAAGGTTCGACTGAACCTCAGCAATCTTTGCTGCCTTGGACTGGTTCATGTCTGTCCAGATGTTCGATCAGCAATGAAGGTCGATAGATCCCTGATAGGTGTGCAGTGTGGAGCCCGGTGTGGTACCCGGGTCCGGTGGGACTTACTTGCAGGTGTTCTCGTGTTCAATGCAACGGATTAGTTCCACAGGTTTTCCGTGTGATACAGCTGCGTCTGTGATTGAAAAGCAAAGATAAAACCCCTCAGGGGAGATGCAGGACTCACCTTATATCATTCGCCCCCAGTCCTTTATGTAAATGTGTCGCAAGCCGATGTTGGGCTGTGATGTCATTGTCGTCAGTGCGGGCCCCACTGCAATGCGCGATCCGCACAACGTAGTCCCAACAATGCCTCACGGGGACCTGCAGCAGCATCAGGCCCCGCTCTCATTGACTATCCGGTCTTATACGTGTTAACAGCTGACACTTCATGAAAGAGAAATTGGCCTTTTTTTTCTTCTTTTTCGGTCACCGTCTTGGCGCAAGAAGCACCCCCTGAAGCTCATGAGAGCGAGAACATCAGATACCTGGTTGCGGCCGAGATACTTGTCCACATCAAGTTCAGAGTTCAAATGTTCCCAGTTGACCTGTCGTGTCGTAGATCTCGGGTCGCCCCCGATCTGCAACAGCATGACATCACAATTGAGGAACTGAAACTCTTCGTTGGGAGAAGCTCTAATCTAATGATGCAATAGTGCAGCTCAAGCTTTCCACCGGGTAAAAAGATACAGTCTCGAGATACTCGGATGAGGAGTAGTCTCCTCAAAACTATCTCAGTGGCGCAATGGTGTTAGTAGGCACATTATTTACATGAATTCCAATATCTCAGGTAGGTAGGGAGGCGAGTATTTGGCAGTTCGTATGTTACTGTGTGGTATGGCTCAGGAGAAGCTTCACTGCATCCTTCAGGAGAGCTTGATTTTTACTAAAATATACCTACTCTCCAGCAAGTATTAGTACCAAGTGCGAAGTACCAGGGTCTTGCTTATATGAGCCAATCTGATTACCCCTGCTCTCCATTTCTTTACTTTCGCAAATTCGGAAATGACATCTTAGCTGTCCGATCAAGCAGTTGGCTGAACCCTGTGACATACGGATCACCACCCATAAAATTGCTTGGGAAACCCAGATCGAATGGCTTCACACTCTCCAGGTAGCTTACCTGCTCAGTCGTCAACTTGATGCTCAGCCCCTGGATATTATCAGTCAGGTGTTCGACCTTTCGGCCGCCCACTATGGGGAAAACATCAGCGGCTTTACTCCTGACATAAGCCAGCGCGACGGCCGTGATGCTCTCGACCCCATGTTCCTGCGCAACCTTGTAGAGCGCTTCGCTCATCTTTGCTTCGTCCTCACTCTGCTCTGCCCCGATGCGGAGAGTCTCGCCTCGGGCACGACGTTCCTCAAGTGCCTTCTTCGTCTGAAATTTACCACTCCCAAGCACATCCCACGGTGCGAGGGCTATCCCGAACATGCGAGCCATGGGGATGATCTCACGCTCGAAGTCGCGCAACATCACATTCCAGCGGCCTTGGTAGATAACGAAGGGTGTCTTGCCGTGGTCAACGGCGTAGGTATTCGCGGCGCTAACAATCCAGGCCGGTGTGTCCGAGACGCCGAGATACAGCACCTTGCCCTGCTCCACGAGGATATGCAGCGAATCCATGATCTCGCGGATCGACGAGGTGAAGTCCCACATGTGTAGATACAGAATGTCGATATAGTCTGTCTGCAGCTTTCGGAGGGACTCGCGCACGCTCAGATGCAAGCTCTTGCGGTGGTTGCCGGCGAAATTGGGAGCTTTCCCCTTGCCGAGGGCGTGTGACCGGAAGTCAGACGTGTACTTGGTCGCGAGCACGATCTGGTCTCGGTTGGCGCGCTCGGCCATCCACTCGCCAAGCCAGATCTCGGATTGCTCGAACTGGTAAGCGTTTGCGGTGTCGATGAAGTTGCCGCCTGCGTCAAAGAAGGCATCGAGCAGCTTGAAGGAGTCCTCCTTGTTCATAGAACCCATCCATGAGTTCCAAGCTTCGCCGATTGACATGGCCCCGAGACAAAGGGGTGAGACTCGGACGCCCGCCGTCGAGCAAAGCACACGGTAGCGGCCAAGCTCAGTTGGCGGTTCAGGAGCCGGCTGGAAGTGTTCCATTATTGCTAGGCGGGTGAGTTTGGAGAGGGTAGTGATGTGGAGTTGGTGGTAGCCGGAGCTGGTAGGTAACAGATACGCTGGATCGTCTCTCTAATGTCATCGTCCTGGGGATGCTTGGTATCTTATAGTAGACCTTCGTGGCGGAGTTAGTGTTAACGGCGAGCTTCTTGGACGATCACCCCTCTCCGGACACAAATGGCAGGTCTACCTCATCTCCCCACTTGGTGCGATCCTCCCCCACCTGTGGTTGCGTGAGTTGATGGTGCATGCGGTGATAACGGACATGATCGGACTTAGCAGGTTCGCGGTTTCTCATCGTTAATTATCGGAGTCGCAGAAGTTTCTGTGGCGGCGTAGTTCATGTTTCAGACCGGGCATAATCTCACCGAAGGTTAAAATGGACGGGAGGCAGTTGATGTGATGTTAGGAAGGATCCATGGGTGGGGGATTTGACTTACAGGAACCCTAACCCTAACCCTATATCTCATTGTGCCCCCTCCCTGCGGTGGGCTCATCTTGGCCCGAGGTCACCCGAGTCGCAGGCCAAAAATTTTGAGGAAAAAACTGGCGACTGTCCGGGATGTCATTTCGAGGGCCCCATATCCAATCTTGGCAGGGAATCTGACTTCCCTCCGCTGCAGCGTGACGAAGCCATTGCGAAATGTCGCCGGCCCTCGCAGATGATTTCGGCCGAACATGATAAGAGGCTCTAGCATTCCCGCGCTTGTCGCCCGGCGCATCACGGCGAACGTCGAATGGACCTGCTTCCGTTGCCGCGCCCAGCTCCCCAACACCGGCAAGCCGATCCAGTCCCGAGCCCCTATCTCGCGCAACTATGCGACCGCCAGGCCACAGCCCACAGCTTCTAAGCCTCGCTCACGGCGGCGCGCCGTGATCCTTGCATCGGCAGGAGGCGTGCTAGGCGCCAGTGTGCTGGCATTCGGCGACGATATCAAGACCACCTACGAGGCCACAGAGAGGTCGCTCAGGGTGGCATCTACCCTCTTCATTTGCGTAAACGAGTAAGTTTGCCATCCTAGGTACCCAATTGGACTCTTGCTGAATCGCCGCAGCTACCGGACGACGCTCAACCAGCGGGAGACGATCGAAGACTACGAAGAGAGCGACCGGGTCCTCAAAGCCTGCCACCTACGATGTGCGATCCGCACGCTGAGGGTCCTCGAAAAGAATGGCGGCATATTCATTAAGCTAGGGCAACATTTGGTATGTCTTTCTCCCCTCTCCCAGAGGAAGGGGCACAGTGTTGATCCATTCCGCAGAGCGCCATGAACTATCTCCTCCCTACCGAATGGACCACGACCTTCATACCCCTGCAAGACAAATGTCCCATCTCGTCGTTGGAGTCGATTGAGCAGATGTTCAGGGCGGATACTGGCGAGGACCTGGAGGACTACTTTTCCGATTTCTCGAAGGAGCCTATCGGCGCAGCGTCGCTGGCGCAGGTGCATCTCGCGACTATCAAAGAGACGGGCCAGAAGGTGGCCGTCAAGGTTCAGCATCCGGGGCTTCAGCAATGGGCCCCGCTCGATATGCGGCTTACGAAGTTTACATTTTCGACCGTCAAGCGATTCTTCCCCGAATACGACCTAGAGTGGTTGTCGGCCGAGATCGAGTCTTCTCTGCCCCTGGAGCTGGACTTCCAGTGCGAGGCAGAGAATGCTTTACGAACGAAGGCACATTTCTCCCGGTTTCCCGAGTTACCTTTGTTGATCCCCGATGTCATCTGGGCGAAGAAGCGTATTCTAGTTATGGCCTGTGAGGCCGGCCATCGTCTCGACGATCTGGAGTACATTGACTCTAACGGAATCGACCGCGACGAGGTCTCTGCAACCCTCGCGCGGATCTTCAACGAAATGATCTTCGGTGAAGGCGCACCGTTGCATTGCGACCCACACGGAGGTAACATTGCTATCCGCAAGAACGACTCCGGCCGCCACCATGCCAACTTCGATCTCATTCTCTACGACCACGGTCTATATCGGGACATCCCGGAAGACCTGCGCCGATCATATGCAAAGATGTGGCTTGCCATCATCGACGGTGATATGGAGCGCATGAAGAAGTACGTTGTTGAAGTCTCTGGGATTGAAGAGGATAAGTTCCCGCTGTTTGCGTCAGCGATCACCGGGAGAGACTTCTCGGTTTTGCAGTCGTCGATCACAAAGCCGAGGGAGGCTAGCGAGCAGAAGACCATGAGCACGGCGTTGCAGGAGGGACTCATTGTCGACCTGGTCAAGATGCTTGGCCAAGTTCCACGCATCATCCTCCTCATCCTCAAGACCAACGACCTGACGCGGAGTCTGGACGAGAGCCTCCACACAACGCTAGGACCGGCGCGCCAGTTCCTGATTTTGGCCAGGTATTGCATGCGTACAGTCTTTCACGAGCAGTTGGAGGAGATTCGAAAACAAGGGTCATTTTACTGGCCGCCAAATACGTTGCGGTTGCTGACGGCCTGGCTGGGATATGTACGGGTCGAGCTAAAGCTGGAAGCGTTCGAATTCTGGCTTAGTGTCAAGCGCATGCTGGGGTTCCGGAACACGATAGAGTTGGGCGGCTTGACGTCACCAGCAACATGAAGTAATTAGATTTCTAATACCTAGAGTAATGTAGATCTGTGGTTTGTGAGTCACGATCAGTCGGGTGACTTGTGCTTTGTTGATATTGCCTTGTGGTGTAGCCCGTATGGTTTGTTGTCTTCAATCGGATTTCAGGGGTGTGCCAGGTGGCTGATGACGAGTGGCCATTCGAAATCTGTCCTCAGCATCGGATTTGAGTATTTTGACAACTTGTTCTCCGATTACTCGATGGGCTAGGGTGTTTTCGACCTAGACCATCCGGTTGGCTCACCGAGGTTGGCAAGTAGGTGTCCTCTTGACTTTGTTGTTTGTCTTTGCAACTCACCTGTCAGTTGTGTTGGGAGCTGCTTCGTACTCGTTCATAGTGCCGGGGGTGGGTGTTTGCGGGCCAATTGGCTTCCCGTCCGGCAACCACCGCGCATCGATCCGCTGGCGGGGGAGGCGAAGCAGCAGGGCTGATGCACCGCCGTTGGAGGGCCGTTTCGTCTTCAATCAGTCATTGTCCAGGACTTGAGTCTCACATTCACATCATGACTTTACGTACTTAAAGCCGAGCGTCGCTTTCATCAGCTCGACAATCTGCTTCATCACACTTCATCATCTCAAAAGCCCGGCAGCATTTCCCTGCCGTCTCCAACATTACAACATTACCTCCCTCTTTCACTAAATTCCAGCTCATACTCACCCAACACCAACCCCTCCCCTCAAGATGCTCCGCCGCCTCCTCAACAGCGTCTCCAGCCTCACCGGCCACTCCCCCTCCCAAAAAGACCACGACGACCTCGTCGCCCGCATGAAAGCCAACAAGCCCGTACAAATAACCTACGAGTCCCACGACCTCCCCATCCCCCCCACCTTCCTCACCTCCTCCCCGCCCGACGCCCAGCCCATCACCATCACCCCCATAAACTGGTCCAATACGCCCGTGCCCGAGTACGAGGGGCACTACGCCGTGGTTCTCGACCACGTCCTCTCCCCGAGCGAATGCGAGGAACTCCTCCGCCTGGCAGAAGCAAGCGTCGCTGATGTGTCCCGCGGGGAGGGGGGTTCGCCCTGGCGGCGGGCGATGGTCAATGTTGGGGCAGGATATGAGGTGCTGACGCCGGGGTATCGAAACAGTGATCGGTTGATATGGGATCAGCAGGAGGTGGTGGATCGGATTTGGGAGAGGTGTCTGCAAGCGGGGGGGCTGAGGGAGAGAATGGCGGAGGTGAGCAAGGAGCCGGTGATTACGAGGGCGTCGAAGTTGGAGTTGAAGAGGGACGAGGGGTCGACTTTTAGGTTCTCGAGGGTGAATAACCGGATGAGGTTTTTGAAGTACTCTGGGGGAGAGTTCTTTCAAGGTGAGTTCAAGTTGTGTGCTGCTGGAGATGGAAGGGGTGAGGGGGGGTATGGCTAACTTTCTTTTGTGTAGCTCATCGCGATGCTTCGTTTGGCGAGGAGGTTGACGGCAAGTACCAGGAGTCGCTGTTCACGCTGCACCTCTACTTGAATGATTCCAAGGCTGCGGTTGGTGATAGCGCCGAGCTGGTTGGGGGAGCGACGCCTTTCTTGTCGAACGATGGGAAGAGGAAGGTCGATGTCGACCCGAAGGCCGGGCGGGTTCTCATCTTTCAGCAGCGTGGGTTGCTTCACTCGGGCGAGGATGTTAAGGAAGGGACCAAGTACACGATGCGGACTGATATCATGTTCGAGGTGGTTCAGGAGGAATAGGAGAAGAGGGGAAAGCAAAAAAAGTCCCAAAAAAATCGATCCACCCAGGGGTCGAACCTGGAACCTCCTGATTCGTAGTCAGACGCTCTGCCATTGAGCCAGCGGACCTATTTGTTATCCAGCAATCGCCTCCGCCCCTTTATGAATCCCTGCCAGCTGTGGGGGCTTCTCACGTGTGTCAACCTTCCTTTTCCTGCATTCTTGAGAAAACCTTACCATCCACTTCCAAAGCCAATCATGATACAAGCAAGGCCTAATTACCCTTCTTAAAAGGCTTATTATCCAAGTGCAAGCCGTTTGACTCCAGGCCACTAGCTCAAGCAAAACAACCCCCTACCTTGATCGTCTCCATAATACCGATGATCACCGCTCTCCCCAAATCCCTTGAATTGCCTTGATGATCTTACAATCCCCCTTATGTCCACCCTCCCCCCATCCCTTAACCTGACATTCCTATCCCATCACCACCGTCAGCCCACACCCACAAGCATCACCCCTCCCCCATCCCCAAACAACAACATCTCACTTCGAGTTGCAATACCACTCACCTTACTACAATACCTAAT